>Ga0335072_10004634_pt1 | contig 20347 bp, 19 predicted proteins | sample Lox_Sample_21_FD_206725 | JGI IMG/M metagenome (GOLD analysis project Ga0335072, IMG submission 206725) | Soil microbial communities from Loxahatchee National Wildlife Refuge, Florida, United States - Lox_Sample_2.1 | ecosystem: Environmental > Terrestrial > Soil > Wetlands | place: USA...
AGGCAAGCGCCGCCTCAGCGTGATCGCGACGGACGTGGCGGAAGACACGATCGCCGGAGATGGAGAGAGATCCGGCGGGATCGCGAAAGGTTGCGAGCGTGAGCTCGACCGCCGCCATTACTCGCTCGTTTCGCTGTGCGTGCTCTCTTCTGCCTCGAGTTTATTTTTGGCCGGGGAGAGGCCGAAGAGACGGCGGAGTTTCGAACGAACGATGAACAGTGCGCCGGCGAGCATCGAACCGCCTACCTGAACGGCAAGCAGACCCGATCCGGGATCCACATAACCATATGCTGGTTTTGCTAATGCCGCGAGGAGCACGACCAGTTCGAGAGATGTCAGTACCGCGAGGGCGGTGCGTCGAGCGATAGGCACAGAAGACCCAACCTCCCTTTTCACAAAAACTGCCGCATCCATCTGTAGACGAGCCCTGACGCAAAAAGTTGCGCCGGACGCCTCGCCGGATCAGCGGTGATACCTGAGGGTTTGAGATGATACAAAGCGGGAAAAGGTCGCACCCTCCCACTCCGGTAGCATGACGTGTAACCCGTGCCTGCTGTGTCACCTGGGACCTGAACTGCGGCCACGGGAGGCAACCGATACAATTGGCTGATAATTTCGAGACAGGATGACTGCTCATTTGGAATCGACTCTTTCCACCCAACTTCAGACCGCCGCCCAGCAGGCCGGGCTTGTGGTTGTTTCTGTCGACGCGGGTTCGGACTTCACCGGCCACCCCACGACGCGGTTTCGCCTCGGTGCGAACGCAGATGCGCCGGCGGAGAAAACGCTGCTGCTGGAACTGAGCGAGGCGTTCGATTTTCATCAACCGGAGCTGCTGCCCGAGATGACCAGCCACCTGCGTGAGGCAGCGAGCCGCCTGCGCAATCCGCGGCCCGATGCCTATGTGACTCTGGCTGGACTGCCGGTGAGTTTCAGCCAATTCCAGTGGCCCTTTCATCGCTCCACCTCGGGGGCCGATACCTACATCGTGCACGGCACCCTGCGCCTCGAGGACGGGACGCAGTCGCCACTGCATACGCTGGTTTCTGCCAGCATGACCGTGACGTTCGCCGAGATCGTGCCGGCGCCGGAGCAACCGTATGCGGAAACCTTCATTTACAACGCCGTCCGCAAAACCCTCGACCGCGGCCAGCTGGAGTTGCTGAAGAGCGGCAACCGACAACCGGTTCCGGTGACCACGCGCTATTACAGCCGCTGGCAGAAGAAGTTCTTCTTTACCGATACCGACGACAGCAGCCGCATGGATTTTCTGGCGCTGAAAGTCTACTGGCTGTCGGGTGTGCTGGGCGGGAGTCAGCCGGTATGGATCGCCGATCCGCGCGACGCGCAGTATCTGAACACGACAGCCGCCGAGCTGCAGCGTATGGCCGCGGATCTCTCCGGCCAGGGACTGCTGAAAATCGACGGCGAATACGCCTCTGCGATGCCTGCGCTGCTGAGCCGCGGTGAGGAGTATCACTCGAAGATGCAGGCGGCGCTGGCCGTGACGCGACCGACATTCAACGAGGAGATGCGCGCCGGGCACACGAATATGTAGGCGATCGGGTCTCGCATGGCAGCTGGACCACGGTGGCCCGGCATCCGGCGAAACTCACACCCGCGCGCAAAGGATGCGTCCGGAGCGACCATGGGGGCGGGTCTGCTCGGTGCTTTCCCCGAACCAGCGAACGCGAATGGCGGCGCTGTCCATGTCTTCGATGGACGTAAATCCGAGTCCGCGCAGGTCCGCGATGAGTTGTTCGGGCGCGAAGAACAACCGAAAGGGTTCGCCGGCACGAGCCACGCGTTCGGCGAGAACGTCGAAGGACTGGCGCTCGGCTTCGCCCATCAATTCGCGCGAGATGGCATAGTCGAAGACCACGCCGCTCGAGCGTGGCAGGCCCGCGATGAAGCGCAACGTAGAAAACGCAGCGTTGTGGCTGAGGTAAGGCACGACGCCGAGCCAGGAGAAGAAGGCGGGCTGGTCGTGGCGAAATCCGGCCGCTTCCAGGCCGTGCGCCAGCGTGTCGCGCTCGAAGTCCACCGGGGCAAAGCGCATCGAATCGGGAATGGCGATGCCCGCATGCTGCAACCGCTCCCGTTTCCAGACTTGCGTGTCAGGATGGTCGACTTCAAAGACGCGCAGGCCGGCGTGGGCATTCCGGTAGGCGAAGGTATCGAGCCCGGCGCCGAGAACCACATACTGGCGGACGCCGTGCTCGTATGACAGCGCCAGTTCCTCCTCGGCAAGGCGGCTGCGCACGGCAACAAAGAGGCGCAGGCCACGCGCCCAGGGATGCTGATCACTATCCGCCGCTTCTTCGCGGGCACGGAGAGCGGCCTCTTCGCTGAGGATCGGGAGGGCGAGAGGATCGTCGAAGATCAGGGGACGATCACAGATCTGATGCGCCGCGCGCCGGCTCGCCACCCGCTCCGCGGTTCCGCTGCGGCGGCCGTCGATCATGCGAGGTTATGGCTGCGCATAGTAGCCGTTCAGGGTGCGCACTTTCACGCCTGGCTTGTCGACCTTGACGACAAGATCGTGCCACGTATTCGGAGAGTCGGCCTTTTGCGGATCGAAGGTCAACGAATACCAGATCGACGCGTCGTCGGCGCATCGCGCGATTTCGCCGGTGACGTCGTTGCTGCCGAAGGAAATGGTTCCCCCGCTGTGTTCCGCGAATACCTGCAGGGCCAGATTGCCAGGCTGGGCTTTGGTGGGCCGGGTGACCGGTTTGGTGAAGCTCTCCCACAGGAAGGTGCGAGCACTGGCGGCATCGGAGGGGCCCAGCGGATCGACGGAGTAAATGGTGATGCCGACCTGTTGCAGCATGTTCGAGAGCTCGACGATTCCGCTGAAGAAATTGCGCTGCTGCTGGCTGCTGAACATGACGTTGGGATTGTCAAAGATGGGCCAGCCGGGACCGATCCACACCACAAGCTTGCGGCCGGGGATTCTGGCGAGATTCGTTCCCAGAGTGCCCAACGCCTGGAGAGAAATCTGCGTCCGTTCTTCAGCGCCATAGAAGCCGGACGAACGCGTGATGTCGTGCAGCTGGCCGTCTCTCTGATGAAGAACGCTGGCGATCGCATTGCCTTCGGTGGAGGGCGGCACGACCTGTTCCAGTCCCTTATCGCTCAGCAGAATAATGCCGACCGGAATGGGCAGAGTGCCTCCGTTGCGGTGGAGAAAATTCTCAATCTGGGTGCGAACCGTGCTGACGACGGTGAAGTTTGCGTTCACGTCGTCAATGAGAAGAACCATGGTCTGCGGATCGTTCTGCGCCGTGGAGAGATCGTGCGCCATGAAAGAGCGAATGGCCGCCGGCTGTTTGTCGTCGAGCAGGCTGAAGTCCTGCTGCGCGAGACCGCGGATGGGATGGCCGCCTTTGTCGGTGACCACCACATTGAGGGTGATGGGTCCGGCTGCCGCAGCCGGGGGTGCCGTGGAAACGGGAGGGATGCTGAGCGGCTGCTGCGCGAACAAACTGGCGGCACAACCTGTCAGGACGAGAGTTAAACGGCTCCAGAACTTAAACAAATCGGGCCTCCTGCTCGCAGCCGCGATCCATTATGGCAGATGCGAACCCTCACGCGATGAACCCGAACTTACGACTGCGGAGGACTGCTCGGTGCTGGCGACGCGCTCGTCCCGCTCTGGTTGCCGTGGGTTCCGGCAGGCGGTTGCGCGCCGGGCGTTGAGGGCGATGCGGTTCCCTGTGGCTGCGGCGGATTCGCCGGTCCGCCCTGCTGCGGATTCGACGGCGACTGCTGAGGGGAGGACGGCGGAGCCGCCGGTTTTGTCTCACTGGAGGAACCAGCGCCGGTCTGCGGGGTGGTGGGCGGTGTCGCAGGAGGGTTGCTCCTGGCCGGGGCGGCCGCAGGCGGCGTTGCTTCCTGACCGGTCGCGCCTGGAGCCGGCGCTCTCTCTCCTTCGTGGTAGGCAGCGCGTGACGCGTGAGGCGCACCAGGAGGAGGCGGCAGCTTCTCTGCCGCGAGGGTCACCTGGTTGACCACCGATGGATCGTCGCGCAGCTTCAGGTAGAGCTGGCCGTCGGCCGGATGCGGCACGGGCAGAACGTAGCCAGGGAAGCCGTCGGGGACTTCGACGGGATGTGCAAACTCCGGATCGCTGGCCACCGAGTCCACGAGGAAGAGATTCGATCCACTCAGGCGGCACTGCTGATCGTCGCCCGCGGGGCACTTGAGGTCATGGAGCTCGGGCAGGCGCACCAGCGTCGCCAGAGGCTGCCAGTCACCGGCGGTTCCGTTGTCGACAATGCGAAACTTCAGGGGCCCAAAGGCCGATCCGCCGAAGGCCCTGGCGGGATCGAGCGTGGCCAGCGCGACCCTGGCGTTCTCCAGCGTCACGCTGCCGTTGTCGAGGCTGAGCGTTGTCGAGAAGGCCTCGTCCTCGGTGGCCACTTCAATCTTCTCGGTGCGGCCGAACGAGGCCGGCGACTGTGCGCGCACGCTGAAGGTGAGCTTCGCATCCTGCGGCAGCTCGTCCTGATTCGCCAGCTGGATGTTGCTGCCGGTACTGGAGGCCGAATCCTGCACGCTTTTGCCGATCAGCAACACGCCCGGGCGTGGCGCGCCCACCGTCACCGGCACGTTCATCGTGCGGCCGTCGCTGAGCGTCACCTGAGCTTTCTCGGATTCTCCCTGTTTCAGACCCGCGGCGGACTTCGCGTCTTTGGCAACCATCGGTAATTCGTCGCTGCCCATGGTGGGATCGACTTTGCCGGGCGTAAAGGTGACTTTGTTGACCGTCAGGGTCGCAACATCGTCGAGGCCGCTGCCCTTGAGGATTCCCTGCACGTCGCCGGCGTGCAGCGTGAAGCTGTCCAGGTGCCCGGCCTCAGCGTACGCGCGCAGCGGGATGCTTTGCGCCGTGACGGTGCCAAACTGCTTCACTTCCAGCTGCAGCGCGCCCGGATGCGCCGCTTTGAGCGGCAGCTTCACTTCGAGCTGATCGGCACTGGTCGCCTTCCAGTCTGCCTTGAGTTCCTTGCCGGCAGAGTCTTTCACCAGGATGGTATCGACGCAGCTGGCGTCGTCGGTGGAAAGGTGGATGGTGTCCTCGCGTCCGACGATGAGCGCTTCACGATCGGCAGCGGCCAGCTCCCAGTGCTGCGCGTGCGTGTTTTCCAGGCGGAAGGTGGGCCCATCGTACTTCTCGAATCCCCAGTAGCCATGCAGCGAAGCGTCGATGGTATTGCCGAAGTCGGTGGCACTCAGGTCCTTCGCTTCGAGTTCGAGGCCGCCTTTCACCGCATCGGGCTTCACCCCTTGGTCGACAAACTGGCCGTTCTTCTTCTTCAGGCGCAGGATCATCTCGTGGGCGTAGCCGGTGGAGAAGACCAGCGGCGCGCCGTCGACGGCGAGCACCAGGGAGTTCTTCTCCGCACAGTAATTCTGCTTCGAATCGACCGGATGCAGCGGGGGAGGCTGCGCCGCTTCGACCCCGGGCAGCGCGGTGACCAGCACCGACTTCGGATTGTGGAAGGACGGCGGTGTATTGAGCATGAGCGCGATCTGCTGCCCCTGCTGCGTGGCCAGCGCGGGAATGTACTGGTACTGCGCGGTGTGGAAGGTGTCGAGGATGCGCGCGATGTCCATCACCGAGCCAATATACGGGCTGTAGAAGCCGTAATTCGCCTGGGGAGTGTAAGCCAGCTGCATGGCCAGATCGCCAGCCGCACCGGAACTCATCGCTTCCACGATGGACTGGCTGTGGCCGTCGCTGAGGATGAGCGCATCCTGCCCCTGGGTGAGGCACGCGGCCTGCAACTCGGGCATGCGGTCGAGGCACTTGTCGTCGATCTTCATGCCCAGGCTGCGCGCCAGCAGCGGCGCAGCATCCTTGAGTTTCGACGGGTCGGTGGCATCGATCTGATGCACCGCGGCAAGATAGGTATCCAGCCGCGAACGGTCGAGCATGGCCTGATTCAGATCCTGCGAGGCGCGGACGAACGATCCCGGCTTGCCGCGCACCGCGCCGACCAGCGTCTTGTAATCGCCGCCCGTTTCGGGCGCGAGGAAGACCAGCACCTGCTGGGCGCCGTCCGGCACCGTCGCGGTGAGGCCCTCGCTGGCCTTCTTGTCCCAGGTCTCCAGGCGGAAGAACCAGTTTTCCGGGGGCGGATTGGTCGAGCCGCGCAGGAACGCCGCGACCATCAGGTAGTGCGCTGCCTGGCCCTGGGGCAGATCGGCCTTGATCCACAGGCGATCGCCGGCGATCAGGTTCGGCACCTCGGATACGGGGAGGGTCTTGCCCGCGCGCGTCACCTTCACTTCGAGCTTCGGGCCCACCAGATCGAACGGGGCCGGATCGGCCCAGGCGCAGGTGCAAGCCGCCAGAGACACCACAACGGCCAGAAACGGACGAACCAACCGGATTGCCATATCAGTAACTATTTTAGGCTGCCTTGAGGCGAGAAAAGGCGCGAAAAACCACTCTCTGCAAAGACGTGCCTCTGGTGAAAAGGTTGTTGACAGCCGATGAGATCAGGGTTACTGCGGACACCCCGAGCCGCCGCACGCGACCTTCATCGATCCGGATGTGGAAATGCGGGCGGCGCGGGACCGCCGCTTTCGCTGTCATCTTTGAGGGCCACACCGCTGCGTTGCAGGCGCCGCGCTTCGCACAGCAGATAAACCAGCCGCCTCGCGGCTTCGCGATACGGCAGACCTTCGGGCCGAACATTCGAGATGCAATTGCGCTCGGCGTCCGTCCGCCCGGGACGAGGCGCCCAGGTCAGGTAGATGCCAAGGCTGTCCGGCGAGCTCAGCCCGGGTCGCTCGCCGATGAGCACAATAGCGGCTTCCGCGCCGAGGACGCCGCCGATCTCGTCGCCGAGAGCGACACGGGCATGATTTGCAACCACCACCGTGACATTCGGCCCGGAGTCGCGCATCCGCTCGCCCCACCCGGCGCGAACTTCCTGCAGCAGAGGGAGGGCATGGCGTGCGGGAGCGACGGCGGAGAGCCCGTCGGCGATGACGATCGCGATGCGGCGATCCTGCGGCGGGAGTTTCTGGAGACAGTCACGGCTGTCCGCGCTGAGGGAGCGGCCCCGGTCAGGGCGCAGCAGATATTCCACGCGATCGCGCGCCTGGCTCGACACGATCGGCACTTCGCCGAAGCCGGCTTCATGCACTCCTCGCGCCAGAGTCTCCGCGTCGAAGGCGGCGTGAACCGCATCGCGGGCGCGGGCGTGGGCCAAGTCGAATGCGAGCAGCGCCTGCGTGGGCAGGCTGCTGCCGGCGCGGCCGAGTCCGATGCGCGCCGGAGTGAATCGGCGCAGATAGGCCCAAAGATCCGCCTCGGATTCCCCGCGGTGCAAAGAGCCATTTTCAAATGCATCGCTCATCCCAGCCACTCATTCACGGCGGGAAGCAGCCTGCGTTCCGCACCCGCGCCGATCAGGTCGCCGTTGTCGTTACAAATCCCCATTCGCTCCAGCCATGCTTCAAATTCCGGAGCGCGGCGCAGGCCCAGCACGCTCCTCGTGTAGAGTGCATCGTGGAACGATGTGCTCTGGTAGTTCAGCATCACATCGTCGGCGCCGGGAACGCCCATCACGAAATTCACGCCGGCCACGGCGAGCAGGGTCAGCAGCGTGTCCATATCGTCCTGATCGGCCTCGGCGTGATTTGTGTAGCAGACGTCGCAGCCCATGGGCAGACCGAGCAGTTTGCCGCAGAAATGATCTTCGAGGCCGGCACGGATGATCTGCTTGCCGTCGAGAAGATATTCCGGCCCAATGAAGCCGACGACGGTGTTCACCAGCAGCGGCCGGAAATGCCGTGCCACCGCATAGGCGCGCGTCTCACAGGTTTGCTGATCGATGCCGTGGCTGGCGCCGGCCGAGAGCGCGCTGCCCTGCCCGGTCTCGAAGTACATGACGTTATCGCCGGTGGTGCCGCGTTTCAACTGCAATGCCGCGTTCCGTGCTTCTTCCAGAAGCGACAAAGAAACACCAAAGCTGCGATTCGTCGCTTCCGTGCCGCCGATGGACTGGAAAACGAGGTCCACCGGGGCGCCGCGCTCCATCGCGCGCAGGGTGTTGGTCACGTGCGCGAGCACACAGATCTGGGTTGGCACCGCGTAGCGCTCGCGAAACGCATTCATCATCTCCAGCAGCCGCATGACCGCCTGCAGGCTGTCTGAGGCAGGATTGACGCCGATGACCGCGTCGCCGCAGCCGTACAGCAGGCCTTCGAGCATCGACGCCGCAATGCCGCGCCCATCGTCGGTCGGATGATTGGGCTGCAGGCGAACGGAGAGCCGTCGCGGCAGGCCAAGCGTATTGCGGAATCGCGTCACGACGCGGCATTTCTGTGCGGCGAGAATCAGGTCCTGGTTGCGCATCAGCTTCGAAACCGCTGCGGCCATCTCCGGCGTGATGCCCGGAGCGGTGGCCGTCAGGATTTCGGTGCTGGTTTGCGGATCGAGGAGCCACTCGCGGAATTCACCGACGGTGAGGCCGCGAATTGCGGCGAACGCCGCGGCGTCATGCGTATCGACGACGAGTCGGGTGACCTCGTCGTCCTCGTAGGGGACCAGCAGCTCTTCAAGAAATCGTGTCAACGGCACTTCGGCGAGCGCCATACGCGCCAGCGCCCGCTCCTCTTCGTTCTCCGCGGCGATGCCGGCCAGAGCGTCGCCGGAGCGCGACGGCGTTGCCTTCGCCAGCAGCGTCTTCAGATCGCCAAACGAGGCGGTGCGGCCGCCGGCGGTGACCGAGTAAGGCATCTCACCGAGACAATAGCATCGGTTTTTGTTTTGCCTGCGAATTTAAGCGTCCGGGCAGCTTTTTCTGGAAACCGGAATTTTCTGCCACGGCGACTGTGACGAAATTTCCGGTTTTGCTCAACTACCGGCGGCGGCAACAAAAATTTCCTGCTTCGGTCTTCTGCCCTGACAACCAACCGGCCTTTAACCGCATTTTGCATACGTTCGGCCCCAGCGCAGTTTGGTTGACCGCAGTTCGAACCCATCCCTGAGGAGACCCAACGCATGCACCACGGAAAATCTCTTGCGGCCGCCCTTTTTGCCGCGACACTCGCCTCCGCCCTTACGATATCCACCCACGCGCAGACTCTCTGGACCAGCACGGCCACCCGCGGCATTTCCGTTACGCAGCTGGAATCGGCTGCCGACTACGGTCCGCTTCCCGGCGATCAGGCCATGACCGTGCGCGTGGCTCTGAAGCTGCAGAATCAGGCCGCGCTGGCCGCCTATATCCGGAATATCAATGACCCGACGAACGCGCTTTATGGTCAGAGCCTGACTCCTGCACAGTTTGCCGCGGCGTACGCGCCGAACAGCGCCCAGGTGCAGCAGGTGGTGAGCTACCTCGAAGGCGCAGGCTTCACGAATGTCACCGTGGAGCCTAACCACCTGCTGATCAGCGCCGATGCCACCGTTGCCCAGGCCTCGGCCGCTTTCAACACCCCCATCGAACAGTTCGCGCAGTTTGGCAACCTCGTCTACGGAAATACTGCGCCTGCGCAGGTGCCGGCTTCGCTGAGCGCCATTGTCGGCGCCGTGCTCGGCCTCAACACCATCGGGCAGATGAAGCCGACGATCATCACGAAATCGACCGGCAGTGCGCCGCAGTACGCGGTGAGCTATACCCCGCAGAATTTCTGGCAGATTTATTCCGCGAACGATGTTCCGGCCGCCGCAAAGGCGTCCATCGCCGTCATCGCCGAGGGTGACCTGAGCGGCGTTCTGCAGGACTTCAAAGCCGCGGAAACCAGCTGGGGATTTCCAGCGTTTCCCGTCACCGTTGTTCCCGCGGGCCTGGCCAGCACCGATACCTCGGGCGCCGATGAGTGGGACCTCGACACGCAATACTCCACCGGCATGGCCGGCGGCCTGGTGAAGCACCTCTATCTGTACGACGCGACCTCCATGACCGACTCCGACCTGGCGCTCGCCTTCAGCCGCTGGGTCACCGACGACAAGGCGCGCGCCGCGAATGCCTCTTTCGGCGAATGCGAAGCCTTTCCTTACATCGACGGCTCCATGCTCGTCGACGATGAGGTCTTCGCCGAAGCAGCAGCGCAGGGTCAGACGCTGTTTTCCTCGACCGGCGACACAGGCTCTTTCTGCCCAGTCGGCGTCGGAACCAACGGCGTGCCCGCCGGAGTGCCACTGGTGAACTATCCGGCCGCCTCGCAGTACGCCACCGCGGTGGGAGGCACCACCCTGCTCACCAACGCCGATGGCAGCTACGACACCGAGATCGCCTGGTACGCGGGCGGCGGCGGCATCAGCCAGTTTGAATACTCGCCGTACTGGCAGACCGCCGCCAACGTTCCCGGTTCGGCCGCGAGTTCACGCGGCATTCCTGACATCGCCATGGACGCCGATCCCGAGTCGGGCGCGAACGTCTATGTCAACGGCGCGTGGGAAGGTGTTGGCGGAACGAGCCTCTCCTCACCGCTCGCGATGGGCGTGTGGGCGCGAATGATCTCCGCGAACCCCAGGCTGGGTTTCGCGCCGATCACGTACTACAGCCTGTATGACGGAACCGGCGTGCTCGGCAGCTATCCCGAAGGCGGCTTCCACGACATCCTGGTTGGCGCGAACGGCCTGTACACTGCGCTTCCGGGATGGGATTACACGACGGGGCTGGGCACATTGTGGGTGGACCAGCTCTACAACGATCTGAAGAAGCGGTAGGTCACCGGTCAGCGCCCTGCCGGGCGCTGACGCCTGCGGAGGGGGATCGCATCGAAGGCGGCGCGATCACCCGAAACTCGCCGCTGAGGTGCATCAGGCTCATCAGATAAAGCATGCCGTCGTAGTAGCGGCTCTGCCCGGAAGGAATCTTCGTGTTCCACAGCGCCTCGGTGAAGCGGTGGGCGCGTTCGCGATCCGTCGCCGCCAGCCCGGCAACAGCGTTGGTGCCCACCAGGCCTTCCGGATGCTCCTCGTGCGTAACGCGCGAATCCGGCTTCACCGGCTGTCCCTCAAGCGTGAACATGGGGCCATAGCTCTCCATGCCCTGCGTCTCGAAAAACTTCTGGATGTGGTCGCTGAGTGGCTGCTCCGCGGGCGCTTTGTGCCACCACGACCAGTCGACGCTCCAGTTGCTCGCTACGCGCCACGCATCGTAACCAAACACGGTGCTCCGGCGCGCGGCAAACCCCTGCATGGGGCTGGCGTCGAAGTTGGCGAAATCCGGCGCAAGCCCGGTCTGCGGATTCGCCACTTGCGGGAAAAATGCGCGGCTCGCTTCTGCGGCTCGCTCCCAGAAGTCGCGATCCTCCGGCGGACCCCACCGCGCCCACAGCTCGTAGAACGCCGGCAGATGATACGAGGGATCGGTGAAGGGATGCGGCATCACTTCCGGCACGAACTTCACCATCGGTGGATCCTGGTTGAACTCTGCATCGACGGAGTGCGGCCCGCGCGGACCCGGTGCCGTGATCACGCCGCGATGCACCATCGCGTGCAGCAGCCTGAGAGCCTGAGCGCGATAGTCGTAGATGCCCGTGCCGCCCGGCCAGCGATTCGCCGCGAACAGCAGCGCCATCGCGAAATACGATTCCCCGTCGGGCGCCGCGCCCTCGGAGTTATGCGTGCCGTCCGGCTTGCACGACCACGCGAAGTATTCGTAGCTGGGCGCCTTCGGGTCGCTGACATACATATAGGTCATCGCCCAGTTCCACAGCGCGTCGAACTCCGTCTTCTTGTTCAGCTCGACCGTGATCATCATGCCGTACGACATCCCCTCGGTCCGCACGTCCTTGTTGTTCCAGTCCGTCAGGTACATCAGGGGACCGTTGGCATTCGAGCCGGCGGCGAAGACGACGGACTGCGTCTGCGGATCGCCATGGAAGAGCTGCTGGTACGCGGCCTCGATCTTCGCGTGGATTTCTTTCTCGGAGTGGCCGTCTTCTTTGAAGAGGTTGCGATATTTTCCCGTGGCGTAAGCGCCCGAGCCATCGCTCAGGGTTTGCGCAGTCAGCGCATGCGAGCCCAGTCCAACCACCACAGCAGCCAGCACAATTCCGGCATTCTTCGTTCGCACACGATCTCCCGGGTTCCGACTCAAAGGTTCGGATCGATTCCCCACAGAGTAGCTTTTCACAGATCGACACGGCACACTGGTACCCGATGCGACTGGCTTCCCTGCTCCCTTTCCTCTTCGCGATAGCCCTGCATGCGCAGGATGTGCACGTCCGCGTCTCTCCCGACGTGAAGACGGGTATCGAGGGGACGACGGAGTTTCCGACCATCCAGATGGCGCTCGATCATCATCCTTTCGCCGGCCCCGGCGGCCGAGTCCTGATCGAAATTGCCCCCGGAACCTACCACGAGCGGCTCAACATCACGCAGAACCATCCGAACATCACGCTGATTGGCACGGGGCACGGACCCGAAGACGTGGTAATCACGAACAGCCTGAACGCGAGCCAGGCGGGGGGGACGTTTTTCACCGAGACGGTGGAGGTGAACGGCACGGGCTTCGAGGCCGACAACGTGACCTTTGAAAACTCGGCCGGCAATACCGGTCAGGCCGTCGCGATCGCCGTGCGCGCCGATCGAGCCGTTTTCAGGCATTGTCGATTTCTCGGCTACCAGGACACACTGTTCGCCGATTACGGCCGCCAGTACTACGTCGACTCCTACATCGAAGGCGCGATCGACTTCATCTTCGGCAATGCCGCCGCGGTTTTCGATCGTGTAGAGATTCACGCCACCAGGCCCGGGTATCTGACGGCGCAGTCGCGAACCGCGCCGGAGCAGTCAACCGGATACGTGATCGTCAACAGCAAGGTAACGAGTGGACCCGAGGTCAGCGCCGAATCCGACAGCAAGCGCTCGGGATTCTTCCTCGGCCGCCCGTGGCGGCCCTATGCCCGCGTCGTTTTCATGAACACGGAACTGCCGGCGGAAACGCGTCCGGAAGGCTGGAACAACTGGGGCAAAGAGGCGAATGAGCAAACGGCGTGGTTCGGCGAGTTCGGCGACACCGGACCCGGCGCAGGGCTGGCGTTACGCGTTTCCTGGGCCCACCGGCTGACCGAGAAAGAAGCGCGGCCGTTCGAGCCCAAAGCATTCCTGGCTGGAAAGGATCACTGGGATCCAGTGGCGGCGGCAGCGAAGCTGCCATAAGGAGCGGACTGGCGATGGCCCTCAGCCGCTTCCTCGCACCGAGGAAATTCTGGCCCACCTGGGCTATGGCCTTTTATGGCATCGTCGGCCCACTGGCCCGCAGCGTTTTTGCCGTCCACGCGGCGCCCGGCAGTCCACAGCCGGCCAGCAACTGCAACTCCCGCTCCATGTCATACTCCACCCGGCGGATGGTAGGGACGTCCTCGTCCAGAAGGAGATAACTCGCACGCGGGTCGCCGTCGTAGGGCAGGCCGGCGCTGCCGCAATTGAGCAGGAATTGCGGAGTTCCGGACAGCCGACGAACCGAGGGCAAATGCGTGTGGCCGTACACAACGGTCTGCGCCCCCAATTCCCGGTAAATCTCCTCGAGCTGGACCTCGGTCGCGGCGGCCGCCGGTGCGCGCCAGCAATCGCCCGGGCGAGCATGAACCACGGCCAGATCTCCCTGCCTCAACGCTGCCGGCAGACGGCTCAGCCAGGCCAGACGCTCTTCGCCCAGCGCCTCCCTCGTCGCGGCGGCAATCGCCCGGATCGCGTCCCATAGGGCAGGTGGGGCTTTGGACTGTGCGGCGAATGCCTCGAGGCTTTCGGGGCGAACGAGCATGTCGTCCGTATTGCCACAGACGCCGCGCCACCCGCGATCGCGAACGCAATCGAGGACATCCACCGGGCTCGAGCCGGAATCCGCCAGATCGCCGCCAAACAGGACCTCATCGGGTGCGGTGATGCGCAGATCGGCCATCACCGCCTCAAGGGCGGTGCGGTTCCCGTGAATGTCCGAAACGATCGCGATGCGCATGGTTCCAAAGACGGGAGGTTCAGTCTAGCTTGGGAAAACGTCGCCGAGGAAGCCCACTCCAGGCTCCTGGCGAGTCCGACTCCGGGCCTCATCGCGGCGGACTCCACCCCCCCGTTTGTGGCACTATCTCAACGGGGACAGCTTCGCGCTTCCGGCCGGTTCCCTTCGCTCGCCTCCGCTGGTACGTCCGGGTCCGCGCACGACAGCAAGCATCTCTGCGCAGGAGGCTCATGAGCACCGAGGCAAGCATTTCCGACGAGCTTCGCTCCGAAACTATGCGCACCCAGATCATGGTGGGGCACGCCTTGTGCGCCATCGCGGAGAGTGAAGCGTACGGCGGCATGGCGGATCGCGCCCTGCAAAATCTGATCACAGTGCGGCACATTCTCGAAGAGGTGTCGGTCTATGCAAGCGATGCAAGCGGCTTGCCGGACGATGCGGCGCGAGAGCTGCTGGAATTCGTGCGAGAAGTGCAGGACCGCGCTCGCAACATGGACACCATGCTGCAGTTACTGAAGAACAGCGCCTGAGGGCCCGCGCCTGGCAGAGCCATCCTGCCAGCCCGGGCCATCCTGGGATCCCCAGGCCAGGACCCAGTCTTTGTGAAGACGCGTGCTCCCCGGCACAGCGCAACAGGGCGCAACGCGAGTAGAGTGTCGAGATATGGATAGGTCCAGTGCAGCGGACAGGACGCGCCCAACCGGAGGCGGCACGGCGGGAACCCGGGTGCGTAAGGCCGATCCTGCCATCTACTCCCAGATGCGGCGCGTGGCGCTGGAGACCCAAATCACGAGCGTCACTCGCGATGGCGTGCATGTGGTGCTGATGGACTGGCACGTCGACAAAGGCACGGTGACGGTGGTGGCGGCGGCGGATGGAGCTGCGAGCCTGTATCTGAGCAGTGGCGGCGGCTATATCGGGGGAAGCGAAAAAGTGCCGGCCATCCGCGAGGCCGCGCTGCACGCCGTGTCCCTGGCGACAGGGCTGCGATTCCACTTCGAGCACACCGATACGAGCCCGCTCCCCTCCCTCGGCGATGTAACCTTCTACATTACGACCGTGGCGGGGGTGAGCCGCGCCGTGGCAGCCGAAGCCAGATTACGCGCAGGCGCCGATCCACTCGCCGGCCTGAGCGGAGCCATGCAGAGGATTGTCACAGAATACCGGTTGAATTTTGGGCGGCCGGCCAACAAGCCCTGACGCCGAAGTCGGGGCCCGGCTCCATCCTGGACGGAGAGAAGAGGCCCGGTTGCGCCAGCCTGAGCACGCAGCCGTTTACAATCCAAAAACGAGGGTTCAGGGCTGCTGATGGTGAGTTTGTTCCGCAAAAGAAGCCAGGAGGAGAGGCGTGGGCCCACGCTTCTGACCGGGCCGAGAATTCCCCGGCACTCCAGTGGGTGGGAGGCGCTGCTGAAGCATTTGCGCGCGGAGGCCGGGAAGGGGTTGCGGGTGCTCGACATCGGGCCGACGTCGCCGCAAAACATCAACTTCCTGACGGAGATGGGCCATAGCGTCTATATGGCCGACGTGGTGCACGAATCGCTGCGCGAGGAATGGAAGCTGCCTCCGGAAGAAGAGGGTGGTCCGCCGCGCTTTGACGAGACGGGATTTTTTGAGCAGAACCTGAATTTCCACGGGCGTCAATTTGATGTGGTGCTGCTGTGGGCCACCCTGGATTACATCCCCGCGGGACTGATCGAGCCTCTGGTGACGCGGCTGAAGGACGCAACGCTCCGCGACGGGAAGGTGCTGGCGATCTTCCACTCCAAGCCGACCGGCCCCTACACCGCCTACTGCCGGTATCACCTGACCGAAACCTCCGAGATCGAGATGCAGGAATCCGAGCCGCATCTGGTCCAACGCGTCCACACCAATCGGCAAATCGAAAAGCTGTTCATGGGATGGACGACGAGCCGGTTCTACCTGGCCAAGGACAACCTCTACGAGGTGATCGTTACGCGCTAGGGCGGGCCAATCGGAATGCGCGGTTCGCTCGACCCTCGTCGCTCAGTACGACTCGGAATCAGGCCGCTTGCGCCGGCGAGAGAAGAACGCCACTCCAATCGTCGCAACGAAGGGAACGCCGATCGCGCCCCAGGTCATTCCCCATTGTTTTTCTGTGAGGTAGACCGTGTGACGTGTATCCGTCAGCCGGAAGACATGTCCCGAGGGGCTGTCCGGCGCGTGCGGCGAGACCCTCGCCAGATGCCAGATGAGCGCGATGCCGCTCCCCCAGAGGAGAAGGACGAGGATCGCCAGGGCGGCAATCCGGCCTGCAGAGGGGCGATGCGGCGTCGGGTCTGGGTTGGAGTCGGGATCGGAGAGCGGGCCCAGACGCTCGCGAATGTCGGAATCGGACAACATGGGGAAGACGACGCTTCTGATCATACCAACCGACTCAGATGCGGGGCGCGGCGAGGCGTCACCATCACGATTACTGATCGAGCGGCGCTGAAGGTGTCGCGTAGTAGCCGGGGCGGTAGCGTAAGCTATAGGAAGGATTAGACTTGAGGGACACCTGGATGCGGCGGAAATCGGATTGCGTCCGTCGCTGCACCGGATAGTAACCAATCAGGTATTGGGTGCGCAGGTCTTCGGAGATCTTGCTGAAGGCCCCGCGAACATCGCCGAATTCCGCGTAGAAGTACTTGCCACCGGTTCCCTGGGAAAGCGTGATGAGAGCGTGCTCTCCCCCGGTGTCGCGGCCCGCGTCGTTGAGGATGGGCAAATCGATAAGCGAGTAGACCATCACCTCGCTGCGAATGGCCTCATCCAGCGCCTCCTGGAAATCCGTTCCTTTGACCGTATTGCCGCCATCGGAGATGACGATCAGAGCCTTGCGTCCGGAACGCAGCCCGAGCATGCGCGCAGAAAGGTAAATCGTGTCGTAGAGAGCGGTGGCGGGGCCGTAGTCGAGATCGTTCAGCCCCGACTCAAGGCGATGAACATCGGCGGTGAACGGGACCACTTCCCGCGCGGAGGAATTGAAGTCGATCAGGTCGACGGCGTCTTTCGGACGGATAAGAGCGCGCATGAAATCGCGCGCGGCGTGCAGCTCGATGTCCGTGTCCTTCCGCACTGATCCGCTGGTATCGATGGCGAGAACCAGCGAGAGCGGCATGTCGGTCTCACGTTCGAAGTAAGCGATCTTTTGCGGGATACCATCTTCCGTCAGGATAAAGTCGTCCTGTTTGAGCCCGCCAATCGGTCCGCCGTTCGCGTCCGTGACGTTGACGAAGACGTTCACCAGGTGCACGTTGACGTGGAAGCGCGGCGTCTCCTGCGGAGACTGAGGGATGGTGGGAAGCGGGAACAGCAGAGCAGCGAGAATTGCGCTGCCCATCGCGCGAAGATAGTTCAACGCCCACGCTCCCGCTGCCGGGTGCTGGCGGATTTGGAACCCGCGCGCCCCTTCGCGTGCGACTTTACGGCGGACTTTGCCGAACGTGAAGGCGAGGCGGCCTTGCCCGGTGCCTTCGCGGCGGTCGTGAGTTCGTCCGGGAACGGATCGCCCTGCGCCCAGACCGCTCCGTCCTCGAAGAATTCCTTTTTCCAGATGGGCACAGTCTTCTTCAGCGTGTCGATGAGGAAGCGGCAGGCATCGAAAGCTGCGGCACGGTGCGCGGAAAAGACTGCGATGAGGACGCTGGATTCGCCGACCTCAATGCGACCGAGACGATGGACGATGGCGAGATTGCGGATGGGGAAGTCAGCGAAGGCCTGCGCCGCCAGCAGCTTCATCTGCGCAACGGCCATTTCCTCGTAGGCTTCGTACTCGAGGTAAATCGTCTTTCGTCCGCGTGAATGGTTGCGCACGACGCCATCGAAGAGAACGATCGCGCCGTCTTCGCGACGTTCCAGTGCCGGAACGATGTCGTGAGGAATGATTCTCTCCCGGACCAGCCGGATGAGCGGGGACTGGCGGCTCAGGTCCTTCCCACCGCTCACTGGCGGCAGGAGCGCGACTTCATCCCCCTCGGCAAGAGCATGCGTCGCGGGCACGTACTCCTGATTGACGGCAACCGCGATCGAAGACCAGGGCGCGCTATTTCCTGGGACCAGGGTGCGGCAACGATCGAGGAGATCCCGGACCGTCGAGCCGGCCGGAAGGTCGAGCGGACCGGCAGAAGAACCGAGTTGGTCGCGGAGGATGCCGAAAGCGAGAAGCGTGACGCGCATGCGGTTTCTATTATCCCGGATCGGCTGTCCAGGGTGGTCCCGGGGGTTGGACGTTTCAAAACCGCGTTCGGCGCCCGGCCTGCCCGCATCGGCGCAATCGATGACGAGAGTGGAGCGTGGAGGGGTTAGAGTGGAGGGGTTGGGGACGGGGAGGGGCCATGAGCTATATCAGCAAGACGCTGGTTCCGGGCGAGAAAGTAGTACACACCACGCGGCTGCACTGGATCGTGATGCTGGGGCACATCATTGGCGCGATCGTGCTGTGGGCGCTGGGGGGCTATGTGCTCTGGTACGACTACGCGCATCCGCAAATGGAAGCGTCGAGCCGCCACGTGGCCGCTTACGGAGGCGCAGCGTTGCTGGTCTGCGGGCTCATCGTCCTGCTCGTCGGCAGCATCCGCCGCAATGCAACGGAAATGGCCGTGACCACGCGGCGGGTCGTGGTGAAAACCGGCCTGGCCAGCCGGCGCACCATCGAGATGCTGCTGAACAAGGTGGAAACCATCGAGGTGAGCGAGCCGGGCATGGGACGCATGCTCGGTTACGGCTCCATCACGATGATCGGGACCGGCGGCACCGCCGAGCAGTTCCATAAGATTGCGAAGCCTCTGCTCTTCCGGAATGAGGTGCAGCAGCAGATCGAAAAGCTGGCGCCGGGAGTGCCCGTCCAGGCGGACGCGCTGCGCACCAAAGAGGTGAACTGAACCGGAAATGCGCGGCGGGAAAGCGCCTCCGGAGAAAGAAAATCCTGACGGCTGCGCCGGGAAGCGCGAATTCCCGCCGATTCGTTCGTAAAATCGGCGTAGCGCCGTGCCGATTGCGAACGAAAACCTCACGTTTTACCAGGTCCCGGTGCCGCGGGGCTATTGGAGGTTCTCGCGCCGCAAGCGGATGGCGGTTGAACTGAGCGTGGGGCTGGCATGCCTGATTTTTTTTATGCTGGCGGTTTCGATGCAAACACCCGTCTGGTTGCAGATCACCGGCTGGACGTGCCTTCTGGTGTATTGGGCGTTCTGGATCGTCCTCTACCTGCGCCGCTGGGGACAAAGACAGGCGCGAGCGCGCCGCCTCCACCTGTGAGGGCTGCCCCGATGCGCGACAATAATCTGACATGGAATTTGTCGATCTGAAGGCGCAGTACCGGCACATCTCGGCACGCGTGGAGGAACGGATCCGCCGCGTTCTCGAGCATCAGCGATTCATTCTCGGCCCCGAAGTCGAGGAACTGGAACACCGGCTGGCGGCGCGCGTCGAGGCAAAGCACTGCATCTCGTGCGCCAGCGGAACCGATGCGCTGCTGCTCGCTCTGCTGGCTCTTGAGACTGGCAGCGTTGGCGGTGGAAGCTCCGCCGATGAAGTCATCACCTCGCCCTTTACCTTCTTCGCGACCGGCGAGATGATCACCCTCGCCGGCGCTCAGCCGGTCTTCGTCGATATCGAACCGCTGGGCTATAACCTCGATCCGGAGAAGATGGAAGCCGCCATCACGCCCCGGACGAAGGCAATTCTCCCCGTCAGCCTCTATGGCCAGCCTGCCGGCATGGATGCCATCAACGCCATCGCCGCCCGTCACGGGCTTGCCGTCATCGAAGACGCGGCACAAAGTTTCGGCGCGCTCTGCAGAGGCCGCCATTCCGGCAACCTCAGCACGATTGGCTGTACGAGCTTTTTTCCATCGAAGCCGCTGGGTTGCTACGGCGATGGCGGTGCCTGCTTCACGAACGACGATGCGCTGGCTGCCGCGATGTACGAACTGCGGAACCACGGGCAGTCGGGCCGCTACCGGCACGTGCGTATCGGCGTCAATGGGCGTCTGGATACGATGCAGGCCGCCGTCTTGCTGGCGAAACTCGATGTCTTCGACGAGGAGCTGACCGCGCGCGCCGAGATTGCGGATCGCTACACGGCCCTGCTGCGGGGCGCGGTCCACACTCCCTCGGTGCTTCCCGGTCGCACCAGCGCCTGGGCGCAGTACACCATTGAAGTCGACGATCGCCCCTCCGTCGAGTCGTCCCTCAAAGGGGCAGGAATCCCGACGTCGGTTCATTATCCAATGCCGCTCCATCTGCAGCCCGTCTGCGCAGAGCTGTCGCGCGAGCGAGGATGGATCCGCGGTAGCTTTCCCACAGCGGAGCGCGCTGCGGACCGCGTCCTGAGTCTTCCCATGCATCCCTACTTAGAGCCCGCGGATCTGGAACGGATCGCCGAGGCGGTGAAAGTCGCGGTGC
>Ga0335072_10004635_pt1 | contig 20346 bp, 14 predicted proteins | sample Lox_Sample_21_FD_206725 | JGI IMG/M metagenome (GOLD analysis project Ga0335072, IMG submission 206725) | Soil microbial communities from Loxahatchee National Wildlife Refuge, Florida, United States - Lox_Sample_2.1 | ecosystem: Environmental > Terrestrial > Soil > Wetlands | place: USA...
CAGGTCGAGCTTGTCGCCGTCGCGGTCCAGTTCGACCACCTGCTTGGGCTCGCGGAAGAACGCACCCGCAACCAGCTGGGCCAGCCGTGGACCCAGGCCGTAGATCGGGTCTTTCAGCATGAAGCGGTCCTCGGGATGGATGTAGGTCGGGCAGCCGTAGGTGTCGGAGACTTTCTGAGCAGACCACATGTGGTCGATGTGCCCGTGGGTGAGCAGCACCGCGGCGGGCGTCAGTCGATTGTCATCGAGGATGCGCCGCAGCGGACCCATCGCACGCTGCCCCGGATCCACGATGACGCAGTCCGTTCCGGGCCGCTCGGCCAGCACGTAGCAGTTGCATTGCAACACCCCGGCGGGAAATCCGGTGATCAACACGGTTCCCAGTTTCCCACGGGGCCCGGTTGACACGGGTCACGGCGCCCACATTAGCCTGAGCTGGCACCCCGCAGGTTGGGGTGAGCCCCGACTTAGCAACCATGGAGGCATACCGGCCGTGCCGACCAACGAACAGCGACGTGCGACAGCCAAGCGCAAACTCGAACGGCAGCTGGAGCGCCGCGCCAAGCAAGCCCGAACGCGCCGGATCCTGCTTATCGCCGGTGGTTCGATCCTGGCGGTTGCGGTCATAGCCGCGGTGGTGATCACCGTGATCAACAGCAAGAACGAACACAAGAGCAATGCCGCGGCGACGACCACCCCCGCCGGCAGCTCCGCGGCGACCACGACGGCCGCCCCGCAGACCGGTCCGGTGCCGCCGTTGCCGCCGTTCAAGCCGTCGGCCGACCTGGGCGCCAACTGCCAGTACCCGCCGTCGCAAGACCCGGCCGCCAAGCCGGTCAAGCCGCCGCGCACCGGCAAGATTCCGACCGACCCGGCCCAGGTGAGCGCCAGCATGGCGACCAACCAGGGCAACATGGGCTTGATGCTGGCCAACAACGAATCACCTTGCACGGTCAACAGTTTCGCGAGCCTGATCGGCCAGAAATACTTCGACAACACGAAATGCCACCGGCTGACCACCTCGCCGGACCTGGGCGTACTGCAATGCGGTGACCCCAAGGGCGACGGCACCGGCGGTCCCGGCTATCAATTCGGCAACGAGTACCCGACCGACCAGTACCCGCCGAACGATCCCAAGCTGCAGGAGCCCGTCCTCTACCCGCGCGGCACCCTGGCCATGGCAAACGCCGGGCCCGGCACCAACGGCAGCCAATTCTTCATGGTCTACAAGGACTCTCAGCTGCCGCCGCAATACACCGTCTTCGGCACCATCCAGGCCGACGGGCTGGCCACCCTGGACAAGATCGCCAAGGCCGGCGTCGCCGGCGGCGGTGAAGACGGTCCGCCCGCCAGCGAAGTCACCATCAAGTCGTTGCTGCTCGACTAAACCCTCAAGCGGCGCAACACTAATCGCGCCTATTGGCGGGATTCTCCACGACTTACGCTCTTGAAAGTTTATGGTCGTTGCGTGGGGAAAGAATCATTCGGCCATTACGAGTTGCTGGATGTGTTGGGGCGCGGCGGGATGGGACAAGTTTTCCGCGCCTACGACGCGAGCACCGATCGGGTAGTTGCCCTCAAGGTGCTCCCCAGCCATCTCGCCGAAGACGCCGAGTTTCAGGAACGGTTCCGACGTGAGGCACGCATCGCGGCAAGCCTCAACGATCCACATGTGGTGCCAATCCACAGTTATGGCGAGATCGATGGTCGACTCTCTGTCGACATGCGGCTGATCGAGGGCCGTGACTTGGTGGAGTATATGCGCGAAAACGGCGGACGGCTCAGTCCGCAGCGTGCGGTCGCAGTGATCGAACAGGTTGCGGCGGCGCTGGATAGCCCGCACAGCGTGGGATTGATACATCGCGATATCAAGCCGACGAACATCTTGCTCACCACCGCACGAGATTTCGTCTACCTGATCGACTTCGGCATCGCGCGTACCGCCACCGACACCGCGCTCACTCACACCGGCCACACGATGGGCACCGTGGCCTACATGGCGCCCGAGCGTTTCCGGGGAAGCACGGACCACCGCGCAGACGTGTATTCGTTGGCCTGCGTGCTGCACGAGTGCTTGACCGGAGGCCGTCCCTACCCCGGCGACAGCCTCGAAGAACAGCTCAATGGGCACCTGAACACCCCGCCGCCGCGAGCGTCGATCACCTCACCCGATGTGCCGCCGGCCCTGGATGCGGTGGTCGCCCGCGGGATGGCGAAAGACGTCGACGAGCGGTACCAGACCGCGATCGAAATGGCCGAGGACGCCAAAGCCGCACTGGTCAGCACCGGCTTGGTCGCGGCGCCCGACCCGCCGCCGTCGTCGCGGGCAGCCGCCACCGCTCCGCCCCCACCGGGAGCCGGCGCGCCAACCAACAAAGTCGATCCGCGGCTGGCCTATCAGCGGCCGACACACTCGAGACGTCTGGTCATGGGCATCGTCGGCGCCTCGGTGCTGTCGCTGGCCGCAGTGATAGCCCTGGTCATCGCATTGGTGACGCACAGTGACACCCCCGCCCAAAACAGCGCGGGGTCGACGGGAGCCCGGGCAACGACGCGGGGCAGGCCACCCAAGCCGACGGAGCCGGCCGCCCCGAGCCTGCCGCCATTGCCGGCGTTCGCCGCGCCACCCGACCTGGGCGCTAACTGCCAGTACCCAGCCTCGCCGGATGCAGCCACCAAGCCTGTGACCCCGCCTCCATCCGGCCGGGTGCCCACCGACCCGGCTGAGGTGCACGCCACCATCTCCACCAACTTCGGGGAGATCGGCATCCAGCTCGCCAACGCCAAGTCGCCGTGCACGGTGAACAGCTTCACCAGTCTGGTGCGGCAACAATTCTTCAACAACACCGAGTGCGGCCGGCTGACCAACTTGGCGGATGGGGGCCTCGTGCTGTGCGGCGGCCCCGACAACGAGGGCACGGGTGGCCCCGGTTACGAATTCGCCGACGAATACCCCGCCAATCAATACAAGACCGGCGATCCCGCGCTCCGGGCGACCGTGCTGTATCCGCGTGGGACGGTGGCCATGGCCAACAACGGGCCCAACACCAACGGCAGCCAGTTCAACCTGGTGTTCAAGGACGCCGAAATGGACCCGACCTTCACCGTGTTCGGCACGATCGACGAGGGCGGCCTGGCGACGCTCGACAAGATCTCGAGGGGCGGCATTGCCGGCAATCGGGACCAGGGCCTGCCCGCCAGCACGGTCACGGTCAACTCGGTGCGGCTGAACTGAACCCGCCCCGGCGGGCTCAGGCCGCCGATGTCACCCGGTAGACGTCATAAACGCCTTCGACGTTGCGCACGACGTTGAGCAGATGCCCGAGGTGCTTGGGGTCGCCCATCTCAAAGGTGAACCGGCTGATCGCCACCCGGTCACCGGACGTGGTGACCGACGCCGACAGGATGTTCACCTTCTCGTCGGCCAGCACACGGGTGATGTCCGACAGCAGCCGGTGCCGGTCCAGCGCCTCGACCTGGATCGCCACCAGAAACACCGACGACGCGGACGGCGCCCAGAGCACGTCGATGATGCGCTCGGACTGCTGCTGCAGTGACGCGGCGTTGGTGCAGTCGGTGCGATGCACGCTGACCCCGCCGCCGCGGGTGACGAACCCCATGATCTGATCGCCGGGCACCGGTGTGCAGCACTTGGCCAGCTTGGTCAGCACGCCCGGGGCGCCCGGCACCGAAACCCCGACATCGTCGGTGCTGCGCGGGCGGCGCAGCATGGTGGTCGGCGTGGACCGCTCGGCAAGCTCCTCTTCGGCCTGGTCGATGCCGCCGAGCTCGGCCAGCAACCGCTGCACGACGTGCTTCGCCGACACATGCCCCTCACCGATCGCGGTGTAGAGCGCGGATACGTCGGTGTAGTGCAATTCGCGGGCCACCGCCGCCATGGACTCGCCGTTCACCAAGCGCTGCAACGGAAGTCCGCCCCGGCGTACCTCACGGGCCATCGCTTCCTTGCCGGTCTCCAGCGCCTCCTCGCGCCGCTCCTTGGCGAACCACTGCCGGATCTTCGTCTTGGCGCGCGGCGAGACCACGAACTGCTGCCAGTCGCGCGACGGCCCCGCGTTGGGCGCCTTGGAGGTGAAAACCTCGACGACTTCCCCGTTTTCCAGTTTGCGTTCCAGCGCCACCAGTCGCCCGTTCACCCGGGCGCCGATGCAGCGGTGCCCGACCTCGGTGTGCACCGCATACGCGAAGTCCACCGGCGTCGACCCGGTCGGCAGGGTGATGACGTCCCCCTTGGGGGTGAACACGAAAAGCTCTTGCACCGCAAGGTCGTAGCGCAAGGACTCCAGGAACTCACCGGGGTCCGCTGCTTCCCGTTGCCAGTCGAGCAGCTGGCGCATCCAGGCCATGTCATCGATCTCGGCCGCGGCGTGCGGATGCGGAACGCCGTTGCGGCCCTTGGCTTCCTTGTACCGCCAGTGCGCCGCGATGCCGTATTCGGCGGTGCGGTGCATGTCGCGGGTGCGGATCTGCACTTCCAGCGGCTTGCCCTCCGGCCCGACGACGGTGGTGTGCAGGGACTGGTACACCCCGTATCTCGGCTGGGCGACGTAGTCCTTGAACCGTCCCGCCATTGGTTGCCACAGCGAATGCACCACGCCGACAGCGGCATAGCAGTCGCGGATCTCGTCGCACAGGATGCGGATGCCGACCAGGTCGTGGATGTCGTCGAAGTCCCGTCCCTTGACGATCATCTTCTGATAGATCGACCAGTAGTGCTTGGGGCGGCCTTCCACGGTCGCTTTGATCTTCGACGCGTTGAGGGTGGCGACGATCTCGGAGCGGACCTTGGCCAGGTAGGTGTCCCGGGACGGCGCGCGGCCGGCGACCAGCCGAGCGATCTCCTCGTACTTCTTGGGGTGCAGGATCGCGAACGCGAGGTCTTCCAATTCCCACTTGACGCTGGCCATGCCCAGCCGATGTGCCAGGGGCGCAATGACTTCCAACGTCTCGCGCGCCTTGCGGGCCTGCTTTTCCGGCGGCAGGAAGCGCATGGTGCGCATGTTGTGCAGCCGGTCGGCGACCTTGATCACCAGCACCCGGGGATCGCGGGCCATGGCGGTGATCATCTTGCGGATGGTTTCGCCCTCGGCGGCGCTGCCCAGCACCACCCGGTCCAGCTTGGTCACGCCGTCGACGAGATGGCCTACCTCTTCGCCGAATTCCTCGGACAGCGCCTCGAGCGTGTAACCGGTGTCCTCGACGGTGTCGTGCAGCAGCGCGGCCACCAAAGTGGTGGTGTCCATGCCCAATTCGGCCAGGATGTTGGCGACCGCCAGCGGGTGGGTGATGTAGGGATCACCGGAATGCCGCAACTGGGTGGCGTGGCGCTGGTCGGCGACTTCGAAGGCGCGCTGCAGCATCGACAGGTTGGCCTTGGGATAGATTTCCCGGTGCACCGCCACCAGCGGCTCGAGCACGGGGTTGAGGGTGCTGCGCTGCGCGGTCATCCGGCGGGCCAGCCGCGCCCGGACCCGACGCGACGCGCTGGTGCTGGTCTTCAGGGCCTCGACCGGCGGCTCTGGTGGCTCGTAAACCGGAGGCGATGCTGGCGACTCTAAGGGCGCCTCAAGCGCTTGCGCCGCGCTCTTCTCGTCCGCCACGTTGGTCACCTCCGACCTCGAGGATATCGCTTAACCGCGAGGCTAGACGCGGCTCAAGCTGTGAACCGGCACCGGCGCGATCGCATCACGCCCGCCCAGCGCGGCGAGTTCGGTGACGACGGCGGCCCCGGTCACGGTGGCCCCGGCATGTGCGAGCAGCCGGGCCGCCGCGGCCATGGTGCCCCCGGTGGCCAGCACATCGTCGATGATGACCATGTTGCGGCCGCGCAGGTCAATGCCGTCAGCAGGGATTTCCAGGGTGGCGCTGCCGTACTCCAGGTCGTACTGCTCGGCGTGCACCGGCGGCGGCAGCTTTCCGCCCTTGCGGATGGCCAGCACGCCGGTGCCCAGCCGGCCGGCGACGGCCCCTGCCACCAGGAACCCGCGGGAGTCGATGCCGGCCACCAGGTCGGCGCCGGAAGCGATGGCTGCCAGCGCGTCGGTGATGGCCGCCAGCCCGTCCCGATCGGCGAATAGCGGGCTGAGGTCTTTGAACTGGACTCCGGGTTTGGGAAAGTCGGCCACATTCCGGGTCAGCGACGCGATGATCTCGGCCAGCGAAGCGTTCCCGTCAGACATTCGCAACCCTCATTGCATCAGGGCCCATCGGTCCATGTTCCAGCCCGCGCCCCAGCGGGTCGGATTCGTGCTCACCGCGTACATTTTCTTCGACCGCAGCAGCGTGCGCTGCTGCCGGTACAGGGGCAACGTCGGCATGTCGCCCCAAAGTATCGGGGCGCTCTCCGCCAGCAGCCTGATCCGCTCGGCGGGGTCGGCCGATACCGCCAGCGCCCCGATTATGCCGTCGACCTGCGGATTTGCATAGCCGGACAGGTTGTTGCCGTTGCCGCTGTGCAGGTCGTACGCGTCCATCGCCGACGATCCCGTCGACCCGCTGCCGGTGGCGCCGCCGGTGCTCGCCAGCAGCACATCGATCTTTCCGTCCTTGAGCGCCTGGGAGCCCGAGGTATCCAGGGTGGGGTTGGCGACGGTGATGCCGGCGGCGGCGCACGATTTGGTGATCTCCCCGACCGTGACCGCCAGCCGCGCATTGGGTCCCTGGTAGCCGATCCGCACCGTCAGCGGCGCACCGCCCAGCGCAGTACGGGCTGCGGCGGGATCCGCCTTGCTGAACTGGCCCGCCTCGGTGGCGCCGTCGCCCTGGGAGATGGCGTCGTCGGTGGCCGGGGCCAGGCGTGAATTGGCAATCGGCACCCCGGCGTTGCGCGCGATCGCGTCGCGCGGCGTGCACAGCGCCAACGCCCGGCGGGCCTTGGCCGGCGCGAGCGGCCCCTGCGCCGCGAAGATCAGCTGCTCGATGCCGGCCGATGGCGCATCGGAGCGCTCGTAGTTATCCGGGGTGGCCAGCGTTCCCGGCGACCCCGCCGCGACGTCGACCACGTCGACGCTGCGGTTGTTGACCCGGTCCTGGATATCGGGAGCCTGCGGCGACACGTTGATCCGTTTGGTGATGGGCTTGGGGCCCCACCACCGGTCGTTGGCGACAAGCACCACGGTGCCACCAGCCAGGATCGATTCGATCTTGTACGGTCCCGACGACGGGAAGCGCTTGAGGTCGGCACCGGGCTTGAGGTCCCAGGTGGTGTTCCACAGCTTGGCGATCTGTGCGACCAAACCCGCGTTGTTGTTGAGCAGCGCCGCGGTCACGTCGCCGTTGAGCTGGTCGGCGATCACGTGCGACGGCAGCATCGAGGTCGCGGTGAACAGCTGCGTGTAGTCGACGACGCTGCGGTCGGGGACGAACGACACCCGCGCCTTCTTCTGCCCCGGCGAGCATTCGATGTTGGCGATGTCGACGTAGCCGGCCTGGGTGGCGGCGTCGAACCCGGGAAACCGCCCGGATTGAGCCGCCCAGGCCAGCACCAGGTCGTCGCAGGTCACCGGCTTGCCGTCGGAGTAGACGGCGTTGTCGGCGATCTGGTAGTCGAGCACCAAGGGCGAACCGCCCACCACCGAGATTGTGCCGAAGTCGTGGTCGGCGACGACCTGTCCGTCGGGGCCGTGGTACCCGAAGCCGGTCAGCGTGCGGGCGAACGCCTGGGCCCCGGCCGAGGCGGCGCCGACGACCGTGTTGGTGTTGTAGGTGGGCAGGGTGCCGTCGACGACGTAGTTGATCTGCGAGGCGGCGCTACCCGAACACGCGGTCAGTGCGACGGCCGCCGTCAAGATTACGGCCAGGCCGACGGCAGCCGACGCCGTCAGGCTCCACCGGCCAGCCCCCATTGCGCCTACCGCCGGCCGGCGTTTCGCTTGCCGCTCGGACGTCGGGTACCGGTGGGCCGCACCGGCCGCGCCCCCGGCGCCGGCTTGTTCGGTGCGGGCTTGCTCGACGTCGCGGCGTCGGTGGTGGCCTCGGTGCCCTCCGGCGTGCTTTCCGCCGGCGATTCGTCGTCGGAGGACTTCGCCGGCGCCTCACTCACCTCGGCAGCGGTTTCGGCACGCGAGCCGGGGCGGCGCCGTTTGACCACACGGCGGGTGTGGCCGCGCACCAGCTCCGTGCGCTCGCGCAACGTGACGAGCAACGGGGTGGCGAAGAAGATCGACGAGTAGGTGCCGACCATGATGCCGATCAGCTGCACCAGCGCGAGGTCCTTCAAGGTGCCGACCCCCAGCAGCCACACCGCCACCACCATCAGCGCCAGCACCGGCAGCACCCCGATCAGGCTGGTGTTGATCGAGCGCATGAACGTCTGGTTGATCGCCAGGTTGGCCTGCTCGGCGAAGGTGCGGCGGGTGGTGTGCTGGAAGCCGTGCGTGTTCTCCTCGACCTTGTCGAAGACGATGACGGTGTCGTAGAGCGAGAACCCGAGGATCGTCAGCAGCCCGATGACGGTGGCGGGGGTGACTTCGAAGCCCACCAGCGAGTAGACGCCGGCGGTGACGGTCAGGTCGAAGCACATCGTCGTCAGCGCGGAGATCGCCATATAGCGCTCGTATCGCACCGTGATGTACAGGCTGACCAGCGCCAGGAACACCACCAGCGCGATCAACGCCTTCTTGGTGATCTGATCACCCCAGGTCTCCGACACCGCCGAGTCGCTGATGGCCGCCTTGCTGGGCTTGCCGTCGGTGCCCTTGGGCTGAAATGCGTCGAACAACGCGTTGCGCAGCTTCGAGGTTTGGTCGTTGGACAACGTTTCCGAGCGAATCTGCACCGTCGCCGAAGCGCCGTTGCCGACGACGACCACCGATTCGGCGTCGTTACCGATGGTCTTCTTGAAGACGTCGGACACCGCGCTGGCCGTAGCGGTGCCGCGCGGGAACGACACGGTGGTGCCGCCCTTGAAATCGATCCCGAAGGTGAAGCCGCGCACGATGATGCTGACGATCGCCACCGCGACGATCGCACCGCTGATGCCGTACCAGAGCCGACGGCGTCCGATCACCTCGAACGCACCGGTCCCGGTGTAGAGCCGGGAGATGAAGCTGTGGTGTGGCAGTTGGCTGCCGGTGCCCGAAGTCAGCTCGGCGGCGCCTTCGCTGGCTTCGGTGATTTCGACCGCATCTTTGGAGGCCATCGCCTATCCCTGTCCCGTCTTCACCTGCTGCGAAGCCCGGCGTTCGCGGGCGACCTGCTGAACGGCTCCCAGGCCGTTGTACACCGGCTTGGCCAGCGTCGGAGACTTGGAAGCCAGATATAACAGGGGCCAGGTCACCAGGAACACCACCACGAGGTCGAGGAGCGTGGTGAGCCCCAGGGTGAAAGCGAATCCCTTCACCTGACCGATCGCCAAGAAGTACAACACCGCCGCGGCCAGGAAGGTCACGGCATTGCCCGACACGATGGTCTTGCGGGCCCGCACCCAACCTCGCGGAACCGCTGAGCGGAACGAACGGCCTTCGCGGATCTCGTCTTTGATGCGTTCGAAGAACACCACGAACGAGTCGGCGGTGGTGCCGATGCCGATGATCAGACCCGCGATACCCGCCAGATCCAGGGTGTAGTTGATATATCGGCCCAGCAGCACCAAAATTGCGAAAACCATTGCACCGGAAGCGCTTAGCGACAACGCAGTGAGCAACCCCAGCACCCGGTAGTACAGCAACGAATACAGCAGCACCAGCACCAATCCGATCGCACCCGCGACCAGGCCCGCTCGCAGCGACGTCAAACCCAATGTCGCAGAAACTGTTTGGGCTTCCGACGATTCGAAGGACAACGGCAACGACCCATATTTCAGCACGTTGGCCAGCTGGCGCGCGGTCGACGCGGTGAACGGCGGATCGCCGCCGGTGATCTGGGTCCGGCCGCCGGGGATGGCTTCTTGGATCATCGGAGCGCTGACGACCTGCGAGTCCAAGGCGAAAGCGGTCTGGGTGCCGATATGCGCGGCGGTGAAGTCAGCCCAGATATTCGACGCCGAGGGCTTGAATTGCACGTCGACGACGTAACCGATGCCGCGCTGGTTCATGCCCGACGTGGCGTTCTGGATCTGGTCACCGCTGATGATCGACGGCGCCAGCTGATAGACCATCTTGTGGTCGGTGGAGCACGTGATCAGAGGCAGCTTCGGGTCGTCGTTGCCGGCCAGAATGTCCTCTTTGTCGCAGTGGGCAGACATCCACCGCATGGCAACCATCTGAATGTATGGGCTGTCGCTCTGCCGAAGCTCTTTCATCTCCTGGATGCGCTCGGCCAGATCCTTTCGCGGGTCGGGCAGCGCGGGCGCCTCAGGCGGCGGCGCCGGGCTCGGTGCGGGGCTGGGGGTCGGCGGCGGGTCCTGCGGATAGGGCCGGGGCTGGGCCCCGGGTTGCCCGGCCGGCGCCGGCGGGGCCGGTGGCGGCGGCACCGCGCCCGGCTGACCGGGTGCCGGTTGGCCGCCAGGCGGTTGGGCCGGGGCCTTGGGTTGGGCGCCCTGGGCCGGCACCGAGTTGACCACCGGCCGGATGTACAGACGCGCGGTCTGCCCCAGGTTGCGGGCCTCGTTCCCGTCGTTGCCGGGCACCGTGATGATCAGGTTGTCGCCGTCGACGACGACCTCCGAACCGGAGACGCCCAGCCCGTTGACCCGCGCGCTGATGATCTGCTGCGCCTGTGCCAACGCATCTCTGCTCGGGCGCGAACCGTCCGGGGTGCGCGCGGTCAGCGTGACGCGGGTGCCGCCCTGCAGATCGATGCCGAGCTTCGGAGCGGCGCGCCTGTCCCCGGTCAGAAACACCAGCAGATAGACGCCGACGAGCAGCAGCAAGAAGACCGACAGATAGCGGGCAGGGTGCACCGGCGCCGAAGACGATGCCACGTTCCTTGTATCTCCTTGAGAATCGGTTTCTAACCCCCGACAGAGCCTACGTGCCGCGCCGGCAGCCCTTCGCGCAAGCGGCCCGTTCGGTTCCGGTGGGTCGCAGGCCGGTCAGGAATCCCTGGTCACCCGGTGCTCGTCGGCGGAACCGCCGGAGTCTTCCAGGTCGTCGGATTCGGCGACCTCGCCGTCTTCGTCGAAGTCTTCGGGGTCGTCCGGCTCGATCCGGTCCCGGACGGCCAGCTTCATCCAGGTGGTCACCACGCCGGGCGCGATCTCGAGGTCGACGGTGTCGTCGGTGATGGCGACGACGGTGGCTTCCATGCCCGACGTGGTGTGCACCCGGTCGCCCGGCTGCAGTGACTCGTGCAGGTCGATTGTGGCTTGCATGGCGCGCCGCTGGCGCCGCGATGCGAAGTACATGAACCCACCCATGATGAGCAGGAACGGCAAGAACAAGACCAAACTCTCCATCGACGCCTGTCTTTCGTGTCGGTATTTCTCGGTATTTGTGGGATCGGCGCCAAGCCGATCGGGAGGGCACGCGCCCCGTAAGGGTCCAGTGTGCCTGTTCAGTCTGGCAGGTCGCAGGTCGCGACCTGCTCACCGCTCGACCAGGCTGAGACCTGGCCAACCAGATAGGCTCTTGTTTCGCGACGTGACAGGCGCGCCGCGGTGAGGAGGATGTCGTGGCCGGCCTCGAGCAGACTCGTCAGCTGGTTACCGAAATCCCAGGTCCGGCATCACTGGAACTGACCAAACGCCGGGCCGCGGCGGTGCCGCGGGGCGTGAGTGTCGCCATGCAGGTATTCGCGGCTCGCGCCGGTGGCGGCATCGTCGAGGACGTCGACGGGAACCGGCTCATCGACCTGGGTTCCGGCATCGCCGTCACCACCATCGGCAACTCATCGCCCCGCGTCGTCGACGCGGTGCGCGCCCAGGTGGCCGAGTTCACCCACACCTGCTTCATGGTGACGCCCTACGAGCAGTACATCGCCGTCGCCGAAGAGCTCAACCGGATCACCCCCGGATCCGGTGAGAAGCGCTCGGTGCTGTTCAACTCCGGCGCCGAGGCAGTCGAAAACTCCATCAAGATCGCCCGCTCGTACACCCGCAAGCCCGCGGTGATCGCGTTCGACCACGCCTACCACGGTCGCACCAACATGGCGATGGCGCTTACCGCCAAGTCGATGCCGTACAAGAGTGGATTCGGTCCGTTCGCTCCGGAGATCTACCGGGCGCCGCTGTCCTATCCCTACCGGGACGGGCTGCTGGACAAGGAACTGGCCACCGACGGTGAGCTGGCGGCCGAGCGCGCCATCAACGTCATCGACAAGCAGGTGGGCGCGAAAAACCTGGCCGCCGTCCTCATCGAGCCGATCCAGGGCGAGGGCGGTTTCATCGTTCCCGCCGAGGGGTTCCTGCCGGCCCTGCTCGAGTGGTGCCGCGACAACGACGTGGTGTTCATCGCCGACGAGGTGCAGACCGGCTTCGCCCGCACCGGGGCGATGTTCGCCTGTGAGCACGAGGGCATCGAGCCCGACCTGATCGTCACCGCCAAAGCCATCGCCGACGGGTTTCCGCTGTCGGCGGTGACCGGGCGGGCCGAGATCATGGACGCCCCACACGTCGGTGGCTTGGGCGGCACATTCGGCGGCAACCCCGTCGCCTGTGCGGCGGCACTTGCCACCATCGAGACCATCGAGAGCGACGGCCTGGTCGAGCGGGCCCGGCAGATTGAACGACTGATAACCGAACCGCTGCTGCGTCTGCAGGCCGGCGACGACCGCATCGGCGATGTCCGTGGTCGCGGCGCCATGATCGCCATCGAGTTGGTGAAATCCGGCACCACCGAACCCGACCCCGAGCTGACCGACAAACTGGCCACCGCGGTCCACGCCGCCGGCGTCATCGTGTTGACCTGTGGCATGTTCGGCAACATCATCCGGCTGCTGCCGCCGCTGAACATCAGCGACGAGCTGCTGACCGAAGGACTCGACATCCTGGGCCGGATCCTGGGCGACCTCTAGAGTCGGAGCCGCCTGAGCCCATGTTTTCGTGGGCCATATCACACGTTCGACCGTGCTGAAAGCATTGAGGAATACCTTTAGTTTAACTAACGTTCTATCTGTCAGCGCAGCGTCGCGCACCAGACCATTTCTCAGTCAGTACAGGGGAACTGTTATGTCGACTATTACTCGTGAAGAGTGGCTCGACCGCCGCGTCGAGGACCTATCCGCCAACGACCCACAGTTCGCCGCCGCCCAGCCGATCGCGGCGGTCGCCGCCGCCCTCGATCAGCCTGGGCTGCGACTGCCACAGATCGTTGCGACCGTGGTCGAGGGTTACGCGGACCGGCCGGCCCTGGGGCAGCGCGCCGTGGAGTTCGTCACCGACCCAGCGACCGGACGCACCGTCGCGGAGCTGCTCAACCACTTCGAGACCATCACCTACCGTGAGCTGGGCGACCGGATCGGCGCCGTTGCGCGCGCCTTCTCCAATGACTCGGTGCAGGCCGGCGACCGGGTCTGCGTGCTGGGTTTCACCGGCGTGGACTACACCACCGTCGACATGGCGCTGGGCCAGATCGGCGCGGTGTCGGTGCCACTGCAGACCAGCGCGTCGATCACGCAGCTTCAGCCGATCGTGACCGAGACCGAGCCCAGCGTCATCGCGGCGAGTGTGAACCAGCTGACCGACGCCGTTGAGTTGATCCGCGGCGGCTCGGAGACCGGCCCCGCGCCGGCCAAGCTCGTGGTGTTCGATTATCGTCCCGAGGTCGACGACCACCGCGACGCCGTGGCAGCGGCCCGCACTCAGTTGGCCGACGCCGGGGTGACCGTCCAGACACTGGACGACGTTCTCGCCCGCGGCGAGGCCCTGCCCGTAACGCCCGTGGTGACACCTGACGTCGCACCTGACGATGACAACCCGTTGGCCCTGTTGATCTACACCTCCGGCAGCACCGGCGCGCCCAAGGGTGCGATGTACCCGCAAAGCAATGTCGGCAAGATGTTCCGTCGGTCCAGCAGGAACTGGTTCGGGCCAACCGCCGCGTCGATCACCCTCAACTTCATGCCGATGAGCCACGTGATGGGACGCGGCATCCTCTACGGCACGCTCGGCAACGGCGGCACCGCCTACTTCGCAGCCCGCAGCGACCTCTCGACGCTGCTGGACGACCTCACCCTGGTGCGGCCCACCGAACTGAACTTCGTGCCGAGGATCTGGGAGACCCTCTACGCCGAATACCAGCGCCAGGTCGATCGCGGGAGTGCTGAAGCCGAGGTCATGGACGAGCTGCGGCAGCACCTGCTGGGCGGGCGGTTCATCTTCGCGATGACGGGCTCGGCGCCCACCTCCCCCGAGCTGAAGGTCTGGGTCGAAGACCTGCTGGAGATGCATCTGCTGGATGGCTACGGCTCCACCGAAGCCGGCATGGTCTTGTTCGACGGCGAAGTGCAACGCCCGCCGGTCGTCGACTACAAGCTCGTCGATGTTCCGGATCTCGGCTACTACGCCACCGACCGGCCGCATCCGCGAGGCGAGCTGCTGCTGCTGACCGAGAACATGTTCCCGGGGTACTACAAGCGGCCCCGGGTGACCGCCGACGTGTTCGACGCCGACGGGTACTACCGGACCGGGGACGTCGTCGCCGAGGTCGCTCCCAACCGGCTGGTGTACGTCGATCGCCGCAACAACGTGCTCAAGCTCGCGCAGGGTGAATTCGTCACCGTCGCGAAGCTGGAGGCGGTCTTCGGCAACAGCCCGCTGGTCCGCCAGATCTACGTCTACGGCAACAGCGCGCACCCGTATCTGTTGGCCGTCGTGGTTCCGACCGAAGAAGCCTTGAAGGGGTACGCCGACGAAGGCCTAGCGACACTCAAGCCGCTGATTGCCGATTCGCTGCAGAACGTCGCGAAAGAAGCCGGCCTGCAGTCCTACGAGGTGCCGCGCGACTTCATCATCGAGACAACACCGTTCACGCTGGAGAATGGACTGCTCACCGGCATCCGCAAGCTGGCGTGGCCGAAGCTGAAGCAACACTACGGCGAGCGGCTGGAACAGCTCTACGCCGAACTGGCCGAAGGCCAGGCGAACGAGTTGAGCGAACTGCGCCGCGGCGGACCCGACGCGCCGGTGCTGCAAACGGTGAGCCGGGCGGCGGCCGCCCTGCTCGGCGCGGCGACCACCGATCTGTCGCCCGACGCGCACTTCACCGACTTGGGTGGAGACTCGTTGTCCGCGTTGACATTCGGCAACCTGTTGCGCGAGATCTTCGATATCGACGTTCCGGTGGGTGTCATCGTCAGCCCGGCCAGCGACCTGCAGGCGATCGCCGACTACATCGAGGGCGAGCGAGCGGGCACGAAGCGGCCCAGCTTCGCCTCGGTGCACGGTCGCGACGCGACCGAGGTGCACGCCAGTGACCTCACGCTGGACAAATTCATCGATGCATCGACGCTGGCTGCCGCGCCAACGCTGCCGCGGCCCAGCGCCGAGGTGCGTACCGTCCTGCTGACCGGCGCGACCGGCTTCCTGGGGCGCTACCTGGCGCTGGATTGGCTGGAGCGGATGGACCTGGTGGACGGCAAAGTTATTGCCCTGGTGCGGGCGAAGTCCGACGAGGACGCGCGGGCCCGGCTGAACAACACCTTCGACCCATCAGGTTTGGGGGGCGACCCGAAGCTGCTGGCGCACTACCGGGAGCTGGCCGCCGACCACTTGGAGGTCATCGCCGGCGACAAGGGCGAGGCCAACCTCGGCCTGGATCCGGCGACGTGGCAGCGGCTGGCCGACACCGTCGACCTGATCGTCGACCCCGCGGCTCTGGTCAACCACGTGCTGCCGTACAGCGAACTGTTCGGACCCAACGCGCTCGGCACGGCCGAGCTGATCCGGATTGCGTTGACCGGCAAGCAGAAGCCGTACACGTACGTGTCGACGATCGGTGTGGGCGATCAGATCAAGCCGGGCAAGTTCACCGAGGACGCCGACATCCGTGCCATCAGCGCAACGCGGGCGATCAGCGACAGCTACGCCAACGGTTACGGCAACAGCAAGTGGGCCGGCGAGGTGTTGCTGCGCGAGGCGCACGACCTGTGTGGCCTGCCGGTCGCGGTGTTCCGCTGCGACATGATCCTGGCCGACACCACCTACGCGGGTCAGCTCAACGTGCCCGACATGTTCACCCGGATGATCCTGAGCCTGGTGGCCACCGGCATCGCACCCGGCTCGTTCTATGAGCTCGACGCCGACGGCAACCGCCAGCGTGCGCATTACGACGGTCTGCCCGTCGAGTTCATCGCCGAGGCCATCTCGACGCTGGGGGCCCAGAGCCTACAAGGCTCCGAAGGCTTCCAGACCTACCACGTGATGAACCCCTACGACGACGGCATCGGGTTCGACGAGTTCGTCGACTGGCTGATCGAAGACGGGTGCTCCATCCAGCGCATCGACGACTATGGCGACTGGTTGCAGCGGTTCGAGACCACGCTGCGCGGCCTGCCCGAAAAGCAGCGCAACAGCTCGCTACTGCCGCTGTTGCACAACTACCAGAAGCCCGACAAGCCGATGAACGGGTCGATGGCACCGACCGACCGGTTCCGGGCGGCGGTCCAGGACGCGAAAGTGGGCCCGGACAAAGACATTCCGCACATCTCGGCCCCGATCATCGCCAAGTACGTCAGCGACCTGCGACTGCTCGGACTGCTCTAAGGCACGACAAGACCGATCGCCAGCCCATTATCGGCTGGCGATCGGTCTGTCCGTTTGCGACGACTCGGTTCCGGGTCAGTTCTGAGGATGTGGCCAGCGCAAGTAGGCGGCACCGGGCCCGGCCGGATTGGCGCCCCGCTGCCGGCGCCAGCCCTTGGGCTTCGGCTCGTCCGGAAATCGGTCGACCCGCGGCCTGGTGAGTGCACCCGATGACACCTCGGCCGGCGGCTCCTCCAGCCCGGACACGTACACCGGCTCGCCAGCGGGCACCGATACGGGTTCCGCGGGTTCCATGAAGGCCTCGACGTCGCTCGCCAGCCGCACGGCAAGGCGCGCCAGCGCGACGCCACTGATGAAGACGATCAGCGCACCCAGACCGGAGAAGTAAGAGACCTCGAGCGCGGCCCGCTTGCGGTCGGTTGCGGCAATCGGATCGCCGGCCGAGCCAATCCCCAACAGTGGAGCGACCTGACCACCGATCACGAACCAGGCGCCGGCCAGGGTCGCCAACCAGCCGCCCACTATCGCGGTGATGCGGTTTCCGGAAAAGATCAGCAGCAGTCCACCCAGAACGGTGGCTCCCCCCGGTAACACCTCGAGCCATCCCCGGGCCGAGGTCCATGCCCAATCCTGGTCGGGCGTGTAGGCGAAGTTGAAGTGAGGACCGACAAACGGTACCAACGCCCCCCAAGCACCCAAGACGACCAGGAGCAATCCGCTCACTGCACCGCGCGAGCGCGGCATCCACAATGGGTGGCCGTTTAGTGCGTGTTTCATTAGTTCTCCTCAATTGTCGCCGGGCTCCTTCAGCAGGTGCCTGGTTACCCCGCGTCGACCGGAAGTAACCGCACATTCCCGACGCGTGGCTGGTGGGGCTGGTGTTGCTGGCGTTACGACGCGAGGCCGAGCGCGAGCAGCACGATAGCGATCACCGGAAAGGTGCCCTGCGTCACTGCGGCGCGAGCCTTGTCCGGTGACGACAGCACCAACACGACCGCGGCCGCGGCCATGGACCCGACGCCGGCGAAAACGAGCGCGGTGCCGACGGCGTTGTGCCCCATGGCAAACGCGGCGATGCCGATGCCGCTGACCACCGCCAGAAACAGGTTGTAGAAGCCCTGATTGAATGCGAGCAGCTTGGTGGTCTCGGCTTCCTCGGCCGTGGTGCCGAACGTGGCACGGGTACGCGACGAGGTCCAGGTCAGCGACTCCATCGTGAAGATATAGACATGCAATAACGCGGCCATTGCGGCGAATACCAACCCGGCGATGATCATCGCTTCTCCTCGCTAGTCGGTCTCGGCGCCGATGAACATTACCGACTCGCCGTTGCTCGCACTACCTGTAGGCAAAGCACCGGTAGCCAACCGAACTACCGGTGCTTTGTCAGCCGGGGCTTAAACGCCGGCGTGGTGGTGTCGGCGGAATAGGCCATCCCCGGTGCGCCGACGGAAGAAGCCACGCCCGGCGCGCCCGCGGGGCTCCTCCGGTTCGGCGGTGACCGGTTCCCGCGCCGGCACGGCCCCCGCGACCGGCGCCGGTTCGGCCATGACGACGTCGCGCGCATGCCGAACCGCCAAGCGGGCCACGGCCGCACCGCCCAGGAACACGATCAGCGCGCCCAGACCGGTGAAGTAGGTGACCTCGAGCAGGGCCCGTTTCAGGTCCGTCGACGCCACCGGTTGACCGAGGTCCCCGATACCTAGTGTCGAGGCGAACGTGCGGCCGACCACGAACCAAGCGCCGGCGGCGACCGCCAGCCAGCCGCCGAAGACTCCGCTCGCGCGATTCCTGGAGAGGAGCACCAGCAAGCCGCCGAATGCGGCGGCGGCGCCAGGCAGCACCTCGAGCCAGCCTTTTGCCGTCGTCCACGTCCATGCCGGGTCGGTCATATACGCCCAATTGATGTTGGGCCCGAAGAACGGCACCAATGCACCCCAAGCGCCCAACAGGATCAGGAGCAGCCCGATCAGCGCGCCGCGGCTGCGTGGCATGTACAGCGCGCGAGGGCGTTCATAGTCGTTGCGCGTGTTCCTCATCAGAATCTCCTTCAACAGGTATCACTGCTGTCGGCTGGGTACCCGACGGCACCGGGGTGTAACCGGCCGGTGGCTTAGCGGGGAGGTCACGATTTGGGCGCGATATGGCCACGGCTTCGAGATCGGCAGCGAGCTAGTCGAACAGCCCTGGTTGCCCGAGCCCGGCGACACCGGCCGGCGGGGTCATGCCCAGGTGGGTCCAGGCCTGCGCTGTGGCCACCCGGCCTCGCGGAGTGCGCGCGACCATACCGGCGCGGACAAGGAACGGCTCGCACACCTCTTCCACGGTCGCGGCCTCCTCGCCGACCGCCACCGCCAGCGTCGATACACCGACCGGGCCACCCCCGAAGCCGCGGGTCAGGGCCGACAGCACCGCCCGGTCCAGCCGGTCCAGGCCGAGCTCGTCGACGTCGTACACCTCGAGCGCGGACTTGGCGACGTCGCGGGTGATGACGCCGTCGGCGCGCACCTCGGCGAAGTCGCGCACCCGGCGCAGCAGCCGGTTGGCGATGCGCGGCGTGCCGCGCGAGCGGCGCGCGATCTCCGCACCGGCTTCGGCGCCCAGTTCGATGCCCAGAATCCCGGCGGAACGGGCCAGCACCCGCTCCAGGTCGGGGGGCTCGTAGAAATCCATGTGAGCGGTGAAGCCGAACCGGTCGCGCAGCGGGCCGGTCAGGGCGCCGGACCGGGTGGTCGCGCCGACCAGGGTGAAGGGCGCCACCTCCAGCGGAATCGATGTCGCCCCAGGGCCTTTGCCGACCACCACGTCGACCCGGAAATCTTCCATCGCCAGGTAGAGCATCTCCTCGGCGGGCCGGGCGATGCGGTGGATTTCGTCGATGAACAGCACGTCGTGCTCGACCAGGTTGGACAGCATCGCGGCCAGGTCGCCGGCGCGTTCCAGCGCCGGCCCCGACGTCACCCGCAGCGCGGACCCCAGCTCGGCCGCGATGATCATCGCCAGCGAGGTCTTGCCCAGCCCCGGCGGGCCTGACAGCAAAATGTGATCCGGTGTGCCACCGCGGTTCTTGGCTCCCTCGATGACCAGCTGCAGCTGCTCGCGAACCCGGTGCTGGCCGATGAACTCGCGCAACGAGCGAGGCCGCAGGCTGACGTCGATGTCGCCCTCACCGGACGCGAGCGCGGGCGAAACCTCCCGGACATCCGGATCGACGAAGTCGTCGTCAAAACTCATCGGATCATCGGGCCTTACCCAGCAACGACAGCGCCGCCCGCAGGGCGCTCGACGTCGTCGCGTCGTGATCGCCGGCCAGCACGCTGTCGGTGGCCTCCTCTGCCTGCTTGGCCGCAAAACCGAGCCCGACCAGGGCCTCCACCACGGGGCCCCGCACGGCGTGGCCGTTGATGGCCGGCGCGGGCGCCATCCCGGCGACCGCGCCGATCTTGTCGCGCAATTCCACCACCATCCGTTCGGCGCCGCGCTTGCCGATGCCGGGCACCCGGGTCAGCGCGGCGACATCGCTGTCGGCCAACGCCTGCCGCAAGGCAGCGGCGTCGTGCACGGCCAGTGTCGCCATCGCCAGCCGGGGCCCGACACCCGACACCGACAGCAGCGTCAGGAACAGGTCGCGGGTCTCGGAGTCGCCGAACCCGTACAGCGTCTGCGAGTCCTCTCGCACGATCATCGCGGTGATCAGCCGGGCTTCGCTGCCCTGCCGCAGCGTTGCCAGTGTCGATGGCGTCGCG
>Ga0335072_10004636_pt1 | contig 20344 bp, 21 predicted proteins | sample Lox_Sample_21_FD_206725 | JGI IMG/M metagenome (GOLD analysis project Ga0335072, IMG submission 206725) | Soil microbial communities from Loxahatchee National Wildlife Refuge, Florida, United States - Lox_Sample_2.1 | ecosystem: Environmental > Terrestrial > Soil > Wetlands | place: USA...
GCAGGGTTCGCCGAATTCCGCCGAACTTTCGTTCATTCTGACCGGCAACCCGAACAACCCGAACGGCGGTTTCTTCGAACGATTCACCGGCTTTTACATCCCGCTGCTGGACGCCTACGCCAATGGGGCGACACCGGCCGACAGCCCTTACGTGACGTCCGTCTACACCATCCAGTACGACGCGGTGGCCGACTTCCCCAACTACCCGCTCAACGTGGTGAGCGACCTCAACGCGGTGACGGGCTCGCTGACCGGACAGCACAACTACATCGTGCCGAGGACGTACTACGAGCTGCCCACCAGTCCGGACTACAACGGCCACACCACGTACTACATGTCGCTGGACAACGGGCTGCCGTTGGTTCAGCCGCTGCGCAGTCTGGGTGTCCCCGGCAATGCGATCGCCGACCTGCTGCAGCCGGATCTGCGGGTGATCGTCGACCTCGGCTACGCCAGCGGTCAGTACGCCGACATTCCGACCCCGGCGCAGTTGATTGGGATCCCCAACCCGCAGACTGTGCTGCCGGCGCTGGCCACCGGGACGGTGCAGGGTGTGCAGGCGTTCGGCGTGGACGTGGGCCTGTTGCCGCAGTCGATGTTCCCGAACGCCTACCCGTATCTGCCGGTGCTGGATCCCGGGCTGAACATTCCAATGGGCCAGCCCAGCGTGACGGCGGTCTCGCTGCTCACCGGCGCGGAGGGGCAGCTGATGGACAGCCTGGGCCTGATCCCGAGCTGGGACCAGTAAGCCGGTGAGGCAAAAAGTCACGGCCTCAACCGATCTCGTCGGTGGAGAGGTCGACGAGGGGTACGGCAAGGTCGCCGACGCCTTTCGCCGCAACCTGGGCAGCGGCCAGGAGGATTCGCCGACCCGGACACCGGCGTTGGATACGCGTATGTGATGAACAAGCACGGCTTTCACGTAACCGCCGATCCGAGAGAACGCGCCCTCCGCAACGCCCTGTTCCGTGGCGTCCTGGGTTGCCTGCCGCAAACCTGAAGTCGTTATCAGAACGCGGGTCCCCATCCCGGTGCGGGTACCGCGCACACACCGGCGAAGTGAGCGGAATACGCCGCGCGTCAACGATGCCCGGCTCCACATCGTCGACGCCGGCCCAAGGCGCGCACTGCCGGAAAATCGCCGCATCTTGACGCGCACGCTTACGACCTATAACTTGTTGGTCAACAAGTTAGTTAGACGGATGGGAGCCGAGGTGGCAGAGAAGATGCTGGCGCTGGTGGGTGGCGCCGGGCCTGACTGGGAGGTGCGCGAGATCGACGTGCCGACTCCGAGTGCAGGTCAGGTGTTGGTCCGGGTGGTCGCCGCGGGGCTCAATCGGGCTGACCTGTACATGTTGGAGGGGTCGTACAACCCGAACTCGAAGACGAGCAATGTCTTCACAGCGGGTTTGGAGATGGCGGGCGAGGTCGTAGCCGTCGGTGACGGGGTGGATTCGGTCAAGGTCGGCGACCGGGTTGGTGCGGCGGGCCTGGGGGCGTTCGCGTGGTACGCCGTCCAGGACGCTCGTCACGTTATTGCGATGCCGGAGTCACTGTCTTGGACCGATGCCGCGGCACTGCCGGTAGGGTTGGCGACCGAGCATGACGCTTTGGTCAGTCAAGGGGGCTTCGTTCGGGGCATGAGTGTCCTGATCGTGGGTGCGACCACCTCCATCGGGCTGATCGCGGTGCAGATGGCGAAGGCGCTGGGTGCATCGCTGGTGGCCGCGACCACGACTTCGGAGGACAAGAAGGCGGCGCTCACAGCGGCCGGGGCCGACGTCGTCATCGACACCAACACCGAGAGCCTCGCCGACGCGATCCTTCCGTCAACCAACGGCTCTGGGGTGGATATCGTCCTGGACCACGTCGGCGGTCAGTTGTTCGCCGACGCATTCATGGTGACCCGGCTGGGAGGAACGGTCGTCAACATCGGGCGGCTGGCCGGTCCGCAGTCCACCATCGACTTGAACGCCTTGTCGTTTCGCCGCTTGCGGGTACTCGGCACGACATTCAGCGTGCGCACCGCCGACGAACTCGCCTCGGTGTGCAGCGCACTCACGCCGCAAATTCTGCCCGCCGTCGCCGATGGCCGTATCCGCCCGGTGGTCGACCGCGCCTTCGCGTTCGACGATGCCCTCAAGGCCGCGGAGTACCTGCGCAGCAACCAGGCCGTCGGCAAGATCGTTTTGACGGTCAGCGAGTAATGGTCCACCCCGGCAGCACCTGGTGGACCGATCCCTGGACCAAACCAACCTTCGTCCAGGGCCACACCACCCGACGAGGAGGCACCACATGACCGACGACATCGCCGGTCCGCGCACCCAGGAATTCCGGCGAGCCGAAGCCGAACGCCGGCTCATCGCTGCGGCCGCGGAAATGGTCGGCGAGGTCGGACCGTCCAACGTCACCCTGGCCAACGTCGGCGAGCGGGCCGGTTACAGCCGGGGCCTCGCGACCCATCACTTCGGCTCCAAGGGCGCGTTGATGCAGCGCCTCGTCGAGGCGGTGACCCACCAGTTCCGCGACGCGATGTTCCAGCAAGGCGGCGCCGATGACCCGGTGACCGAACTGCTCACGCTCACCGGCATCTACTTCGACGTCGTCACCGACCTGCAACCAGTCAACCGGGCCCGCCTGGTGCTGTGGGCCGACGCGGTCGCCAACCCCACCGAAGACACCCGCACCCGAATGGTCGCCGCCGACCGCGAGTTTCGCGAAGAGATCGAAAAGCGCATCGAGCTCGCGACGACCGCCGGACGAATGCCCGACACCGTCCACCCGCAGGGGTTGGCCACCGTCATCGTCGCCATGCTCCGCGGGACGGCGCTGCAATCCCTCATCGACAATCACGTGGACCTCGACGCCGCCAGAAGTGAAGTCGAAGCCCTGCTGATCCACCGACTCACCACCGACCAGGAAGAAGATCCATCATGAGCCGCACTTTCGGCAAGATTGCCCAGATCGGATACGTCGTGCGCGACATCGACGCCGCCATGGACAACTGGGTCAAGCACGGTGTTGGGCCCTGGTTCTACGTCGACCGCGTCCAGACCGACTACTTCCGCTACCGCGGCGTCGAATCGGACATGCAGATGAGCGTGGCGCTGGCGAACTCCGGAGACGTCCAACTCGAACTGATCCAGCCGCGCAACGACGCTCCGTCGATGTACAAGGACTTCCTCGACTCCGGACGCGAGGGGATGCAACACATCGCGTACTGGTCCAACGACTTTCAGCATCTCCTCGACCAGGCGCTCGCCGACGGATACACCATCGGGCAGGAAGGCAGCATCGGCGGAGAACAGGGCCGCTTCGCCTACCTCGACACCGAACGCGAACAGGGCACCGTCATCGAACTCTCCGACATCAGCGGCCCCAAAGGCCAGTTCTTCCAATACATCCGCGACGTCGCCGCCAACTGGGACGGCAGCGACCCCATCCGCGGGCGGGAGTGAGCCACGTGGACTACCCCGACCTGGACGCCCTGCCGCAGCACCTCAAGGACACCCTCGCTCAGCATGCGCCGGTAAACGTCTACCGGATGGTCATGCACTCACCGGGGCTGGCACCAGGGTTCTTCGTCATGGCCGACGCGATGTTTCAAGCCAACTCACTCCCGGCGCACCTACGTGAACTGGCCATCCTACGGGTCGGATACCGCTACACAGCGCCCTACGAAACTCACCAGCACGAGCTGATCGCTGAGTACTCCGGGCTGTCCGCCGAGGCCATCGCGGCAGCGGCGACCGGCCGTACCGACGGCTTGCCCGACGACGAAATCGGCATCCTGTCCTGGACTGACCGGCTGCTCGACGACCACACCCTCATCGGCGCCGACCGCGACGACGCCCTGAACCTGCTCACCGTCACCCAACTGGCCGATCTCGTAATGACAGTCGGCTTCTACCAACTGGTCTGCAACTTCCTCAACACCTTCGAGGTGACCACGGAAGGCGAACCCACCCATGGCTAAGGAACATTCATCGTGAAGGTGCACCACCTCAACTGCGGCACCATGGACCTGCCCACCGCTTCACTGGTATGTCACGTGCTGCTCGTCGAAACCGACAATGGACTCGTCCTCGTCGACAGCGGTTTCGGGTCGCACGACTGCGGCGACCCCGCACGGCGAATCGGAGCCTTCCGCCATGTCATCCGACCCCGACTGCTACACATCGAAACCGCCGCACACCACGTCGAGGCACTCGGCTTCCGACCTGACGACGTCCGCCATATCGTCATCACTCACTTCGACCTCGACCACGTCGGAGGAATCTCCGACTTCCCGCATGCGCAGATCCACCTCACCTCCGCCGAAGCCCTGGGAGCCATTCACGCTCCGTCTGCCCGTGAAAAGCTGCGCTACCGCCATCCGCAGTGGGCGCATGGACCGCGCCTGGCCGAGCACGGTCCCGGCGGGGAATCGTGGCGAGGATTCGCCGCCGCACAACCACTCGACGACATCGACCCCGGCATCGTGCTCGTCCCCATGCCAGGCCACACCCGCGGCCACACCGCGGTCGCTGTCGAAGCCGGTCACCGCTGGGTACTGCACTGCGGGGACGCCTTCTACCACCCAGGCACCCTCGACGGTCAATCCCGAGTTCCGTTCATCCTGCGCGCACAGGAAGAACTCATCGCCTTCGACCGCAAGCAAGTTCACGCCAACCACGAGCGTCTCGCCGAGCTACACCGACGCCAAGAACCCGACCTGCTCGTCGTGTGCTCGCATGACCCCACCCTCTACGAACACGCTCGCGACACCGCCTAACACGACAGAGCCGAATGCCGAGTGCCACCTGAAAGGTCGATCGACAGTGAAGTTTACCCGCGGATACGCGCGATGGAATCGCGCAGTGACCAACAAGGCGGTGCGCTTGTGGGCCGGCTGGGTGCCCGGGATGGGCGTACTGACCCACGTCGGCCGAAAGTCGGGCAAGAAATACCGCACCCCGCTGAACATCTTCCCGACCGATGACGGCTACGCCGTACTGCTGCCGTACGGCCCCACCACCACCGAGTGGCTCAAGAACTTACGGGCTGCTGGGAGTGCTGATCTCGTGCACTACGGCCGGCACATTCGCGTCACCAACCCGCGGATCACGACGAAGCCAGATAGCGTCGCGAGGGTCCGCAGTCCGTGGCGCACGGTCTACTCGAAGGCTCCATTCGACGACGCCTTGCTGCTGGACGCCCAAGACGATCATCGCTGAACGGTTCGTCCAGCGCGTCGACCGCAACCGGGAACGCGGTCGAATCGACCGTTCCCGCTTAGGCTCCCAGACCGCGACTTGCAACTGTCTTTCACGACGTCTTCTTCCTCTTCCAGTGCGGACTTTTGATGGCTTCGAGGGCTTCGGTGACGTAGCGATCCAGCGGCCGCGGGTCCGCGGTGGATTGGCGCACCCACTGCTGGAACCCGAAATCTGCTGCGGCAAAGGTGAGTTGGACCAGCAGGCCGGGACGGATGTCCAGGCCGGGGTTGACGCCCATCCGTTCGGCGACCAGCTTCGTGGCACGCTCCCGGTCGGCGGGTGTGTGCATCGTGAGCTTGTCGAGCAGACCGGGTGCCACCAGCAGGGCAGCCCGCCACTCTTCGGTGTCGGACTCGTCGAAGGACCGGGTCCGGGTGGTCATCGCGTTGATCATCGCGACATCGGGTGACTCGCCGGCCGGCCGCTGCTCGAGCAGCGCCACCACCTCGGCGCCGCCATGGCGCACCGGCGCCAGCAGCAGCTCCTCTTTCGTCGGCACATGCCGGAAGTAGGTGCGCGGCGAAACCCCTGCGGCAGCGGCGATCTCCTCCGTCGTCACACCGTCGTAGCCGCGCTCGGCGAACAGCCGGAACGCCGCCCGCCTGATGTCGGCCCGGATCTGCGCCCGCTGTCGGTCTCGCAGGGACTCTCGCCTGCTCGGAAAGGTCACCGGAAGCAGCCGATCCCGCCGTCGATGTGAATCGTCTGCCCGGTGATGAACGTCGCGTCGGTGCTGAGCAGAAACGCCACCAGCGCGCCGACGTCGGTGCGGACATCGCCGATGCGCTTCATCGGAACGCGTCTGACTGCCTTCGCGTAGTCGTTGGGCGCGAACTGCTTCCACAGTTTGACGCCGTCGGATTCGGCGAACGGGCAGATGACGTTGACGCGAATGTTGTCGCGCCCCCATTCCAGCGCGGCGACCTTCGATAGCCCGCGGATGGCTTCCTTGGCCGCGGCGTACCCGCCCCATTTAGGTTCGCCGCCGGTGCCCGTCCCGGAGCCGAGGTTCACGATCGAGCCGCCGCCCCCCTTGGCCATCAGCGGGTGCACGGCCTGCATGAGCAGGAAGGTCGCGCGTGGGCCGACGTCGTAGCCGAGGGCCAAGTCGCCGGTGGTGATGTCGACGAAAGCCTTGGGCTCGTTGGTGGCGATGGCGTTGTTGACCAGGCCATGTACCGTCCCGAAGGCTTGGACAGCAGCGTCGGCGATCCTCTTCGCATTGTCCGGGTCGCGCAGGTCGGCAACCAACTGCGCCACGTTTTCAGAGGGGCGCATGGCCTGTAGCTCAGCGGTTGTCGCGCTGAGCTTTTCGTCGAGAATGTCGACCAGCAGCACCGACGCGCCACGCTCCAGCAGCGCGGCGGCGATGCCCTTGCCCACGCCCTGCGCCGCGCCGGTGACGATCGCGACATGCCCCCTCATCGAGTCTGGGTGGGAGTAGCTCATCCGGTCGGACCCATCTGCAGCCGCACGCCGCGATGCATCTCGTAGGTGCTGCGCACACCGCCGGGCAGCTCGATGAACTCCACCGCGGTTCCGTCCGGGTCCTTGACGAAAAACATTCGCACCCCGCCGATTTCGAACGGTTCCTGGTCGGGTGTATACCCCGCCTCGGTGATGCAGCGGTGGGCGTCGTCGAGATCGGGGACCGACAGCGACATGTTGTGGATCCCGGTGATGCCGCGACGCGGCGGCTTCTGATCGGGCGCGCCGGCGCCGAGCGACAACAGTTCGACCATGAGCCCGCCCAGCAGTCCGCCGACCACCCGGCCCTCCTGCTTCCGCTTCGCGTGCAGCGCCGCGTCGAAAGGCTCTCCGGAGATGAGGGTTTCGAAGACGACCTCCATGCCCAGCACATCCCGGTAGAAAGCCAGCGCCCGGTCCATGTCGGTGACCCCGACGACGAGGTGAAAGAACGACACGTCATTGAGCACCGTCATAACGTCGCCGCGAGATTGGACGCCGGACGCCCCGCGAACAACGGCAGGTCAAGATAGGTCTTGATGCCGGGTTCGGCGACACACACGTCGGGGATGGCGTTGATGCAGTGGTTGGCAGTGGCGACGACGCCGGGATTGCGTTGCAGCCCTTCGGCGATCGTCACTGGTTGCAGTCCCTTGAAGGTGAGGCTCACGTCCGGGTCGCCGGTGATCTCGACCTCGAAACGTTCGCCGAGTCCGCCGAAATCCCAGGCCGGGTCCAGGTTGTCTTCGCCCATGAGCCAGTTGACGGCCGCGGTGATGACCGGCTCGCCGTCGACCAGGGCCTGCCAGCGGAACCGGCGGGCAGCCACGGTTCCCGCGGTGATCGGGAAGGGGTCGTAGTCGATGTCGGAGGTCGCCACGGCGATCTCCTGAATGGTCCTGATGTTCGGATCGATGCGAAATCCCATGTGGTCGGCGATCATTCGCACCGACATCTTGAACCCGTTTTCGAGCAGGCCGGCCATGGGTCCCTGCATGGCCGCTTCGGGGGTGCCACCGAAGCCCATGATGTGGCGCACCACGTCCGGGGCGTTGTAGGTGCGGATGTCGGAGAACTCCTCGGCGCGCACGTGGGTGACCGCCGACGACAGCGACGACAGCATCAGCGGGAACCGCTCCGTGATGCCGCCGGGGTGGATGCCCGACCCGTGCAGCGTCACGCCGCCTTCAAGCGCGGCGTCGGCAACGGCCTGGACAGCCGGGTTGCTCAGGTCGGGGTATACCCAGCCGACCGAGGTCACCACGTTCTTGCCGGACCGCAGAATCGCAACGACCTCTTCGTCTTTGGGAATGAGCGGGCTGTACATGACACAGTCGGCGTCCAGCGCCAGCACCTCGTCGATGCTGGAGGTGGCGGTGACCCCGAGCGGAGCGGTGCCGAGTATCTCGCCGACGTCGCGGCCGCTCTTGTCCGCGCTGTGCACCCAGCACCCGACCAGCTGCAGCTGCGGGTGGTTCTGCACGCACTCGATCGCGGCCTTGCCGACGCCGCCGGTCGCCCACTGGATGACACGAAGCGGTTGACTCATTAGTGACCTCCCGGATAGTGGCGAGCTTCAACAAGCTCTAGCAAAAGCACCCGCAGGCGCGGCGTGGCGGGTGCTTTTGCGTCTGCTCGGCGGTACTGGCACGCTATGACTGAATGGCAGTCACTGTCAACCGAGCATAGGAAGGGCGATGACGATGAGCGTCCTGGACGGCAAGATCGCGATCGTTACGGGTACCAGCCGGGGCGTGGGAGTCGGCATCGCCCACGAGTTGCTACGTGCCGGCGCCACCGTCATCGGCTGCTCGCGCTCGCCGCTGGACACCATCCCCGGCATCGACGCAGACTGGGCACCCCGTGCCTCGCAAAAGGTCTGCGACCAAGGCGATTGCCACTCGATCGACTCGTTCGTCAGCGACGTCGTGGCCACCCACGGCCGCATCGACATTCTGGTCAACAACGCTGGCGGAACCGTCCCCGCACCCCACGCGGAGAGCATTCCAAAACTCGTCCAACGCATGCAGGGCGCGCCCCGCAGCGACGACGAATATGAGCGCACGGCACTGTTCCACGCGTTCGCTGTGCAGATGAACCTGATCAGCCCGCTCTGGTTCGCCATCCGCGCCTACCGGCAGATGCGCACCCAGGACGGCACCGGCTGCGTCATCAACATCTCGAGTGGCGCCGGACATCCCGCAGGGTCACCAACCTTGGTCTCCTACGGCGCCGCCAAGAGCGGGCTCAACCACCTCACCAGGTCGCTGGCCGAGGAATGGGGACCAAAGGTCCGGGTCAACTGTGTCGCGTTGGGCCCGACGATGACTGAGAACTTCCGGTCGTTCGTGCTGCCTAAGGACGATCCGACCGGCGAGAAGTATTTCGCCGCCGTCCCATTGCGCCGCGCCGGCGAGCCCGCGGAGGTGGGCCGGGTCTGCGTCTTCCTCGCAAGTGGACAGGCGGACTTCGTCAACGGCACCACCATCGAGTGCGACGGCGGGATGTTGCCCGGCGTCCTCTACGACGCGGGCCTGAAGACGATCACCGATTTGCTGTAACCGGCTTCAGCAAAACCAACTCCGTCGGACGTCGGGTCTGATACCTTCCGACGGACAATTGGGGAGGGGTTATGCAACGCGCACTCGTCGCAGCAATGGGAATGATCGTCGTGGGCTGCGGTGTCGGCGTTCCGCCGGCCGCCGCGGAAAATCCGGTCTGTACGGCGACCTGGTGTTCGTTCTATTTGCCGTCGCACAACATCGGCTGCGAAATCAGCTACCAACGCGGCAGTGGCATCTCCGACGAAACGTACTGCCAGAGCGAATCGCCGGCGCAATCTGTGCACATGCCCGCCAACGGCGTGTTCAAGACCTGCAACGGCATGAACTGCCTGGGCAATGCGGGCCAAGGCACGCCGACCCTGGCCTACGGCCTCACCGCCGGACTGGGACCCTTCAACTGCCGGTCGGAGCAAACGGGCGTCACCTGCACCGTCACCTCGGGTCGTGGCTTCGCCCTCTCCAACGCGGGAGTCAAACCCGTCGGCTGACGGAAGCCTTCTCCAGGGTGAACTGGTTGACGTCGATGTAGCCGTCCCGGAAGGACTCGGCGCAGCCGGTCAGGTACTTCATGTAGCGCTCGTAGACCTCGTCGGACTGGATCTCGACGGCCTCGGCCTCGCGCGCCTGCAGCGCCGCCGCCCACAGATCGAGGGTCTTGGCGTAATGCTGCTGCAGCGACTGGCGCCGGGACAGCCGGAAGCCCGCCTTCGACGAGTGGTCCTCCACCTTCTGGACCGCCGGCAACCGGCCGCCCGGGAAGATCTCGGTCATGATGAATTTGGCGAAGCGGACATGCGAGAACGAAATGGGCAGCTTGCGTTCGGCGATCTCGTCTCCGGTTAGGACCGTGATCGTGTGCAACAGCATCACTCCGTCATCGGGCAGGACGCTGTAGGCCATCTTGAAAAAGTCGTCGTAGCGGTCGTAGCCGAAGTGCTCGAACGCGCCGATCGACACGATCCGGTCGACCGGCTCACTGAATGCTTCCCACCCGTTCAGCAGCACCTGCCTGCTACGCGGGCTGTCCATCTCGTCGAACGATCGCTGCACGTGGTCGGCCTGGTTCTCCGACAACGTCAATCCGACGACGTTCACGTCGTACTTCTCGATGGCCCGGCGCATGGTTGCCCCCCAGCCGCAGCCGATGTCGAGCAGCGTCATGCCGGGCCGCAGGCCCAGTTTGCCCAGCGACAGATCGATCTTGGCGATCTGGGCTTCTTCCAGCGTCATGTCGTCGCGCTCGAAGTAGGCGCAACTGTAGGTCTGGGTCGGATCGAGGAACAGGCGGAAGAAGTCGTCGGATAGGTCGTAATGCGCCTGCACATTGTCGAAATGGGGCACCAGCTCCTGAGCCATGAATTTTCGTGCCTTTCCGGACCCACCGGCCCCCCGCGGTGACACGGCCACCCCATGCCCAGCTCCGCATAGTTACCCCGCAGCCGCGCAGGCCAAACAATCACTCGCTCGGCAGCAGCCCGCAGCGAACCAGCAGCTATGTCCTCTAATGTCAAAAAACTGTCCTGCAGTGTCAAGACGCGGGCCGTTGTCCTGCCGCAAAGTGTGTTCAGTGGTTACTCCACCGCTCCGCGCACGAGGAAGTTCGTGGGGCAGGCCTCACACCCGGACAGGACACACCAATGAACTCCACCAGCATCGAGCACGTCGACGTGTTGATCATCGGCGCGGGCATCTCGGGTATCGGCGCCGCCCGCTACCTGCAGACCATGCAGCCGGGCAAGACATTTGCCATCGTGGAGGCCCGCGACGAGATCGGTGGAACGTGGGATCTGTTCCGGTACCCCGGGATTCGCTCGGACTCCGATCTGCACACGTTCAGCTACGAGTTCAAGGCGTGGGAGGACCCGAAGGCGATCGCCAGCGCCGGCGCGATCATGTCCTACCTGCGGGAGACGGTGGCCGAGAACGACATCCGGAGTGCGATCCGCTTCGGCCACAAGGTGATCGAAGCGGCGTGGTCCACGCCGGACGCCCGCTGGCTGGTGGAGATGGAGCGCACCGACACCGGCGAACGCATCACCATGAGCTGCGGCTGGTTCTTCAGCGCCAGCGGCTACTACCGCTACGACGAGGGGTTCACCCCGGAATTCCCGGGCCGGGAACGGTTTGCCGGACAGATCGTGCACCCCCAGCACTGGCCGGAAGACTTGGACTACAGCGGCAAGCGGGTGGTGATCATCGGTAGCGGCGCGACTGCGGTCACGCTGGTGCCGGCCATGGCCGAGACCGCCGGGCACGTCACCATGCTGCAGCGTTCGCCGACCTACATCGTGCCGGTGCCCTCCGAGGACCGCATCGCCAACACCCTGCCCAAGCTGGTCGGCCGCGACCGGGCCTACGCCGTCACGCGGCAGAAGAACGTCGCCAAGCAACGGCTCATCTTCCGCTTCTGCCAGCAGTTCCCCGGCGCCGCCCGGCGACTGATCCGTCACCTCAACGCCAAGCAGCTGCCGGCCGGATATCCCGTCGACGAGCACTTCCGGCCCGCCTACAACCCGTGGGACCAACGACTGTGCGCGGTGCCGGACGCCGACATGTTCAAGGCCATCCGCGACGGACGTGCCTCGGTGGTCACCGACCAGATCGACACCTTCACCGAGGACGGAATCCGGCTGCAATCCGGGCGTGAGTTGAAAGCCGACATCATCGTGACCGCCACCGGCCTGAACCTGCTGGCCTTCGGCGGAATCAAGCTCTCGGTGGACGGTGTTGCCGTCGATATTCCGAAAAAGGTTGCGTTCAAAGGCTTTCTACTCAGCGACGTCCCCAACTTCGCCTACGTGTTCGGCTACACCAACTCGTCGTGGACGTTGAAGGTCGGGCTGATAAGTGAACACTTCTGCCGTCTGTTGGCTCACATGGACGCGCACGGCTACGATATCTGTTACCCGCAGTTGCCCGAGTCGATGCCGACACGGCCGTTGCTGGAAATCACCTCCGGCTACGCCAAGCGGGCTGCCGGCACGATGCCCCACCAGGGCACCGAGGGTCCATGGCGGACCAGCATGGATTACCGCGTGGACCGAAAGATGTTGCGCGAGGGGCCAGTCGACGACGACCACCTTCGTTTCACCACGTCCTCCAAGTCGGCACAGGAGGTCACACGCCAGCCGGCATTGGTCGGCTAACGAGGAGCACACATGGACCTGATGGCACCGATCGACTCGCTGTTCTTGACGGCTGAGTCTCGCGAGCATCCGCTGCACGTCGGCGCGCTGCAGCTGTTCACCCCACCGCCCGGTGCGGGACGGAATTTTGTCCGCGAGGCCCATCAGGCCATGTTGCAGTGCCATGACGTAGCACCGTTATTCCGCAAGCGTCCGATGGGATTTCACGGTGCGTTCACCAACTTGGCCTGGTCGTCCGATAAGGACGTCGACCTTGACTACCACGTGCGGCGATCGGGCTTGGCCGAGCCGGGACGGGTGCGCGAGCTGTTGGAGCTGACCTCGCGACTGCACGCCAACCTGCTCGATCGCCACCGTCCGCTGTGGGAGGCGCACCTGATCGAGGGTCTCAAGGACGGACGCTTCGCGGTCTACACCAAGATGCACCACGCCCTCATCGACGGGGTATCCGGCATGACGCTGATGCGCCAGTCGATGGATACCGAGCCGGCCGGCCACGGTGAGTTCCGGGCGCCCTGGATGCCGATGCCGCCGGTGTCGAAGCGTTCGACGCGTGATCGGAAGCGTCGCCTGCCGTCCTTGGGAGGCGTGCTGGGATCCGTTGCGGGACTGGCACCCTCAACGCTGCGACTGGCCCGCGCCGCGCTGCTGGAACAACAGCTGACGCTGCCGTTCGGGGCGCCGCGCAGCATGCTCAACGTGCCGGTCGGGGGAGCACGGCGCTGCGCGGCACAATCGTGGCCGATGGACCGGGTCAAGGCGGTCAAGGCCGCCGCCGGGGTGAGCCTCAACGACGTCGTGCTGGCTATGTGCGCGGGGGCGCTGCGCGCTTATCTCGACGACAGCGACGCGCTACCGGCCGCGCCGCTGGTCGCGATGGTCCCGGTGAGTCTGCGTGGCGACAACGACGCCGTGGGCGGCAACATGGTCGGGGCGGTGTTGTGCAACCTGGCCACCCATCTCGAGGATCCGGCACAGCGGCTCGGGGTCATCCACTCCTCGATGCTGGGCAACAAGAAGGTGTTGTCACAACTGTCCCGGACCCAGGCGATGGCATTGTCGATGCTGCTGTTGAGTCCGGCTGTACTCAGTACCGTGCCGGGTCTGGCCAAGGCGGCCCCGCCGGCGTTCAACGTGTGCATCTCGAACGTGCCCGGCGCACGAGAGCCGTTGTATTTCAACGGTGCCCGGCTCGTGGGCAACTATCCGATGTCGCTCGTCCTAGATGGGCAGGCGTTGAACATCACGCTGACCAGTAGTGCCGACAGTCTCGACTTCGGACTGGTCGGATGCCGCCGCAGCGTGCCGCACCTGCAGCGGGTGCTCGGCCACCTGGAAACCTCGCTGAAGGAGCTGGAGCGCGCGGTCGGTTTATAAGTCGAGTCGGTCTATAGGTGGACCCGGCGGAGCCGATTCTGGCTCCGGTAGGCGGCCGGCCCGCTTCCGAACCAGCGTTTGCACGAGCGGGTCAGCACGCTCTGTTCGGCGTAACCGAGTTCACGGGCCAGGTGCGGCAGGCTGATGCCGGTGGTCCGCAAGTACCGGTCCGCGGCATCCTTGCGGACCTGGTCGACCACAGCCGCGAAGGTGGTGGCTTCGTCGGCGAGCCGGCGTTGTAGCGTCTTCGGGTGCAGGTGAAACTGCTCGGCAACCACCTCGAGCGTTGCGGCGCCAGTCGGGAGCAGCTGGCGAACGATGGTGCGCACCGATTCGACGATCCCGGCGCCCACCGGGGTGATGCTGCTCAAGTAGTCGACGACGGCGCGGTGCGCGACTTCATCGCGGCTCAAGGGACGGGCCAGGTGGGCCGTTCGCACGGTGTAACCCGCCGTACGTTCGGCGAAGTAGGGCGTGCATCCGAAGTACTGCACGTAGGCGGCTTTGGGTGTGAGCGGGTCGTGGGGTAGATGCACCGCCAGGGCGGAGTAATCCGCACCCATCAGCAGCCGGAACACCCGCAGCGAGACGCCCAGCGCGAGTTCCATCGAGTGCGGGTACGGCGGTGCGTCGTCGAGCAGATATTGGAGGCTGATGAACGATCGCTCCGGGTCGGGCAGTGGTGCGATGTTGATGGCGATCACCGGGCTGTATGCCGCCATGAACGTGTTGAAGATGGCCAGCGCGTCTCCGACGGTCGCCGCGGTGCGGGCCGCCACACCGACCGGCCCCAGGATCTCGATGCCCTGCCGTTGCGCCAGTCGCCGCCCGAAATCCGTTGTGGCCGTTGCCTCTGCGGCAGATTCGATGGCCCGCATCGTCGCGCGGAACGGAATGAACGCGTCGTAGTTGCCGACGTCGCGTTCGCGTATGCCGGCGGCGCGCAGCAACGCGGCCGGGTCGCCGCCTAGTTCGGTGACCACGGTTGGGTAGTTCGAGAGCGCGGTCCCGCGCACCACGGACATGTCGTCGACCCTCAGCCGCCAGGGCGCACCATGTCAAGGGCTCGCGCTCAGCGGTGCGGTTCCGATTCCGGTCAATTCCGTCTGGGCAGGACCAGCAAGACGATCAACGTCACAATGCTGAAAAGGAGTCCGAGCAAACCCCAACCAAGCCTGTTGCGCCCCGGTTGCCCGCGACGAGCGCACACACGATCGCAGCGATGACGCTGAAGAGGATCACCAGCCCTATCGGGTGAACAAGGAGCAAGAAGACCACTCGAAGGAGCTTCAGGGCTGCGAAAAAACCGCCGATGCTCGCCGCCTGTGGATGATCCTGTGCAGCCGCCAGCAGAGAGTGAAGCACGCCGACCGCCCCCTTGAACTCGGGTAAACGTGGGACAGCCTAGTCGTGAGTCGCGTCCATGGTCGCCGTTTGGATAACGACAGTTGTCGGGTCAGTGAGATCGCCTAGGATTGAACTCACTTTCCAATCGCCGGGTTGGTCCGCACGTTGCGAGAGTGGGCCCGCGAGTCTGTCAAAAACTCATCGAGGCAAGGAGATTCAGATGGGCGAGGCGTTAGATACCAACCCCGAACAGGCCGCGGCACTGGCCGCGCGTCCGGTTGACGCACCGGTCGTGATGATCAACCTGCTGAAGTTCAAAGCCGAGGGTGGGCTGGAGTCCTACCAGCGGTACGCACGCGAGGTCGCGCCGCACCTACAGCGCGTCGGCGCCACCGTCCGTTACGCGGGAACCGTGCCGGCCTACATCATCGGCGACGGCGAACGCCCTTGGTGGGACGCGATTCTCGTCGTCGAGTACCCCACACCGCAGGCATTCGTCGCCATGGTGTCCACCCCGGAGTACGCCAAGGTGCATGAGCATCGGGCCGCCGGATTGGAGCGTGGCGACCTGATCGCGACGTCGGGATGGTCGCTCGCGCCGGAGTAGCCACGGCGACGGCGGCGGGCTGTCGCAAAATCGTCGCACCCCGAGCGGGTATTCCACTTGAGTCCCACCCGGTACAAATGTCCGGCTACCAGCGTTCCGAGAATCATTGCGCAGCAAGCGAATTTATCGCCTGCAGCTGCGCGCAAAGCCGTATCCTTTCCTCCGGTGATCGGAGTGACGGATGGGACCGGCGGCGTGTCGAGCCTAATTTTGCAACAGCCCCGCGGCCATTTCCCTGGCACGGTCTAATGGGGGGATGGAAATGATGATGCCCACCGACGCGATGTTCCTGTTCGCCGAATCCCGTGAACATCCGATGCACGTGGGTGGCTTGTCGTTGTACGAGCCGCCGGAGGGCGCCGGCCCCGGGTTCGTGCGGGAGTTCTTCGACGCTCTGGTGGCCGACCAGGATTTCCAGCCCACCTTCCGCAAGCACCCGGCAACGGTCATGGGCGGAATCGTCCGCTTCGCATGGGATTATGACGACCACATCGACGTCGACTACCACGTCCGGCGCTCGGCCCTCCCCTCACCGGGACGGGTTCGCGACTTGCTGGAGCTGAGCTCCATGCTGCACACCAGCCTGCTCGACCGCCACCGCCCGCTGTGGGAACTGCACGTCGTCGAGGGGCTCAGCGATGGCCGGTTCGCCATGTACGCCAAAATGCACCACGCCCTGATCGACGGGGTTTCGGCGATGAAACTTATGCAGCGCACGCTGTCGGTCGACCCGGAGGACTCCGAGGTGCGGCCGATGTGGAGCCTGCCCCGGAAGAAGAAGCGCCAGCAGTCCGGTAGCGGCTCGTCCCCGCTGGGCTCGCTGGTCAACGTGGCCGGATCCGTTGCGGGACTTGCGCCCTCGGCGGTGAAGCTGGCCCGTGCCGCCCTGTTCGAGCAGCAGTTGACCCTACCGTTCGCGGCGCCGCACACCATGCTCAACGTCAAGGTCGGTGGAGCCCGCCGGTGCGCGGCTCAGTCCTGGTCGCTGGACCGCGTCAAGGCCGTCAAGCAGGCCGCGGGTGTGACCGTCAACGACGCCGTCCTGGCGATGTGCGCCGGTGCGCTGCGTTACTACCTGATCGAGCAGAATGCGCTGCCTGACACACCGCTGATCGCGATGGTCCCGGTCAGCCTGCGCTCGGAGGCCGACGCCGACGCCGGCGGCAACCAGGTCGGCAGCATCCTGTGCAACCTCGCCACCGATGCCGAGGATCCCGCGCAGCGGATACAGGTCATCAGCGAATCGATGCGCGCCAACAAGAAAGTGCTCGCCGAACTGCCGCGGGTCCAGGTGCTGGCGTTGTCGGCGCTGAACATGGCGCCGCTGCTGCTGGCGGGTGTCCCGGGATTCCTCAGAACGGTGCCGCCGCCGTTCAACGTCGTCATCTCGAATGTGCCGGGCCCGGCTGAGCGGATGTACTACGGCGGAGCCCGGTTGGACGGCAGCTACCCGCTGTCCAACATCCCGGACGGGCAAGCGCTGAACATCACCCTGGTGAACAACGCGGGCAACCTCGACTTCGGTCTGGTCGGATGCCGTCGCAGCCTGCCACACCTGCAGCGGTTGCTCGCGCACCTCGAGGAATCGCTCAAAGACCTCGAACGCGCCGTCGGAGTCTGAAGAACCTGCCCATGCCGAAGCTCAGCGCGGGGCTGCTGTTGTATCGCGCTCACGGCGGCGTCGTCGAAGTCCTCATTGCGCATCCCGGTGGCCCGTTCTGGGCCCGCAAGGACGACGGGGCCTGGTCGATCCCGAAAGGCGAGTACGACGACGGCGACGATCCGTGGGTCGCCGCGCAGCGCGAGTTTTCCGAGGAGATCGGGCTGCCGGTACCGGCCGGGCCGCGAATCGACTTCGGCGCACTCAAACAACCCAGCGGCAAGGTGGTCACGGTGTTCGCGGTGCGGGCGGACCTCGACGTCACCGACGCCCGCAGCAACACCTTCGAACTGGAATGGCCGAAGGGCTCGGGCAGGATGCAGGAGTTCCCCGAGGTCGACCGCGTCGCCTGGTGTCCGGTGGCCCAGGCACGCACGAAGCTACTCAAGGGGCAGCGCGCGTTTCTCGATCGATTGATGGGGCATCCGGAGCTGACCGGACTAAGCGAAGGGGGTTGACATGCATACCACTCAGGGGTCGACGGTGACGGCTCGCCGGCGCCTGCGCAGGAAGACCACGAAAGCCACAGCCGCGACCACGCCGCCAAACAGCAACGTGGCCAGGATGATCAGCTCGATCGGGATGACTTCGTCGTGCTCGACGTAGACCACCTGTCGGTAGGGGTCGTCGTTGGGCGCGTTGCCGAAGGCGAAGTCCGACGAGATCTTCGACGGCTTAGGGATATTCATCTGCATCTTGGTCAGATACGCGCCGTGGTTCCCGGCCAATTCATGTAGCAGCGGGTCGCGAACGACACTGGACACGTTGCCCGCGAACTGGACTTCGGAGGACTGCGCCGAGGCGTCGGCGTCGGTGCGCTGCTGCCGATGATCGGACAGCGTGAAGATGGTGACCTGCTGCGCGCTCTGCGCCGCGACGGATAACCGCATCGGGTAGACCAATTGCGACGACTGGAAGGTCATCCGCACCGGCTTGAGCCCCCCGACGATCGGGGCGGTGCTCGTCAGCCGCATCGCCACGAACGACCAGCCGTCCCGCACATAGGGATCCAGCGCGTTAGAGACCGCCGGCCGAATGGCATAACCGTTGTCGGCCAACCACTTCTGCAATCCAGCCAGGTCGCCGCCGGCCAGGGTGGTCGCCTCCAGCGGGCCCAGGTGCACCTGATTGACGACGTTCGGGGCGCCGGCTGGAGCTGCCGCGTCGGGCGCGGAGCGCGCGAACAACCAGAACCCCAGGGTCCAGTGCTTGCGCTGCTGGGTTTGCGGCGCGGTGAGTGAATCCAATTCGGTGAACGTCGCCTTGTCGCCCGCCGTGACCTTCGCCGGGGTGGGCGTGGGCACCACCAGGGCGACGTTGTCGGTGCTGGCGTTCAACGCTAGCTGCATGAGGATGGTCTCGGTTGAGCCATCCCAATGCACCAGTGCCACTTCATGATTCATCGTGGCCTGGGCGTCGGGTGGAGCGACCACTGCGCCGCACGCGCAGGCCTGGCTCGGTGCGGCCAGCGCCAAGGCGCCCAGGGCGGCCCACACCAGCGTGACGGCGGCCAGGGCCAACCGGTAGACACGAAGCACTGTCATGGCCCACATGCTACGTGCGGGTTGACCTGCCGATGTCCGCTTCGAACCGGGCTGAGCGCGGCGGCACGGGCACAATGTTGGAATGACGACGCGGCCCATCGAGCCCACCGAGCTAGCCGACCCTCAAGCGCTGCTGCTGCAACTGCTGGACCCGGCCAACCGGGCCGACCCCTACCCGATCTACGCGCAGTTTCGTGACCGCGGACCGTTGCAGCTGCCCAGGGCACACGTCGCCGTCTTCTCGGCCTACCGCGACTGCGACGAGGTGCTACGGCACCCGTCGTCCAGCAGCGACCGGATGAACTCCACAATCGCGCAGCAACAGATCAGCGCCGGTGTCGCGCCGCGCCCGCAGTTCCCGCCGGGCTTCTTGTTCCTCGACCCACCGGACCACACCCGGCTGCGCAAGCTGGCCGGCAAGGCATTCGCGCCGAAGGTGGTCAACGCGCTGCAACCCGAAATCAGCGCATTGGTAGACGGCTTGCTCGACCGGATCGCCGAGCGGGGCCGGTTCGATGTCATCGGGGACTTCGCCTATCCGCTGCCGGTGCAGGTGATCTGCCGGCTGCTTGGTGTGCCACTCGAGGACGAGCCGCAATTCAGTCACGCATCGGCGCTATTGGCGCAGGCCCTGGATCCGTTCATCACCTTCACCGGCGCGCCGTCGGAAGGCATGAACGAGCGGTTGCAGGCGGGCCTGTGGTTGCGTGAATATCTGCACAATCTGATCGAGCAGCGACGCTCGCATCCCGGCGACGACTTGATGTCGGGGCTGATCGCGGTGGAGGAGTCCGGCGATCAGCTCACCGAGCCCGAGATCGTCTCCACTTGCGTCCTGCTGCTGGTCGCCGGACACGAGACCACTGTCAACCTGATCGCTAACGCGATCCTGGCGTTGCTGCGTCACCCGTTGCAGTGGGCTGCGCTCGGTGCCGACGCGGCCCGGGCGCCGGCGGTGATCGAGGAGACCTTGCGCTACGACCCGCCGGTGCAGATGGTCGGCCGAATTGCCGCTGATGACATGACGATTGCCGGGGTCGACGTGCCGGCGGGCGACGTGATGATGCTGTTGCTGGCGGCGGCCCAACGCAATCCCGCCGAGTTCGAGCGACCCGATGACTTCGACCCGGGGCGGGGCACGATGCGGCACTTGGGTTTTGGTCGCGGTTTGCACTACTGCCTGGGGGCACCGCTGGCGCGACTGGAGGCCGGCCTGGCCCTACCGGCGCTGGCGACGCGTTTCCCGGATGCGCGGCTGGACAGTGAACCGCAGTACAAGGCCAATGTCACGCTGCGTGGGCTGTCGACGCTGACGGTCGCGGTCTGAGACCCGTCACTGCGAGGCGACGTCGCCGTTGCCGTCACCCGCATCCG
>Ga0335072_10004637_pt1 | contig 20343 bp, 11 predicted proteins | sample Lox_Sample_21_FD_206725 | JGI IMG/M metagenome (GOLD analysis project Ga0335072, IMG submission 206725) | Soil microbial communities from Loxahatchee National Wildlife Refuge, Florida, United States - Lox_Sample_2.1 | ecosystem: Environmental > Terrestrial > Soil > Wetlands | place: USA...
CTTCCAATTTCGCGTTCTGATCAAGGCCAGGATATACAAAAGTGGCACCAAGTTCGACAAGGACGCCGTATTCTATGATAGTGTGCTGGTTGACCATTCTCTCTTCAACATGACCGATCGCTCAGCAGCAAAGACACGCAAGGACATGTTCCAGCCGTATTTCTCGAAAGGTGCCATTCAAAGACTCGAGTCGATGATAAAGGGTAAGATCGCACAGTTTCTGACAGTGCTCGACGGGGCTTCGTCCGGAGACAAAGCGATGGACCTGAGCCTGGGATTCTCATGCTTGACTGCAGACGTAGTCATGCAGTACTGCAACCAGAAGCCTCTAGGGGCACTCGACGCTCCTGATTTCCAATTTCCACCCATTCTTCACATATCAGAATTGTTTGAGACCGCGCCTTATGCATGGTACTTGCCGAATGTGCTCAGAATGGTAACTTACCTTACTACACAACTACCCGTGAAGTTCGTGGAAAGATACATGCCGCCGATCGCAGCCATCACATGGGTTCAGGCTGTGAGTCGTCCCTCCAAACATGTTTCACAGCTGGCTGACCTTTGGGGTCAAGCAATGTCGAGAGCAAGTCCTCGCACTCAAGTCGCGGCCAAATGGTACCACAGCTTCGGTACCTACAATCTTCGACACAATGCTCAATCCAGACCCTGCGAAAGGCCAATATACACCTCCGGACATCGGCCTCACGAACGATGCTGTGCTAATGTGGGCCGCCGGGACTGAGACGACTGCCAATACTCTCGTGCAAGCAACCTGGGCCGTCTTGCATAACCCTCAGATCCGGAAAACTCTCCAAGCTGAACTTCAAACGGCCATTCCGGACAAGAACGAGATGGTTGATTGGGTAACTCTGGAAAGCCTTCCATACCTCCGTGCTGTGATCAAAGAGTCGCTAAGGTTGTCTTATGGCGTGCCTGGACGAATTCCACGCATCGTGCCACCTTCGGGCGCAACGTTCTGCGGCCAGTACATTCCTCCTGGAACAAGCGTAGCCCACAGTGCGTACTGTTATCACACTGACGACAAGTTGTTCAACGACGCAAGAACCTTCCAGCCAGAGCGTTGGCTTGAGAGCCTGGAAAAGTATCAGGAGCTGGAGAACAGAATGTTGAGCTTTTCTCGAGGATCGAGAAGTTGTTTGGGAATCAAGTAAGTTAAACGGACTGTCAGTGGTGATGTATTCGGTGCACATCCATCCACCATTCTTCCCCACGTTGACTGCCTCTTCCTGTCTAGTCTCGCATACGCAGAGCTCTACTTGACAGTCGCACACTTGTTCAGGCGCTTTGATTTGACGCTACACGATACAACGGCAGCAACCATGGAGTGGGATGATTGCTTCACTCCGAAGACGAAAGGCCATTTGAAGGTCTTGATTAAAGAGTTGAACGTCTAGCTGCGAACTTTGAATTGCGTGCTTTGGTACATCGCAATTCCGTGCCACTAGAAATGAGATGAGAATTCGAAGCAGTAGATATCTAACACGAACACCACTCATTTGTTCTCGGCCAATGTCTGACTACCAATACATTCTGGGAGAGCCAATCCAAGTATTGATCAAAGGGCCTAACCACAGATCGCGCGTTGAGCAATTCGCTGTTCTAGAATTTCGCCGCTCTCTCGCTATCGGACGCCTGCAATCGGATGCGCCAAGGTCCTGTCCATACGGGGGTGTAACCTGGACGAATCGTAGAGCACGTGCATCTGCAAGCTGCTCCGGACTTTGGATCTGGACCTGCATTAGCCGCCATTCACAGTCCGCCCAATGGCGAGTACTGGCGTTGCCCAGGACACATAAGCATCTTTTGGTAAGGTGGTGGCCTGCGATCATTTTGTAGACATACCAGCATTTCGAAGACCAAGTGGATAAGTTCTATGATAGGAGAAGGTGTTATGTAAGATAGGAGCGGGCAAGCACCAACCAGGCCCACGACGCACCTGTAATCAAATGATGTTGATGGGTAATTTGCCGCCTTGTCGCGTTCAGCCACTGACGCGTGTTGGAATGACGGGGCCGTTCGCGCCTCCTGCAGCACCCGCCGGATTGACCACAGCGGGAATCCTTTCCAAATGTACCCAATCTCGCCAATCCACACCATTGAGATAGGGAATGATACATGTGAAAATCCAGGATTTCGGAATTCGTCATCAATGTAGGCGGAGTCAGTTGTGATTTGCTCCTGTGCCGACCTTTGGCCGGACCCCCCCTATTCTCCTATCAGCCGTGATGGGTGGCCACCCTCAACTTTTGGCTATATCGCCTCTTCTCTCTTACACATTCTGGTAATAATTGACAACTAGACGACAGCTATCAGACATTGACTGATCGACATTCACTAGAGTATTTCATATGAGACATTGCTGTGTAGAGGCCAAAACTTGAACCACATTTTCCAGAGCCTCGAATTTGTTCCGTGCGCTAAGTCCAACTAAACGATAAAGTTAGTGACGCGCAGCCAAGAGTCGTTGTTGTCCCTGAATTGTCCTGGCCCACCACTCGAACCCTTCCATGTCAGTGAGGACCTTCTTCATTGCATTTGTAACACAAGGTCCCGATCATTTGCAATCTCAATCGCCCCGAGGCCTCTTTTCTCTGGACTTAGTCGCGCTCAACCGTGTGCGGATGCAAAGCAACCATGTGCTGTTGACCAACTTTTCCCAATGATCCACACCGCTACCACAACCCTCACAGTTCAGCCCAACATGAACCCGTAAGTTTGTCTCGTGCTGTTTGCACTCTCTAGCTAATCTCTACTAGATTGAGCCAGGCATGGCGCTCCTTCTGGCATACAATGACCTCTAATGACCGACACGCCTCTCACGATTCCCCTTACAGAACAGGCCAGCACATGCCGATAAGTCAGAGTCGCCATGCTCCCCTTACATCCGTTGCAACAAGTGCAGTCGAGTCACGACCAGACCTTAGCTCCTCCTTCGATGAAGACTCCTCCAAACGTCCTAGTATCTCGACTACAGCCATGGCAAGCTCTCCCGGACACAACTCGTCACCACACAGACCACCCTATTCCCCGGGCATGAGATCGTTAAGCTCTCCACAGAAGTCGACCGCCGAAGAAACAATTGCCGCTGGCGAGATTCAGATGCAGAGCTTTGCTGACGGTGCTCCCCCACCACCTCCGGTCTCGCACTCGTGGAAAAAGATCGACCGATGGCTTGAAAGGAATTACCAGGAACTCTTCGATCAACTTGGTGAAGGCTGCACACAAAATGACATCAACGAGCTAGAACACGAACTAGACTGCTCCCTGCCGCAGGATGTCCGCGAATCGTTAACCATCCACGACGGACAGGAGCGAGGTGGCACCCCAACCGGCGTTGTATTTGGCTGCATGATTCTTGATTGTGAAGAGATAGTACAGGAATGGAAGAATTGGCGAAAGGTGAACGAAGAATTCCTGAACTCTCGGCCAAAACCTCAGCCTGAATACCCGGTCAAGGGCCTCAACCATGCGTCGTCATCTTCCTCACATCAATCTCAGAATGGATCAAACAAACTCTGGCGACAGGAACTGTTGGATCGTCAAGATTCTCAACCTCCGAAAGCGATTCAAAAAGCATATTCGCATCCAGGCTGGATTCCACTGGCCAGGGATTGGGGTGGAAACAACATTGCCGTCGATCTCGCGCCCGGACAAATGGGGAAATGGGGCCAAGTCATCATCTTTGGCCGTGACTATGACTGCAAATATGTTGTGGCACGGTCATGGTCTCACTTCATGGCTGTACTTGCCGATGATATGAACAGCGACAAAACCTTCGTGGTTGAGGAATCTGGGGAGCTAAAGTTGAAAGAATTCAAGACTGAAACCGTTGAGCCTGGCTATCTGGACATTCTTCGGTGGAGAGCAGACCAGAAATATGGGCGGAGGGCTCCGAGGAGGAAGCCTCAAGCACCACCAGGGCTCAACACTAGTGTCAACGGAAAGTCTTCCCGAGACTCGCCTTACAACAGTCCAACCGTCTCCAACGACGAGCGAGGCCGGTCGCCACACCGTTTCTCTCGTGGCCCAAACTCCAGTCCCAGACATCAGGTTGGCAGTCCGCTGGCGCGTGTCAATGAAGAATTCGTTGCGCCAATCTCTGTTCGGACTGGTGGAGACGTGATCAGAGACTTTGCAACTGTGATTGATACAAAGATCTCGACGAAATCGGACAAGCTGATTGATGTCCCAACTCCAATTGAGGCACCCAAAAGGAAAGAGAAGCTGGCTGATGTTCCTACTCCAGTAATAACCACGGATGAGAAAAAATACGAAATTCCGGGTCTCTCGAGGGTCGACACTATGCCCACACTTGACGAAGACAAAGAAAATCAGGCAGAGACTCAAGTCAAGGGATTGGGAGTCAATGGACTGGACGATGACATGAAGAATGTACAGATTTGACCCTTGGGCTTCTACAGAGCTGCGACAGCGGAAGGGAGAGATTTTGCGTTTTGGGCAATATTCTGGTTTGGAGCATAGGATAGGCGATTTGCTACTGCTGCCTGTGAGAGCTGCTGGAAGGACTTCCTCGCAGCGGCGTATATGTACTGTAACAACAATGACTTGAGAAGCGTGAGTCGAGCGAGGTTATAGGACGAGTAGAGGGGAGCCTTCGACCCTATCCAATAGTTGAATTAGGCGTGGTGAAATACTGCTTTCGCTTCGTTCACACATGAGGACGGGGTTACAAGTCATCTCTCTAGCATTCCCAGTTCTCCAGAGCAGAGTGTGACTACCGTGAACCCAATGATGTGTGCAAGTATTCGCAACGTGCGGCCATAACTGTGCCATCTGGTCGATGAACGTCCCAGTGCGGCGATCATGTATGTGTAAGCAGCATGCTGGCAGTGACAAATATGGTCGGGTGATGAACGCCCCGGTTCCCAGCACAGGACGCCTTGGGAGGTGGTGTAAGTGAGTGAGTGGCAAGAAAGCACCTCTATACTAGGTTAGCTGCAAAATGCGACCTCCTGGGAGTCTTGCCACTTGGTACGTTCAATTTCCTTCCCTGCCTACCTCATAATGCTCACACGAGTCCCTTGTTTTGGCTCGGACGTTGGTAGAGTCAACTTATAGATATCAGAACCGTCGAGTTCAAGACCCGCTTGATTAAGATCTGCCGCTTTGTCGACGTATCCTGATTTGACAAAGACGAGCATAAAAGGCCATAGGAAAAAACCAGAGTGATTATCGGACAGCGCATTTATACGGAATATATATCCATCTACCTATACTGCCTGGCAGAGACAAAATTCGCTAGACAACAAATCTATTGTCCATCTGACCGTCATATTCTTGAGACCAGCTGTAGGTGCTGGAATAATCTCTGAAACGCAAATAAACCATGACTATGTTCAAGTATTGTCGAAAAACAACGCAAACATAACGCCAAAGGAAAGGGCGCACAAAACAAAGAAAGAAAAGGGAGATGAGGTTGGGCTCCTCTAGATGATCTTGAGCCTTCTCGCAGTAATGAGGCTGGCAGCCACAATCACGGTAATCACGCCGACGATGCCAAAGAACCACGCCAGCGATGTCGTCTCCCTCCCAGGAACCGGAACGTTCATACCGAACAATCCGCAAATCAGGTTTAGTGGGACGAGAATAGTCGCTATTACCGTGATCTTGCTCAGCGTTTTGTTCGTATGGTTGCCCTTCAATATATGTTCCACATTCAACTGCGCCAAATAGTTTGCATGACTTCTGCTGAGCATCTTTTCAATATGACCCAATGAACTCATCATCGTGACGACGTGGTCCTGGATATCACCAAGATAGACGCCAATTTCACCACGAGGGGTGACGCTGTATTGTTCATTACAGCGTTTTGCGAAGCCTTTGATAACATCCGCTTTGCCGCCGAGTAGGCGCATCATGCTAAGGACATTCTTGCGGGATTCGCCGATATGCCGCAGCATGGAAGTGTAGTCGTCGTCTCGAGCGATGAAAACCTGGTCTTCAATGTTTTCGGACTCTTTTTCGGCAGCGCGGATGACTGGGGCAAACGAATCGACGATGTCATCACTGAGAGGTGGGTCAGAACTTGGGAAAACAGAAGGGTGGAGAGTTAGGGTATGGGCTTACATGAGAGCATAGCAAATATAGTCGGATCCTAGGTTGACAAAGTCTCGCGATTTGTTGATGCGCTTTCTGACATTCGCTGCGTGTGGAGTGTCGGAGAAGCTGAAACTGAGAACACCCTCGTCACAGACGACAATGTAGACGTTGACGGCTTGCAGGAAATCCTCGCTGGTGGCATCGCTGTGGAAGCTCCGGAAGCAAACGAAATAGTATTGGGAGAAAAGCTCAACTTTTTCGCGTGCTTCTTGCTGCTCAATATCCTCTTTGGTAAGAGGATGGATCTTGAATGCCTTCCTCAAGCACTCCAATTCTGCACTCGTCGGGTTTGTCACGTCAAGCCACCAAACACCCCCATCCGGACCTAGCTCGAACAGGTCTCGGAAAGTGGTAATGCCGTCGCTGATGAAATCGCCCAGCTCTGTTCCATAAGTGACACTTTCTGTCGCCGAAGAAAAAAGCGTGAAACGATCTTTCTTCTCAACCAGAGAGTGCATGGAGACTTTCTCATCTAGATTGGTGGCTGGCATGCGAGTGCTGTCATTGCTCGAGAATTCCTGCAGTGGTTGCTGATTGTAAGGATTCTCGCAGTTCATTACAATCTGTGGGACATCTTGCTTGCGAGTGTTTTGTCGCAGATCGTGGAACACCTTCGGTGGGGAGCTCACACCAAGCTTTCCCCCTGAGGGTGGTTGGTTTGAAATGAGGCCTTGGGCACTGAGTGCGACAAATTCCTCCAATTCTTCGTAGTCAATCTTGTATGTCTTGCCAGGCTCCTCATAAGTTGGGAAACCGACGTCGTCGTCTGCCACGTTATCTTCACCCAAATGAGTTCCAGCTCTGACACGACCCGCGTTACTGATTGAGGCCCGGCGACCGCTGGTAACGGAGGGACCACGAATTATTCCCTCAACGAACGACGGCACCCGGCTATCGAGGGTGTTTGCGCGCTCGCGGCGGCGTGGATCAGCAAACGCTTCAACGGAATTGGGTGGTGAGGTGGATCCCGAAGACGAGGTATCTCTTGATCGATCGATCCTGTCCTGGAGCAGTGGGCGCCCTTGTCGGTTTGTAAAGCGTCGTTCTCTGACCGACCCACGCCTTCCTTCTCCTGCAACATCGCCTGCCTTCTCGCTCCTATCGTCGTCAATGATGACATGCTCGAAGTCCCGAAGGCGCAGGTTAGGGTCTCGAAGGGCGTTGTTAACTTGTAGGAGGCCGCTTCGATCGAGAGAGCTTCGTCGAGCTGTTGGCGGCCCAACATCTTGGAACAGCTCGACCTCGTTTCCTGGTGCTGATCGCGGAGGGTGCCGATGATCATCCAGTTCGGGGGCAGGTGTGCTGAATCTAGTGTCAAGATTCTCTGATCTTGGAGATTCTGAAGTCATTTTTGCTTTTCGTTTGGTTGGTATGTTCAGTCTATCAATGCAGTCCTTCCGAAGGGCACCTCCTCAACGCTAACCTCCGCTTCTTTTACTTCCACCAGTTTTAGAATTTTGAGAGACAATCTTATCGGGTTGCTTCTGCTCTCCACCTCCCGGCCACGGCCGGAAATGGACAGATGCTTATCAGCGCAGTAAGATGTTGTTTTCTATATCATCCAAAGACCAGTTATGGGGGTCGTGTGGTAGTGCCGCAGAAGACAGGGAATGCCGTTCCCAGAAGGGGTCGAATGAGGGATTTTGGGGAGAGGGGAAGTCCCGCCAACTTGGTGGTATTGAAAAGCGGAGAGCGATCGAGCGCCAGTCTGGGTGGTAGGGCGAGAAAGACTGTAGACAGTCTTTCTTCAATGGTTCTGGAGGTAGAGAAGGACTCGTAGAGCGCAAGTGCCACGACAAATCCAATCACAGGAGATAATTTGCGTATATCCTGACTACTCAATGAAGCTGAGGGAAAAGAGACTGATATAGCAATATCACAGAGTGGCGGTTGTAAAACCTTTGGGCGCGAGACTGGCGAAGATTTTACCCCGGTAAATGGCTCTAGGGAATTTTTTGCTTGGCCGGGTGCCGTCACCCCCCGCTGTTGTCCTTGCGCGCCTAGGGAATCCCTGTCATGTCGGCTAACTATCCCAACGGCGGTCAAGTCCGACAAGCCACAGCAACACCAGAAGTGCCTAGGTAATCCCTTTTCGGGGGGCGGTCAATGACACCTAAAGATCTTCCAGGAACAGACCTACGACAATCTGAATACAATCTTTTCGACCTCTCTTCGATATTTTGAGCCTCGATATGGACGCTCTTCTCTCCCAAGTTCAGGACACTTTCGAGGGTCAAATTGTAACTGACTACCTTCCCCAAAAGTAAGAGGCTTATTAACGAAACGTTGGCATCCCATAGGACTTCGAAGGCCAAAGGTTATCAGAGCTTGTGTGCACCGTGCTGCTCTCCATATCCACAGTAAGCAGAGTTTGTGAAATTTTGACCTGGTCCTGACAAATTCAGGTAGCAGCATTGATTACGGGATACGTGCAGCAAGACATCTATCTGACGTTATGGGTTGGTCTTGGAGGAACGTTACTGACAATGCTTGCTGTTGTTCCACCGTGGCCCCTCTATAACCAGCATCCTCAACGTTGGCTACCGCCTGGCAAAAAGACAGCGGGACTACCAGAAGGCGGGATTGTCATTGGAGGGAAGAGAGTCAGATGAGCGGTGGTGGCGTCACGAATTTATCAATCAGCTAGAGCGGCGTTCTTACTAACGGAAGGGCTTAGAAATAGGCACGCCTCAAGATAGTCATTTCATTGCGGTTCGGTTGACTAGAAGCTGTGTATATCCTGCATCTACCTCAGCAAGCAGTACACTAAAACCTTGTCAGCACGCCCTCCTTAATTCCACTATCTGGAGCACCTAGAGCACCGTCCCAGCCTGTACGCCATTCGTTATGCATGACCGTCCCATGAATACCCTACATGAATGCTGGTTGTCTTTTGCCATTCGCAACCCACTAACGACCGTACTTCTGAAACTCCCAGTCTCTGTTGTCTAGCGGACAGACCTGTCGAGTCTTCAACCATCGGGAGATGCAGTGGAAATGAAAGGCGTGCTGAGGTCGAGCTGTTAGCCTAATGCCAACGACAGGAGACTTGGACGTACATTGCATATTCCCCAAGCGACAGTACACTCTTCATTGGTGGCAGCACCTTGGTTTGCTTGGCACTCGATGCCTAGAGCTTGATTAGAGGACGAATTGCGGGATTTTGTAATGGCAGCTTACAGAGATCCATGATGTGGTTGCGGCAGATCGCGCAGTTGTCAACAACAATGTCCCACGCCCAAAGAGCAACAGCATTCCACTAAACCGAGTTAGAACATGGATTCTTGAGGGTGAGATTCTGGTAGACATGCCTTCTTCACTTCAAACCTCTTCTTGCCATCACTTGCAGCTTCTGACGGTCCAGATTTTGATGCCTTTGCAGGAGCTTTTGTCTTCGAGGATGTTCCGACCTCAGCGTCAGGCATATCTATATCAGCCATGGTGGATATAAAGCTCTGAGGGGTCTTTCGAGGTTGAGAACGTAAAATGGAGTAGGTGGTTGGTGGGGGGGGTGTAAGAGGTGGGGAGAGAAGGCCTCCTTGCTGCTGGCCAGACAAGGCTTGGACTGAGAAGCGATGTATAGAAGGTCTGATGAGGTTTGATGTTTCGCGTATTTTAAGGGAATGTTCCGGCCGTTGGGATCCTCCAATAATTGAAAAAGTGCAGAGGCGTGCGTGGGGCTCCTGGACAGCAGTGTGCCTGAATGAGATAAATTATTGCCAAGGCGTAGACCGAGATATTTACAGCCAACGCTGCCGCCCGCCTCTAGCGTCTAAGTTGGAAGTCGCCTTTTTGCCACGATTCTTTTGTTCTCTCAAGCCAGCGTCGTCCGCAGCCTCGTCCCTCGCATTAAATCACATTCACTTTTCTGGAATTCGCCCTTCTCACATTCATACTCTTCAGACCTCCAAGCAACTCTCACACGTTGCAGATTCCGTCCTTCGTGTTGTGGAACCTCTGCACTTTCCATCCTAATCAACAACGATGTACCCTGCCACCTTCATGCAACATACCGTACCCACCTGCAAACAACAGCGATTCCCAAGAACTTCCAGCATAGCGTCCGCTTCTCACCGCAAAAGAAGAAGATAAGGATACATCTTTGAACCTTTCTTGACGACCAACCCGTCACCCCATATCCCAGCCAACAAGAGGCTTGTTTGCGGTGTTTCTTTGCAGATTATTTCTGGTCAACGGGCGGCCTATTTCTTACGCCCGCGAGGTATCATGTCGACACCTCAAATTCAGCCTTCAAAAAGATCTCGTCGGTCTTCCCGAAGAACCAAGAATACAAGTACAGGCGTTTCCGATGGTGAACAGCCTGTCACGGATTCTGCGCCATCCCCTCCTGATACTGGCCATGGTGGCGCAGCGACCCCGAATACCAAGTTTCACACAGATGATCAAAATCAGCAAAGGAAATCACAAGGTCCGAAGAAAACACACAATCTACCAAAGGCGGATCGAGCCGCCAACCACCGGAATGCATCTCCACAACCAAATCTAGCACCCCCATCACAGCGTCAAAGCACGCCCATCAAACAAGCGTACGCCGGTCCAACATTCCACTCCTCACCCGCTCCTTCGGCACTTCCTATGCCAAGCTTTTATTCCAAATCATTGCCATCAATTCCGTCTACAAAGACACCCGATATAGTGGAGGAGTCGGAAGGCCGCATAGCGGGAGAGGCGAAGGAGGAGAATCCACCGACGTCACAAACTGATGATGCAGGGAAACGCCAATCAACTCCATTAGACTTTCTGTTCGAGGCTGCTCGGCAGGCACGAGACACACCTCGTGCAGAAAGTCCTGCCAGTCGATCTGCCAATCTTTCTGCACTCGAAGACAGCCCTCTCAGCCGTTCTCCTTCTCGTCGAGAAGGCGGCGAAGCTGTCTTTCCTTTCGAACTGGACGGGAATGGGCCGAATCATTATTCTGTCGGACCTGCCTTTGCCACACCTTATAAAGAGCGCATTACCGCTCTTCGCTCTTCAAGTGCGTCTCCATGTATACCTTCACCAACGATAGACGAAGAGGAACGCAAGACCAAGACAGAAGCACTGAAGCAGTTGCTCATGAATGCTCAGGCCACTTCGCATCCTGCAGCACAGGCGCCGCCTTACACTTCTGATGCGACCAATCCTTTCAATGCAAGAGCACCTAAATTCCAAAGCCCAATTCCCAGATTTCATTCAACGCGCCACCACTCTGGACCTTCCACGCCAACCCCGCCCTTTAACTCTTCAGGCCCATGTCAATACTTTCCAGACCCACTCCCGACAGCCCATGGGCCACGGAACACCGGCTCTCCCGTGCACCGACCAGCATCATCTCACCTCCGGCGCCAATATCAGGTGCAAGATCATGAGTCTCCTGTTGAGCTCTCCTCAGATAACAACGGTACAATGCCACCTATTTCTACGGCAAGGAACGCCATCAAGCATCCTCAATCACCGTACCACAGCAACAATACCAGCAGCACAGCTCTGCCTCGTACTGGTCAGAACCCCAATCACAAATCATCTCGCAGTGCCCAGCAGCTAGAGGACGATTTACGACGAGTTCTTAAGCTCGACCTCACCAGCAGAGGTTGAGCCTTTTATTTCCTTCGAATCACGGATGGAATATATCTCCTTTGTGAAGAGCTTGTCATGCGAACCCTAGAAGCGAGCTTATGGATTGTGTTGGCATGACTTTCAGCGGTGGCGTTGGGTCGATACTGAGAACTGGATTTTCGGAATGAAGAGGCATCTTGGTATATGGTATTCCCACTCACCAACGCTAATTGCAGCACGACATTCGTTTCATAGCCTTTCATTTGTTACTTTGACTAGTTGTTTGATCTCTGGGTTGGAACGAAATCCCGATCACCCATTTGCTTGCTCAAAGCAAGAGTACATTTAGCCACAACTCGATCGTCTCATGTATGTCAGACGTCCCATTTTCTAGCATGGATATTGCAAAAGCAAAAGCAGAAGCTTAAACGAGTACCCTCCTGCGGTCATCTTGAGGTAGCCCTCTTCGATCGTCCATCTAGACTCATCACTTGCGACTCCCAACGCCCGGAATTTTCCCAGCCCTTACCATGCCATGCAGGATATCATGCACTCGAACGAAAATATTCGCACCCTTCACCCATCAAGCCGTCTGCTCCCTCGGCTCTCTCTGCTGTCCGCCCCTCCCACTTCCCCGTGCAAACCCTGCCCGCCCACCACTTCTTTGCTGTTGGCCCCCTTCCTCCTTCGAGGGTACCGGCATCCCACCTTCCGGCCCGCCCAACGTCAACTGCGCCGTCGCCAGGCGATTCGATAGATCCATCTGCGTCCGTATAGTGTTCGCCAAGTAACTGACCACCAGCACATCCTGGATGTGGTTGGCAAAATCGCGCTCGATGTCCGCAGGGTCAACCTTCGGCGCGAGTGCGAGGGCATTGAGCAGGAACTGGCCTAACGCTACACTCGGGGTTTCCTCCTCTTCGATCACGTTCTCGACGTACTTCGCGACGCGGTCAAGCATGCTGAGGATGTCTTCAATGGCGCGCTCGAGGCTTTCGACATCGTTCAGGATCGTCGCCGTACGGTCTTCGCGATCCTTGGCGCTCGCAATCATTTCAAGACCGGCGCGGTCGGCTTCGTTGTACCGGATCTCAAAGGGTACGGGAATGAAGGCGGCAGAGTCGGCTGCGCGCTCGGCGGTAACGCCAACTGGGGCCGATATGTATGTTCGTACTTCGATCCCACCCTTCCCCTCTATCTGTGTGTTGACCGTCATATGTACGGCCGGGTGAGGCCATGTGCCATCGCCTTGGCCGCCGTAGAAATTTTGAATGAGGGCTGAGAAAGTATTGAGTTCTGCACTTGTCGCGTACCAACCGACAAGTATCTCTCGCGGGTTTGCTTTGAGGTGTAGCGCGAGCATATTCTTCTGATACTCCATATCGACTTCGACTTGTTCGGCAGTCTCGGTGTGGCCAACGGCGAAAGAAGAGTGAATGGTAATTGTAGAGTCGGGCCCATTGTCGTCGGATCGCGTACCCAGAAGGGTGCCAATGACTCGGTGTTGACCAGGAGGTCGGCGGGAGGAGTGGTCGAGGATGGAGAAGATGGCCTGGGGTTGGATAATTACATTGAGGGGTGCTGTAGAGGGTACCGCGCCGACAGCGGCTGGCCCGAGAGGTCGCGCGAGGTGGAGGAAGGAGTCTGGATTCGCCATGCTGGGCGGTGAGGTTGTGAATGATTCGATTAGGTTGAGTGCGGAAGCAGCTCCTAGCCTTCCTCGCCTTTACAATCGAGGTAAAGACTGGGTGAAGCTGCACGAGCGTCCGTCCTACGTCGAACGTCGAGGCTTAGAGCCAAAATTTCCTGTGCGGCGGGCAAAATTTCGCGCTAAGTTGGTTGATAAGATTAGATCTCAAGATCTCCACGTTCAGCGGAAAATGTAAGAGCTTCCGTAAGTAGTGATTTGAAGACGTTTAACAAAAGATGCCGCCTTCATTCCCGCATAGCCGGGGGCGGATTTCGTCAAAAGGGGGAGGCGGCAGGGTAAGGGGAAGGAACAGAGGCAAAGGAGAAGCCTTCACCCAGAAACGATCCCATTTCAAAACTTCACGGCTAGAAGAAGACAGGTAAGAGAGGATGTTCCTCAGTGTTTCAGCCTGAAACTAATGCTTGTAGAGAGGGCTCTGATTCTCAAACTCCACCTCTTCAACTTGACCGAGAGCCCTCGTTCGACGGAGAGGCTGAGTTAACAGACGAATCGTCCAACGACGGATCCGAAGTAAATCCGAAGACGAATGCCTATGCTACTCTACTGCAAGCCCTAAAGGCCCAAGAGCCAGCAAGAGCCCCGGCACGTAAAAGGCGGAAACTCTCCAATGGCGATACAAATGGTCAAGAAATTGCCAGCAATGGCGAGCACGACACTATTGGAATGCAAAAGGCTATCACTAAGGAGCCTGATTTCCCATCTCCCAGGCCGGAGGAAAAGAAAGTAGATGGCGTGCAGGAAGCCGAGAGTGATTCAGATGCTGAAGTTGGAGACGATGTTTCCGATGACGAAGGTGGAGCGCTCAATCGATCATCAATCGATCCATATGAGAGGCATTTCGCCAACGCCGAATCGAATGTGCTTTCAGCACACCTGGCGACCCCTCCGGAGAAGAGATGGAGTACACGACCCACAAAGCTAATGCACCCTGTACGCATAACCATGACCCTACCCAATGCGACAGAGGCACACCCCCTGAGACCGCCGCAGGATTTGAAGTTCAAAAACCGACTCACTGCGAAGGCTGAGCGGTTGTGGGAAAAGCTCGACACCACTCAACGGGACCTCGCTATGCCAATCCTACAGTATATGGATATAGTTTCTGGAGCAAGAGTCTTTCAAGACCCCGCGATGCTCAGAGATGTTGTTGCTCTGCATGCTTTAGATCACATATTCAAGACTCGAGACCATGTCATAAAAAACAATGCCAAACTCGCCAACCAAGATGGATGCGAGACGCTTGACTTGCGAGACCAAGGTTTCACAAGACCAAAGGTGCTGTTCCTTTTACCCACAAGGCAATCATGCGTCAATTTGGTTGATACCATCGTGTCAATTTGCGAACCAGAACAGCAAGAGTACAAAGCCCGCTTCCAAGAAAGCTTCGGTGGAGCGGATGAAAAGACATGGAGCGACAAGCCTCAAGACTTCCGTGACCTCTTCAGCGGTAACGACGATGATATGTTTCGCATTGGATTGAAGTTCACGCGCAAAAGCATCAAATACTTCTCCGCATTTTATAGTTCCGACATCATCATCGCCTCACCATTAGGCCTAAGGGACGCAATCGAAAACAGTGGTGATGGCAAAGAAAAGAAGAAGGGCCATGATGCCGACTTCCTCTCTTCCATCGAGATAATCGTTGTTGATCACGCAAACGCCTTGCAGATGCAAAATTGGCAGCACGTCGAATATGTATTCTCTCAGCTTAACCTCCTCCCAAAGGAAGCGCATGGGTGTGACTTCTCCCGAGTCAGGAATTGGTATCTTGACAACAATGCCCGTCACCTCCGCCAGACAATTATATTGTCCGACTTCCTCACCCCAGAAATCAACGCCCTCTCGTCGACCCACATGGCCAATATCGATGGCAAAGTCAAATATACTCTCTTTTATAAGGGTGCAATGCTGGAGCTCCCCCCAACTCTTCCACCAAACACCACTCAGACATTTCTCCGATACGATTCTCCCACCCCAGCCAAAGACCCAGACGCCCGCTTCCAGCATTTCACTTCAACAATTCTGGCCTCTCTCCTTCGCGATCGACATTCCAAAGGCACGCTAGTCTTCGTCCCTTCGTCCTTTGACTTCATCCGCCTCCGAAATCATTTTGCCACTTCCAACGAGACCGCATCGCTCTCCTTCGGCGCCATCTCTGAGTACACGTCTGTTCGTGAGGTGATGCGCGCACGCTCGCATTTCGTCAGCGGGAGGCACAGTGTTTTGCTTTACTCGGAACGTGCGCATCATTTTAGGCGATATCAGTTGAAAGGCGTGCAGAGGGTCGTCTTCTATGGCGTTCCTGAGAATCCGATATTCTGGGTGGAAATTGTGGGGTTCTTGGGCCTGGGAGCTTCTGGGAGCGAGGTCGGAGGAGGTAGAGGCGCTGTCAGAGCGCTGTTCTCGAAATGGGATGTGTTGAAGATGGAGAGGGTTGTAGGCACGGAGAGAGTGAAGAAGTTGGTCGCAGATAGAGGTGGTGATACATTCGATTTTGTCTGAACCCAGACCTAGGTATCTAGGATTGATCTAGCCAGGGGTCGATCTCTAGCCTCCTCGTGTGGAAGAGAGCCGCGAAAAATCTTGAGGCTGGTTATTCCACCTATCGAACTCATCTGGATGTAGAGCCTTCGACGAAAGAGTGCGCGCAGTAAAACAGCTATTCACGATCTGGGATCGATCATCAAGCTTCTCCGACGTCTGCATGACCTTGTCCGTTACAAAGGTGGATTCGAGCTGCAGTAGAATACCGTGAGCAACAGAGCACCTCCCAGCGCTGGGCAGCGCATAAAGTTTTGAGCCATGCCTAGGCAATCGGATGCGGTTCAGATGCCAGGTATTGGCCTCAGATCCCAGCTGTGATTAGGTGGAGCGTAGGTCTTCAGAGTACACATCTTTTCAGCGTACGTGACTACAGTGTGTTGTAGTAAGAGTAAAATTGTGTAGCCATCAAGGCCAGTCCGGCTCGGTAGGCATTAACTTGGTCGAGGGTTTGCCAAGTTTCTATGACGCGAGTGAGTGCGGCTGAGGATAACCTCAACTCTAGCCGCGCAAGCAATTCTAGTTCAGTTTTCACGTTCACTCTGGCCTCTGGTGAATGATCATTGTAACGGGGGCTTCCGGCGCTTCAAAAGTTAGCATGGCTCTCCTTGTTCCCTCTAGATCAGGCACGCCCACTACACATCCGACCGCCACCTTGACAGATGCTTTGCAGAATTTCGAAAATGTCCTCACTGAGGAGCAAAGACAGAACTACCACGACAACTTCACTAAGCCCGATACGGCGAGTGTACTGACATTCATCACTCAAATTGACGCCGATAACAAAGGAAGAGCGAGCAAGTGCGTTGCTCCGAGGCTCTACACTTTTCTGGAAGCTACTCAGCAATTTGTCGGTGTAGTTGATACCTTTGTCAGCTCCAATCCACAAATAGCAGCTTTAGTATGGGGTGGCGTGAAAACTGCAATCCTGGCCGCCAGTAATTTCGCATCTTATTTTGATAAAGTGACCAGCATGATAATGACCATTGGCCGGTTCTGCCCTACCTATCGACAGTTTGGACAACTGTACCCGAGCTGCCTGGAACTACAGAAGGCGTTGTGCGAATACTATGCGATTATCATTCGGTTGTGTACCAAGATTGTTGAGGTCTCCCAACGGTCCGGGGTCATGAAACTCCTGTCTCCTATTTTTAACCCGTTCGAAACTGAGTTTAAGCCGTACCATGATGACCTAGACCAGGCTGTGAAATACGTGCAGATGCAGATATCTCTCGCCTCAAAGAAAGCAGCCAAGGAGTCAGCCCAACTATCCGAGATTGAAGCGAAAAGGAGTTCTGCACACCGTCGGAAAGTCGCGTTATTCCAAAAGGAAATGAGAAACGAGAAAGCGGAAGTGCGAGAGTGGCAGAAACGTGCAGCCGTGCGTGAGATGTTGAGGATAAGGTCTGCCATTAAGGACAACCTCTCTTCCATGGACCATGTGAGGCCCTGGAAACAAGCCATGAGACAGCGCATGCAGGGCACGGATGATTGGCTTCTGCACGACCCCGTCTTCTGCTGTTGGAAGCAAGACGACAAGACATCTATTCTTTGGTGTTCAGGCAATCTCGGCACAGGCAAAACTGTCCTCACCTCCAACGTGGTGGCACATCTTTACGCTACACGGAAGGCGTCGGACCTCATTTCATACTTCTTCTGCCGAACCGATATCGAGGATTCGTTGCTGGCGAGAAATATTCTCGGTAGTATTGCTCGGCAGCTACTTGATGGTCAAATCGAGCGTTCGAAGGGCGATCTCCTTATCAAACTCTACAACTGCAGCCAATTCCTTGACTCCGAAGACATCGTGGAACTCCTCATAACTCAGCTTGAGCCGGAGAAATCATACTATGTGATACTAGATGGTATTGACGACTGCAAGAGCATGGAAATTGAAATGATAGCGCGGGGACTCGACAAACTGCTCAGGAGCCACGCGCAGGGTTTGAAAATCTTTTGTACTGGTCGCCCAGGATTTGAACGAAGTTTATTCCACACCGTCAGTGTCAAGCACAAGATCACTTTGGCCCGGAAAGAGGTGAACGCGGACATCCAAAATTACATCAACACCACTCTAGACGAACTTCTCGAAGGCCACCGCTTGAAGTTGAACGATCCTAGTTTGATCCTGAAAATCGCCGACAAACTACAGAGGGGCTCTCATGGAATGTAAGTACTCTTAATATCTCATAATATTGCAGAATATCGTTAACTCAGTGAGTTGGCTGGTGCTGAAGTTGTTCACGTTGTGGTGTTGCCATATGTTGTTTTCTTTACGTTTAACGAAGTCCACATCAGCTGGTTGAAATAGCGTACCTTGTCGCTGCTAGCGGTAGAGAATCACTGAAGAGGCCTTACTGAACTGACCTGCGCATTGCCTATCAGGTTTCTATGGACTCGACTTCTCATTGAAGAATTGTGCGCTCAAGGCAGCGATAATGAAATTGTCAAGGCCCTTGAATCTCTTCCCACTGAGCTATTCGAAATATATCATCGCTCGATGCAGCGGGTCTCTGGACGGAATCAGGCTGGCCAAGCAATCAAAACTCTACAGATTTGTGGTGTTGCGAAACGACCATTGAGCGTCGAAGAACTTCGGGAAGCCTTGAGCATCGAACCCGGTCAAAAGTACATGGACAACGGGAACTTGCCAAACGATATGAATCGCGTCCTTGCCGCGTGTTGTGGATTAGCTTTCGTTGATGAAGAAGACAACACAGTCCATTATATTCATCAGAGCGTGAAAGAGTATCTCTTTGGACGATCGAGTAAGGACGCAAACAGCTTCAATGAGGCAGATCTGGACAAGCACCTCGGCATCCTTTGCTTGACATACCTGGACTTCAGCGACTTTCAGCGGCAACTTGTGAAACAAGCACCTTCGGCGCCTATTGACCCACTCCAGATCGCTATGAACACCGTGAACCGCGACGGAGGCACTGTTAACAAGCTTGCTCAGCAGTTACTGCGCCGAAGTAACCGATTTAAACCCATGACCTTCGAGCAATTCGGAAGAAAAGCTCAAGAGCTGCTGGGAACTACCGAAGAATCTCGTCTGAAATCGGAACTACGCAGCCGACACTTTCATTTTCTTAGTTATGCTCAAATTTATTGGGCATTCCATTTAAGGGACTTGAATGATGTCACAGACAAAAAGATGTGGACCCTTTTCTGCAAATATGTCGACGGCTGCAGCACCTTGGCAGACAAGCCCTGGGAAACCTATCGTGGCGTAGGAAGCTCTGATCTGGAGTGGGCCAAGCAGGAGCCAAGCAAGATCCAATGGCTCATTGCGAATAACCATAGCGCCCTGCTACGCTATGAGAAAGCCTCTGCAACTTACTCCTTGACTGAAAATGCCGAGAATGCTCTTCTATTCCGCTCATCAAGGCGGGGTCAAATCTCATTTGTGGAGATTCTACTAAACAATACTAGGAGCCGGCACAAAGGGTTGGATCAGGCCATTTGGGCTGCGGCAGAAGGTGGTCATCTCGAGGTGGTGGAGAGACTGTTAGCGGCTAATGCTGATGCCAATGCTGCTGGCCCTAACGGTCAAACAGCACTCCAGGCTGCGGCACAAGGTGGTCATCTCGAGGTGGTGTGGAGACTGTTAGCGGCTAATGCCGATGTCAATGCTGCTGGGCCTAACGGTCGAAAAGCACTTCAGGCCGCGGCACGAGGTAGTCATCTCGAGGTGGTGTGGAGACTGTTAGTGGCTGATTCTGATGTCAATGCTGCCACTGCTGGGTATAACGGTCGAACAGTACTCCAGGCTGCGGCACAAGGTGGTCATCTTGAGGTGGTGGAGAGACTATTAGCGGCTAATGCTGATGCCAATGCTGCTGGCCCTAACGGTCAAACAGCACTCCAGGCTGCGGCACAAGGTGGTCATCTCGAGGTGGTGGAGAGACTATTAGCGGCTAATGCTGATGTCAATGCTGCTGCTGCTGAGCGTCATGGTCGAACAGCACTCCAGGCTACGGCAGAAGGTGGCCATCTCGAGGTGGTGCAGAGACTATTAGCAGCTAATGCTGATGTCAATGCTGCTGCTGCTAGGTATAATGGTCGAACAGCACTCCAGGCTGCGGCACAAGGTGGCCATCTCGAGGTGGTGCAGAGACTATTAGCGGTTAATGCTGATGTCAATGCTGCTGCTGCTGCTGGCAGTGGCGGTCGAACAGCACTCCAGGCTGCGGCAGAAGGTGGTCATCTCGAGGTGGTGGAGAGACTGTTAGCGGCTAATGCTGATGTTAATGCTGCTGCTGCTCAGGATGGTCGAACAGCACTCCAGGCTGCGGCAGAAGGTGGTCATCTCGAGGTGGTGGAGAGACTGTTAGCGGCTAATGCTGATGTTAATGCTGCTGCTGCTCAGGATGGTCGAACAGCACTCCAGG
>Ga0335072_10004638_pt1 | contig 20341 bp, 12 predicted proteins | sample Lox_Sample_21_FD_206725 | JGI IMG/M metagenome (GOLD analysis project Ga0335072, IMG submission 206725) | Soil microbial communities from Loxahatchee National Wildlife Refuge, Florida, United States - Lox_Sample_2.1 | ecosystem: Environmental > Terrestrial > Soil > Wetlands | place: USA...
CCGGTGGAGCGGCCAGGGGACCGCGACTATCAGCGGTCGAGGAGGCAATTGTGGTGTCCGTCTCGGTGTCGTTCTCGGTCGGAGTCGGATGGTCAAGTGCATTTGGCTCGGAGGACGTCGTTATCCTGGCTGGCGCGGACTGGGCTGACGATGAGGCATCGGAGAAGCTGGGAGCATCAGTATCCGCATCCGTCTGGAGGCGCGACTTGGTCTCGCGAGCCGACAAGGGAACATTCGCCAGCGGGGTGAAACGAGCCGTGGTACGTCGGCTGCCGTAACGAGCGCGACGCATTCCAGCCGTGCGGCGCGTGACTGCCCGGCGACCACTGGTTGCGTAGCGTGTAGGACGACGAGCTGTGGAATGTGCCCTTCCCGAGCGAGCGGTGCTGTGCGCCGTTTGCTGTTTCGTTCTGGAGGAATGCGCCCCAAAAGAATGTGAGGCAGGGTGCGCGGAGTGATGCGAGTGATGGACACCGGACTTGCTGGCAGGCGGATGTGTACTGGTGCGCGTGGTGTCAATGCGTGACGCACCCGCGGATGATGCGAGCAACGGGACGAGAAAAAAGGCTATGAGCGCAGTGCGGACCATCGGGGGTACGCGGAGAATCCAGAGCGTCACCAGTGTAAGACGCAGCAGCTTTGATTTGGAGTGCTCACATGGGTTCGGATTTGTCTGATAAGTTGCAGAACTCATAAGGATCAAGAGACACTCGCAACGTCCGGCTGGTGCGGAGGAATTATGTACCTCATTCGGTTGGCTTAACCTCCGTCCGCCGGGAGCGAGGGGGTGTGTATTCGGTCAATTGAAACAACTCCTTCGTTGCGAAACCCACCAATGCGTACAGATTGAGATGCGATCCCTGCCCAGGTCGTGGGGGACAGGCTGACTGAGCTGACCCAAGTTCGGGCAGTTTGTTGCGCATTACCTGTTTGGAAATACAGTCTCAGGCCTTAGGAACACCTCTATCGAGTGGGAACCTGCTCAAGCACCCCAAAAACTCATTGAATCAGCGTTCCCTGCTCGTCTTCTTTTCCGTTCACTTCGTCGGGCGGAATGATCACCGCGGCGGCTACCTTGTCGTCCTCTTCCAGATTCAGTAATCGAACGCCTTGCGTGTTACGGCCGGCAGAACGGACTGTCTTGGTGTCGATGCGAATGATCTTGCCCCACTGGCTGATAACCATCAACTCCGAGGTTTCGTTCACAAGCAAAATGGACGTAATTTTACCGACCTTAGCAGTGGCCTTTAAGTTTGTGACTCCCTGGGCGCCTCGCGCGGTAAGACGATATTCATCCACATCGGTGCGCTTGCCGAAGCCGTTCTCAGTCACAGTAAGGATGCGAGACTGGGTGACGCAGAGTTTTTCGTCGAGGTCCTTGAGTGCCGACCAGGAATCCTCAACAGCCTTTTCGGCTCTCTTTTCCTTTGCCTTCAGCTTCTCATCTTCGGCATCACCGTTGCGACGGTCCTCGCGAGCTTGCTGCAAGGCATCCCTCGCAGTGGTGTAGGATTTGCGCAAGGTATTGAGCTTGTCGGTGAGATTACGAGACTTCGCGCATTCGTCGCGCTCCTTGTCGCGAGTCTCATCGGAGTCGGTGATAGCGGCGCCAATGACGTAATCCCCCTTCTTGAGGGAGATGCCCTTATTACCGGCGGCGTTGCGGCCCATCGGACGCAGCCCAATTCCGTTACGGTCGGGGTCGTACTCCTCCTGGAAGCGGATAGCCATACCCTCGCGGGTGGCGAGGAAAATATTCTGCTTGCCATTGGTCAGGCCGGCCGTGACCAGGTCATCGTCGCTGTCCAGATTTATCGCGATGATGCCTCGCGACATGACGTTCGAAAAGTCCTTGAGCGGCGTCTTCTTTACTGTGCCGTTGCGGGTAGCAAAGAAAATGTACTTCTCTTCTTCTTCAAGATCGCGGACAGGCAGAATGGTGCGAACGTTCTCGCCAGGCTGCAGGCTCAGCAGGCTCTGGATCGACTTGCCCTTGCCTGCGGCACCCACATCAGGAATCTCGTAGACCTTGAGCCAGTAGACGCGGCCCGTGTTAGTGAAGCAGAGCAGATAGGCATGGGTCGAATCGATGATGAGCTGCGAAACGAAGTCTTCCTCGCGCGTCTTCATACCGGTGCGCCCAGTCCCGCCCCGGCGCTGCTGGCGATAAATCGAAATCGGAGTGCGCTTCAGGTAGCCCTGGTGCGAAACCGTGACCGCAACCTGCTCGTCGGCGATAAGGTCTTCGAGCTGGATCTCGGCCGATTCATCGATGATCTGCGTACGACGTTCATCGCCATACTGGTCGCGAACCTTTTCAAGTTCCTTGACGATGACTCCACGGAGCTTTTTCTCGCTGGCAAGGATCGATTCGTATTCGGCGATCTTTTCGCGGATTTCCCTCAGCTCATTCAAAATTTCGCCGACCGACATCTGAGTCAGGCGATAGAGCTGGAGTTCCAGGATGGCGTCGACCTGCCTGAGTGATAGGCCACGTTCTTCGTGAGCCAGTCGCTCACGATCGAGATTGATGACGATCTCAGTTCCCTTGCCCCACGCATACAGGTTTTCGCGGGCTTCCGCGCGCGATCCGGACGCGCGAATGATCTTGATGACTGTATCGAGATTATCGAGAGCAATCTTGTAGCCTTCGAGGATGTGTTCGCGCTCGCGGGCCTTGCGGAGCAGGTAAACGGTGCGGCGTTGAACGACGTCGATGCGGTGATCGATGAACGCCCGAATTGCGCCTTCGAGACCCAGCTCCTTCGGCTGCCCGTTGAGGACGGCAAGCAGGATCATCGAGAAGCTCTCCTGCATCTGCGTGTTCTTGTAGAGCTGGTTGAGAATGATCTCGGGCTGGGCGCTTCGCTTGAGCTCGATCACGATGCGCATGCCGTCGCGATCGGATTCGTCGCGCACATCGCCGATGTCATCGATGATTTTTTCCGTAACCAGTTCGGCGATACGCTCGATGAGCTTGGACTTGTTTACCTGGTAGGGGATCTCGGTGACGATGATCGCCTGCTTTTCCTTGGTGAGATTCTCAATCGCAGCCTTGGCGCGCATCATGAAGCGGCCGCGGCCGGTTTTGTAGGCCTGCGCGATACCGGCACGACCATAGAGGAATCCGCCGGTTGGAAAATCAGGGCCTTGAACGTACTTCAGAATTTCGATCAGGCCCGCCTTGGGATTCTTCACCAGTTCGATGCAGGCGTTCACGATCTCGGTCAGATTGTGCGGCGGAATGTTCGTCGCCATGCCGACGGCGATACCGCTGGATCCGTTGACGAGCAGATTTGGGATGCGCGTGGGAAGAACCGAAGGCTCTTGTGTCGATTCGTCGTAGTTGGGAACGAAGTCGACGGTCTCCATGTCGATGTCGGCCAGCAGTTCGCCGGTGATACGCATCATGCGGCACTCGGTGTAACGCATGGCCGCCGGTGGATCGCCATCTACGGAACCGAAGTTGCCCTGACCGTCGACTAGCGGGTAGCGCAGTGAAAACGGCTGCGCCATACGAACCAGCGTGTCGTAGATAGCGGAGTCGCCGTGCGGGTGGTAGACACCCATGGCCTGCCCGACAACCTTCGCGCATTTGGTGTACTTCTTGTTGTACTCGAGGCCCATCTCGCTCATCGTGTAGAGCACGCGGCGATGCACGGGCTTCAATCCATCGCGGGCATCGGGCAGCGCACGCCCGATGATGACGGACATCGAGTAGTCGAGATACGACCGGCGCATCTCCTCTTCGATATTGATCGAAATGAGGTTCGTGTTATCGCGGGGCGGCGTGCCGCCATCGAGCGGAAGCTGGGGGTTCTGATCGTCGGCCATAGATGTCGTTTACCCGTCGGAGAGGCGGCAGAAAGAATCCGGGATGCGGGGCCGGGAGTCTACGCGGGCTACATGAGTATTTTACGCCTCCGAAGGGCGTTTCAGCAAACCGCCGATGTGGTTGTAAATAACTGTCAATTATATAGTTTACGCGCAACGAAAGATGAGCGTGAGACCCTGCTTCCTTACCGTTCGAAATATGGCATTTTTGTGCACGGGCTCGGCGTCAGATCAGCTTTGGCAGGGACGCCAGGCATACGGCGATTTGAAGGAGCACGAGGGATGCGGCTGCCACAACGAACACTCGGCCACGCGGCGATTCGAATGCGTCGGCGAAGACTCCACCAATGAAGGTCAGCAGAAACGGCAGCGACCAAATCCACGGGCTTGCCGGCACGCCGGTCGTGACCAGCACCACGAGAACTGCAAAGCACAACAGTGGAGCGGTATTGCCGAAATAGCGGGAGCGGCCGATACCGAGATAGAGTAGCGCCGCGGCTCCCGCCGCGAGAATGATTCCGGCATGGGAGACAGTGGTGAAGAAGCGATGGGCCGGGTCAAACGAAATGGTCAGAAATCCGGCTGCTGATCGGAAGACATAGCTGAAAGCGTCGGGTGAGAATCCATAACAAGCAAAGACCAGCAACAACGCTCCCGCGGCTGCCAGTAGAACGATGGGAAGAATCTGGCTTCGACGCCCTTCCGCAATCCAGAGCATAAGAGCAAAACCGAGCAGTGCCACCAACGGCAAAGCCACGATATGGGCCGCTGCAGCGATGCCAAAGATCACAGTAAGGAGGATGACCCGCGGACGCCATTTTCGACGTGGTCCCTGCATGGCATGCGCCACACCGATGCAGGTATAAATCCCGCCATAGAAGCCGAGAGCAGCGAAGATCTCCGGCGACGGGGAAACGCAGGCGCGCAGGATGGAAGGCGAAAAACAATAGAGGGCGAGAGCGACGTATCCGCCGAAATTGCCGTAAAGACGACGTGTGACCCACCACAGTCCACCTCCGAGAACACACCCGCAGGCCAGGAATGGCAGGCGAAGCAGAAGCAGCACGTGCGTCATCTGGTGGCGCAGTTCCCACGTGCTTACGATCGCGCCGCCGGGTCCTGCAGGACTCTGAATGACGCGATCCTCCGGCTTGCGGAAGATATCGAGTCCGCGCTGGACGAGCAGGTTCAACGTGAGCGGCAGCCCGACGACACGATACGCAAGAATGCCATCTCGAATATTGCCGCAGGTTGTGTAATAACCGGCGAGCGGTGAAGGCTTCTCCCAGGTCTCGCGGCCGCAACGTGCATATTGGTAATCGCGATCGGAAAGTGTCTGATGGCCGGTGATCCAGAGTCCCTGGATGAGAAAAATCGCGAGGAATCCCGCCGCGATACGTTGCGGGAGATTGAAGTGGAAGCGGCGAAGACGCGCGAATCGGTGAGTCATTCAAGAGCTGAGAGCAGACTCAACCAGTTTAAATCTCGCAATCCGGTGAGCAGGAATTCGACGAAATTCCGCATCGCAATGCGTCGCGATTTTTCCCCGGATGCAGCAAGGCCGCCCTAAGCGGGCGGCCTTATCTGTACCGCATTACTGCTCAGTTGAAGATTGCACCAACTGTGATGTTGGTATTCGTGTCGGTGATGGTAAACGTGCAAGTGTTCGGTCCGGCAGCCGTCGGTGGATTTGGATTCGGCGTTGTGCAGCTCGAAGACCATCCGCCGAACTGTCCGCCGGTAGCCGTGAGGGTCACGGTGGTATTGATCGGATAGGTCGCCACACAGACCGAGCCTCCAGCTCCGGTCCAACCCGGCCCGCAATGGATCACATCAGCTGTTCCGGTTGCCGAAGGACCGGTAATTTGCCAGCTGGTGGTGTTCAAGCCCTCGTTGTACACAGTGACAGTCGCCAGCAATGACGGAGACTGCGAACCCGGGAAGCAACTGCCGGGCGTGGGCGGAATGGAGCTTGGGTCCGGAAGGACCAGAGGGCAGCTGAAGGTCGCGGTTGCAGTCTGAATCGATCCGGTTGTCGGATCTGTTGCCTCCGCGATAATCGTGGCAGATCCATCCCCATAGGCCGTGACTGTACCTGCCGGTGCTCCCTGGTTCGCCGTGCTGTTGTTGCCCGTGATCACCGGGAAGACTTCGGGGGCAGAAGAGAGCCAGGTAACCGAGTTGGTCAAATCCCTAACATAAGGCGCAACTGAGAAGGTTCCGACCGCAAGGAAATTGCCGGTGCCCTGCAGATTTCCAACGGAGATCGAGGCTGGGATGATGGAAAGCGATAGCAGCGGCTCGGGCGCCGGGGTCGACGTAATGCTCAGCGTTGCGGTTGCTGAGACGACGCTTCCGTCAGTGTTGGTCCAGAGAGCCGTGATGTTTGTGCTGCCGGCGCTCACTCCCTGAGCAAGACCGGTTGCAGAGATGGTTGCGATGGTCGGTATGCTCGATGACCAGGCGAGTTGCGTAGCGCCGGTGACATTCTCCTGTAGTCCAGTGCTGCCAGAAGTTCCCAGAGCAATGAACTGACCAGTCTGGCCTGAGGCCGACAAGGACTGCGAACCAGGAATAATTGAAAGCGCGGTGATCTGCTCAGAACTAGAAGCCGAGCCGCCGGTAATCACGAAGGTCGCTGTGCCGGTGGCCACTGATCCGTCCGCGTTGGCGTAGACCGCAGTGATGGTCGCAGTGCCCTGTGCAACGGCCGTTGCAAGACCGGCGGCGTTCACTGTTGCGATCTGCGCGCTGCTGGAGGTCCAGGTGGCAATGTTGGTCAGGTTTACAGTCGAACCGGACGTGGTAGTGCCGACCGCAATAAACTGCGCGGTGTCTCCAGGCGCAGCTACGGTTTGCGTAGCCGGGATGATCGACATGGAAGTCACGTCGCCGGCGCCGGTTCCCCCGGTTCCGCCGCCCCCGCCGGAGTTCGGCTGGGTCACGTTCACGGTCATGGTGCCAGAGATGAGACCATTAAAGCCCGGCATGCTGGCGGTAATAAGAATGCTGGAACAGACATTCTGTCCCGAAGTAATAAGACCCGTTGTGCTCACAGTGACGCACTGATCCGCCGAGGTGGCCCATGTAACTTGGTCAGTAATGTCCTTGGTGAGCGCCGGATGACCCGGATGGGTGTAGGAACCCGTCGCAGTCAATTGCATCGTGAGGCCTGGTCCCCCAAAATTCGCCGTAGTAGGACTAACCGTAATCGAGGTCAACGAGGGCGAATTGTTGCAACTTGTAATGGGAATTAACGCGCCGATCAGTAACAAGGCACCTGACAACGAACGATTACGCATACAATCTCCTGGCGTTTCCGCCTTGCCGGCTTCGCCGCCTTCTAACGGCAAACCAATGGACCTCAGGCCGCACGCCTGCCTTCAGCAGGTCGGTTTCTCGTGTAAATTCAGAAAGCTGCAACCCTACAAAAGACTCTCGACGGGCCTCGGAAGCCCAACTCTTGCACACCTGGACCCCGATCGATAACAGATCCAAGTCAACCTAACAACATGCCTCTTGAGAGGTGCCCCAAGGATACGGCAGGTCAATCTTGCGAATCAATAACAATCTTGGGTCACCGAGCCTGTTTTGTTACGCGCGTAACTTGCGAAATTCCGGGGGGTTGGCGGGAACTTGGTTCGCTCGTAATTACATGAAATCGGACCATAAAAAGGGCAGGTGGAGGAGTTACGAACGAGTTACGGGCCGGGGTGTTTTACCCCACCCGGCTGCAACCGCTACACTGCTGCCATCATGGCAATTGTGCGCGAAAACTCCCCTGATCACCCTAGGGACAAAGACCGGTTTCAGGCAGAAAGGCTGGTCAGCGCCTCGCGCGCTGACGAAGAGCAGGGCTTTGAGCTCAAACTGCGTCCCCGGTGGCTGAAGGAGTTCATCGGCCAGGCAAAAGCCAAGGAACAGCTGGCCATTGCGCTCGAAGCAGCCAAGTCGCGGGGCGAAGCGCTCGACCACGTGCTGCTCTTTGGTCCGCCGGGGCTGGGAAAGACGACCCTGGCGACCATCATTGCCAATGAACTGGGTGTCGGGTTTCAGCAGACGTCGGGTCCGGCACTGCAAATCCAAGGGGACCTGACCGCGATCCTGACGAATCTGCGCGATCGGCAGGTGCTGTTTCTGGATGAAATCCATCGCATGCAGCCGGTTCTCGAAGAGAAGCTTTACACGGCTCTCGAGGATTACAAGCTCGACATCATCATTGGTCAGGGCCCGGCCGCGCGTACGCACGTCATGGAAATCAAGCCGTTTACCTTTGTTGGCGCCACGACAAGACCGGGGCTGTTAAGTTCGCCGCTGAGGTCGCGGTTCGGAATTCTGCTGCGGCTGGAGTTTTACACCGAAGACGATCTACGTGTGATCGTGCAGCGCTCGGCGGAGGTGTTGGGAGTGCCGATCGATCCCGATGGTGCGGCAGAAATTGCATTACGGTCTCGCGGAACACCGCGAATCGCAAACCGGCTTCTGCGACGGGTGCGAGATTTTGCTCAGGTACGAGGATCGGGAATGATCGACAGGCCCACAGCGAACGCCGCGTTGACCCTGCTGGAAGTGGACGCGCATGGGTTCGACGAGATCGATCGCCGGCTGATGCTAACGATCATGCAGAAGTACGAGGGGGGTCCCGTGGGATTGGGCACGCTGGCTGCAACGTTGGCCGAAGAGGAAGACGCGCTCGAAGAAGTGTATGAGCCATTCCTGATCCAGATCGGGTTTCTGGACCGCACGCCGCGCGGGCGTGTAGCCACGCGGGCCGCGTACGAACATTTTGGCGTGCCAATGCCGGGTCGGCAGGGTGGGCTGTTCTAGAAGCAGCGAGGTTATCAACCGCAGCGCGGCTTGTTAGCGGAGTTAGGATTTGTAGTGCGAGATGAGGAGTTGTTCCAATGGCTTTGACGGAATCGACAATGTTGGAACTGGGAACGACGGCGCCGGACTTTGCGCTGCCGGATGTGATCTCAGGCAGGACGGTGCGGCGGGACGATTTTCGAGGGCAGAAGGCTCTGCTGGTGATGTTCATCTGCACCCATTGCCCCTATGTGAAGCACATCGAGAAAGGACTGGCCCAGTTGGGCGCGGATTACGCCGGAAAGCTCGGGATCGTGGCCATCAGCAGTAACGACGCGGAGAATTATCCCGACGACAGCCCGAGCGGCCTGAAAAAGCAGGCGCAGAGCATGGGATTCAAGTTCCCTTATCTCTACGATGAATCGCAGGCGGTTGCACATGCGTATGACGCAGCCTGCACTCCCGACATTTACCTCTTCAACAAAGATTTCAACCTTGTGTATCGAGGCCAGTTTGATGCCAGCCGGCCGGGAAATGGCATTCCGGTAACCGGCAAGGATTTGCGGGCAGCGCTCGACGCGGTGTTGCGCGGCGAGAACCCGAGTGCGGATCAAAAGGCGTCGATTGGATGCAATATCAAGTGGAAGTGAAGCGAAGTTAGCGGTTCAATTCGCGAGCGTGGCGGCGGAGGTAGCGGAGTTAGCAAAACCGAGGCGCTACCAGTTCTTGACGAAAACCTGAGGCCTCATTCCGCTAACAAGCCGCGCAGCGGCTGCTAGCACCGCCGACTTCGCTACAGCGGCAAACTTTTCAAATACTCCCGGAACCGCTCACCGAACTCGGGGCGCTTGAGCGCGAATTCTACCGTGGCCTGCAACATGCCGAACTTGTCGCCCGCATCGAAGCGCTTGCCCTCGAACGTAAAGCCGAAAACCTTCTCCTCTTTCAACAGAGCCTTGATGCCATCGGTGAGCTGAATTTCACCCCCAGCTCCGGGCGCGGTCTGTTCGAGCAGTTCGAAGATGCGCGGCGTCAAGACGTAACGGCCGATGATGGCCTGCTTCGATGGCGCATCCTCGAGTTTCGGCTTCTCCACCATTCCGGTGCAGTTGTAGATACGCGGATCTTTGGGATCGGGTGAGCCGGCAAGAACGCCGTAGGCAGATATGCCCGGACCGTCTACGGTCTGCGTGGCAATCACGGATCCGCCTCGCTCGTTAAAGACATCGATCATCTGCTTGAGACACGGCACCTCTGAGTCGATCACGTCATCGGGCAGAATGACGGCGAACGGCTCTTCGCCCACCAGTTCCTTTGCGCAGAGCACGGCATGGCCCAGGCCCAACGGCTCCCGCTGGCGCACATAGCTCACGCGAGCCAGAGTGGAAACGCCGCGCGAGACGGCCAGCAAATCTTTCTTGCCGCGGCGCTCGAGCGTGGCGTCGAGTTCGAAGCTATGGTCGAAGTGATCTTCCATTGCGCCTTTGCCGCGTCCGGTGATGATGATGATGTGCTCGATCCCTGAGGCAACCGCTTCTTCGACACCGTACTGGATGATGGGCTTGTCGACAAGCGCCAGCATTTCTTTGGGAATGACCTTGGTGGCTGGCAAGAAACGCGTGCCGAGTCCGCCGGCGGGGAAAACCACTTTCCGAACTTGCTCTGTCATCAATTGTTCCTCACTTCGAAGCTAAACCTGCGTGACCACGCGTTCGATGAAGAGGTGTTCATTCTAAAGCGTGGGGGAGTCATCGCCAAGCAGAGCCTCGCGCACGATCTTGAGCGGGGGAAATCCCTGGCTGAGAAATTCATCGTGGAACTTTTCGAGGGAAAATGCTGCGCCCTGCTTCTTCTGGAGATCGGCACGCAGTTTCATAATTTCGAGTTTGCCCAGTGTGTAATACAGATAGGTAGGATCACCGGCGCCGCGTTTGGCCTCGACTTCTGCGGTCTCCTTTGGCTGGTAGCCTTCCTTCTGGAAGAATTCAACGGCCTGATCGTAGGTCATGTTCCCAGTGTGCATTTGGATGCCGACGATGAAGCGCGCGTTGCGCAGCAGGGCATCCTGCAACTGGCCCAGTCGCAGGAATTTTGCCTCGCGCTCGTCTTTCGCTCCTGTTCCAGGCCGGCCATAGCCGTTGTCGAGCATCATCTGCTCAGTGTAGTGAGCCCAGCCTTCCACGTTGGTGTTGGCGCTGAGAATTTTGCGAACGCGCGACGGAAAACGGAGCGAGTAGAGATATTGCGTGTAGTGACCGGGATAGGCCTCATGCACAGACGTTGAGACAACTGTGCCGATATTAAAGGAATGCATGTAGCCTTCGACCTGCGCGGGCGTCATCGAGGGGTCAGGTAACGTGACATTGAAGTACGAGGTAGTAGCGCGCGTCTCATAGGGCCCAGGCGAGTCCATACTGGCCTGGGTGGTGGCTCGCATAAACGGCGGCGTCTCTTCCAAGACCGGGCGCACGTCTGACGGGATGGTCACGATGTGATGCGTCCGGACGAAGTCAAGCAGACTGCTGAACGTTGCGCGGAAAGCATCAAGAAGTTGATCGGGTGCGGGATGCTGGCTGCCCAGCTCTTCCAGAACTTCCCGAGGCGTCTTGTTCGGCTCCAGTTCTTTCGCAACTTCAGCAAAGTGCTGCTGGTTTCGATACATGTCGGCATAGCCGATTTCAAGCAATTTCGGCAAAGGCAGGTCGACCATCTCGTCAAACTCGAGCTTCTTTGAGAACGTGTCGGCTCCGATGCGGAAGTCCCCGCCCGAGCGTGGCAGCAGATCTGTCTTGAGCCAGCTCAGGTAGTCAGTCAATGCGCTGATGACCGCGGCATTGGTCTGCGCAAACTCGGATTTGACGGTTGCATTCTGAGCCTCTGCAAAGGCCTCCGGAACATCATGCTGGAAAAAGCTGATGATTTCTGGCAGCTGCTCAATGGCAATCTCGGTGAAAATGCGCGGCGGATTCTGAAGATTAGCATGCGCTTCGGCGATCAGGCGCGGCATCTGCTGTTCGCGCGCAATCAGCGAGAGCAGGCGCTCATCGGCAGGGGCGAATTTGCGCTCCATGAGCGTAAAGGCAGCATTGGCGCAGGCACTGGAGTAATTGTCTGCGTTCTTTGCCCAGGGGCGGATGGTCTGCAAAGTGAGCAGGCGCGAGTGGATATCATTCAGGACCATCTGGCGGTCCCCTCGCGTGGTCTGATCGAGTGAAGTCGCAGGGAATTCTGAGACGCGTTTCTCGAAGTCGTGCAGCGCTGCGACCTCAGCGCCGATAGAGGCCTCCGAAAAGTCCTCAAGCTTCGTGTCGTACTGGTGGTAGCCGGCGACGGTTCCTGATGTCGGCTGGTAGGGAAAATAGACCTGGTCGAAATAATCGTCCGACACATGTTGGAACTGTCGCACGGTTTCGTTTTGTGCGTGCGCGGCGAGGGTCATACAGACTCCAAGGGCGAAGAACGTTGCGGTTTTTCTCACAATTCCTCTTATATGGCGCGGACTAGGCGGTGACTGCATCCGGAGCAAGTTTCGACAACAGATCGCGAATCTCAAGTAATACATCGTCTGGACGCGTGGCTGCCAGTGGGAATTTCAGCAAACCCTGCGGCGTGAACTGCGCTCCTCGTTTGGCGTTGCGCGCCACCAGCCGCATGAGGTGCTGCGGATCGATCGCGGCGTTCTCAGTGAATCGAATTTGCAGTTCCGAGCGCTTGCGATCGATTTGCGCGATTCCCATGCGCTCGCACTCGAGACGCAATGCAGCTGCTTCGAGCAGGTAGACAGTTGAATCGGGCAGAGCTCCGTAGCGGTCTTCCATCTCGGAACGTAGATCGGCGATGGCTTTTTCGGATTCCGCTCCGGCGATCTTCTTATAGAGGCGCAGGCGCTGGTTTTCTTCGGCCACGTAGCTTTCATCGATGCGCAGAGCAATGCCAAGGTTAAGCTGCGTCGACGGCCGCTCTTCGCCGCCTTCACCCTTCAGTTCCTTCACCGCCGCTTCTAACATCGAGGTGTAGAGTTCGAAGCCGACGGCTTCAATGTGGCCGCTCTGTTCGCCGCCAAGCATGTTCCCGGCCCCGCGGAGTTCCAAGTCGAGAGCAGCAATTTTGAATCCAGCGCCAAGGTCGCTGAACTCTTTGAGAGCAGCGAGACGGCGACGCGCGATATCGGTCAGTTCGCGTTCGGGCGGGATGAGCAGGTACGCGTAGGCCCGACGATTCGAACGGCCGACACGTCCGCGAAGCTGATACAGCTCGCTAAGGCCGTGGCGATCGGCGCGGTTGATGATGATGGTGTTGGCCAGCGGAATGTCGAGACCGTTCTCGATGATCGTCGTTGCCACAAGCACATCGAATTCGTGATGCATGAAAGCCAGCATCACCTGCTCAAGTTCCTTTTCGCCCATCTGGCCGTGACCCACAACGACACGCGCACCGGGAACCAGTTCCTGGATTCGCGAAGCGATCTCGTAAATGGATTCGACGCGGTTATGTACAAAATAAACCTGGCCACCGCGCTCGAGTTCGACTTCGATCGCAGAGCGGATGATCTTCTCGTCGAACTTGGCGACGACGGTCTGGATGGCCATCCGGTCTTTGGGCGGCGTTTCGATCACCGACATATCACGCAAGCCGACGAGTGACATATGCAGCGTACGCGGGATCGGCGTCGCGGACATGGCGAGCACGTCAATCTCTTTGCGCAGTTGCTTCAGCCGCTCTTTGTGGCGCACACCGAAGCGCTGCTCTTCATCGACCACCAGGAGACCCAGATCCTGGAACTTGATGTCTTTGGAGAGAACCCGATGCGTGCCGATAAGGACGTCGACCTTCCCGGTTTCGACTTTCTCGACGATGACCTTCTGCTCCTTCGGCGAACGGAAGCGCGAGATCATCTCGATCGCGATAGGAAATTGCGAGAAGCGCTTTTTGAAAGTCTCGAAGTGTTGAAAGGCGAGAACCGTCGTAGGCGTTAGAACGGCAACCTGCTTTCCATCCTGAACGGCCTTGAAAGCGGCGCGCATGGCTACTTCAGTCTTTCCATAACCGACATCGCCGCAAAGCAGGCGATCCATCGGCGTGGTCGCTTCCATATCCTGCTTAACCGCGGCGATGGCGGTGATCTGATCATCGGTTTCGCGATAGTCGAAGGAGTCTTCAAACTCGCGCTGAAAATCATTGTCAGGTGAAAACGCAGTGCCTTCTGCAGTGTGCCGTTGAGCGTAAAGCTTGAGCAGTTCGGCAGCCATATCCTGCATTGCCTTGCGCACACGGGCCTTGGTTTTTACCCATTGCTGAGAGCCAAGCTTGTTGAGCTGCGGCGCCGGACCGGTATCGGTGGAGCGATACTTCTGGATCAGGTCGAGGCGCGTGAGCGGGACATAAAGCTTGGCCTGCTCGGCGAATTCGAGAATCATGAATTCGATCGCGAGTCCATCCTGAACGATCTCTTTCAATCCCTGATACTGCGCTATTCCATGTTCGACATGGACGACGTAATCGCCGATGGCCAGATCGCGGAAGTCTGAGAGAAACACGGCCGTCTTTGATTTCTTCGGTTCCGGGCGTGCCTGTATGTCGGCCTCGTCAGAGAGGTCGTTGGCGCCAAAAAGAATCAGGTTCGAATCAGGAAAGCTGACGCCCGCCGAGATCGGGGCGCGCACGATTACGGGCACGCGCAGATCGCCTGCCAGGTAACTGGCTTCTTCGAGTTCAGCACCATGCGTAACGGCACGGCTTCCCAGCCGATATGGCACCTGGTACTCACGCAGCATGGTCGCAGTGCGCTCGAGGTCACCCTGTGTGGGAACCGCAAGGACAATACGTTGCTCCGCGGCGATCAGATTTTTGAGCTGCTCAACCAGGGCCGGAATCGAGCCATGAAAACGCAGAGTAGGACGCGAGTTGACGGCAATTTCGCCAAGCGTGCTGTCATCTTCGAGTACGTCGATGGCGCCCAGCTGATCGAGATCGAGCCCGGTATGCGTCTCGAGCAGCCCCTGAAGGACCTCCGGGCGAATATAGATGTCTTCGGGTCGAATAAGACTTCCAATCCCGCTGCGCTCGTGACGCTGTTCGACCTTGTTCCACCAGCGGTCGATCTGGTTGCGAACCATGGCGGGCTCCTCGACAAAAAGCACCGCATGCTGCACAAGATTGAGGAGGTGACGCTCGGTGCCTGCCACCGCGGAGAAGAACTCCCAGCCAGGGAAAACGCTGACGCCGCCTGCAGCTGCGGCTTCGATCTCCATCCCTTCCTCGTTAGACTCCCCGTCTGCGGTGATCTCGACGCGCTGCTTGCTCAGGCGTGCATGCACGGCAGCCAGCAAATGCTCGGTGACGGGAGTTTCGGTCAGGGGCAGCAACTGTGTTTCATCCAGGCCCGATTGGGAGCGCTGCGTTTCCGGATCGAATTTGCGAATGGTTTCGATCTCGTCGCCGAAGAACTCGATGCGCACGGGACGATCGGCTTCGGGCGAATAGACGTCGAGAATCCCTCCGCGGCGGGTGAACTGTCCGGGCATCTCTACCAGGTCCATCTGCGTATAGCCGACGCTGGCGAGATGCGCAGTGAGAATTTCTACGTCGATTTCCTCGCCGCGGCGGACCGTCACCGCAAGGCTGGCGTAGTAATTGCGATCAAAGAGGCGGAGCGCGGCAGATTCCGCAGGTGCAATCAAAATGGAAACGCCGCCGGTAACCAGCTTGTACAAGGCTGCGGCACGCTGTTCCTGCACATCTGGGTGCGGAGAGAGATTTTCGAACGGAAGAACGTCGTGAGCGGGCAGACGGACAACCCGATCGGGATCAATGGCCCCCGTAAGTTCACACCCAGCCTTCAGGGTCGGCTCGAGGGCTTCGGCAGCTTTATTGTCTGCCACAACAACGATGACCGGATGTTTCGCAGCCCGAGCGAGCAGTGGCAGGTACAAAGCACGAGCCGTATTGGTGAGCCCGGACAGACGTCGGCGCCCGACACCAAACGAGAGGTGCCTGCGAACGCGATCAAAGGAGGAGGACTGCTCCAGTTCCGCAAAAATTTCGCGGACAAACGGGAGGATCATGCAGTCTTCATTCTACCCGACGACTCCACGAGACTATGCGTCCAGCGAAGCGCGCGCTGACACGCGCCAAATGCGGCTCGATAAGCTTTCAACTCAATCTGCCTTTTGAGGCGCGACTACCGGCGCTTTCGACGATTCGCTGTACACCAGTGCTCCTCCAACAGCCATGGCAGCTGCGATCGCCCACAGGCCTGCAGAGTAATGATGCGTCACGTCGTGAAGCCAGCCCATCGCTGAAGGTCCCGCAAACGCGCCGACCGCGCCAACGGAGTTGACGAGGGCAATGGCAGCTCCGGCGGCTTTACCGGTGAGGCGGCTCGCCGCTAGACTCCAGAACATCGGCAGCCCCGCAAGGATGGCCATGGCAGCCAAAGCAAATCCTCCAACCGCAATCAGAACAGAATGGGCAAGCCCGGCAACGATAAAGCCCACGGCCGAGGCGAGAAATAGGAATGGCAACGCACGGAACCCGCGCCTCCGGCTGGCCCACACCATCGCCAGCGCACCCAGTCCGAAGGTCGCCGTTCCCCACCAGCCGGTCGCGAGATCCGAAGCTCCCACACCCGTGAGGATCTTCGGCAGCCAGAACGTCAGTCCGTAGTTCCCGCTACTCCAGAGAAAATAAATAGCGCAGTCGCGGACCACATTCAGGCGTTGCTTGTCTGACTCCAGTCGCACAGAACCTTCGATTTGCAGATCGCCTGCAACCTGATCTTTTTCTTCCTGCAAGAGCCATCGCGCGGACCACGGTCCATCTGCCAGCAAAAACCAGGCAACAATCCCGAGCAGCACGGCCGGTGCGCCTTCCAGCAAGAACAGCCACTGCCATCCGCTCAAGCCACCCAGATTGTCAAGCACCAGGATGTGCGCGGAGATCGGTGACCCGATGGAATTGCAGAGCGGTACGGCCAGCAGAAACATCGCCAGAATGCGCGTACGCAGGGGCCTGGGCAGCCAAAAGGTGAAGTAATAAATAACGCCCGGATAGAAACCGGATTCCGCCACGCCTAGCAAAAAACGAACGCCGATGTACGCCGACTCGGAGTGAACGAATGCCGTCCCCATGGATATGAATCCCCAAAAGACCATGAGCACGGCGAGCCATCGGCGCGCGCCGATCCGCGCGAGCACAAGGTTGGCAGGAACTTCGAACAGGCAGTAGCTGAGGAAGAACACCCCGGCCGCGAAACCGTATACGCCCTCGCTTATGCCGAGGTCACGATTCATCGTGAGCGCAGCAAAGCTGATATTGACGCGGTCCAGATACGCGACCATGTAGAGCAGCATGAGAAACGGGACGAGTCGCCCCGCAATCTTGCGATATAGCGGACTCATCGCAGACGTCACTCGCCGCTGCTCCTTCCCAAGCAACTGAACACTAATGCGGACGACCCGGAAGAACAAAGTGCTCCGCACAACGCGGCTCGTAGGCGTCGCCGGGGACTTTGATGGGACTGTCGTAGGGTGCGGGCTTGCCATCGATGAGACGTTGCGAATAGAAGGCGCGCGCACCGCAATTGCAATAGGCCATGCACTCGGTGATGCTGCCCCCGTATGCGTTCACGAGCCAGGTGAGATTGAGCATCTCACCAAACGGAATGGCTCGAAAGTCGAGATCGAGTCCCGCGACCAGCACATCATGGTTGGCATCGAGCAGATCCTTTGTGAACTGGAAGAGATCGCTGACGAACTGCCCCTCATCGATGGCCACGCACTCAACGCGTTTGCCGATCTCCTGCTCGATATCGGCAATCCGCTCGAGAACCGGCCAGGGATCAGACGAGTTGAATTCCAGAGCCTGCATGCGGACGTTGCCGTTGGGGTTGCGGCTTTCCACCAGGCCAGGACCACCCTTGGTGTCGTCACTTGGCTTCAGAACCAGTACGTACTGCTTGGCATATTGGCGGCGCATCTCGGCGCGGCGCAACAACTCGGCGGTCTTATTGCTACGCATCGGTCCCATCATCAATTCGATCCTGCCCGGCAATGCTGAAACTCCGTTCTTCCAATGATTGCTTCCGGATTCTCATGATACGTTGCCGGGCAGACCGACGCCGCGAATAGCTCGGAGATCAGGCTATTCGTTGCCGAGTGCCTTACTGAACGCATAGAAGAAATCCAGCGACTTCCAGTAGGAGTCAATCGGCAATCGCTCGTCCTGGCCGTGGGCTCGATCATCGTCGCGTTCAAGCGCGATGGCGGAGTAACCGTAGCAAGGGATCCCGGCTTGCGCAAAATAGATAGAATCGCTGGCGCCGTTCTCCATCACAGGCGTAACCGGAACCCCGGGCCAGATCTGATCGGTAATACGCGTAAGCGGATCGAAGACTGCCTTGATCGGAGGAGGCGGAACGATCGCCTTGCGCTCAGGCGCAGTGTCGGAAACGGCTCCCGCATCCGAGACGTACTTCACGCTGAGTTTCGGATCACCGAAGATGGTAATGAGCCGCTGCCGAATCTCTTCGGGTGAGTGTCCGGGAAAGATACGGCAGTTCACATTGGCCTGCGCCGTCTCCGCCAGCGCATTCCGTGCATGGCCGGCCTGAAGCATGGTGGCGACGCAGGTTGTGCGGAAGTTCGAATTGAAATCCGGCTCTTCGCTGAGACGAGCGGCAGCCCCAAGATCTGGCGGAGCCGCAAGGATCGCCTTGATGTCCCGCGCCGCCTGACCCGACTCTTGCTTGGAAAGATTCTGAAAATAGGTGCGCGTGACTTCGTTCAACTCGAACGGAAACGAATAACCAGAGAGCTTGTTCAACGCAGTAGTGAGTTCGTAGATTGCGTTGTCGGGTCGGGGGCGCGAACTGTGCCCGCCGGGATTGCGCGCCGTAACCTCGTAGTCGGCATAGACCTTCTCGGTCGCTTCGACATCGGCTACAACAGTACGGCCGTGATCGAGTTCGATGCCGCCGGCATCAGGATTGATCACGAACGCCGCATCGACCAGATCGCGATGATTCTGCACCAGCCAGCCCGCACCGTTGAACTTGCCGCCTTCTTCGTCGGCTGTCAAGGCGAGGATTAAATCGCGCTTCGGTTTGTAGCCCTCGCGATGCAGCTTCAGGAAGGCCCAGACCAGTGCGGCATCCGAATCCTTCATGTCCTGCGTGCCGCGGCCGTAATAGTAGCCATCTTTTTCGATGAACTGGAACGGATCGGTGTGCCAATCGGAAGGCAACGCTTCGACAACGTCGATGTGGCACAAGAACAGCACGGGTTTTTCTGTGGTTGGCTCACCCGCCCGAATGCGAACCACCAGGTTTTGCTTGTTTGCGTCGGGACCAAGCAGATGAACGTCATCCGGTGAGAAACCAGCATCGAGGAAGCGCTTCTGCATCGCTTTGGATGCTGCGGTCACGCTTCCCTTTGCCGTATCTGTAGTGTTGATTTCAATCAGTTGCTTAAAGATTTCACGGGCTTCGGCGCGGTCTGCTGGGGAAGCAGTCGGCAACGAAGCGGACTGTGCAGCGATCACGGCAGGGGACGCCAGGATCACTAGCAGGGTGGGAAAAATGTTGCGGAGCATGGGTGCAATTGTACGGCAGCGAAACAGACTCTCCGACACAGAGGCATTGTCCCATCTTAGGACACCAGCGACGTGACCGGGAGATTTACAGAGTCACCAAATCGATTTAATGTGATCGCGCCAGCAATTGTGAGGTGTCTTATGCATTCGAATCTTTTTCTCGCGGCCGGGGTGGCCGCATTGAGCGTTGCCATGATCGCGCTGAACGCCCAGGAACGGCCGAAAATCACCGGGATTTCGCATCTGGCCGTGTACACATCCGATCCGGCGGCGACGGATCACTACTATCGCGAGATCGTCGGTGCGGCGAAGGAAGCCGATCCGGAGAATCCGCAGGGTGTGAAGTACGCCTTCAGCGCGACGCAGTACGTCGAAGTACTGCCCCTTCCGGCAAACGCGGGCGTAAACCGCATGGATCATGCTGCGTTCAACACGGTGAATGCCGCAGGAATGAGAAAGTACCTTGCTGCGAAGGGATGGAAGACGCCTGCCTCGCTGAACAAGGGCACAGATGGAAGCCGCTGGTTTGAGGTGCAGGATCCGGAGGGTAATCGCATCCAGTTTGTGCAGCCGGCTGCAAATACAAAGGCTCCGGACGATCCAGACGTTGTCGGCCACCACATCATTCACATCGGCTTTCTGGTGCACAGCCGCGCTGCGGAGGATAAGTTCTATCGAGATTTGCTCGGCTTCAGGCCGTATTGGTTCGGCGGAATGCAAGAGGGCAAGATCGACTGGGTCAGCCAGCAAGTTCCCGATGGACACGACTGGCTGGAATACATGCTGACCAGCGGGCCGTCGGGTTCGGGCATCCCGGCGCAAATCTCGCAGCAACAGCTTGGCGTTCTGGATCACCTGTCGATTGGTGAGGTTTCGGTGCCTAACACATACAAAACGATCGAGGCCCGTCTAGGCACGAGCCGTCACGACCAGGGACCGAAGATCGGCAAAGACGGCAAGTACCAATTCAACATGTATGATCCTGACGGGATCCGCCTGGAGTTGATGAACTTCCATGCGACGGATAAACCGTGCTGCTCGCCATTCACCGCGCAGGACCCAGCAGAATAGGAACTCAGGAATCTGCATTGTTGCTGGGGCTGCGCTTCGG
>Ga0335072_10004641_pt1 | contig 20332 bp, 13 predicted proteins | sample Lox_Sample_21_FD_206725 | JGI IMG/M metagenome (GOLD analysis project Ga0335072, IMG submission 206725) | Soil microbial communities from Loxahatchee National Wildlife Refuge, Florida, United States - Lox_Sample_2.1 | ecosystem: Environmental > Terrestrial > Soil > Wetlands | place: USA...
GCATCGAACAAGGCGCCGGAATGCGAGAAGATTGAGATGCCACCCGCGGGTTGCCGCTTCGCATGCGAGGTGTTGAAGCCGATCGAGAGTGGCAAATGCGCGTTGTAGATGCCGTTGCAGTTGGGGCCGACGATGCGGATGCCTGACTCGGCGGCGATGCGGGCCAGGTCCGCCTGGCGTTCGGCGCCGCCCGCGTCCAGGCTCTCGGCATAGCCGGCGGAGCCGACGATCGCCGCGGTGAGGCCCGCGGCAGCGCAGTCGCGCACGGTCTGGAGGGCGGAATCAGCGGGGATGGCGAGGAAGGCGACGTCGATGGGTTCTGGGATTGATGCCAGGTCGGGGACGCAGGGGATGTCGTTCACCCGCGTCAGGCGGCGGCTGATGCCGTAGAGGCCGCCGGTGAAGCCGGCCTCGCGCACGTTGTTCAGGACGATATAGCCGTGCTTGGTGGTGTCGTCGGAGGCACCGATCACCGCCACGGCACGGGGATGGAACAGGGTGTGGAGTGCGTGGCGGGTGGCGGCGGGGTTGGGCATCGCGGGTGGGTGTCTCGGCTTGTGGTGGGCCACCGTGCGCGAATGGGGGTTCGGGTCAAGAGGTTGGGGTTGGGGCGGATGGGGGCTCGGCCCTGGTCAGGGAGCGTACCTTCACACCATAAGAAGCCATCGCCACGGCATTGCGTGCGAGGAGCGCAGCGGACGAAGCAATCTCCCGCGGGCCCGGCTTCGACGGCTCGTCAGGCGGGAGATTGCTTCGTCGCTTCGCTCCTCGCAATGACATACTGGGGCTCTGTCGCGCTTCTCTGATTCCGGGGACTATGCTGCGTTGCGCGTCTGCGTCTGCGTCTGCGTCTGCGTCTGGTCCTGGCTCCGGGCGATCGAGGCGGCATACTCCTGTCCAAACTCATCGAGGCAGTGCAGCACACGTTCCGAATGTTTCCGCAATTCGGCCAGATGGCGCCGTGCGCCTGCGGTATCGTGGGACGAAATCGCAGCCAAGACCTGATGGCCTGCCTCGTGTACGGCATGATGCGGCTCGGCGATGGCCCGGAATGACGGCAGGGTCAGCGTCGTCGCGTCAGTCAGGCTATCATACCAGCGGCCCAGACGGCACGCATGATGGCTCGGCAAGCCATTGGCAGGAAGCTCGCCCGAGGCTGCGGCATCCGACACGCGTTTCACGAACGCGATGTGATCGTTCTTCGCGACATTCATCAACTCGGCGACGGTTACCGCGCTGATCTGGTCAACCTCCGCGGCCGGTATGCTCGCGTCCGTGAAGCAGATATGCACGCCTGTTTCCGCCGTGGCGGCAATCCGGCCTGGCAAGCGTTTGCCAAGGTGCTGAAGGACAATTTCGGCCTGCTGGCCAGCTTGATAAGCGGCGGCGGTGACAGCGTAACAGCCATGCTCCGAAATGTCGTGCAGTATTGCCGATTCCGCACGGCCTGCCTGAACGATAGAGGCCTCGACGTGGCAGGGGCGGCGACGGCCGTTGCGGCGGCGATCGACTTCGGTCGTGGACGTCCGCACCACACGCACCAACGCGCGTTGCAAGCCTCCGATGGTCTCATTCAATGAGGATGTGTTGCCCAATACCTCGTCGGCTTTTTCCCCCGTTATCGACGCCTCGGCGGAAACCTGCCTGGTTCGCTCGGTCATTTGATTGGCCGCCGCCGCCGTTTCGGAGACATTCCGCGCAATCTCGGCCGTTGCCGCGCTTTGCTCCTCCACCGCGGCGGCGATCGAGCCGGCGATCGCGTTGACCCGGTCGATGGTCTCTTCGATCTGACGGACTGCGTCCACAGACGCCGCGGTGCCACTGCGCACCTCGGCGATGTGGCGGGCAATTTCCTCGGTGGAACGCGCGGTCTGCGTGGCAAGCTGCTTCACCTCGCTCGCCACGACGGCAAAGCCCTTGCCAGCTTCGCCAGCCCGCGCCGCCTCGATCGTGGCATTCAGGGCCAGCAGGTTGGTCTTTGCCGCTATCTCTGCGATCATATCGGCGACGCGCCCGATGTTGCCGACCTGGCCGTTCAGAGCATCGATCAGCTCACGCGCCGTGCGGCCGGCGGTCACCGCCTGTCCGACAATCTGGGCCGACTGATCCACTTGCCCGCTGATCTCGCGAATCGACGCGGCAAGCTCCTCGGCCGCGCTCGCAACTGTCTGGGCATTCGCCAAGGCCTGCCCGGCGGCGGCGGCCGCACTTTCCGCGGCCGTGCCGGTACGGCCAGCCGAGGCCCGCATTGTGTCGGCTGCCGTCGCCATCGCGGCGGTTTGCCCTTCGACCTGCGTCATGGCATCGGCTGCCTCAGCCTCAATGGTCTCTGCCATGGATACCATCGCCGCGACCTGCCCGGCCCGTGCGCGCGCACGTTCTGTCTCTTGTTCGGTGCGCAGGTGCTCGGCTTCCTTCAATTCGTCTTTGAACACCGATACCGACTTCGCCATCAAACCAACCTCGTCACGGCGCGCCGTGCCGGATACCGGCGCATCCAGGTCTCCTTGAGAGAGGCGCGCCATGACGGAATTCAGAGCACCCAGAGAGCCGGTGATGTCGTGATTGATCAGCCAGGCCGTCACCACCGTAACGAGCAGGATCGCGCCGCCGGCAATGATCAGCTTCCACAATGTCGCGTGAAACGCGGCGTCGAGATCGTCGGTATAGGCACCGGCGGCAAACGCAAGATTCCACGGACGGAACAATTCGACATAGGCGACCTTCGGCTGTGCCTGGGTTTGCCCCGGCTTGGCGAAATCATAGGAGACCACTCCATGATCGCTATCGCGCAACGCGAGGTCGATCAGGCTGGTAAGCGACCTGCCGTGGGCGTCCTGCGCGGTGGAGGTGGTGTCTTCGAGTTTGGGGTTCGCGCCGTGCACCACGAACACATTGTCCAGAGTTTGTGCGAAAATATAACCAACCCCTTGGTCAAACCGCATGACGTGCGCCGCGTTGCGGAACTGCTGCAATGCCTGCTGATGGGTGAGTTGATGGGACGCGACCTGGTCTTCCAGGGATTGCGCCAGCCCTACCGCCATACCGACGACGGCGCGCAATTTATCGATCCGGTCGTTTGTCATTCCTTGGCGCAGGATCGAGGCCGAAATCCCGATGGATGCGACCAGCATCAGCGCCGACAGACCCAGCAAGATGGCAAGCTTCGTACGGATGCGGAGGTGGCTGAGAAGACGCATAGCGTGATCCTGCCGGTTTGTGCCGTGCGTGGTTTATCCGACACTGCTTAACGATGGCTTAATCGTCCTTCCCGGCAAGCGCTTGAACCGGCATCACGCGGGATACGGTCCTTGGTCAGCGGGTTGCTGCGGGCGACTCCCTGACACCTTACTGTCGATCAGCTTCGCGGCTCGACCCCGCGAAGCCGGAGAAGGATTCATTGTGATATGCGCATAGCTTTGCTGGGCTTCTCGATCGAGTGCAACCGCTTCGCCCCCATCGCCACCGAGGCCGATTTCGCAGCCCGCACCTTGCTCCACGGCCAGGCGATGCTGGATGAAGCCCGCGCCCCTGCCCCGCGCATGCTGGCCGAGCTGCCCGGCTTCCTCGCTGCCATGGACGCCGCCGGGCCGTGGCAGCCGGTGCCGATCACCCTCGCCATGGCCGAGCCGAACGGCCCCGTGGACCAGGCGTTCTTCGACAAACTCCTTACGCAGTGGGAAACCGGCCTGCGCCACGCCGGGACCTTGGATGGCGTGTATTGCGTGCTGCATGGCGCCGGCCTGACCACGCAGGACCACGATCCGGAGGGCACGCTGCTGCGCCTGGTCCGCCGCGTGGTTGGCGATGCCGTGCCGGTTGTCGCCACCTACGACCTGCATGCCAACGTCTCCGACGACGACGTGGCGTTGGTGAACGCCTTCATCGGCTACCGCACCAACCCGCATCTCGACATGCACGACCGCGGCGCCGAGGCCGCCGGTGTGCTACGCCGCCTGATCTCTGGCACGCGCACGCATCTCGCGCGGATCCGGCTGCCGATCGTGCCGCCCACGGTGACGCAGCTCACCGGCAAGGACGCGCCGAACCGGCCGTACGGCGAGCTGATCGATCTTGGCCAGCAGCGCATGGCAGAACAACCGTATGAGGGGCGCGTGCTGAATGTCTCGGTGATGGGCGGCTTCGCTTTCGCCGACACGCCGTTCAACGGGCTGACCGTGGTGGTCACCGCGACCGATGCCGATGCGGCCAATGGCCTGGCCGGCGAGATCGCCGAAGCTGCCTGGGCGCGGCGCGACCAGTTCCGCCCGAAGCTGACATCATTGGAGGAAGCCACAAGCCTGGCGAAGGCGACGGAAAATCCGTCGCAGCACGCACGCGCCTTCGCCGACGTGGCCGACAATCCGGGCGGCGGCGGCCGCGGCAACACGATGTGGATCTTGCAGGCGTTCCACGCCGCCGGCGTGCGCGACGCGCTGGTGGGTGTGGTCCACGATCCCGCGCTCGCTGCGGAAGCCCACCGTCTGGGCGAGGGCGCCCGCTTCACCGCATCCTTCAACCGCGGCAGCGGCGACGAATTTTCCCATCCGTTCTCCGCAACGGCAGAGGTGCGCCGGCTGCTACGCGGCACCGTACGCGGCCGGCGCGGCATCTATGCCAACAACACGCTCGACCTGGGCGCCGCGGCCGCCCTGCAGCTGGGCGGTATGACCGTGGTGGTATTGTCCAATCGCTATCAATGTGCCGATCCGGTGTTCTTTGAAGCGTTCGGACTCGACATCGGTGCCGCCCGCGTCGTGGTGGTGAAATCGCGCGGGCATTTCCGCGGCGGCTTTGACGAGTTCTTCCGCCATCAGGACATCATCGAGGTCGATGCACCCGGCCTCACCAGCCCCATCCTGTCGCGCTTCAATTGGCGACACATGCCGCGGCCGGTGATTCCGATCGACGACATCTGACCTCTCCCGCGCTGTACTGCTCGTGCAGAGCGGGAGAGGTCAAGATGCGAAGCATCGAGGGTGAGGGGTGATCGGGTCGGCAAGTTACTTTTTACATTCTGGAGTAACTGACTGCCGACCCAATCATCCTCACCCTCGGCGCTGTCGCGCTGCGACCTCTCCTACTTCGTGGGAGAGGCATTCCAACCCCCATCGCGGCCGCGGCGGAAAATCCAGCCCATCGGTCAGGCCCAGCCGCAGCCGCTCGATCCCCGCCCACGCGACCATCACTGCGTTGTCCGTGCACAGCCGCACCGGAGGCGCCACCAACGCGAATCCCGCCCGCTCGGCCGCCGCCCCCAACGCCGCCCGCACCGCACCGTTCGCCGCCACGCCGCCCGCCACCACCAGCAGATGCGCTTCAGGCGCCCGTACCCGCATCATCGCCATCGCATGCGCCGCCCGGTCCGCCAGCACATCCGCCACCGCCCGCTGGAAGCTTGCCGCAATATCCGCGGCCAGCGCCTCGGGCAGCGCCTCCGCTCCGTGCCGCGCCACTTCCAACGCCACGGCGGTCTTCAGCCCGGAGAAGCTGAAGTCGCATCCCTTCCGCCCCAGCATCGGCCGAGGAAAAGCAACGCGCGCCGCATCGCCGCGTGCCGCCAACGCCTCCAGTGCCGGCCCGCCCGGCCAGCCCAGGCCCAGTAACTTCGCTACCTTGTCGAACGCCTCGCCGGCTGCATCATCCATCGTGCCGCCCAGGCGTACGTGGCGCCCCACGCCCTCCACCGCGACGCACTGGCAATGCCCACCCGAGACCAGGAGCAGCAGATACGGGAACGGAGCGCTGCCTTCCACCAACCCGGGCAGCCGCGCGGTCAGGGCGTGCGCTTCCAGGTGGTTTACCGCGACGTAAGGCAACCGATGCGCCAGCGCGATGCCCTTCGCCACCTGGCTGCCGACGATCAACCCGCCGATCAGCCCCGGCCCGGCACTCGCCGCCACGCCGCCCAGGTCCCCGAAACTCAATCTCGCCCGGCCCATGACCCCGCGCACCAGGTCCGGCAGCACCGCCAGATGCGCCCGCGCCGCGATTTCCGGCACCACGCCGCCATAGGGCGCATGCGCGGCTTCCTGGCTGGCGACACTTTCCGCCAGGATGCGCCCATCGCCGTCCAGCACCGCGGCCGCGGTTTCGTCACAGGAGGACTCGATGCCAAGCACCGGCTGCATCAGTATATGTCCCACCTTTCAACCGACTGCATGCCGTCATAGGACACGGCCATGAATGCCGCCACGCCGCCGGACCACCGCGCTGCCCCTGCCCCAGGCCATCCGCGCGTCAAGCCGCACGAACACGAGCTGCCGCTGCGTGTCGGCACCCGCGGCTCGCCTCTGGCGCGGCTGCAGACACGCATCTTCCTCGAATGCCTCATCGCCCACTGCCCTGCGCTTGGCGGGGAAACCGCCTTCGAGGAGCATGTCATCCGCACCACGGGCGACGCAGTGCAGGACCGCCGTCTTGCCGAGATCGGTGGCAAGGGGTTGTTTGCCAAGGAAATCCACGACGCCTTGCTCGACCGCCGCATCGATTTCGCGGTGCACAGCCTGAAGGACCTGGAAACCGCCTTTCCCCACGGCATCATCCTCGCCTGTACCCTGACCCGGGAAGATGCGCGCGACGCCCTGATCCTCGGCGCCGGCTGCGGTGAGACCGGCCCCGCCGACCCATTCGCCTGCCTGCCCGCCGGCGCGCTGGTGGGAACCGCTTCGGTGCGGCGCCAGGCGCAGCTTCTGCACGCCCGGCCCGATCTGCGCGTCGCCCCCATCCGCGGCAACGTCCAGACGCGGCTGTCCAAGCTGGCAGCCGGTGACTACGCCGCCTCATTGCTCGCGCTGGCCGGGCTGCGGCGGCTGGGGATGGAGGACCGCGCCTCGGTCGTGCTGGACCCCGACACGATGGTGCCCGCCGCCGGCCAGGGGATCATCGGCATCACCGCCCGCGCCGGCGATACCGGTCTGCACGAATTGCTCGCCGCCATCGAGGACCCCGAAGCAAAAGCGGCCGCCACCGCCGAACGCGCCATGCTGGCTGAGCTGGACGGCTCCTGCCGCACGCCGATCGGCAGCCATGCGCGCCTGCTGCCGAACGGGCACTTGCACCTCACGGGGATGGTGGCGCGGACCGACGGCTCGTTCCTGATCAAGCGCAGCCTGAATGGCAGCACGCAGGACGCAGCACGGATCGGGGCGGAACTGGGTGCCAGCCTTCGCGCGGATAGCCCCAGCGACATCTTCGGCTGACACGGTCTAAAAACCTCTCCCACAACGTGGGAGAGGTCGAGACGCGAAGCGTCGAGGGTGAGGGTGATCGGGCCGGTACTCTACCTGTGTTTGGCGATGTACTGACCCGATCACCCTCACTCTCGACGCCTTCGGCGCCTCGACCTCTCCCGCCGCAGGCGGGAGAGGTTTTCTATGCGCTGGAGCCTGGCGGCTGCGATCGCCTCCGTCACCGCGTTCGGGCTCTGCATCGGCCAGTTTTCCCCGCTGATGTCGCTGCTGCTGGACGCGCACGGCACCAACCCGACGCTGAACGGGCTAAACGCCGCATCGGCCTTCATCGGCGTGCTGGTCGGGCCGCTGCTGACGCCACGCGCTGTCCGCATCCTCGGCATCCGCAGCTTCCTGCTGCTGTGCTTCGCCGGCGAGATCGCCACCACCCTGCTGCTGAAAGAGTTCGACAGCCTGGGCGCATGGTTCGTCCTGCGCGCGCTGTCCGGCTTGCTCGGCTCGAGTATTTTCACCGCGAGCGAGGCCTGGATCAACATGCTCGCGGACGGCCGTGGGCGCGGCCGCATCATCGGACTTTACGTTGCATCTCTCTCCGCCGGCTTCGGCATCGGGCCGCTGCTGCTGTCAATCACCGGCATCGCGGGCTGGCCGCCCTTCCTGGCCAACATTGCGATCCTCGTCGTCGCCGCACTGCCGCTGCTGCGCGTGGGACGCGCCACGCGCGAACTCGGCCGGGAGCAAGCGTCTCACCCGCTGGCCATGTTCGCACGCGCACCGCTGATCGTGTTGTCGGTCGCGTTGTTCGGCCTGTATGAGGCAACCGCCATGGCGCTGCTGCCGATCTGGGGCGTGCGCCTGGGATTTTCCCCCACGCTCGCCGCGACGACCTTGTCCGCGCTGTATCTCGGCTCGGTGGCATTGCAGCTTCCTGTCGGCTGGCTCTCCGACAAGACCGCGCGGCTGACCATGCTGCGCGCGTGCGGTGGCGTGGGATTGCTTGGCGCTGCCGGATTTGGCGCATTCGCGGTGCCGTCGCTGGCACTGCTGCCTGCGATCGCGGTCTGGGGCGGAGTTGTGACCGCGATTTATCCGGTGGCCTTGAGCATGGCCGGCGACCGCTTCCGCGGCGGCGAGCTGGTCGCCGCCAACGCTGCGATCATCATGGCGTACGGCCTGGGCGCACTGATCGGGCCTGGCGTGGGCGGCGCAGCGATGGAGGCCGCAGGTCCGCGCGGCTTGTTCTGGTTCTTTGCCGTGTTGTTCGGCGGATTCCTGACGATGTCGATCATCGCGCGGCCGGCCGGGCGTCCGATGCCAGAGACCCGGTAGCGCCCGCACCGATGATGCGCGACACTCCCTCGCAACGTCCCACGGGAGAATCAGGATGAGCTTCGACTTCACCGGCAAACGCGCCATCGTCTGTGGCGGCAGCCGCGGCATCGGCCGCGCCATCGCGCTTGGCTTCGCACAGGCGGGCGGGGCGGTTTCAATCTGCGCACGCGGTGCCGAGACGCTGGAAGAGACCCGCCGGCAGATTGCGGCCTTCGGCCACCCGGCCCATGCCGCTTCGGTCGATCTCGGCGATGCGGAAGCGATCCGGCGCTACGTCGCGGATGCGGCCGAGGCGCTGGGCGGGATCGATCTGCTGGTGAACAACGCTTCCGCCTTCGGCTCGACCGACGACGAGAAGGGCTGGACGTCCAGCCTGGCGATCGATTTGCTGGCGATCGTGCATGCGACCCAGGCAGCGTTGCCGTTCCTGAAGGACAGCAAGGGGTGCGTGGTGAACACGTCGTCGATCGCCGCGATGCACACGGCGGCGCGGCAACCGCCCTATGGCGCGATCAAGGCTGCCTGCATCCACTACACCGGCACGCAGGCGGCGATGTACGCCAAGGACGGCATCAGGGTGAACTGCGTTGCGCCGGGCTCCATCGAGTTTCCCGGCGGCGTGTGGGACCGGCGCAAGACCGATGCCCCGAAGTTGTATAATGCCGTGCTGAACTCGATTCCCTTCGGCCGGCTGGGACATCCGGAGGAGGTGGCGAATGTGGTGTTGTTCCTGGCTTCGCCCATGGCGTCCTGGGTCACCGGCCAGACCATCGCTGTCGATGGCGGACAGTTGCTTTAGCAGATCCCCTCTCCCGCAAAGCGGGAGAGGGTGAGGGTGATCGGGTCGGCACCCCGCTCTCCACCCTCTTCCGCCCGGCGGGAGGCAGAGCAAGCAGATCTCTTCGCGGACCGCGGGACGACCGAGATCGCAGCACACGGGCCCACCCCCCAACCTGGGTCCGTGCCCGAATCGACGACCGACTCTGCGTCACTGTCCGACGACGACCTGATCGCGGCCATTCCGGACGCCGGCCAATCCGCGTCCCGCGCCCTGGCTCAGGAAGCAGCACGCCGAAAGTTGGTCGCCGCCATTCCGGCGCTGGAGGCGTTGTGCCGCCGGTTCAAGGGCTTCGGCCAGCACCACGCCGTCACGGAGCAAGCCGCAGCCCTGCAGGCGATGGCGGAGATAGGCGGTCCCAGCGCCCCCGCGATCCGCCGCATCATCGTCGAGAGCATTGTCGCCGGTCCGGGTCTTGCCGAGGCGGTGCATGCCGCCGCAGCCCTCCGCTGCATCCTGCCCGAGGAAACCGCTGTAGAACTGTTGCGCCATCCCGATCCCGCCACCCGCGCGCATGCCTGCCGCTGCGCACCGCGCACGGAACAATCCACCGCCATTCTCCTGAGCTTGCTGGAAGACCTCAACGCCGGGGTTGCCACCGAGGCTGCGAAAGCGTTGGCCCGCATGGGCCGTCCCGATGGCCGTCCCTGGCTTCTTCGTCTGCTGGCTCGGCAACCCGACGCCGACCTGCTCGCTTCCATTGCCACTATTGCGGATGACGAATGCACGATATTGCTCGGGCGCATCGCCCGCGCGCATCCGGCCTTGCACGACGCTGCCCTCGAGGCGCTGGAATCGATCGAGACGCCACGTGCGGCCGCGGTGCTGGCATCCCTCACCAATACGAACACCAGCCTCGCGCGTTAGGCAGCGTCGGCAAATAAGTGCGTCAGCACGCCGACAAAGCTGCCGCTCAAAGCAAAAGCTTAGGCAGCGTCGGCAAATAAGTGCGTCAGCACGCCGACAAAGCTGCCGCTCAAAGCAAAAGCTTAGGGCTTGTTCGACCGTGCATTCCGATTCGTTTATTTTCGAACAAGCCCTTAGTCGTACAGCGCCAGCGCGATCACCTCCCTTACGCCGCGGCCGACCGCGTCAGCCCTCCGATGTGCTCCAGCGCCACATCCACCCGCCGCAGCATCGCCTCGTCCTGTCGGAATGCCAGCGCCAGCACGCCGTTTTCCGTCCGCACCGTCCGCGCCGTCACCACGCCGGCGCCGCCCGGCAGCACCACCTGCACTTCAACCCCGGCTGCCGACTGCCAATCGCAGCGCAGCGCCACGCCGCCGCGAGAAATATTGGCAACCACCACCCGTTGTTCATCCCGCCCCGTCACCCGCAAGCCAGCCAAGGCGCCCGCCCCGCTGATGCGCTCATAGCGGCGGCGGTCGGCCTCGTCCGTCTTGGCGATCGCCTCAAGGAACTGCTGCAATTCCGAGCGCAACACGTCCGCCGTGCGTCCCACTTCGTCGGCATTCGTTTGCACGGTCTGACCCGCGGCTTCCGCGGTCTCCGACACCGCCGCCACGTCATTCATGGCCTGGCTCGCTTCGTGCGTGGCACCCGTCACGGTCTGCACGCTGGCAGCAATTTCCCGGGTGGTCGCCGATTGCTCCTCCACCGCCGCAGCGATTGCTGCCGCCACCTCGTTGACCTGACCGATCGCGGAGCCCACCTCGCGCACCGCCGCCACCGCCTCGCCTGTCGCTGAGCGAATCGCCGCGATCTGGCTGGAGATCTCCTCCGTGGCCTTGGCGGTCTGGTTCGCCAGCGCCTTCACCTCGCTCGCCACCACGGCGAACCCCTTGCCGGCATCGCCCGCCCGCGCCGCTTCAATCGTGGCGTTCAGCGCGAGCAAATTCGTCTGCCCGGCGATGTCCGAGATCAGGCGCACGACGTCGCCCACGCGTTCCGCCGCGGCGGCCATGCCGGCAACCTTGGCGTCGGTCGCCGAAGTGCGCTCCACCGCCTCGTGCGCCGCCCTCGTTGCCCGTGCCACCTGCTCGCTGATCTCCTGAATCGACGCCGACATCTCCTCCGCCGCCGCCGCCACCGCCGAGAGATTCTGCGCCGACGTGTTGGCATTCTCGGCTGTCTGCCCTGCCGTCTCGCGCGTCTTGCGCGCCGCTGCCGCCATGTCGGCCGCGGTCTTGCGCATCGCCTCGGCCGCCTGGACCAGCGTTGCCATCACGCCAGTGGCCGCCGTCCCGAAATCCTGCGTGTGCTGATCGATCGCCGCCTGACGGCGATCCTTCGCGATCCGCACGCGGTCCGCTTCGCCTTGCAGCCGCTGCGCCTCCTCCGCGTTGCGATGGAACACCACCATGGCCTGCGCCATGCGGCCGACCTCATCGCCGCGGTCCTGCGCTGGAACCGTCACCGCCAGGTCGCCGGCCGCGAGCCGCCGCATCACCTCCACCATCTGCAGCACCGGACGCGAAATCCCCCGGCCGATCAGCCATGCCGTGACCAATCCCAGCGCCAGGCTGCCCAGCGCCAGCAGCAGCAGAACCGTCTGCGTGGAACTGATCGCTGCCAGCGTGGCCGTCTCGATCGCCTGCTGGTCCGCCTCGCCGCTGGCATTCACCGCGGCTGCGTCCGCCGCAAGGGTCTCGGCGGTGTGCTTCATCGCCCCGTTAAGCTGCTCCACGACTTCGTGGTTCATCCGGGCGACGTCCTGATAGGCGCCGGCATAAGTCGTCATGTTGCGGCGCGCATCGTCGAGCAAACTCCGCAGCGGCCCCGCCTGCACCGTCCGGTCCAGCTCTGCCGCCGTCGCATTCAACGCGCTGAGGAAACGATCAACCAGCTGCGCCGCCGCGTCATCGCGCCGGCCGATCACCTTGTTGACGTTCACCCGCACCAGCATCAGCGATTGCAGAGCCTGATGACCCAGGCCCGCTACAGCGGCATTGCCGCCCTTGTCCGCAGCCTCGATCAGTTTCGTGAGCTGATCTGTGGCGTCCCGTCCGCTCGGGTCCAGTGTCTGTGTGGTCAGCGTATCCAGGTCTCGTTTCTGCGAAAACACGTGCTGTACGGCTTTTTGGTAGTGCTCGAATTCCGTGCGGATCTGTTCCACGCGCTGGCGGCGTTCGGCGACGTGTACCTCCGACAGCCCGTTTGCAATGGCGGCACGCACCTTGTCCGACACCGCCATCGCGGCCGTGGCGTCGTCCACATTGCCGGTGTAGGCGTACTCCCGCACGTAGCGGCGCATATCCGCAAAAGTGCGGTCGATGTCACGGCTGACGGTCACCACGCTGACCCGCTGCGCATAGGTGCGAAACGAGTCCGCCGTGCTGATGAATTGCTCGTAGCTGGTAGCGGCGACGACGAGCAGGATGGCCAGCACGCAGCCGAAGCCGGCAGTGATCTTCGTGTTGATGGAAAGCGAAGCAACCTGGCGCGACAGAGACATGATCTGGTTCCACGGTGGGGAAAGCAACGATCCCTGCCGCCACACGGCAGGCCGCCAGCACCATCGTGCCCCGCGGTAAACAATCCCCTAATGCGACGTGGAATTACATGTTCTGGCTGCCCCCCATTGCGGCGCGCAGCCACCCCTCCCTACCTTGGCGTCCCAAACGTTGCCTTGGGGAGGGCGCGGCCGGATGTACGATGGCGAACTGATCGAAACCCGGCCGGGATGGCCCCGGCTCGGCCTGCTGTGGTTGCTCGGGATCGATCTGCGCCTGACCATCCTGGCCGTGCCGCCGGTGCTGCCGCTGATCCACCGCGACCTGCACCTGAACGAGAAAATGGTCGCCGCTCTCACCGGCCTTCCCGTCCTTCTGTTCGGCGTCGCAGCCATCCCCGGCTCGCTGCTGATCGCGCGGATAGGTGCGCGGCGCGCGGTCGTCGCCGGCATCGTCCTGGTCGCGATCGGCTCCGCGTTGCGTGGCCTCGGCCCCTCGGTGCCGATGTTATTCGCGATGACCGCCCTGATGGCCGCCGGCGTCGCCGTGATGCAGCCCGCCTTGCCGACGCTCGTGGGGCTGTGGTTTCCGGCGCGTGTCCCGCTCGCCACCGCGATGTATGCCAATGGCCTGCTGATCGGCGAGGTGATACCCGCCAGCCTCACCATCCCGCTGGTGCTGCCCCTACTGGGCGGAAGCTGGGCCGCCAGCTTCGTGCTGTGGGGCGCGCCGGTACTGGTCACCGCCTTCCTCGTGCTGGCCTTCACGCCCCACCAGGAAATACGGCGGCGGCACCTGCGCGTTCGCTGGTGGCCGGATTGGCACGACATCCGCACCTGGCAGCTCGGCTTCATGCTCGGCGGCGTGGCGGCCACATATTTCGGCTGCAACGCGTTCCTGCCGGACTATCTGCACGCGATCGGCCGGCCGCAGCTGGTGAATGCGGGACTGACCGCGCTGAACGCCGGGCAACTCCCGGCATCGTTCTACATCATGTGGCGCGGCAAACATCTTGTCGGGCGGCGGTCTCCCTTCGTGGCCATGTCATTGGTGTCGTTGCTGTGCTTGCTCGGACTGCTGGTGCCGTCGGCGCCGGTCATTGTGGCGGCCGCGGGGATGGTCGGGTTTGCCGCCGCATTCATGCTGATCCTGGCATTGGCCTCGCCGCCTGTGCTGGCTCAGCCGGAGGACGTGCATCGGATGGCCGCCGGCATGCTGGGCATCGGCTACACCATCACCTTCATCGTTCCATACCTCGGCGGCGCGGTATGGGATGCGACGCATCTCACCGAGGCAGCCTTGCTGCCGGGTGTGGCAGGGGCGCTGCTCGTGGGGTTCGTGGGTGCGACATTCCGGCTGGAACGGGAGGAATAACGCCAACCGCTCGCCGGGCCGCATCACGAACGGCGACTGTACCGTGTGCCGAGCCGGCCGTCTGCCCAACCGGCACGATCATCTCGGTCCGCGTGATGACTGACCCACCGGACTGTCCGCGTGAGGACGCAAAGCAGATTTATCACAAATACACAAAGACACAAAGTCCGGCACAAACAGCGGCGACACCACTCGGTGCACCCTTCGTGTCTTGGTGTCTCTGTGGTGAAGCTATGATATCGCAGCGAACCACACAGACCGTGCGGTCATAGGCCAATCATCTTGCCACCTGCTATCAGGCCGCGCGCCTCCTCTCCGTCAGCTGTCCAACTATGCGATCGACGTGCGACAGAACGCGCGGGTCCGAGCTGAACACCACGCCGAGTTCGCCGCCGCCCGACCGAACGACCCGCGCCGGTATGACGCCGCCAGCCTCCGGCATGTCGATTTCGACCGGCGTTCCGTCCGGCAGGTTCCAGTCGCAAGCGAATGCCGCACCGCCGCGCGATATGTTCCGGACGGTGACCTGGGCCGCAGGCCTGCCCTTGGCCTGGATGCTCGCTGCAACACCGCTCACGACCTGCCGCTCATAGCGCCGTCGCTCCTCGCCGGTATCGTCGCGCATGGCGGCCAGGAACTGATCGACCTCGGTGCGAAGCGTTTCCGCCTCGTCACTGATGTCCGCCGCGCCGGAGAGTACGTCACGACTGATGTCACCTGCCCGGTCCGCGACGGTCACCACATGCTCCATCGCCTGCGCCGTGTTTGCAGTCGTCCCGGACACCGCCTGAACATTTCCAGCGATTTCGCGTGTCGTGGCGTTCTGCTGCTCCACCGCGGCAGAGATCGCCGCCGATACTTCGTCCATCTTGCCGATGATGCCACCGATCTCGGTCATCGCCGACACCGCATCGGACGTTGCGGACCGCACGGTCTCGATCTGGCTGCCGATCTCGGCGGTTGCCTTCGCGGTCTGCGCCGCCAGCACCTTTACCTCACCCGCAACCACGGCAAATCCCTTGCCTGCCTCGCCGGCCCGCGCCGCTTCGATCGTTGCATTCAGCGCCAGCAGATTGGTCTGCGCGGCAATGTCGCTGATCAGATGCACCACATCGCCAATCCGCGCGGTCGCCTCGGACAGGCTCTGCATGGTGCCGCGGCTGGCGTCAGCGCGCTGCACCGCCTGGCGTGCCACATCAGCGGCCGATGTTACCTGGCGGGAAATCTCCGCCACGCTCGACGTGAGTTCCTCGACGGCCGCCGCGACCGTCACGAGATCCTGCGACGACTTGGCGGCAGAGCCGGACGTCGCATGCGCTTCGGTATGCACGGTGGTCGCCGATTCCGCCATCGCATCGGCAGCGCGCCGCATCGCGTCGGCAGACCCAGCCAACGACGTCATGACGCCGGAAATCGATTTCCCGAAATCCTGCGTATGTTGCTCGATGGCGGCCTGCCGCCGTTCCTTGGCGGCGCGCGCGGTGGCTTGCTCCGCGGCAAGCCGCTCGGCGGCGATGGCATTCTCTTTGAATACTTCCACGGCACGCGCCATGTCGCCGATCTCGTCCTGGTTGTCGCGCGCCGGAATCGCTACGCCATGATCGCCGGCGGCCAACTTACCCATCACGCCGGTCCGCGAGCGAAGCGCGGCGGCACGAAGCAACTTCGTTCGAAGAAGGTGTCGGACCGCCCGTGTCCCCCACATGACCCGGCGTGCCGCGCCGCTGCGCTTCTCGCAACGACATACGAAAGCACGCCCGAGCTGACCGGTTGGCGACATTGCTCGGTGCTGACCGGGCATTTCGATTGTGGCGCGCTGCCTCACCCGGCAGCGGCGTGCGCCTCACCCGCCTGTGGCGTGCGCCTCACCCGTCTGCGGCGTGCGCCTCACCCGTCTGCGGCGTGCGCCTCACCCGTCTGCGGCGCGCTGCCTCACCCGCCTGTGGCGTGCGCCTCACCCGCCTGTGGCGTGCTGCCTCATCCGCCTGCGGCGCGCTGCCTCACCCGGCAGCGGCACGCTGCCTCACCCGGCCGGGGCCGCGATGCCCGCCCGCTCACGGATAATGAACCCGCCCCCCAGCACGCGGTCGCGATCATAGAACACGCAGGCCTGGCCGGGCGCTGGAAGTGCGGGCGTATCCAGCAACACCTCCGCGCCGTCTGCCGTCGCGCTTACCATGGCGCCGTGCGGCTCCTCGCGGGCACGCAGCTTCACCTGGCACCGCAGGCCGGCATCGGGCGGCGGCACCAGCCAGTTCACCTCGCGCAGCCGCACGGTGTCCGTGCCGGTCTCGCGCGGCCCCACCACGATGCGCCGCGTGCCCGGCTCGGTCGCCACCACCACCTGGCGCCGGCCGCTATCCATCGCCGCGGCGCCCAGGCGCTTGCCCTGGCCCACCGTATAATGCGCGATGCCGTCGTGACGCCCAAGCACCCGTCCGTCCCGGCTGACGATTTCCCCCGGCGCGGCTGCGTCCGGGCGCAGCCGCGCAACGACATCGGCGTAGCCGCCGCTCGGCACGAAGCAGATGTCCTGGCTGTCCGGCTTCGCCGCCACCGCCAGTCCCAGCCGTTCCGCCACCGCGCGCACCGCCCGCTTGTCCGGCATGCCGCCCAGGGGAAAGTCGCAGAACGCCAATTGCTCGCGCGTGGTCGAGAACAGAAACCAGCTCTGGTCACGCGCCGGGTCAGCGGCACGGTGGAGTTCGGGGCCATCCGCTCCGTCCACACGGCGCACGTAATGGCCGGTCGCCAGCCGTTCGGCGCCAAGACCGCGGGCCAGCGCCGTCAGGTCGGTGAACTTCACCGTCTGGTTGCAGCGCACGCAGGGCACGGGGGTTTCGCCGGCGGCGTAGCTGTCGGCGAAATCCGCGATCACCGCGCGGGCGAAGCGATCCTCGGCGTCGATGACGTAATGCGGGATGCCCAGCCGGTCCGCCACCCGGCGTGCGTCATGGATGTCCTGCCCGGCGCAGCACGCACCCTTCCGCCCCGTGGCCGCGCCGTGGTCGTAGAGTTGCAGGGTGATGCCGATCACCTCGTGCCCGGCCTCGTGCAGCAGGCCGGCGACAGTGGAACTGTCCACCCCGCCCGACATGGCCACCACCACGCGCATAAGCTGCTACCCGTTCAGCATATTCCGGGTGCCGGCGGGCAGCTTCACCACCAGCCCGTCCAGCTCCGGCGTCATCACGATCTGGCAGCCAAGGCGCGACGTGTCGGTCAGGCCAAAGGCCAGGTCGAGCATGTCCTCCTCGTCCTCGGTCGGTTCGGCGAGCTTGTTGATCCATGCCTTGTCGACGATGACGTGGCAGGTGGAGCAAGCGAGCGAGCCCTCGCAGGCGCCCTCGATATCGACGCCGTGTTTGTGGGCAATCTCCAGCACCGACAGCCCCAGCGGGGCATCAACCTCGCGGTGAGTCCCATCACGCTCGATGAAGGTCATTTTCGGCATACCGGGAAAAAATCCGTTCAGGCTGCGGCTGGGGCAGGGGCCCCGGCATGCGCCGCGGCCAGCGCGGCCGCCGCGTAATCAACGTCCGCGTCCGAGGTAAAACGTCCGATCCCGATCCGCAAGGTGCGGTCGGCGGCTTCAGGGGACAGGCCGATCTCGCGCAGCACGTAGGACGGTTCGATCTCGGCGGAAGAGCATGCGGACCCGGTGGAAACGCACAGGTCCGGCGCCCGCGCCATCAGATCGGCGGCGGTGGCGCCGGGAAAGGTCACGTTCAGATTGCCGGCGATGCGCGACGGCATGCTGCCGTTGATGGCGATCCCCGGGATGTCGTGGCGCAGGCGGTCCAGCAGCCGGGTCCGCAGCGCGGCGATACGGGCGGTGTCGTCCGCCATCTCGGCCTGCGCCAGGCGGCACGCCTCGCCCAGCCCGACAATCAGCGGCGCGGCCAGCGTGCCCGAGCGCAGCCCGCGCTCCTGGCCGCCGCCCGAAAACAGCGGGGCCAGCCGCACGCGCGGCCGGCGGCGCACGAACAAGGCACCGGCGCCCTTGGGGCCGTAGATCTTGTGGCCGGAGATCGAGGCCAGATCGACCCGCCAGCCGCCCAGGTCCAGCGGGATCTTGCCCGCCGCCTGGGCGATGTCGGTATGGAACAAGGCGCCGGCATCCTTGGCGATGGCGGCAAGCGAGGGGATGTCCTGGATCACGCCGATCTCGTTGTTGACCGCCATGATGCTGACCAGCAGCGTGGGCGTGGCCAGCGCGTCGCGGAGGACGGCGGGGTCCAGCAGGCCGTCGGGACGCACGGGCAGGAAGACGGGCTCGAAGCCTTCCTGGGCGAGGTCGGCGACCGATTCCAGGACGCATTTATGTTCGGTCGCCACGGTGACCACGCGGCGGCGCTCGTTGCCCCCGGCGTTGGTAAACCGGGCGGCAAAGCGGGCCGCCCCCTTGATGGCGATATTGTTCGATTCCGTGGCGCCGGAGGTGAACACGATCTCCTTCATGTCGGCGCCGACCAGCGCGGCGACCTGGGCGCGCGCGGTTTCCACCGCCGCTTCGGCGTCCTGGCCCATCACATGCTCCACGCTATGCGGGTTGCCATAGCGTTCGGTGAAGAACGGCAGCATGACCTCGAGCACGCGCGGGTCGCAGCGCGTGGTCGCCTGGTTGTCCAGGTAGACGGGCCGGTTGGGGCGGAGCGGCTGATCGTTCATGGCCGGAATGTGGGTCCGGGCGGCAGGGAATGCCAAGGGGCGTCGGCTATATCCCCCCTCCCCTTGTGGAAGGGGGCTAGGGGGAGGGGTTTTTGCGGGAGTGGGTTTTGTGGGAGCGGGTGAGGGGAGCGGGCTAGGGGAAGCGAGTTAGGGGGAGCAGGGTAGATGGAGGGCTCGATCAGACCGCATCTTGCGACCCCACCCCGCCCTCTCCCGCAAGACGAGGGGGAGATCCTGTTTCTTGCAAGGACCACGAGCCAAGCACGGCGGGACGAGGCAATCTTCCGCCCGACGAGCCGTCGAAGCCTGTCTCGCGGGGGATTGCTTCGTCATGCCACGTTTCGCTCGCGCTCCTCGTCATGGCATGCCGGGCCTGTGTCGCGCTTCCCCGATTCTGGGTACCAGGCTCTATTCCGGCTACCAGGCTCTGTGGACAAGCCTTTTGCCGAACAGGTCCGGTAGGTGCCGCTGGTTGCTCCCCCTCAGTGCGCTCTCGAACTCATCTTCCTCAGTGCCACATGCGGCGGCACCTGCCACCCCAGATCCATTAACCCGTCGCGCTCTGGGCACCATCCACACCCATTGCCGGCATGCTGAGCTGTGGCTGCCATCCAGGGATTTGTCCACAGAATCTGGCAGCGCCCCTGCGATCGGCTGGTTTCGTTTGCTGTGAGACGAACGGCATTGCTCATGGGTGGAATACGTCCCTGCTCTTGCTGCACGGGCCTTGATATGGATTTTGAACCTTCCTGAATGATGTGGGTGATTCGGCCAGGATTGGAGGATTGGCGTCCAGCGTTGCGCATCGATGCAGGCCCCGCATGCGATCGGCGGAGGGCTGTCGCGGCATTGTATCGAACCGCGGATGCACGCAAATCAACGCGAATGCACCGATCGCTCGCATCAGCGGTGCCTGCCTCACAGCCGCCCAGCCGCCAGACCAGACGATGGATCTCCAGGCGTGGCCGGCCGAGATTAGCCGGCTGTTTTGCGGTGCCGCGGAGCCAACCATTGTCCGGCCCCGCGATGCTCGTTACATCATCCGTTCGGGTCCGCCCTGCCGGCCGCCGATCGAATTTCTAAGTCCCTTCGTCCAGTTGCGGAGGATTGCCAATCGAGCAGCGTATCAACCTGATCCTCCAACCGGGATGGTCATCTTCCCATTGGGGCCCCATCATCATGCCGGCTTGCTGACATGCCGCGATACCGGCAAAGGGCTGGTCTACCGGCATGGCAACGTGACACGCATTGCCCGAAAGTGCACAAATCAACAATGAAAGATAAACCGGCATGATGGTTCCTGCCTTTGGGTCAGCAATCATGCCATGCATCAAGAACAATGTCATCCACAGAATATTTTAGGCAACCAACGTACAGAAATCGATATCCTGCGTGCGGGAAACCGTAACTGGCGGCTCTCTACGCCAGGCAAAGAGTCATACAAGCATCCAGATCATATTTAAGTACATTGGCACCAATGACATCCACCAATCGGCGTAGAACCTGCGGCA
>Ga0335072_10004642_pt1 | contig 20325 bp, 15 predicted proteins | sample Lox_Sample_21_FD_206725 | JGI IMG/M metagenome (GOLD analysis project Ga0335072, IMG submission 206725) | Soil microbial communities from Loxahatchee National Wildlife Refuge, Florida, United States - Lox_Sample_2.1 | ecosystem: Environmental > Terrestrial > Soil > Wetlands | place: USA...
TTCTGACTTCGGTGCAGGTGGGCAGGATTGTGGGATTTACGTTCGTTCTGCTTGAGGCGCGAAATGTGCTGCCAGCCATCTTTGCTTTTCCGGCCGGATATGGAGACATGTTCATCGGCGTGACCGCCGGGTTCGCGGCATGGAAACTTGCGGAGCCGGCGCATCGCGGGACTTTTATTTTATGGCAGGCGCTTGGGATATTGGACCTCGTTACGGCGGTGAGTTTGGGCACGACGGCCGGATTGCTGGATCCGCATGGCCCTTCGATGGTCGCGATGACGGTCCTGCCATTGAGCCTGATTCCTACTTTCTTTGTACCGCTATTCACGATGCTGCACGTGGTCTGCATTGGGCAGGCGAGGGCGTGGAGGGCATCAGCGCGGGCCTCTGGACAAACGGCAAAACCATTGGAACACCTCGCGGTCTAAGCCTCTCTCGACGGGATTTGCATCGACTGACCTAGAGTAGAAACTTCACGGACGGGCGCTCGTACTACGGTAGGAGCGCCCGGCTCCTGCGCGTTTGCCAGCCGCATTCAACAATATTCCCGTGGTTGAGAAGGCCACGAGAACCATACAGCACAGGATGGTCGATCGGGCGCCAACTCGGAAAGAGTTCGCAGAGGAAGCAAGAACTAAACTATACTGACCTATATGACTATAATCGCCGCAGGAGGGTGAACCTTGGGCAAAACGGAATGGACGGTGGCGGAAGCAAAGGCGAAACTTAGCGAAGTTATCGAACGGGCGCGTGATAGCGGGCCACAGCGGATAACGCGTCATGGGAAAGAGGCGGCCGTGGTTGTGTCGGCGGAGGAGTGGGAGCGCAAGACGAAGAGAAAGGGCAATTTGGCGGAATTTTTCGCGCGGTCGCCACTGCGCGGCAGCGGCCTGGAGACCGAGCGGTTAAATGATTCGCCCCGCGAGACGGAGTTGTGAGCTTTCTATTGGATACGAACGCGGTTTCGGAGTGGGCCAAGCCGCAGCCGAATCTGGGAGTGATTCGCTGGATGGCGGAGCAGGATGAAGACCGGCTATTTCTGAGCGTAGTGACACTTGCGGAGTTGCACCACGGCGTTGACCGGCTTGCTGCCGGCGCTCGACGAAAGCAATTGGAGGACTGGCTTAACGAGGACTTGCGACAGCGCTTTGAGGGAAGAATTGTGCCAGTAAACGAAGATATCGCAAAGTCCGGGGGGAAACTCATGGCCAGGAGCGAGGCACGCGGGAAGCGGATGAATTTGATGGATGGGTTTCTGGCGGCGACTTGCCTGGTGTTTAGACTTACGCTTGTGACACGCGATCTGGGAGATTTCGTAGAGTCGGGTTGTACGACTTTCAGCCCGTGGGAAGCACGAGCATAACTCCCGGTGGCGAGTTATTCGGCGCGGAGGGCCTCAACGGGATCGACCGTGGCGGCGCGGCGAGACGGTAGGTAGCTGGCAAGCAAAGCGGTGGCGATTAGGCCGAGTGTGACGGCGACGTAGGTCATCGGGTCGACCGGATTGACATGGAAGAGCAAGGACGACATCAGGCGCATAACAATTGTGGCGACGATCAGTCCGAAGGCAGCGCCTATGCCGGTGAGGATGAGGCCGTGGCGGACGAACATGGCGGTGAGGGACTGGGTTTGCGCGCCGAGAGCCATGCGGATGCCAATTTCCCGCACGCGCTGAGAGACAGAGCAGGCGATGACGCCGTAGATCCCGACGACGCCGAGAAGGAGGGCCATCTCGCCGGCGACGGCGAGCATGATCAAAGTGAAAGAAGTGCGAGCCATCGAGTGGGTGTAGAAGAAGCCGAGAGTGTGGACGTCGGCGAGCGGCAAATTCGGATTGACGGACCAAACGGTCTCGCGAATTTCCTTTAGAAAGGATTCCGAGCCGGCGCGCGGGCTGCGAACCAGGAAGCCGACGTAACGGTTCAAATTTTCTTTGCTTCCTTCGAAATTAATTTTTTCAATGGGCCAATAGACAACTGTCGGAGGTTTTTGTGTCACACCATCGTTATAGGTATTGGCAACGACGCCGATGATTTCGCGCCAGTCGTCGGTGGAAGCGACGCGGATGCGCTTGCCGAGAGCGTTTTGCGCTGAATTCCAATACTCGTGTGCAAAATTTTCGGAAATGACGGCGACGGGGATGTGCTCGTAAATGTCGGTCCAGGTGATGTCGCGTCCGGCGATCAGGGGCGTGCCTAGAGTGGTAAAAGAGCCCGGAGTAACGTGAGCGAAACGGCGGATTGGGGGAATCTCGCCTTCGCGATAAGTGCGATCCTGGGCATAGAGGAGATCGTTGCTGGAATTTCCGCTCATCGGAATGGCGGTAGTAATGCTGGCGGACGAGACGCCGGGAATGGCGGAAATTTTTCTGAGAATTTCCTGATACATACGGACAACTTGTTCGTTGTCCTTGACTTGCGACTCGGGAACATAGATGTGGAAGGTTTGGACTTGATCGGGCTGGCGGAAACCGGGATCGACGCGGGTGAGCGCGCGGAAGGTGCGGATCATCAAGCCGGAGCAGATGAGGAGCACGAGAGCGAGCGCGACTTGCACCACGACGAGAACGCTGCGGGCGCGATGCTGTTCGCGGCTTTGGCTGTTGGCGCGGCCGCCTTGGCGAATGCCGGTACTTAGCCGGACGCCAGCGTACTTGAAAATGGGAATGGAGCCGAAGAGGATGCTGGCGAGAATGGCGACGGCGAACGTGAAGAGCAGGACAGTGCCGTCGATTCCGATGTCGTTGATGCGCGGGATTCCCGAGGGAGCGATGGCAACGAGCGCGCGCAACGCGCCGAAGGCAAGCCCGAGACCGATGGCGCTGCCAAGCAAACCGAGAATGAAGCTTTCCAGAAAAAGTTCTCCAGCGATGCGATAGGGGCTGGCGCCAAGAGCCGAGCGCACGGCGAGCTCTTGACTGCGGCCTTCGACGCGGACGAGCAGCAGGTTGGCGACGTTCGCGCAGGCAATGAGCAAGACCATGCCTATGGAGGCCATGAGGACCCAGAGAGTGCTGCCGATATCGCCGACGACGTCTTGCTTGAGCGGACGGAGGTTCGGCTCGATATGAGCATCCTCAAAAATCTTTGCACTGAAGCCCGGAGGCGGAGGAAAGGAATCGGCAACTATGGGAGTCATGCGGGCCACGTCCGAATCCGCTTGCTGGAGACTGACTCCGGGCTTTAGGCGCGCGAGAGCTTCGTAGCTGAAATTGCCCAAGAACAATTTGTCGCGGTTCCACTTCATGGGAAGAAAGAGAGAAGACTCGCGCCAATCGAGAAAGTGGAACCTCGCTGGTAAGACCCCAATGATTTCGCGAGGCTTGCCATCGACATTGAGAAATTGACCCAGGACGGAAGGAGAGCCGCCGAAACGCTTTTGCCAGTAGCCGTAGCTGAGGACGACCGTGTCAGGCGAGCCGGGAGAATCGTCCTGATGGGTGAACAGGCGGCCCAGAACGGGCGAGACGCCGAGTAGAGGGAGAGTGCCGTCAGTGACGTCGAGGGCATCGACCTGTTCGGGCTCGGCGCGGCCGGTGACGCTGACGGAATCGCCGTTGTAAACGCCGAGGTCTTGAAAGGAGCGGTTCTGTTCGCGATAGATAAAATAATTGGAAGGAGCGATGTTGAGATTCGGGATGCCGATGCCGGGGGCGGTCAGCCAGACGCCGACGAGTTCGTTAGGGCGAGGATAAGGAAGGGGCTTGAGGAGAACGCTTTCTAGGACGCTGAAGACGATGGTATTGCCGCCCACCCCGGCAGCGAGCGTGACGAGCGTGATGGCGGTGAAGAGGGGAGCGTGCGCGAGACGACGGAAGACTTGCTTCAGGTGTTGCGTGAAGGTGCGCATGGACGTGGCCTCATGGGGCGATGCCTTGGGACGAGACTGAGCGCGGCAGAACCCCCAGTGATAAAGACGAAAAGAATGCCGAGAAGTTCCATGAAGTTTGACGTGAGCGGATAGGGACCATGCAGAGGTCTGGGCGCAAGGCGAGGTTTTCGCTTGGCTGCGCTCGAACGTGCTAGAGTTTCGCCTGCAGCGCACGGCCGGCCGGGACGACGGGGCGGGAGGGAAAATTGGCGTATCGGGATCTGCGGGACTTTGTGCAGAAATTGGAGAAGGAAAGAGAGCTGCGGCGGATTCACGCAGAAGTGGATCCGATTCTCGAAATTACCGAAGTGACGCAACGCGTGGCGCGCGATAAGGACCGCTTGCCGGAAAGCGTGGGCCCGGCGCTGCTGTTTGAGAAGCCTAAAGGGTCGCGCGTGCCGGTGCTGATAAACGCGTTTGGCAGCGTTAGGCGGATGGCGCTGGCTTTTGAAGTGACGGCGCTCGAGGAAGTGGCGGAGCGCATTCAGGGTTTTTTGAAAATGGAGACCCCGCAAGGACTTTTCGACAAGATGAAGATGTTGCCCAAACTGGCGGAGCTCGGGGCTGTTTTTCCGAAGACCGTGAAGACGGGAGCGTGCAAGGAAGTCATGCACCACGGAAAGGACGTGAACCTTCTCGATTTTCCGATTTTGAAGTGCTGGCCGCAGGATGGCGGGCGCTTCATCACGTTTCCGCTGGTGTTCACGAAAAATCCAGAGACGGGAAAACGGAACGTGGGAATGTACCGGATGCAGATTTACGACGAGCGCACGACGGGGATGCATTGGCAGACGCAGAAGCACGGAGCGGAGCATTTCCGCCGCGCGCGGGCGAAGAATCCCGAGGGGCGCATCCCCGTGAGCGTGGCTATTGGAGCGGACCCAGCGACGGCGCTCGCGGGGATGCTGCCGATTCCGCCGGATTTGGATGAGATGATGTTTGCGGGATTTTTGCGGCGCGAGCCGGTCGAGATGGTGACGTGCGAAACGAATGAGCTGGAAGTTCCGGCGAACGCGGAGATTGTGCTCGAAGGCTATGTGAATTTGAACGAGATCCGGACGGAAGGGCCTTTCGGAGATCACACGGGATTTTATTCGCTGGAAGGGGAATATCCGGTTTTTCACGTGGAGTGCGTCACGCACAAAAAAGATCCGATTTACCTCACCACGGTCGTGGGGCCGCCGCCACAAGAAGACTATTACCTGGGCTACGCGGTGGAACGCGTTTTTCTGCCAGTGATGAAGATGCAGTATCCGGAGATTGTGGATGTGGCGATGCCCGCGGAAGGAATTTTTCACAATTTGATGATCGTGGCGATTCGCAAGTCTTATCCGGGACACGCGCGAAAAATCATGAATGCGATTTGGTCCTTGGGGCAGGCCATGTTCACGAAAGTGATCGTGGTCGTGGATCACGACGTGGACGTGCACAACTACGGAGAAGTTGTGTGGAAATCCTTGTGCGCGCTCGATCCGGAAAGAGATGTGCAGTTCTCCCTGGGACCCGCGGATACTTTGGATCACGCTCAGAGAATGCAGGACTATGGCTCGAAGATGGGAATCGATGCGACGAGGAAATGGGCCACGGAAGGGTTCACGCGGCCATGGCCGGATGAAATTGTAATGGACGAAGAAACCAAAGCGCGAGTCGCGGCGATTTGGAAAACCCTGCAAAAGTGAATTTGCGGAAGTCAGAAGCGGACGTTTGACTACAAAGGATAACCGTCCCTCGGGACAGGCGGATAACGCGAGAAAACACAACTAATTGTAGTCCTGTAGGTTTTGAAACCCAATACCCAGTATGCACCTCCCTTAATACCCGTGAATTGCCTAAGAATAGGGGTAGTTTTAAGGCAACTTCGGCAGAGAATCCCTTGACGCTCTGAGCTTTTCAATGGGATAAACCTTGCACGGGCCGCACCTCGAAGATTCGCAGCGCAAGCAGGGGTGCCCTTGGACGTGGTGGGGTAGGGCGTGAGTTCGGGCGCCGGGGTGACGTTCCTCGTGAATGAATCGCGTGAAGTAATGAATGTACGACAGGCGTCGCAGTATCTGGGCATCTCCCCGGATACCCTGTACCGTTACATCACGGAAGGCGAAATTCCCGCGTTCAAACTCGGTAATCGTTGGAAACTGCGTAAGACGATTCTGGACCGATGGATGGAACGCAAGATGAGCCAAGTGCATGCGAGGCGCCGATAGTTTGCCGAGAGTGATGGCGAAAGAGGCCGAGATATGTTGGGAATGGGCAAAAAATCAAAGCAGCTGGTAGGGCTGGACATTGGCTCGAGCTCGATCAAGGCCGTGGAGCTCAAGTCGACGAAAGCCGGGTACGAACTGGTGAGCTTTGGAATGGAATCGCTGGCGCAGGACACGGTGGTGGATGGCGCGATCATGGACGCGCCGCAAGTAGCCAACGCGATCAGCAAGATATTCGACGCGCAGCGCGTGAAAACAAAGAATGTGGCGACTTCGGTTTCGGGGCACTCAGTGATCGTGAAGAGAGTGCCGCTTCCTTTGATGACGGAAGAAGAGCTTTACGACCGGATTCCCTCCGAAGCCAGCCAGCACATTCCATTCGATATCGCGGACGTGAACCTAAGCTATCAATTGCTGGAGTCCATGGACGCGCAGATGGATGTCCTGCTCGTGGCCGTAAAGAAGGACAAGATTCTGAACCACACCAACGTACTGGCGCAGGCCGGCAAAACGCCGGTGATTGTGGATATCGATGCTTTTGGCTTGCAGAACTGCTTTGAAGTGAATTACGAGCCGGATGCCGGGCAGACCGTGGCCCTGCTGAACATCGGCGCCAGCGTGATGAACATTAATATTGTCCGCGGCGGAGTACCGCTCTTTACCCGCGATGTCAGCGTCGGCGGAAATCAATACACCGACGCGCTGCAGAAAGAATTGGATTTGAGCTTCGAAGACGCGGAGCGCCTGAAGAAGGGCGACAGCCTTCCCAGCGTGACCGACGAGCAGAAGCAACAAATTCTCCGCAGCGTATCGGACATTCTGACGCTTGAAATTCAAAAGACATTTGACTTCTTCCGTGCCACCGCCAGCGGAGAAAACATCCAGCGCATCGTCGTTGCGGGGGGCACTGCCCGAGTTCCCGGGTTGGTGGACCTGTTGCGCGAAGAGTTTGCCATGCCCGTCGAGGAATTGAACCCCTTCCGGAAAGTGCTCGTCAATCCCAGCCGGCACAGTGATGACCAGATTCGCGAGATGTCGCCGCGGCTTGCCATTGCCGTGGGACTGGCACTGAGGAGCTTTGACTAACCATGATCCGCATAAACCTTCTCGGACAAATAAGGCCCAAGACGTCGCGCCGGCCAGTCGATACAGGAGCAGCGTTGCCTGTCTTATTCATTGGAGCGGGGCTGGTTTTGGGCGTCGTGGTTCTCGGTTTTCTGTTCTACTCATGGCAAAGGCAGTTGAGCGCGGAAAATAACCGGATCAAGGTGTTGCAAGCCCAGAAGACGGACCTCGAAAACATCAAGCAACAAGTAGAGGCTTTTGACAAGGAGAAGGAGGTTCTCCAGCAAAGAGTCTCGACCATCGAGCAATTGCAGCGCGACAGAACCGGCGGGCAAGACCTTTTGGACATGGTGGCGAATACGGTATCCAGAACAGAGAATCTCTGGCTGACGACCATGGTCAGGAGAGGAAACAATCTTTCGATCGACGGATCGTCGGCTTCTATCAACGCGGTGGCCAATTTCATAACGGCTTTGAAGCGTTCCGGATATTTCCAGAAGGTCGAAATCAAGCAGACGAAACAGGACGAGCAAAACACGGCCGTGGAGACTTTCAATTTCGAACTGACTGCGGAGATTTCTCCGCCTCAGCCAGCGGCAGCGGCTCCAGTCCAAGACAACCCGGCGAGCACGCCTTCCAACTCCCCGCGGCGTTCCGCGCCGGTGAAGAAAGGGTAAGAGACCACCATGGCCAATCCGTTTCGAGACATGTCGGTGTTCATGCAGGGCCTGGTGGCAGTAGCCATCGCGGTGGTCGTGCTTCTTCTGGGAGTCTATATTCCGCTTTCGCCGGTTGCGCAAGAGAGAGATTCGGTGGATAAAGCCGTTCAAGACCGAACTAGGCTAAACCAGGAGGTCACGCAGCTACAAGTTTATCGGCAACGCTATGGCGAGCTGCGGCAGCAGATGGATGCGCTTTCCAAACAATTGGACACCCTGAAGACGATCGTGCCCGAAGATAAAGAGACGGATGAATTTATCCGGCTGCTGCAGGGAGCGGCGAGCGCGTCGAATGTTCAGATTCGAAGCCTGACGGCGCAGGCCATCGTGCCCGAGCAATTTCACTATGACATGCCCTTTCAAGTGCAAGCAGACGGACCGTACTTCAACCTGATGGATTTTTTTGGGCGCTTGGGACGGCTCTCGCGGATTATCAATGTCGGGGATTTGGAGTTCGACGATCCGGCAAAAGCCAAAGGAACGAAATATCCGATAAGGCCGGGAACGACCGTCTCCGCGGTTTTTACAGCAACGACTTTCTTTACCTCGCCAGCCGACGCAGGGCAGAGCCCCACAACGGGCGCTAAGTCCTCGACTAGGCCGGCTAGGAAACCCTGAGCGGGAATGAGCGATCTATGCGTTCAGCACTAACTCTCGTACTAGGGATTTTGCTCGCGGTAGCCGCACCTGGGCTGCGCGCGCAGGCCAAACCGGCGGCTCCCGCCGGCGCGGCTGCGCAGCATGCACGAAGATCCGCACGGCCAGGGGCGGGGAAGCACGAAGCAAAGCCCGCAACCAGAAGAATAGCCAAGGTCCCGAGGGCTGCGCGGCCTGTCGAGACAGAAGCAAACCCCGAGGCCGCGGCCGCCGAGCCTGATGAGAAAGTCGCCCGGCGCGACCCGTTCGAGTCTCTCGTCGCCCGGCAACAGGCGCAGAAAAATGCCATGGCCCAACTGCCGCCTGGCAAAGCAGGCTTGCAGGTCAGCACGCTAAAGCTCGATGGAATTGTGAAGGCGCCCAACGGCATGATCGCCGTCGTAACGAATCCTCAATCGCGAACTTATTTCCTGCGGGAAGGCGACCAGTTGTATGACGGCCGCGTGGAAAAGATTGCGATGGACGGCGTTTCGTTCCATGAAATCGGCAAGGATGCGTTTGGCAAGCCCGTGGAGCGGCAAGTCAACAAGAGAATTTACTCCAGTGCAGGAGAACAGCAATGAAGACGAATTGGCCCGCCTTTCGGTGTGGCTGCCTGATCCTCACGAGCGCGGTGCTGGGCGCATGCCCATTGCTGGCTCAGACACAGGAGTCGGCCGGCGCGACCGCGACTTCCGCGGTGATTTCAAGCGTGGCGATAACGCAAACGCCGCAACGCGCCAGCGTGCGTGTGGAGGGCGAAGGGCGGCTCGACGTCCATGCCTTGCGCATGCAGAATCCAGAAAGATTGGTGCTGGATTTCTCCGGTGCAAGACTGGCGGTCGATAAGACCATCTTTCCCGGAAGTTCGGAACCCGTTCGGGACGTGAGGGTCGGGCAATACAGGCCAAACGTCGCGCGCGTGGTCGTCGATCTAGCCAGTGTGTCCCGTTACCAGATTTCGCGCGATGGCGGGGCCGTGGTGGTCTCATTTGACGAGCAGCCACAAACTCCGGGTTCGGCCATTTCGAATTCGCCCTCCCTAATTTCGCAGCAAGAGACGAAAACGCGTCAGGGGTTTCAGTACAGCGCGTCCGCGCCAGTCGCCAATCCCCGGTCGGCCAAGAATTTGCAAATTCCAGCTCCTCGCTTCGCGTTGCCTGGCGAACTGACCCAGCCCTCAGTCGTCCTTGCATCGTTCGGCGGGACGAACGAACCTGCGCGTGAAGCCAAGGCGCAGGAAGCGGCACAGGAAGCAGCCCAGCAATCGACGGCGGCGGCGAACACTTTGGCGGCCTCCGCCGCACAAGAAGCGCAGACGCAAGCCTCATCCGCTCCGACTGGAAAATATACCGGGGAGCCGATCTCGGTGAACCTGAAGGACGTCGATCTGCGGGACTTCTTCCGGTTAATCCACGAAATCAGCGGGTTAAACGTCGTCTTGGATCCGGCCGTCAGGGGTTCACTGACGATTGTTCTGGATGAAGTGCCGTGGGATCAAGCCCTGGACATCGTTCTGCAAAACAACGGTCTCGACAAGCAGCTCAACGGAAATGTTCTGCGCATCGCGACCCACGAAACCTTGAAGAAAGAAGCGGAGACCGAACGGGACTTGGTGAAAGCCCAGGCCGAAGCCATCGCTCCGGTGACAGTGACACGGGTGCTTAGCTATTCCAAGGCGTCCGCCCTGGCGCCGACGCTCAAGAAGTTCCTCAGCGCGCGCGGCGATATTCTGTTCGATGACCGCTCGAACCAACTGATCATTCGGGATATTCCTTCGGTCATCCCAACGATCGACAATCTTATTCACCAGCTGGACCGCAAGTCGCAGCAAGTGGAGATCGAGGCTAGGGTCGTTTCGGCATCGCGCTCCTTCGCCTCGGACATCGGCACGGAGCTTGGTTTTTCAGGCGCGAGTACCACGACGCACAATCAGAACCTATTTTACGGCTCTCCCCAAGTCGGAGTCAGTCCTGGTCCAGTCAATTCGACTCCTGTTCCTCCACTCATCACTGTTCCGACGAGCACATCAAGCGGCGGCCCCTCGACGGGTATCCCCCTGGCCACTAGCTTGGCCGCGGGCGTTCCGACGAGCGGCGTAGGCTACTCCTTTAGGTCGCCGAACTTCGCGCTCGACTTCTTCCTCAGCATGGCGGAAGCCAAGGGCGTGGGCAAAATTCTCTCGAAGCCGCGCGTTGTGACCCAGAACAACGAAAAGGCGGTCATCAAGCAGGGCGTCAAGCTGCCCATTCAGACGACCATCAACAACACTATTTCCGTGCAGTTCATCGACGCCGTATTGCAACTGGAAGTGACTCCTCAAATCACCAAGGACGGCACCATCTTCATGGACGTGCTCGTGGAAAATACCCAGATCGATCAAGGCATCCCGCGCGTGGAAGGTATCCCGGCATTGGATACACAGTCCGCGCAGACGAAAGTGCTGGTTCCGGACGGCGGAACCGTGGTGATTGGCGGAATCATCGTCAATCAGCAGAACGTGAACATCCAGGACGTTCCGATCGTCGGCAGCTTGCCCCTGATCGGCAATCTTTTCAAACGGACGACGATTAGCATTACGTCGCAGGAACTGCTCTTCTTCCTGACACCACGAATACTCCCTAGCTAATTCGAGCTAGGCAATATTAGACTGAGTACCAGCGCGAGGAGACTTCGGTCTCCTCGTTTCCATTATGAGCATGAGTTCTTCGTTCAAAATTCGCAGGCGAAAGCTTTGCCAGCTAATTTCGAAGGCAAAGCTGGACGCTCTGGTGGTTACGCATCCCGCGAATTGGTACTACCTGACGGGATTCACGGGCGAAGCAGGGACACTCATCGTAAGGCCGGAAGGCGCCACCCTGATCTCCGATGGCAGGTTCACGACCCAGGCACGGGAGGAAACGCCTTCCATTCGATACATCGAACAGAAGGGTTCGTTAACGGAGTCTGCGGGACGGTTTCTGCGCGAGAAATCGGTACGAAGGGTGGGATTTGATGCAACCCAAGTTTCGGTCGCGCAGTTAGGTCTTCTGCGAAAAGCGGCGGGAGCGCGCACGAAGTGGATTTCCGCTCCCGGATTGGTCGAGGCTATCCGCATCCGAAAAGGACCGTCGGAACTGGCGCTGATGCGGCAAGCAGCAATTCTGGCGGGGGATGTTCTTAAAGGCGCGTTGAAGTTGCTCAAGCCCGGCGTAACGGAGAATGAGGTCGCCGCGGAGATCGAATACCAAATGAGGAGGCGCGGAGCTTCGGGACCGGCCTTTGAGACAATCGTGGCTTTTGGAGAACGTTCCGCGTTGCCGCATGCGCGGCCCACCGCCAAACGATTGAGGAAAAATGAGTTGGTGGTACTAGACCTGGGTGTTATACTCTCGCACTATTGCAGCGACATAACGCGCACGGTGTTCGTCGGCAAGGCTCCTGCGAGCGTAAAAAGGTGGCATCAAGCGGTTTTGGAAGCTCAGGCTGCGGCGATAGGGGCGGCGAGGGCCGGAGCGAGCACGGGGGATGTGGATGCTGCGGCGCGGCAAATTCTGACCGGCTACAAACTGGACCGGCATTTCACGCATAGCACGGGGCACGGGCTCGGCCTGGAAGTACACGAGAATCCACGAGTGGCGCGGGGGCAAACGGCTCGGCTAGAATCGGGATACGTGATCACGATAGAGCCCGGGGTTTACATGGCGGGTGTGGGGGGAATTCGCATTGAAGACGACATTGCCGTTCATCCCGAGAAGACGGAAGTACTGACCCGCGTTCCGCGGGATCTCATCGAGCTCTGACAAAGGCATGAAACGTAAACAGCCCTCGAAAGAAAAAGAAAGCTCTTCCATCGGTAGCCCCGAAGTCCAGCAAATCGAACAGCTTCTCCGGTTTATGACCGAGCACAATCTGGAGGAGTTCGAGTACTCGAGGGGTGATCTGCGAATCCGGCTGAAGAAGCCTTCTCCGGGCTTGGCGGTTATGCCGCGGTCCGTGGGGATACCGGAAATCATCGTTCCGGGTGCCACCGAGCGCCAGGTAGCACCCTCCCAGAGCCCGGCCGCGCCACCGCCCGAGCCGCGAATAACGGAGGATCTGCATCTGGTGAAATCGCCGATTGTTGGAACGTACTACGAAGCGCCCAGCCCCGGCGCCGAGGCTTTTGTGAAAATCGGAGCGCATGTCGAATCCGGGCAAACCCTTTGTATTGTGGAAGCGATGAAGCTGATGAACGAAATCGAATCGGACGAAAGCGGCGAACTGATTCGCATCTTTGTCGAGAACGGGCAGCCCGTGGAGTACGGCCAGCCGCTCTTTGGCATACGTCCTAGCCGGAAGAGGTAGCCGGCGCCTTCGGCCATGTTCCAGAAAATCCTAGTAGCCAATCGCGGGGAAATCGCGCTGCGGGTCATTTGCGCCTGCAAAGAATTAGGCATATCCACGGTCGCGGTCTATTCCGAGGCCGACCGGAATTCGCTGCACGTGCGGTTCGCGGACGAGGCGGTATGCATCGGGCCAGCGCGAAGCAGCGAGAGCTACCTCAACATTCCTCAGGTGATTAGCGCGGCGGAAATCACCAATGTGGATGCCATCCACCCGGGTTATGGGTTTCTCTCGGAAAACGCCAACTTTGCGAAGGTCTGTGAAGCCTCGGAAATCACGTTCATTGGGCCGACTCCCGAAGTGATTGAAATGATGGGAGAAAAGGACCGTGCGAGGCGGGAGATGAAGGCGCTGGGAGTGCCCACTGTCCCGGGTAGCGAAGGGGTCGTGGAAGGCGAGGAGCAACTCGCCAAGGAAGCCAAGAGAATCGGCTATCCCTTGATTCTAAAGGCTTCGGCGGGCGGCGGCGGGCGTGGAATGCGGGTTGTGCACAAGCAGGACGAGCTATTGGTGGCTTACGAAACGGCGCGCAGCGAGGCCCAACAGGCGTTCGGTACGCCCGACGTTTATGCGGAGAAGTTTCTGGAACATCCCCGGCACATTGAATTTCAGGTTCTGGGCGACCAGGACGGCAAGGTGATTCATCTTGGCGAACGTGAGTGCAGCATCCAACGGCGTCACCAGAAACTGGTTGAAGAATCGCCGTCTCCGGTGATTGATGCCAAGCGGAGAAAAGAGCTGGGCGCGAAGGTGGTGAGGGCGCTCGAGAAAGTCGGCTATACCAACGCGGGGACCGTTGAGTTTTTGATGGATACCGACGGGTCAATCTATTTCATCGAGATGAACGCGCGGATTCAGGTCGAGCACCCCGTAACTGAGTTGGTCACCGGAGTGGACTTGATCAAAGCGCAGATTCGTATAGCGGCAGGCGAAGGGCTGGACGACGCCGTTGGCGAAATGAATTTCTCCGGGCACGCCATCGAGTGCCGGATCAATGCCGAGGATCCCGAGACATTCGTGCCCTCGGCGGGACGCATCACTACGTTTCAAGCACCGGGAGGGACGGGAGTGCGCGTGGATTCGGCGGCTTACACCGATGCCGTGATTCCGCCTTACTACGATTCAATGATTGCGAAACTGATCGTGAAGGGACGCGACCGCGCCGAAGCCATCGGACGGATGAAGCGGGCGCTGGAGATGTTCGTTATCGAAGGGATAAAGACTTCGATTCCGCTGCACCGGCGCATTTTTGCCGATGCGGAGTTCGCGGAAGGGCGGTTTGACACGCACTTCATCGAAAGATTGCTGGGAACAAACGGAAAATAAGTTTGTATGCGCCTTGTCCTCCCCAGGCTGTATGTGATACTAGACGCAGCGTTGATTCCTTCTCCTGAAAGAGATTGCGCCGCAAGCCTGGCTGAAGCCGGAGTCCGCCTGCTTCAGTACCGGAACAAGTCCGCTTCAGCCCGGCAGTATCTCGAAGGCTCCCGTGTCTTAGCCGAATTGCTTTGCCCGCGGGGCGTATCGTTTTTTGTAAACGACCGTGCCGATGTGGCGTTTTTGGCTGGGGCAACGGGAGTGCATGTCGGACAGGAAGACCTGGATGCCGAGCAGGCGCGACGCGTGGCTGGCGTCGACAAGCTCGTGGGAGTTTCGACGCACAATATGGAGCAATTCGAGCGGGCCGCGGTGAGTACGGCGGACTACATCGCTGTTGGCCCGGTTTACAGCACTTCCACCAAAGCCAATCCCGACCCGGTCGTTGGATTGGATCTTCTGCGCAGGGTTCGAACTCTAACCGAAAAACCGATCGTGGCCATCGGGGGAATTACGTTGGAACGCGCGGCTTCCACCATCGAGGCAGGAGCCGATTCGGTGGCCGTGATCAGCGGAATATGGAACGCGCCCGATCCCAGCGAGCGTGCAGGGGAGTACATCAAGACACTCGATGCCGCGAAACATGCGGCGACGGTCTGAGGCGGACAGCGAATGGCTGACAGAGCTCACCCAATTCCTTCCAGTGAAGCGAAAGATGAGTACGGATTTGTGCGGGCCATGGGGCTGTTCGACGGCACGATGATTGTCGTCGGCTCGATGATCGGGTCCGGCATTTTCATTGTGGCGGCGGAAATTTCGCGGCAAACGGCCTCGGCAGGCGGTTTGCTTCTGACGTGGGTCATCACCGGATTGCTCACCATCGCAGCGGCGCTTTCTTACGGCGAGCTTGCGGCGTTATATCCCCACGCAGGAGGGCAGTACGTCTATCTACGCGAAGCCTATTCGCCGCTCTGGGGATTTCTTTACGGTTGGACACTGTTTCTCGTGATTCAAACGGGGACGATCGCCGCAGTCGCAGTGGGTTTCGCCAAGTATCTGGGAGTTTTGTTTCCTGCGATCTCGCCGACGACCTGGATGGTTCCACCGATTGCCCTGGGATCGAAGTTCGCGGTGAGCCTCTCGGTGCAACAGTTTGTCGGGATTTTGATGGTCGTATTGATTACTTTTTTGAACACGCTGGGCGTGCGGCTCGGCAAGTTGATCCAGAACATATTTACCAGCGCGAAGACGCTTTCGCTGGTGGGATTAATTGTGCTGGGCATATTTGTGGGCCGAAATGCAGGCGCGATTTCGGCCAATTTCTCGCACCTCTGGGCCGTGCGCGCGCCGGAAACGATTGAGCCAGGCGCCAATTTTCTACGGGGCATCGTACCGACAGTCACGGCAGCCAGCGGATTCTTTGGATTGATTGTGGCGTTTGGCGTGGCGCAAGTTGGGTCTCTCTTTTCGGCGGACGCTTGGAATAACATCGGGTTCACAGCCGCCGAAGTGAGGAATCCGAAGCGGGACGTGGCGCTTTCCATGGCTTTCGGCACGGCCATCGTCATTACACTCTATTGCCTGGCAAACCTCGCATATCTATTTGTGCTGCGGCTTTCGCAAATTCAGAATGCGCCCGATGACCGGGTGGCCACGCTGGCACTGAACGGCATTTTTGGCGCTCCCGGGGCGGCGATCATGGCTGTAGCCATCATCATCTCGACGTTCGGCTGCAATAACGGGTTGATCCTTGCAGGCGCGCGAGTTTCTTATGCCATGGCGCGAGACGGCCTCTTTTTCCGCTCGACTGGCCGGTTGAACAAGCTTGGGGTGCCGCAAAGCGCACTCGTCTTCCAGGGCGCATGGATCGTTCTGCTGATACTGCTGAGGACGCGGCACGTGGATGAAAAGGGCGCCATCAGCTACGGCAATCTTTACAACGATTTGCTGAACTACGTGGTTTTTGCGGTTTTGTTGTTCTATGTACTGACGATCTTCGGGATTTTTGTATTGCGGCGGAAGCGGCCGGATGCCGATCGGCCGTACCGCGCGTTTGGTTATCCCTTCGTACCGCTTCTCTACATCATCGCGGCCATCGTCATCATGATTGTTCTGCTTCTCTATCAAACGCAGACGGCTGGCGGCGGCTTGGTGATCGTGCTGCTAGGATTGCCGGTGTACTGGCTGTGGTCGAGACGCGCTTCCGTGTTCGCGTCAAAAGAATGATATAGCGAAAAAATTGTGTAGGGCAAAGGAGACTGCGCCCCTACAATGTGCAAGGCCAATTTGGCTGGAGATGGGCGGCATACGAAATCGGGCGTAGATTCCCTCAAAGGAGGAGTTGCATGGGCAACCCCTTGTTCGCAACCAAGTCGATGAACACCCTGATGCAGGAAGCGGGGGCGACCGGAGAGCACTGCCTCAAACGCGCTCTTGGCCCCGTCAACCTGATCACTCTGGGAATTGGAGCCATCATCGGAGCCGGCATCTTTGTGATCACCGGATCGGCGGCCGCACTGTATGCCGGGCCTTCGATCATGCTGTCTTACGTGCTCGCAGGAGTCGGCTGTCTATTCGCCGGACTGTGTTACGCGGAATTCGCGTCCATGATTCCCATCGCCGGGTCTGCCTATACGTACGGATATGCCACGCTGGGAGAAATCATCGCGTGGATTATCGGATGGGATTTAATTTTGGAGTACGCGTTTGGCGCAGCGACGGTGGCCAGCGGTTGGAGCAGCACCCTGGTAGCGTTTCTGCAGGACTACGGGATCAGCTTGCCACCACAAATCTGCGACGTTCCCGGAGCGAAGTGGGTGCTCTATGACGGACGTTGGATACCGCTCGAAACGATCAAGTTAACCGCCGCGCAACTATCCGGTTTACCGACCGCGACGGCCAGGTTTAATTTGCTGGCCTTCCTTGCGATGCTTGCGGTCACGATTTTGCTGATCATAGGAATCAAAGAGTCGGCGAACTTCAATACGGGAGTCGTTTTTGTCAAGTTGACCGCGGTGTTGGTATTCATTGCGGTTGCGGCCGCGTTTGTTCTCAAGCATCCGGCGATCGCACACGAGAATTGGAAAGTCTTCATACCCCCCAATACGGGGACGTTCGGCTCGTACGGCTGGTCAGGGATTTTGAGAGGCGCGGGGGTCGTTTTTTTCGCCTACATCGGGTTTGACGCTGTCTCGACCGCCGCGCAGGAAGCGAAAAATCCACAAAGGGATATGCCCATTGGCATCCTCGGATCGTTAGTGATCTGCACGATTTTGTATCTCCTCGTTTCCGGCTTGCTAACGGCCACCGTGCATTATTCGCGTTTGAACATCGGCGCCCCCGTTTCGCTCGGCATTCGAGAAACCGGAGTGAAGTGGGGGAGCTACGTGGTGAATGCAGGGGCGCTGGCGGGCTTGAGCACGGTCATGCTGGTGATGATGCTGGGACAGTCGCGTGTGTTCTATTCGATGGCGAACGATGGCTTGCTTTGGAAATGGGCAGGGGACATCCATCCGCGTTTTCGCACGCCGTGGAAGTCCACCGCGATTGTCGGAATTTGCGTGGCATTTGTTGGCGCGCTTGTTCCCATCGGGGACCTCGGCCAACTGGTGAGCATTGGGACGCTGCTGGCATTCGTGATCGTTTGCGCGGGGGTTTGGGTTCTGCGAGTGAGACGACCGGAGCTTGTACGGCCCTTCAAGACTCCCTTGGTTCCGCTGGTGCCGATTCTGGGCATGATCGTATCGCTGGGGCTGATGGCGGGACTGAAGGAGGTCACATGGATAAGATTGGTAGTCTGGCTGATCATCGGGCTGGTGGTCTATTTTACGTATAGCGTGAACCACAGCAAGGTGCGGAACGCGCTGAAATAGCCGGCGAGCCGGGGGCCGGGAGCCGCGTGAGAGAAAGGCGACCACTTGGCAGGGTACCCCCCTCCCTTTTTTCGTAAGTGTTCATTCTAAAGGACTTTAATTCCTTTGTTTTGGAAGTGTTCATTCCAGAGGGTTTACAGGCTTATTTTCTAGAAGTGCGCATTCCAAAGGACTTAGCGAAATACCAGGATCGCAGCTGGGAGCGAACAACTGACAGCTAACGGCGCGCAGCCTATAGCTTGCAGCAAGATAGCCGAGATGCTGGAAGGGTCCGCAGGGTCGGGCTATTTTCAGGACAGGCGGCGCCAACAAAAAACGCCAATCAGGAGATTGGCGTTCCGGGGATGCATCACACGTTTACCCAATTTTGACTATACGCTGGCGACATGGGGTTGTCAAGGGCAAATTTGGTTAAATTTGGGCGGAGCGGGAGATTCTGAAGATCGAGCGGGATGGGTGCGACGATTTTGGCGCGCATGAGCCAAGATTGGGAGTTGGCCACTCTTCCATTCGGTCCGAAGGGGTTCTTCAGGTAAAGTAGTGGTTTAGTTGACGGCCCGATGACAGCCCCTTCCGCGAACCTTCGACAAGCGTGGCGCCGCCTCTCGCGGATCGACCTCTTTGCCATCGTGCTTATTCTTGGCGGGACGACTTGCACGCTACTGGAGCTCAGCGGGGGTTTAGCCAGCTTTCTCAAGTTTCTTGCCATTTTGGCCACTGTCTATGTGCTGGTACGGCTAGCCGGATGGTGGCGGACACGGCTTCTATGGAGCCTGCGCAACCGTTTGGTCGTTGCGTACCTATTTATAGCGGTTGTGCCCATCCTTCTTCTTCTGACGCTGGTGGTCCTGGCGGGCCAGATCCTTTACTCGCAACTGGGCGCGTACCTGCTGTATGACGACATCCAACGCCGAATCGCCATGATGGCGGACATTACGCAGCATATTGCCGCGGCGCACCAAACCTTGCCGAAGGGCGTTTCAGAGGAAGAGTCGGAACGCGTCCTGGCCGCGCAATCGCAGATGGTCCACGACCAGGAACTGCGGGGCTTGAACATCGAGTTTGCCAGCGACCCGACGTTTCTGCATGAGATCGCGGGACCGGCGAAAAACTCGTTTGCAGGGCTGGTGGAAGAGCAGGACACGCTCTACCTGATGAGCATTCGGGCGATGCCAGAGGAGAAGGGGGTCCGGGTGGTGACATTGCGCGTGCCGGTGACACCGGGTTTCCTGGCCACGATTGCCCCTGATCTGGGAGCCATTCAACTGAATCTGACACGCCGGTTCGAGGGCGGCAACCGGCAGGGAATTCTCTATAGCTCGGATGGCTTCCAATACGAAACCACCAGCCGCGTTCAAGCGCGAAATAGGACGCTCTATCGGCCAGCCTACTGGCCCGATCCGGCGATTACCGGGCTGTCGCGTCTTGACGCGATCTATGTCGGTCCGAACGGAGTCGTGGATGCGCGCCGGCCAGTGCTGGCCACGTTCAATGCGCGGCCTTCGCGATTGAACGCGAGAATATTTTCCTCGCTGGGCGAGTTCAGCGATTCGTACAAAGTCTTGTTTATCGTGATAAGCGTCGTTTTTCTTTTCATTGAGATCGCGGCGCTGGTAACGGGGATCGTGCTCACCCGGCGGATCACGAAGGCCGTTAGGGATCTGTATGAGGCGACGCAGTACGTGAAGGCGGGGGACTGGACGCACCGCGTGCGCATCGAGCGGCGCGATCAACTGGGTGTGCTGGGCGAATCGTTTAACGACATGACCGGGTCAATCAGCGGATTGCTGGAGGAGTCCAAGAAACGGCAGCGGCTTGAGAATGAGCTTTCGATCGCGAGCGAGGTGCAGAACCAGCTATTTCCGCAAAGGGTGCCTTCGGTCGCGGGAGTCGAGCTTGAAGCGATCAATAAGGCGGCGCGCACGGTCAGCGGCGACTACTATGATTTCATCCAGCTCAGCCCCACGCACATCGCCATTGCGCTGGGGGATATTTCGGGGAAGGGAATTTCGGCGGCGCTCCTGATGGCCAGCTTGCAGGCGGCGTTGCGCAGCCAGCTACTTTCGCCGGGCAGCGAGAACATGAGCACGGCGGAATTGGTTGCGCGGCTGAACTTGCACATGGTGCGGAATACGGCCGACGATCGTTTTGCGACCTTTTTCATTGCGGTGTACGACAGCGCCTCGCGCGTGCTTCGCTATACGAACGCGGGGCATTTGCCGGGATTCTTGATTACGAATGGGACTTCGAAGCACCTCGACAAAGGCGGAATGGTTCTGGGCG
>Ga0335072_10004643_pt1 | contig 20322 bp, 10 predicted proteins | sample Lox_Sample_21_FD_206725 | JGI IMG/M metagenome (GOLD analysis project Ga0335072, IMG submission 206725) | Soil microbial communities from Loxahatchee National Wildlife Refuge, Florida, United States - Lox_Sample_2.1 | ecosystem: Environmental > Terrestrial > Soil > Wetlands | place: USA...
GATCTCGGGCAACGTCTTGTCATACTTGGGTGGCTTGGGAAGACTCTTCGCGTCGATGCTGCAGTAGAGCAAGAATGCTTTCACGTTGGCATGTCTATTGCTGACCGTCCTTGCGCTCATTCCCCTGGCGAATAGGGCTTGCTGAAAGGTCACGACATCTTGCGGATCGAGTTCGTCCGCATAACGCCGCCCAGTCACACTGAGGAATTCCCGGCAGGCGAGTTCGTAGACCTCGGCGGCTTCGAGTGAGCCCCTGGCTACCGTTGCTTTGAGGAATTGGTCCAGTTTAGTGCTTAACAGCGTTCGACCGGGATCGATGGGTTCGACCTTGAGTTCAGCCTTCTTAGCCGCAACTGACAATGAAAGTTGCGACTCTTTCTTCTTGCGCCGGGCTTCCGCATCGGCAGGACTGATTCCCTTCAAGGCCTCAAAGACGGGCCTCGGCCCCTTGCAGTACCGCAGGGCATAATAGCCGTCCGTATGTTTGACCTCGTCGCCGGAAACGACTACCACGCCTGGCTTCACCCGTCCGTTTGGCGAGTACGCTGCCGGGTAGTAGCGCCACCCTGCTGGGGTCTTAACTCGCCGCATGAGCGCCACTTTAACGTTCACCATGGATGGCCTCGACGCCAAAAACTATAGCAACGCTATAGCACGGGCACTTGTGACGCTAGATACTGATGATTCTATTGATGTTATGCTGATTAAGTTTCGAATCCCCCTCTCTCCGCCAGCAAACCTCGGTGATTTCGAGTGCTGCAGGTTCTGATTGTCTTCCCGCTTCCGGGAGGTTCCCAACACAACAAGTGCTTGCGCCAATGGCGATTGGGCGGCCGACTCGTGCTCGATTGTCGTGGCGCCGGCGTACAAACGGCGCCTAGTGAGATGCTTCGAGAGGTTGCCCCAGGTGGATGCGGTCCTCGGGAAGGGCCCAGGCGAAGAGGACCCCGCCGCTGCTGGTGACGATGTATTGGCGGCCGTCGAGTTCGTAGCTGATGGGGGAACTCTGCATCGACGATCCTGTGCCGGCGTGCCAGAGCGTCTTGCCATTGCCGGTTTCGAGAGCGAGCACATTGCCGTGGGCGTCGCCGGTGATGGTGAGGCCTGAGGCAGTAGTCATGACGCCCGCGCCTGAGCCGCCTTCTCCCACTTCGTGGCTCCAGCGGATTTTGCCTGTCTGATAGTCGATGGCTTCAATGACGCCCTTGCCCCACACGCCGTAGTCGGCTCCTGCCCAGCCGTAGGCGCCGTCTGCGGGCTTGGCGAAATAGATGCTGAAGCTGGGGTGGGCGTCGACGATGAAGAGGCCGGTGGCGGGATCGAAGCTGGGCGAGCGGTAGTTGGTGAGTCCGCCTTCGTCGGGAGCGATGAGGCGGCCATCGGGCGCGGGCTCTTTTTCGGGATTGGGAATGGGATGGCCTTCTTTGTCGACGCCGAGCGACCAGTTCACAGGGCCGTACGGCAGTGAGAGAAGGGAGTGACCGTTGGTGCGGTCGAGGACGAAGAAGTAGCCGTTGCGCGAGGCCTGCATGAGCATCTTGCGCGGCTGGCCATGGAAGTCGCCATCAACGAGGACCGGGGTTTCGACGGCATCCCAGTCGTGGGTGTCGTGAGGCGAAACGGAAAAGCCCCAGGCGAGTTTGCCGGTGTCGGGGTCGAGCGCGACGATGCTGCAGGTGTAGAGGTCGGCGCCGGGGCGGGTTTTGCCATTTAACACAGGGGTGGGGTTGCCTGTGCCCCAGTAGATCAAATTGAGTTCTGGGTCGTAGGTGCCGGTAATCCACGTCATGCCGCCGGTAGTGGCGTTGGGCGTGCCGGCGGGCGGCGTGGCATCCCACTGCCACTGCACGGCGCCGGATTCGGGATCAAAGGAGCGGAGATAGCCGGGGAGATTGTCGAGGTCGCCGGAGACGCCAACGATGACATGATCTTTGACGACGAGCGGAGCCATGGTGGTCCAATAGCCGCGGCTGACGTCGGCGATGAGCTTGTCCCAGCGCACGGCGCCGTCTTTGGCGTTGAGCGAAATAAGGTGGCAGTCGGGCGTGGTGAAGTAGAGCCATCCTTTATACATGGCGACGCCGCGGTGGCCGATGTGATCGCCCCGGGTGGAGGGGCGATTGTAGTGCCAGATCAAGTGGCCGGAACGCGCGTCGACGGCCCAGATGTTGTCGGGCACGGTGAAGTAGAGAACGCCATCGACGAGCAAGGGCGACGACTTGATCTGCGCGGTCTGGTCTGTCTGAAAGGCCCAGGCAAGGGACAGGTCGCCGACATTCTGCGGAGTGATCTGCGTAAAGCGGACGTGACGGCGGCCGGAGTAGTCGCCGTTATACGTGGGCCAGGAGTCCGGCGCGGGATGGAGTAGTTGCGCGCTTTCGAGATCCTGCGCAGCAAGCGCGGGCATTACAGAGAGACAGGCAGCAAGGGCGGCCAGGGAGAGAAACAATCGGGCGTTCGGCAACTTCATCAATCGAACCTCAAGGAACTCGGCGCGGCATCAGCGCAGTGTTTGCAGATAAGCCATCAGGTTATGAATGTCGTCGTCAGTGTATTTGCTGAAGAGGTCAACGTGGGCCTCGACAGGCGCATGCACGGTATAGTGGACGCGGCTTGTCGACCAGGAGCGGTAGACGCCGTCGGCATCGCGCAGGGCCACCGTGAACTCGTCGCGATAAGCGAGAGCGCCGGAGATCGATTTGCCCGAGGGAAGCGTGATCGTGACCTGGCTGGTGACGCCGCGGGGATAGAGCATGCGCTCTTCCAGTTCCAGGCCCTCGTAGCGGGAGGCGACTCCGGCCAGATCGCCGGTAGCCGAGTGACATTTGGCGCATCCGCCGGCGCCGTCGAAGTAGCGCTTGCCGGCTGCAGCATTGCCGGTCTGCAGATCAGCAACAGAAACTCCGCGCCGGCCACCGGGACGAGCAATCGCCTCGGCCTCGCGCTCGTGAATAAAGGCGATGATGCTGCGAATCTGTTGGGCAGAGAAATTGAAAGGCGGCATCTTGCCGTCGGGACGGCCCTCGCGGATCACCGTAGCGATTGCGTCGCCCGTGCGATCGCGGCGAACCAGCTTGGACTGAGTAAGGTCGGGGCCGGTTTCGCCGCCCTGGGCGTCGCGTCCGTGACAGAAGGCGCAGTTCTGTTCGAAGAGGGCTCTACCTGCTTCAGACAGGGTGGTGTGGGCGACGCTGCCAGCTGCGGCATCCTCTGCAGGTTCGGCGGTGTCAAGGAAGCGCAGCAACGCAGTGAGTTCGTCGTCTTTCACTCCGGGGAACGCGGGCATACGGCCTCTACCTGAGTGAATGAGCGCAGCGATCTTTTCGCTGTTCATGCGGTGCGAGATGCCGACGAGCGGCGGAAAGCCGGGCAAGTTGCCCTGGCGCCGATCTCCGTGGCAGATCGCGCAGTGGTGGGCGTAGGCTTCAGCACCGGGGTCTTTGGAGGCGGCGCCCGGTTGCGCTTGCGTGTCGGCCTGACGGGCGGCGCGCGCGCTTGTCTCGAACGATGCGGCCAAGGACAACCCAGTGACAACGGCGGCGAGAAAGAGTGCGGTTCGAATCGCTTGCAATTTGCTCAATGCAAAAACCTCTGAAGCTTTGATCTGCGATCTGTCGCGACCGTCAATCGACGCGGCCGCTATGTCGCGTACTTGATGAGCTGCATGAATCCATAGTCCATGTGCAGTTGCTGGTGGCAATGCCACAGGGTGTCGCCGGGATTGTCGGCGACGAAGTCGACTTCAACGGTGTCGAGCGGCATGACGTTGACGACGTCTTTTCTAAGGCCGCTGAGACGCTTGTTGCCGATGCGCGTGACCTCGAATGTGTGGCGATGCAGATGGAGGGGGTGCTGATCGCCGCTGCCATTGCGAAAGACGAGGCGATAGCGTTTGCCGGCGCGGACGATCAATGGATCGATCTCGGGCCATGACTTGTTGTTGATGGTCCAGGTGTCGAATTGAGAGCCGTGCTGCGGGCCGATATCGCGGAAGGTGAGGACGAACGACTCATCGGGTTCGGGGGCAGGCGCTGTATTGGCAAATTGCGTGTAATCCCACGGGGAGGGAACGGGTTCTTTCCATACGGGAGGTCCGGAGCGGCCGGCGTACTCGATTACGACGCCGAGGCCCATCTGGCGGGCCTTTTCCAAAGTCGAGCCGAGGATCCATACGCCGGGCGTGTTCATCTCGACGAGGGCATCGACGCGCTCGGCGACGGCAAGCGAGAGGACTTCGACGCTGTGCGGGTTGGGCACCGGGTTGCCGTCCATGGCGAGAACGGTGAAGCGATGGCCGGGCAGTGCGAGAACGACGTTTTCTGTCGCGCTGGCGTTGAGCAGACGCATCAGCACGCGCTGGCCTTGTTTGACGCGAATGGGCTCGCCGGCGCCCAGCATGTGCTGGTTCATCGTCGCGTATTTGTAGCCGACATCGGAGCCGGTGGTGAGCGGCATATTCGCCGACTCGGCGCGCATGGTCTCGACCATGGGAACAAAGGAAGGCCCCCAATGATGGATGGCGAGATTCACTTCCAGATCGAAGTGAGGCGCGATTTGATTGCTGTTGCCGGGCTCGATCAGGAGAAAGCCGAACTGGCCCGTATAGGTGCCCATGGTGAGATCGCCGTAGGCGCCGGCATGGGTGTGATACCAGCGCGTGCCTGAGGGCTTGGGCGTGAACGAATAGCGGTGGGTTTCGCCTGGCGCGATCATGGGCGAGCCCTCTTCCATTGCGCCGTCATTCAGGGTGTCAATGGCCAAGCCGTGCCAGTGGACGATGTCGGCGTTGGCGGCTGCGTTGGTGACGTCAATCGTCACCGGTACGCCTTCACGCAGGCGCAGCAGCGGGCCGGGGACCTGGCCGTTGTAAGAGAGAGTCCTGATGGAGACGCCGCGGCCGATCTCGAGCGCGCAGGGCTCGATGCGCAGTGTGTGATCGGCTTTGCCGGCAGCCTGGGCCTCGGCCACGAGTCTGCGGCCCAGGGACTGGCTTGCGAGCGCCATGCCCGCCGAAGCGAGAAAGTCTCTGCGGTTGATGCGTTTGGGGAAGTCAGATTTCAATGCGCTCTTTCCGGGTTTCGCGGAATTGGAGTCCGTGTCGCGTGCAAGGCGGACGGAGATCATTGTCGTTCGGCGAAGGTACAGATGTAAACGTCTTCGCGCAGAAAAATGCGGTCTCTTCGGTCCCGATCAAATCGCACCTGCATGGCGCGCATTATTGCGTGGGGGCAGGACGGGGATGGCTGGCGGTGCTGCCATTCGTCATCCAGAGAGCCCATTTGATGGCTTCGAAGTACATTTTGCGAATGTCGGGATCGTCCCACGATTCTTCTGTGTGGCCGAGGGTCGAATAGAAGACGCGCCCCTTGCCGTACATTTTGCACCACGCGACGGCGAAGTCGTGATCGGTGCGGTGAATGCGCGGATTGTTTTCGTAATTGAGCTTGGTGGGGTCAAGGCTCAGCAGCACGTTGACCTTGTCGCGCGACCAGTCTTTCGGCTGATAGATCTCGTCGTATTTCACGAACGATTTGGGGAAGTGACGGACGGCGGGAAAGTCGGGCTGCTCATTGATGATGGGTGCGTTGAAGGTCATCCAGGGATGCTGATCGAACCAGCCGCCGATCATCTCGCCGTATTCGGGCCAGGTGTAGTTGGTGTCGAGCGCGGCGTGGATGCCGACGAAACCTTTGCCGTCATCGTGCACGAAGGAGAGGATGTCCTTCTTCTGGCTGTCATCGAGGTCGAGCTCGCCGGTGGTGCTGGCGAAGACGATGAGGTCAAAGTAATTGAGGTTTTTGGCGTTGCGGCCGAGGTCTTTTTTGGTGAGCAATTCGGTGTCAGTGCGCATGGTCGTGTCCCACAGGCCGCTTTCTTTGCCCATGTTGTAGATGGCAGCCATCGCGTCGGGAACCGAGTCGTGTTCGAAGCCCTTGGTCTGGCCGATCACGAGAACATGCTTGAGATGAATCTGCTTTGCGTGGGGCGGAGGGGGCATGGTGTCAGCCGTCGACTGAGCGCCGGCAAGTGGGCTTTGCGTGCATTGAAGAGCTGCGAAGAGCCCGCAGGAAAGAATGAGCAAACTCCGTCCAAGGCGCAAGGATTCTCCTTTATGTCGTTCTGTGTTGTCGCGCGTCACCGGTTTGCAGGTGCAGCGATGCATCTGCACATTCGATCAGTTGAGCCGCTGCCGGGGAGTGTTTGCGCCCGATTGCCGAGCGCTTTCTGACTCGCGAGAAAGTGTAATCGGCGGCCGGATATCGCGCAACTTTTCGCCGCCGGACCAAGCGGCGCCTTCATCGACGGGGAAAGCGTCATCCGGCGCAACGCTGTTGGGGCGAGAGCGATACGAGCTACCACATGTGTACAGCGAGGATGGAAGGCGCGCCGGTCTTACCGTCGATGACTCGAACCTTGAGCAGAACTTCCAGGTTGTGATTTGCGAAATCCACGCCGATCTGACGCCGCAGCAATTGGAGGTAGTGGAAACTGCTGGCGAACTGCGCAGCAGCTTCGGTGCCGTTGCGCCCGAGGCCGGACACCGCGACGACCCAGCCATCGGTCGTAGGGTCACGATACCGGGCTAATAGAGCGTAGTCGTCGGCGCTCGAGTAAGGTTGAGAACGGTCACGCTCCAAGTGGAGGCCGGGATGCATCTCATCAACGATGGACTCGACCGGCTCGGCGGTGAAATGGAAGCGCAAGGGCGCCAGGAGGCGGAGCGTCCAATCATTGTTATATGCGCCAAACAGGGCCACCGAATTCTCGCGAAGACCGGTGAGAGATTCAGAGCCTGCAAAGACGAGCTGCGTAGAGGCGCCTGAGCGTTCGAGCATTCCGCTGATGTTAGAGATGGCAGAGGCGTTCTGCATGGAGACGAAGGGGTAGTCAACATCGCGGCCTGCCGTCACGACGCCGGAGAACTTGTTCGAATCGAAGACAACGCCGCCGGTGCAAAGGAGCACGAAGCGTTTGCCCTGAAGGACAGGCGACCAGAAGCTGGTTACCGGGTCCTGGGGCTGGGTGGGCTGGGAGCGCCAATGCCACAATGCCAGGGCTGCGACGATGAGCGCAGCCGATGGGATCAGCCACAGTGCAAGACGGGGCAGGCTGGTACGACCCGGCGGAGGAATAGCCTGCCTGACTTCAGTGGCCGGCGCCGGATGCGGTGCTTCTTCCGTATTCGCAAAGTCCGCTGACGGCGGTTCTGGGTCTGCAGGGTGTTCGGATACGGCATGGATGTGCCCATCCTGCTCGAAGCCGTTTTCGGGTCCGAGGATAAATTCGGGCACGTAAGATCCAACGGGCAGCGCGATGCGAATCGGAGAGTTGCGCCCCTGTTCGGTGTAGTAGAGCTGCAATCGTTTGCGGACTTCTCCGGCGGTATAGCGGACAACCGTGTCGGAGCTGGTGTCGAAACTCGGCGGCCGGTCAAAGACTTCGATGCCGAGAGTTCTTTCTTTCAGACGATCAGCATGCCCATCGAGGACGCTTTCGACGAGGTATTGCAGCAGAGCGGGGTAGCGCTTGCTGTTGCAGAAGTGGGGACTGGCGCTGATGGCACGCAGCTCATCCAGGACGCTTTCCCGTTCTTCTTGTGTGCGCGGGAACCAGTTCTCACGTTCTGCATGCGCTCGATTCATCCCGTCAAAGGCATGATACGCGCCGCGAAGTTAGCGAAGCAAGGACGTTTGGCACAACCCTCGATGAAGCTCTAAGTGACAGACTCGCCGATGGATATGCAGAAAGGCCTGAGCCAAACGGTGAGTCACTTGTCAGCGTTCTCATCGGCGGCGTTGGATGGGTGCGGTTCTGACGGGAGATGGTGGAGTCCACGCAGGGGGACCAGTGAAGCGAGCTGGCGCGTGGGAAACCTGCCCCGTCATCGAACGTCAGCGGCAGGGGGATTCCCGTCGCTCAGGGAGCGAGGGGCTTTTGTCTGAGCTGTCAAGACGTCAATTCATGCAAGGTGCATCCATTGCGACGGTAGGTACACTCCTGGCCGGCTCACTGCGTGTTGTGGCAGAACAGCCAACGACAGAGAACGGGAACAATGGCACGAGCCTGGAGCGGCTGGATACTGGTTGGCAGTTTCGCCGCGGCGAGCTGCACGATCCGGGGGACGCATGGGAAAGCAAAGCAGATGCCGAGTGGGAAGCGGTGGAGCTGCCTCATTGTTTCAATGCGCTCAACGCATGCGACCCCGACGTTTCATATTTTCGTGGAAAAGGCTGGTATCGCACACGGCTTCTGCTCCGGAATCCGTTTGCAGAGGGCAGAACGCTGCTGCACTTTCAGGGAGCGGGGCAGACGATCCGCCTATGGGCAGGAAGTGAACTGATCGGGACGCACAAGGGCGGCTACGACGAGTTCGCCTTCGACATCAGCGAGGCGCTGGAGAAGCTCGGTCCGGCGGAGCGAGCCGAGCCAATCCCAATCACGGTGTGTTGCGACAATCTGCCGGACGCGGAGCGCGTGCCCTCGGAGTTGAGCGACTTTTGCCTGTATGGCGGCCTGTACCGTCACGTGAATCGCGTATACCTGCCTGCGCTCTCGCTGGAGCGCGTCCACATTTTTCCGCAGATGAAGAGCGATGGCGGTGCAGAGATTCGGGTGACGGCGCGGCTCTATAACCCCCGGCATTTGAGCTCGCAGTGTGAAGTCGAGTTGGAAGTCGCCGATCCGAAGGGCCATCGCGTGTACCAAGGCAATTTTGCTCGCGCGGCGTGGGACGCGCAGCAGAGGATTGCGAGCTTTGAGATCCGGAACCCGGAGCTGTGGAACCCGGATTCACCGCAGCTCTACCGGTGCCGTGTGGCTCTCACGGCACCGGAGGGAAAGACCACGCTAGAGGAGCGGTTCGGGATCCGTCAGGCGGAGTTTGTGGAAGGCGGGCCATTCCGTTTGAACGGCAAGCGGCTGCTGCTGCGAGGGACGCACCGTCATCAGGACCATGCGGGCGTGGCCGCGGGGATGACCGACGAGCAGGTGCGGCAGGAGATGCGAATGATTCGCGAGATGGGCGCGAACTTCATCCGCCTGGCGCACTACCAGCAGGATCGACTGGTGCTGGAGCTATGCGACGAACTCGGATTGCTGGTGTGGGAAGAAGTGCCGTGGTGTCGTGCCGGTGTGGGCAGCGAAGCCTTCAAACAAAATGCGCGCGACATGCTGACGCACATGATCGACCAGCACTACAACCATCCTTCGGTGATTGCCTGGGGGCTGGGCAACGAAGATGACTGGCCGGGCGAGTATCCCAGCGTGGATCAGCAGGCGATACGCGGCTTCATGGCGGAGTTGCGCGAGCTGGCGCACACGCTGGATGAGTCGCGCGCCACGGCCTGCCGCCGCTGCGATTTTGCGCGGGACATTCCCGATGTGTACTCGCCTTCAATCTGGGCGGGCTGGTATCGCGGTAACTATCGCGAGTACGAGCAGAGCCTGCTCCAGGAGCGCGAGCGGGTGAAGCGCTTCATTCACATGGAGTGGGGCGCAGACAGCCACGCGGGAAGACATACCGAGGAACCGAATCGAGTGCCTGGTTCGATCCAGACCGGCTCGGGCGCCGACGAGAGAGGGTTGGCCCACGGGACGACTGGAGGAGATCCGCAGGTGTCGCGCGACGGCGACTGGTCTGAGACCTACGCCTGCCATCTCATTGACTGGTATTTGAAGACGCAGGAAAAGTTGGACTGGCTCACAGGGGCAGCGCAGTGGATCTTCAAGGACTTTGCGTCGCCGTTGCGCGGAGACAACGGTGTTCCGCGGGTAAACCAGAAGGGTGTGGTTGAGCGCGATCTGCGGAAGAAGGAGTCGTACTACGTCTTCCAGTCCTACTGGGCAAGCAGGCCGATGGCGCATATCTACGGCCATAGCTGGCCGGTGCGCTGGGGTGCGGAAGGCGAACCGCGGACTGTGCTCGTGTATTCCAACTGCGAGACGGCGGAACTCTTCCTGAACGGGAGATCGGAGGGGAAGCGCACCCGCGCGAGCGAGGACTTTCCGGCAGCAGGGTTACGGTGGAGCGTTGTGTTCGCCAAGGGGCAGAACCATCTGCGCGTAGTGGCTGCGAAGGGCGAGGAGGCCGTCAGCGATGAGATTTCGCTGATGTATCAGACCGAGAGCTGGGGAAGGCCTGAGCAGGTGCGGCTGCGAGAGATTGCGCGCGACGGCGCGCGCGTCACTGTCGAGGCCAAGGTCTTCGACGGCAATGGCGTCCTGTGTCTCGATGCAGCGGATTACGTGCGTTTTTCGCTGGCCGGCGCCGGGCGGCTGCTGGACAACCTGGGAACCACGCGCGGGTCGCGCGAAGTGCAGTTTGCCAATGGTCGCGCAGAGATTTCGTTGATCCGAACGGGGAAAGGGACTGTGACAGCCACGGTAAAAGGATTGCCGGCGGCGTCGCTCAACTGTTGATGACAGGCCGCTATGGGGCGCAAGTGGACTCCGGCGTGGTTCAAAAAGGTAGCCGAGGAGAAAGGCCATGATGCAGAACGGAGAAACAATCGGAGGTCAGGTCTTGCGCGGGAAAGGTAAGTTCAAGCGGGACGCGGAGCAACACGGGACGGTATCTGGCGAGTGGGACAGACAGAGGCGAGCGCGCAGGAAGGCGCTCCGGATCCTGGAAAGGGTTTGTCTCTGGATGGTAGCGGCTTTGGTGGCGGCCGCGGCGGGGAACGCCCAGCTCAGTACGGCGACGATGTCGGGTACGGTGACCGATCCAAGCGGCGCAGTCATTCCCCAGGCGAAGATTGTGCTGACACAGACGGCCACAAATTTCACTCGTACCAGCACGACTGGGGATAACGGCGCATTTCACGAGGAGTTCCTGCCGGTTGGCCCATACAGGATGACGGTGTCTGCTCCGGGATTCAAGACGACGCAGCGGACGGGCATCGTGCTTTCTGTAATGCAAAGTGCGCTGGTGAACGTGACACTGCAACTCGGCGGACAGACCGAAACGGTAGACGTTACAGCCGAGGTTCCTCTTGTGAACCAGAGTAATTCCACCCTCGGCGCATCCGTGTCGAATGTGGAGATCGATAATCTTCCGCTGGTGGGCCGCGACGTGTATGGACTGCTGAACCTGACGCCCGGCGTACAGAATGTGAGCAACGAGAATTCGATCGGCTTGCCGATGGAGCACGTCATCATTAACGGCTCTACCGACAACATGGTCGGCCAGGTGACCTATTACCTGGACGGCGGCAACAATATGACGGGGGTGCGCGATACGGGCAACGTGATTCCCAACCCGGACGCGATCGATCAGTTCCGGGTGCAGACCAACAACTTTAACGCCGAGTTCGGACGCACAGGCGCGGGCGTTGTCTCCGTAGTGACGAAATCCGGAAGCAACGCGGTGCATGGATCCGTATTCGAGTTTCACCAGGAAACGAACTTCAACGCAAATGGCTATCTGCAGTCGACCCGGACGCCCGAACACATTAACCGATTCGGGGCGACAGTGGGCGGTCCTGCGTGGAAAGACAAGATTTTCTTCTTTGGAAGTTACGGGGGCCTGCGGCAGATCAGTCCGCACAACTTCAATACCGTGGTGCCGGATGCGATGCAGCGTGCGGGAGACTTTTCGGAGAACCTGCCCACGACTTTGCCCAACTCGGGCCTTGGAGCGTGCGCCACGAAACTGTCGAGCACCGACACATCAAACAAGAACTACGGCGGCAAATTCTTTGTCTGCGATCCTGTGACTCATCAGCCGGTGCCGGGGAATCGGCTTGATCTCGATGCAAACTATGCGCCGGACCCGGTCGCAGCGGAGGTGCTGTCAAAGAACGTGCCCCTGCCGTCGGCGAACCGGCCGACGCCTGACAACCGCTTTGTGGGCAACATCGGTCTGCCCAACTCGACAAACGAATACCTGATCAAAGGCGACTTCCAGCTGATCCCCAACCATCGGGGCACCCTCGAGTACTTCCAATCGATTGGATCGCAGATTGAGTTGCCGAGCGGCTCGAGCCTGCCGGGGTGGGCGCTTTCAAACTATGCCTATCGGCAGCAGAATGCGAATGCGAGCGATGTGTGGACGCTTTCATCGAAGTCGATCAACCAGCTGTGGCTAAGTTACTCGCGCATGATGGCGGGGCGCATCAGCAACCCCGCGATTTCGCTGGCGGACTACGGTTCCGATCTCAATGTGCAGGGTACGCCCTCGCTGCCGGATATCAGCGTGTCGAACTTCTTCACCCTCGCCAATGCCATCAGCGGGCCTCTGGCCGGGGATAATGTGTACGGGATTCGCGATGTGTTCAGCACGACGCGCGGCCAACACACCATCAACGCAGGCGGCGAGATGTACCTGGAAAAGGACAGGCTGGAGACGCTGCTGAACAACTATGGCGTTTTCAGTTTTACAAGCGCCGCTGTGCCGACGTCCGCTTCGGGCCAGGCGACCTACACGCGTACGGGGCAGGCAATCTCAGATTTTCTGATCGGCCATCCGAACACCATGAGCCAGGACTCACCGGACGATGCGAACGAAAATTACTGGAACTACGGGCTGTTTCTGCAGGATGACTGGCGTCTGAATCCGAAGCTCACGCTGAATCTGGGGTTGCGCTACGACATACAGACCGCGCCCACCGACACGCAGAGGCGTATCGCGGTGTTTCGTCCGGGAGTGCAATCGACGGTGTCTCCGAATGCGATGTTGGGCCAGCTTTTCCCGGGCGACCCCGGCGTTCCAGATGGAGGTGTCGGCACGAACTTCAACCATTTCTCGCCGCGTGTGGGCTTTGCCTTCAGTCCATCAGAAGATGGCCGCACGGTGTTCCATGGCGGCGCCGGCCTGTTCTTCAATACGATCTCGGGCAATGAGTGGATGCTCTCGCAGAACTTCCAGCCCTTTGCCGTGCGCGAGACCAACGCGTTCAGCCATGTGGTGAGTCTGCAGCACATCTACTCGACAGACTGCCAGGACTTCGCCGGCTGCACGTCGCCGTTTCCGTATCTGTATGACAAGGCCAATCCAAAGTATGTGTCGCCGGCGTCGCTCGTCTTTGTACAGCAGGGCATGCGCTGGCCCTATAACTGGCAGCTGAATTTCGGCGTACAGCAGCAAATCACGAATGACCTGGCATTCAGCATCAACTACGTGGGCGCTTTCTCGCGCAAGCTTCCGCTGTATATTGACGAGAACGCGCCGATTTATGACACCGCCGATCCTTCGGTGAATACGACGGGCGATGTGAACTGCCGGCGTCCATATAATGCGTTGCCGTTTGCTTCTGCGACCAAATGCGCGAATCCTGCGCCGGGGTCCAAGTACATGAGCAACGGTTATGTGATCACAGACGGCCAGACGGCGAACTATAACGGCCTGCAGGTGGACGTGGAGAAGCGGCTGAGCCGCAGCCTCAGTTTCAAGGGCTTTTACGTGTGGAGCAAAGCGCTGGCCAGCGCTTCGATGCAGACCACCGGCAACATCGGCAACAGCACGACCACGGAGCCGGAAGACTATTCTGCAATGCGACTGGAGCGGCAGCGCGAAGACAACGACATGCGCAACCAGGTGGTTGTGTCTGCGGTGTGGAAGCCGAACTACTTTTCCGGGTTCAACCCGGTTACGCGGTTGATTTTGAATGGGTGGTCGCTTGCGGCGACGGTCTCAATGCATAGCGGCAAGCCGTTCAGGGTGACAAGCGGCAACGACGACAACCTGGATGGAGTCAACAACGATCGTCCCAATGTCATTCCCGGCAAGACGGAACGCATTCTCGGCGCGCATCGGTCGCGGCAGGATGAGATGGCGCAGTGGTTCGATACCAGCGCATATTGCCGGATAGCAACCTCGGGGTGTCCGGCGGGTGGGGGCGCATCGGGTCTTGACGGCCTTGTGCGGGTCAATTCGCTCGATGCGCCGGGCTACAAGAACGTGGATGCGTCGCTCTTTCGCGACTTCACGCTGCATGATCGCATCCGATTCCAGTTCCGTGGGGAAGCGACCAATGTCTTCAACATGGTGAACCTGAATGCTCCGGGAGGGACAATGAGCAGCACGAGTTCATTCGGGCTGATCTCCGGGGCCGGAAGCATGCGCGTGATTCAAGTGGGCGGAAGACTGTTGTTTTAGTCCGGGCCGATTCCGCAGGTCCTGCTCCGGCGTCTACGCGAGAGGCGCCGGAGCTTTTTGCGTTGACGGCCTGCACGACGCATTGCAGACGGGTAGCAGAAGCGGCGGCAATTGCGGCGGAAAAATTGCTGACAACAAAGACGATACTTTTGCACATTACTTTTGTATTTCGGCCCGCGGTCTTCCTGGTCGCCCAGTAGTGGACGGTTGTGGTTTGATGGAGGCTGTTCACCCTGAGGGATCTTGTATAGGCTGCTGCGCGGAAGTCGGCGGGAGGGACGGCCGCGCGCGGGAGAAAGTATCTCGCCACCAACGGCCATATTTCAGACAGACAGGAACTGACGTCATGAGATATGGCATGAATCTCTTCTGATTTCCCCGGACATTGCTGACAGAAGGCTCAAATTCATGCGGCGCAGCTCGTGCGGCGGCCGCGCAGAGTCTTGGACGATTGGCCAGGAGTACCTATGCAAGCAAGGCGCGCAGGTCTGACTGTTGTCGTACTGCCCTTTTCGTTCGCATTCCTCTTTTGTATCGGTTTGCTTCTCACCGGATGCGCCAGTTTCACCCTTACCGATCCGGGATACTTTGCCGCGATTACGGGGACCGGCAGCACCATCCGCGTGAATCAGCAGATGCAGATGGCAAACAACGCCAAGGCCACGGGCGTGCCGCTGATCTTCTATGTGAATGGGATCGCCGGGGGCAATGCGGAGTTTGGAACGATTGATGGCAATGGGCTGTACACCGCGCCGGCCATTGTTCCGGTCCCCAATACTGTGACCATCACCAGCGTGGCGAGCAAGTTTCCGAATTATCCGCATGGATCGGTCGCTTTGGCGGTGCTGAATCCGATTCCGATACTGGGCAGCGTCACCCCTTCCGGGTTCTCGGAAGGAACGACGACGGTGACGGTAGATGGTTCGCAGTTTGTCTATGGCGCGCAGATTCTCTGGAACGGAAGCCCGGTATCGACGACGTACGTCTCGGGGACACAACTGGTGGCTGCAATCGCGGCGCCCAATCCAGGCACGTTTCCGCTGGTGGTCAGCAACCCGAACCCGGGGTCAGCGAACTCAGCAACTGTGCAAGTGAAGGTGGGACCGGGGCAGGTGGTGTTGCAACTGCAGCCGGAGATGGGCACGAACGTGCGTGTGCGCAATCCCTTGAATATCGGGCTGACCGTAATGGGGACGAATAACACCGGCGTGAACCTTTTTGTGAATGGTGTTGCCGGCGGCAATGCGCAGATTGGCACGGCCACTTCGAATGCCGACGGATCGATCACGTATCACGCGCCTGCCGTGGTTCCTGCGCCAAACAATGTGGTTCAGCTCACGGTGGTGAGCGTCGACAATCCTGCCGTATCAGTCACTGCAAACATCTCTGTGCTCAATCCGATTCCGATCCTGACGTCCGCCAATCCGATGAACTTCAACGTGGGCTCATCGACGGTGGTGGTCACAGGGCAGGATTTCATCTCAGGCGCGCAGGTGCTCATGAACGGCGCAGCGGCCCCGACCACATTCAACAGCGGCGGGCAACTGACAGCAACGATATCGCCGACGCAGCCGGGTGATCTCGACCTGCAGGTGCTGAATCCGAGCCCGGGGCCTGCGACATCGGCTGATCTTGTAGCACAGGTGAATGGAACGCCGCCTGCGCCGGTGGTGAGCCTGCAGGATGCCTCGCGTTTTCTCGATCAGGCCACCTTTGGCGCGACCGACGCCGACATTCGCCATCTTTCGCTGATCGGCTACCAGGCGTGGCTGAGCGAACAGTTCAACATTACGCAGGTCCCGCAAGAGCCGGCAGTGGAGCAGGCGCTGATTCTCAACAATCCAGCCTGCGCGGCGAACGATTTAAAGTGCAACGCAGCGCTGTATACGCAGAATTACCAGAACTCGATTCTGGTTCAGAACGCGTTCTGGCAACAGAGTCTGGCTTCAAGCGATCAGCTGCGGCAGCGTATGCAATACACGTTGAGCGAGTTGTTTGTGATCTCAGGCGTAACGACGCCTGCTGTGGGGTACATGCCGCGCGGTGAAGCCAGCTACTACGACATGCTGGGCGCGGATGCGTTCGGAAATTTCAGGCAGCTGCTGCAGGATGTGACGCTGAGCCCGATGATGGGCCAGTATCTCTCGATGCTGGGCAACGACAAGGGCAACGCGAACACAGATCCCGACGAGAACTATGCGCGCGAAGTGATGCAGTTGTTCACCATAGGCCTTTACCAGCTGAACGACGACGGCACGCAGAAGCTGGATGGCTCGGGCAATCCGATTCCGACGTTCTCGAATACAGATGTCATGGGCCTGGCGAAGGTGTTCACCGGATTCGGTTGGAATGTGCCTGGGAATACGTCTGACACAGCCTGGTACAACTGCTGCATTTATGAGGGGCCGGGCTATGGAGAGGAACTGCTGCCGATGCAGGTGTACCCAGGTCACCATTCGACGGCAGAGAAGGATTTCCTCGGAGTCACGATCCCTGCATCGGCTTCACCGGATGCCTCAGGCGATCTGAAGACTGCGCTCGATACGCTGTTTAATCATCCGAATGTGCCGGCTTTCATTTCGAAGCAGCTCATTCAGCATCTGGTGACGAGCAATCCGAGTCCTGCCTATGTGGGCCGCGTGGCCGCGGTGTTCAAAGACAACGGGTCGGGCGTCCGCGGAGACATGAAAGCTGTGATTACGGCCATCCTGCTCGATCCCGAGGCGCGCGACACGGCCGGCGATGCCGACAATCCGCAATATGGCAAGGTGCGCGAGGCACTGCTGCGCTACACGGAATGGGCGCGGGCCTTCACTGCGCAGAGCCGGACCGGGTCGTACTACCTGGGCAGCACGGAGGATCCGATCTGGGGACTGGGCCAGATGACGATGCGCTCGCCGACGGTCTTCAACTGGTTCGCTCCCGGGTATGTTCCTCCGGGCACAAGCATCGCGCAGGCAGGGCTTGTGGCGCCGGAGATGGAGATGACCAACGTGACCACGGTGGTCGGCTACCTGAACTACATGCAGTACTCCATTGGCGCAACGACAAGTGATGGTCCGGATGTGTTCTCGTCGTACGGCGCGGAACTGAACCTCGCCAACTCGCCCGATCAACTGGTGGATCGTGTGAATCTGCTGCTGATGGCCGGGGCGATGGACAGCACGCTGCGTTCGCAAATCATCGGCGCGGTGAGCGCGATCCCGGTTCCAACAGGCGACGCCGCGGCCGTCAACGCGGCGCTGACGGCGCGTGTGCAGACGGCGATTTACCTGACGATGGCGTCGCCATCATACGCCTCGCAGTTTTAGGGAGCTCGAGATGAACAAGTTTGACCGAACACGGCGGCATTTTCTTCGCACGGCATCATTAGCCTCGATGGCGGGGCTGTCGGCCAGTCCGTTTCTGCTGGAGCTGAATTCGCTGGCGGCGATGGCACAGTCGTCGGGCACGTCAGACTATCGCGCACTGGTGTGCATCTTTCTGCAGGGCGGTAACGACGGACACGGCACAGTGATTGCAACGGATCCGGATTCGTTTGCAGCGTTTACCCAGGCGCGTTCAGGAGCGCCGGGGCTGGCCTATCCCGTGGGCGAGTTGCTGCCGATTGTGCTGAAGACTCCGCAGAGCGGCCGCACGTTTGCGCTGAACCCGGCGCTGGTGGGCGTACAGAACCTCTTCAACGCAGGAAGAGCTGCGCTGGTGGCCAACGTCGGCACGCTGATTGCGCCGGCGACGAAGACACAGGTGGTAAATAATTCTGTGCCGCTGCCGGCATCTTTGTTTTCGCACTTCGATCAGACGGCCGCGTGGCAGGCGATTGCCGCAAATGGCGGAGGCTCGGAACACGTGGGCTGGGGTGGATCGGTTGCGGACCTGATCGAAGGAATGGGCATGAACTCGAACTCGATGTTCACGTGCATTTCGACTGCGGGCATCGCGCTGTTCCTTGCAGGACAGAGCTCGTTTCAGCTGAATGTGACGTCGGCGGGTCCGATTCCGATCTACGGCCAGTCCCAGCCGCTGTTTGGCTCGACGGCAGGTTCAAGCGCATTAACGTCGATCTTGACGGCGGATGAGACAAACCTGTTTGCCAAGGAGTACGAGGTAGTGATCAACCGGTCGATGCAGGCGCAGCAGACGCTGGCGACGGCGATGCTGCCGGCCGGGCCGACGGGCATTCCAAATCCGCCGCAGTACCTTGACCCGATGATGAACAAGCTGACGGACAATCCGCTGGCGACATCGCTGCAGACCGTGGCGCGCATCATCGGCGGCAAGGCCAGCCTGGGCGTTACGCGGCAGATCTTCTACGTGCAGCTGGGAAGCTTTGACACGCACAACAACCAGGCACAGCAGCATGCGATTCTGCTGACGCAGCTGGGCTCGGCGCTCGAGTACTTCGACAGCACCATGACATCGCTTGGAATGGGAGATCAGGTGACGACGTTTACCGCATCCGACTTTGGCCGCACGCTGACCAGCAACAGCAACGGCACCGATCACGGTTGGGGAAGTCATCACCTGGTGGTGGGCGGCGCAGTGCAGGGGCAGGATATGTATGGCCAGTATCCGGTGATCGGCGTGGACCAGACGAACGACCTGGGCGCGGGACGGTTGATTCCGACGACGTCAGTCGATCAATATGCGGCCACGCTGGCGCGGTGGTTTGGGTTGTCGGACGGGCAGATCCGGCAGGTGTTTCCAAACTTTGGCAACTTCGGCTCAAGCCCGTATCTCGGGTTCATGGGATAAGGCGCGAGGCCAACTGCCGCAGGCTGCCGCAACGCGCTACTGCTTGATCACGGTGCCGTCAGGGAGACGAATCTCACCCCATCCGCCGTTGAGAGGGCTTGCCGTGAAGGGAGCTTTCGCGGCTTCTTTCTCGTCGATCTCAATGCCCCAGCCGGGCTTTTCGCTTACCCAAAGGTATCCATCGCGCCACTCAGGGCACCCGTGAAAGATGGCCTGGGTGCGCTCGTTGAAGGGCGAATACTCCTGGATGCCGAAGTTGTAGCTGACGAGATCGAGGGTGACGTTGGCCATGTGGCCCACGGGTGAGACGTCGCCGGGCCCGTGCCATGCGGTCTTGACGCCGAACTGCTCGGCGAGGATGGCGATCTTGCGCGCGGGGCTGAAGCCGCCAGCCTCGGAGACGTGCACGCGGATGTAGTCGATGAGCTGCTCAGTGATGAGGGGCTGCCACTCGTGCGGGCTATTGAAGAGCTCGCCCATCGCGATCGGCGTGGCGCAGTTCTGGCGGATCTGGCGGAAGTAGCCGAGATCCTCGGGCGAGAGCGGGTCTTCAAGAAAGAACATGTGGAACGGCTCAGCCGCCTTGCAGAACTGGACGGCCTCGTTGGGTGAGAGACGCTCGTGCATGTCGTGCAGCAGCTGGACCTCTTCGCCCAGCTCGCGGCGGCAGATCTCGAGCAGCTTGAGTGCGCGGCGAAACTGGGCTTCGCGATCGAAGAGGGGTTTCTGGTGCAGAGCTTGCGGGCGCGTGGTGTTTTTGCGTTGCGATCCATAACCCGCCATGCCGGGCAGACCGACCTGCACGCGGATGTTGCGAAATCCCTGAGCAAGATATTTGCGCGCGTCTTCGACTACGTCTTCAAACTCGGCGCCGCTCGAGTGCGCATAGGTGTCGGCGGCCTCGCGGCACTTGCCGCCAGCGAGCTGATAGACGGGCATGCCCGCCTGGCGGCCCTTGATGTCCCAGAGGGCCTGGTCGATGCCGCTGATTGCATTGTTGAGGACTGGGCCGTTCTTCCAGTAAGAGCTGTCGTAACAGGTCTGCCAGATGTCTTCGATGCGATCGGTGGTGCGGCCGAGCAGGAGCGGCTTGAGATAGCGCTCGACCGCGGGTTTCACGAGATCGGCGCGCTGCGTGAAGGTGGCGCAACCGTAGCCGTAGAGGCCGTCCTGGTCGGTGGTGATCTTGACCACGGTGAGACGCACGCCGTCGGGCTCGCACTCAATGACACTGATGTCGTGGATGCGGGGGGTGGGCAGGGCGCGGGTGGCGCGATCGAACTGCTGCTCTGCCGCAGTAAAGCGCGGGGCCGCGGCGAGGGCGGTGGTGGCTCCGGCAAAGGACTTGAGAAAGCTGCGGCGGCCAATGGGCATGCGGGGTCTCCGTCTGCGAGGATTGCGTTCGCTGATCGTTCCAGAATCGCAATTCTATTCCGCGGACCTGCTGGAGTGCAGCGTAGAGCCGCAGCTGC
>Ga0335072_10004645_pt1 | contig 20313 bp, 21 predicted proteins | sample Lox_Sample_21_FD_206725 | JGI IMG/M metagenome (GOLD analysis project Ga0335072, IMG submission 206725) | Soil microbial communities from Loxahatchee National Wildlife Refuge, Florida, United States - Lox_Sample_2.1 | ecosystem: Environmental > Terrestrial > Soil > Wetlands | place: USA...
AGAGACTCACAATGTCTATCGACGCGCTGATCGATCGTGCAATGGAGAACCGTCCGGGCCTGATGGCGCAAACTCTGCGAATTCGCGCCGCCGACGCTCGCGTCCGTGCTGCCAGGGCGGAGTACAAACCGCAGATCGGTCTCTCCGGATCGGCAGCCCAAAGCTCCGTGTGGCCCGCTTCGGACTACGGCCAGCTTGGTGCCGCGAGCGAACCTACCTGGTCTGCCACGCTCGGCATTCAGTGGCGCATCTTTGATGGAGGTGCACGCAAGAGCGAACTGCTGATCGCTGAATCACAACGCCGCGAGGCGGAGGACGAACTTACGACGAGAGACGATGAAGCGACGCGGGAGGTCTGGACGGCTTATATCGCATTCCGGACGGCATTACGAAAGCACGACGCGGCGGTTGCGCTCCTTGAATCGGCGAATACCTCTTATTCGGCATCGCTCGAGGCGTATAAATATGGAGTCAAGAATCTGGTTGATGTCGTTACCGCGGAGAAGCAATTAGCCCAAGCTCGACTATCGAACGTCTCCGCACGATCGGAACTATTTATTGAGGCTGTAAACCTTGAATTCACCACTGGAAATCTGTTGAGGAATCAGCCACCAGCGACAAGAGTTCAGTCCCAGGACGGGCACCAGTGATTTCGCCCCGAACAACAATTGTCACGATTCCCGCTGACAGGATCGGAACAAACATGAAACATCTCGTGATCGTTAGACGCGTGGATTAAGCCGACTCAGGCCCTGTCGTCATACCAAACGAGACGGAGGCTTGCGACCGGTGGCTTTTGCTCTGATGACGTCAGCCGTTCTTCCTGTTCCGACCGCTGGACACCGCAGAAGTCGCTTTCGCGCTCGATGCAGCCTGGCTTTCACAGATGCTACTGAGAGTCCGAGATCCTGCGCTATTTCCTTCATGGAATGCTCTCCCGATACTCGAATGCTCAATGCGGCACGCAATTTGGGATCGAGCCTCTGAAGCGCGCGGCGGATTACGTGGCATCGCTGTTGCTGATCGTAGAGTTGCTCCGGGTTGAGAGCGACGTCGGGCACGTCTATGAAAGCGCCATTTCTTTCGAAGTCCTGGTTCGGTGGCTCGAAGGACGCTTCCGGCCGGCAACGGCGCCTGCGAAGGAGCATCAGCGCCGAGTTGATGCCAATCCGCATCAACCACGAAGAGAACTCGGACCTGCCTTCAAACGAAGGAAGCGCTAGGTAGGCTCTCAGGAAAGTATCCTGCAGCGCGTCCTCAGCATCCTCGCGATTTCGCGTTATCGACAGAATCCGTTTATAGATGGGACGGGAATAGGTATTTTGTAATTCGGCAAATGCAGCATGACAACCGCTCCTGGCTGCAAGTAGGAGTTCCTCATCGCGTCTCAGCGCGTCACAATCCATGTCTGGTGAAACCGATCGTTCCACAGAATTCATCTCTGATCTCCTTGGTGGCCAGTCCTCGACTGCGAGACACACCGCCTTCGTCGTGAGCTGCTGTGCTGATTAAGCCGGAGGAACGGAATTGCAAAAAGTAGACGAAGGTATCGATCGATACGTTCGTATGCTGAGGCTCCAGTGAGTCTGACTCACTATCCTTTGTCGGTGTCGCCCGCCTGGCCTTTGATAGAGATGTTCATTTCCGATAGCCAGGCCACATCTGACCCATACAGGATCAGATTGTGATAGACACCGAGATCGTCGAACCATGCAAGGATCGGATAAACAGCTATCCGCGTTTTGCGGCACATGACGTTGCCCCACTTCTCCTCTTCAACGGTCAATTCCTTAAAGTAAAACTCCATGACAACCTCCTAATCGCTCTGATCGAACCATCGCGATTAGGCCAGAAGTGAAGGAGGCAGGCAATTAAACAAAGGTATGGACGATACTTTCGTACGAGGTGGATGGAGCAATCTACGCTTTGATAACCATCACAAGCAGCGCCGAGAGCCCATTCCACGCGATCTGGATGCCGATGCTGAGCAGAATGAACGCAATCACTCTGAGGATGCCGTGGGCTGTCGAGGCCGGGATGGCCTTGGAAACTTTCGGTGCGTATGCGTAACAGAAGTAACAAAGCACGCTGATAACAACTACGGCAAGAAATACGCCAATGTGCGCCAAGATGTTTTGGACAAGCACCCGATTGGAAATGTGCGCTGTGAGCGTCAGTAACCCAACCAGCGTCCCGGGGCCTGAAGTGATCGGAAATGTGAACGGATAGAAGATGCCCTCTTCAAGATGTTGCATTTCTGTTTCGACCGGTGGGCCGCATTCTTCTTCCTTGTTCCGGGTATCGGCGCCCGCGCTTTTTTCGTTCAACACCTCCCATCCCATGAAAGCGAGGACAATGCCGCCCGAGAGTTGAACGATAGGGAGAGAGATGCCGAAGAAATTGAGAATTGCGGCGCCCAGCAGCTCAATAACCGCCAGAAAGACGATGTTGTTGACTACAATTCTTCGCGCCAGAGATCGGAACACGTCTAGCGGCTCATCGCCAACCACTCCGAGGAAGACCAGGGAGGACCCGATAGGATTGATCAGCGGCAAGAGCACGCTGAACGCGATCAGGAATGAAGTCCAAAGTGACAAGCTGTTTCCTCTCTGCGTGATTGCTTAGGCCAGCGCCTGCGGAACGGCCTCTTCCCAACGCCCCTGCGCTTTCAAGATAAGTTCCACCACCTCACGTGCAGCGCCATGTCCCCCAGCCCGGTGAGTTGTGAGATGGCATACCGCTGACAACTCGGGTGCTCCGTCGGCTACGCACACCGCCAATCCAGCTCGTTGCGCCAGGGGAATGTCCGGCAGATCGTCGCCCAGATACGCGACCTCCTCTTCCGTTACCCCCGCTCGTCGCACGCACTCCTCGAAGGCCTCGTCCTTGGTCGCCTGTCCGAGAAATACAAAAGTCACTTTCAGTTCCGCTGCACGCCGGGTCACAGCAGGTGAAGACCGACCAGTGATGAATCCGGTCTGAATGCCCATCGTGTGGGCGAGCGAGAGCCCCTGCCCATCGTGTGCGTTGAACACCTTCATCTCTGAGACAACCGGGCTACCCGTTCCTTCGGCGGAAGTCGTCGAGAGTAAGCAGACGCCGCCATCGGTCAGCGTCCCATCCACATCCATGAGAAAGAGTTTGATCTTACGAGCGCGGGCCAGGGTATCAGGCGAAGCGGCTAACGCGGGGGTAGTGTCGGGCATGCGCGATGATCCTAGCCTCTCTGGATGAGGAACACGGTTCATCATCGCCACGCCGTTCCGGCGGGTCCATCGTACTTTGGTGTCGGTTTTGAAGATAACGATAAGTTCTCCGAGATTCTCGCCCTGCCGGTGCGATCTGAAGCACGACCCATTTGAACGACCCATACGAAAGTATCGACGAATACGTTGGTCCAATTGCTTCGGCTCTTGAGTTCGGGCTTAATCGCTGTGTCATTCTCGTCTGAGGTGCTCGGACGCGCCCCATTGGCGGAAAGAATTCGACTGGTGTGCGACGAGCGTCGGCATTGGGGGACATGTGCAGGACATACGGACTGCTTTAGAGCTTGCGCGGGAGCATGGCGTCGCGATCGGTCATTTCAATGTTTCCGATTTAGTTGTAGTGAAAGCCGTCTTTTCTTCCGCACGCGAACTTGGAGTCCCGGTGCTCGTCGGCGCGTCCGAGGGCGAGCGCGAGTTCATGGGAGTCCGTCAGATAGCGGCTCTCGTTCGTAGTTTGCGGGAAGAATTCGACTTCCCTGTTTTTCTCAATGCAGATCATACGCATACGCTGGAAAAGGCCGTAGAAGCTGTCAAGGCAGGGTTTGATGGTGTGGTCTTCGACCTCTCCGCACTGCACTTTGAAGAAAACGCGCGCCAGACTAAGCAGGCAGTTGAAACCCTGAAGTCAATCAACCCTGGCATCCTCGTTGAAGGAGAAATCGGCAATATCGGTACGGGGTCTGAGATACATGAACTTGCTCCCGATCTGTCGAAATATCTAACCACCCCTGCAGAGGCAGAACACTTTGTTCAATTCACGGGAGTTGATGTGCTCGCGCCCGCCGTCGGCAACATGCACGGCATGTCTCAGAAGATGGTTAGGGGAGAAAACAGAAAACATCTCGATATCGAGAGAATCGCTCAAATCAAAACCGCGGCACGAGTCCCGCTGACTTTGCACGGCGGATCGGGAACCGATGATGAAGATTTGCGACAAGCGATCGCCGCCGGGATCACCATTATTCACATTAATACTGAACTGCGAGTCGCCTGGAGAAGCGGCCTCCAGGCAGGCCTGGCGGCACAGCCCACTCAGGTCGTTCCTTATAAGATTCTGCCCATTGCGGTCGAATCGGTAAAACAGGTGGTCCTTTCGCGCTTGAGACTCTTCAATCACATCGAGAAACTCACCACTGAGCGAAATAGCTTGGTTCCGTCGACTGCGCGAGAACGACAAGCCGTGACTTAGGCAGCCCCGACTATTTTCTCGGCCTAGAATTTGTTGTCAGGTACGCATTCGCGCCAAGCTTCGCGTTGGCGATTCAGAGTTCAGCAAAGGGAGATTCCAGAGAAACCCATGACTACCAGTATTGCTTCCGTTTCACTCGATCAGCTTTCCATTGACACCTTGCGCCTGCTCGCCGTGGACAGCGTGGAAAAGGCAAAAAGCGGCCACCCCGGAGCGCCATTGGGATGCGCACCCATTGCGTATCTGCTGTTTCACAAGTTGATGAAACACAATCCCGCACACTCGAAGTGGGCTGATCGCGATCGCTTTGTGCTGTCGAATGGTCACGGATCCATGCTGCTCTACGGAACACTGTTTTTGTCGGGTTACCAGGTGACACTCGCCGACTTGAAGAATTTCCGGCAGTTGGGATCGAAGACTCCAGGGCATCCCGAATATGGATGGACCGACGGCGTCGAAGTGACAACGGGGCCGCTGGGGCAGGGTTTTGGCATGGCGGTGGGACTGGCCATCGCGGAGAAGCATCTGGCAGCGACGTATAACAGGCCGGGCTTCAATGTAGTGGATCACCACACATACATGCTTTGCGGCGATGGCGATTTGATGGAAGGCCTGTCCCACGAGGCAGCATCATTGGCAGGAACATTGAAACTGGGCAAGCTGATCGCCCTTTACGACGATAATCTTGTCTCGTTGGATGGGCCCACGGAGTGGAGCTTTACCGAAGACAGGTATAAGCGGTTCGAGGCCTACAACTGGCATGTGCAGCGCGTGGAAGACGGCAACGACCTGGGTGCGATTGAAGCCGCGATTGCATCTGCAAAGGCCGTGGAAGACAAGCCATCGTTCATCGCTGTGCGCACAGTGATCGGGTACGGAAGCCCCAGGGCCGGAACGAACAAGGTGCACGGCGAGGCGATGGGGCCGGCAGACGCAGCCGCGACGAAGAGGTTCTTCGGGTTTCCGGAGGATCAGAGTTTTTATGTGCCCGACGATGCACTGGCCAACTGGCGCACGGCGGTCGAGGACGGCGCAAAGCAGGAAGCGGACTGGAACAAGCTTTTCGCGGGCTACGCTGCAGTGTTCCCTGAGCTCGCTAAGGAGTTCGAGCGGACGCAGGCGGGCCAGCTGCGCGCCGGCTGGGAGAAGGCAATCCCGAGCTTCACCACCGAGAAGCCAATGGCGACGCGCAATGCGGGCCAGCAGGTGATGGCCGCGATTTTCGACAGTGTGCCGGAGCTGTTTGGCGGGGCGGCAGATTTGACTGCATCTACCAAGACGGTTTTCAAAAATTCATCGCATTTTGCCGACGACCCGGCGGGGCGCAACGTGTTTTTCGGTGTGCGCGAACTGGGCATGTGCGCGGCAGTGAACGGCATGGCTGTGCACGGAGGCCTGCGTCCGTTCGGGTCGACGTTCTTCGTGTTTTCTGATTACGCAAAGCCAGCACTGAGGATCGCTGCGCTCATGAGGGCAAACTCGCTCTTTGTGTTCACGCACGATTCAATCGGCCTGGGCGAAGACGGGCCGACGCACGAGCCCATTGAACACCTGATGGCATTGCGCGCGGTGCCCCACATGACAGATTTTCGCCCCGCAGACGCAAACGAAACTGCGGCTGCCTGGCGATTGGCGCTGGAGCGCGGCGGGCCAACTTTCTTTGCTCTGACGCGGCAGGATCTTCCGGTAATCGATCCATCGAAGCATGACATTTACGGCGGCGTGAGCAAGGGAGCCTACGTTCTGGAAGACACCACGGATCCGCAGGTCGTCTTGATCGCAACGGGATCCGAGGTTTCACTGGCTTTGAGTGCGGCCAAACTGCTTGCCGCGGATGGAATCCCGGCGCGCGTGGTCAGCATGCCAAGCTGGAGGCTCTTTGAGGAACAATCAGCAGAGTATAGGGCAAGTTTGCTGCCGGCGGATATGCCCAAATTGGCTGTGGAGGCGGGCGCCGCCCAGGGCTGGTCTAAGTATGTGGGCACGGGTGGCGACGTGGTTGGGCTCGAGCGGTTTGGTGCGTCTGCACCGGGCAAGATTGTGATGACCGAGCTTGGCTTCACCCCGGAGAATGTGGCGGCGAGGGCGAGGAAGATCGTAAAGCAGTGAACGGGCAACCTGGCTCAACGGGAGGCTTGTATGGCGGTCACGACCGAAATCGCGCCCAACGTCTATCGCATTTCGATTTTTGCTCAACGGGGCAATCTGCAGTTCAACCATTTTCTGGTCAAGGACGAGGAGCCGCTGCTTTTCCACACCGGGCTCCGCGGAATGTTCACGGAAATTCGCGACGCCGTCACAAAGCTCATCGACCTTTCCGCGTTGCGCCACATCAGCTTCAGCCATTTCGAGTCGGACGAGTGTGGGTCGCTCAATGAATGGCTTGCGGCCGCACCCCGTTCCAACGCGATCTGCAGCCAGCTTGGCGGTCGCGTGAATGTAAACGACTTTATCGGTCGAGAGTCGCGTGCCCTTGCTGATAGCGAAACCTTTACGACCGGGAGATACCGCTTTCGCTATTGCCGGACTCCTCATTTGCCTCACGGCTGGGATGCCGGGCTGCTCTTCGAAGAAACGCAGAAAACGCTGTTCTGTTCGGACTTGTTCCACCAGGCCGGCGACGTCGAGCCGCTTACCTCTATCGATGTCGTTGGCCGCACGCATCAGGCGTTGAAGGAATACCAAGCGGGCATCCTCGCGGAGTATATGCCCTACACGGCACTCACCGCGCTGAACTTGACAAAGCTCGCAGACCTGAAGCCTGGAACGCTCGCTATCATGCATGGCTCCAGCTTTACAGGTGACTGTGCCCGGGCACTTGCCGATTTCAACGTGGTGCTACGCGATATCTTCGGCCCTGGGGAATAGAAGTAGAAATCTCCAATCCAAGGCTTGAGGTGGTTTATGAAGGCGATGCAGCTCAACAACGAAGACAACGGAACAGGGCTCATCCCCGTGGAACTTCCGAGGCCGGAAGCTGGCTTGGGCGAAGTTTTGGTGCGTGTTCATGCCGCTGGTGTCACTCCTGCAGAATTGCATTGGTATCCCACAACACACACGAGGTCGGGAACGCCACGTCTGCGAGCAGTGCCAGGGCACGAATTCTGCGGAGTCATTGCATCAATCGGCAAAGGCGTCGAGGGTTTCGAGGTTGGCGACGAAGTCTATGGCATGAACGACTGGTTCGCTGATGGGGCTACGGCGGAGTTTTGTATCGCGCAACCCAAGGACATTGCGCGGAAGCCCGCAACCTTGAGTGACGAAGCTGCAGCATCAGTGCCGATCAGCGCCTTGACTGCATGGCAAGGACTGATAGATCACGCGAAGCTTCAGCCAGGCGAGCGTGTATTAGTCCACGGAGGTGCCGGCGCGGTTGGCCTTTTCGCGGTGCAATTGGCACATAACCGCGGAGCCCACGTCATCACCACCGTCTCAACTCACGATTTTGATCTCGTCAGGCGGCTCGGCGCGGATGAGGTGATTGACTACAAGGCCTCCCGGTTTGAAGAAGGGATTGAAAAGGTAGACGTCGTCTTCGATACCGTTGGTAGTGATACGCTCGGGCGGTCATGGGGCATCCTCAAGCCGAATGGACGCATGATCACCATTGCTTCAGATAGCGAAGGCACAACTGACCAACGGGTGAAAGACGCCTTCTTCATCGTCGAGCCGAATCAGAAGCAACTGGTTGAGATCGATAGACAACTCGAGGCTGGATATCTTCGTGCATTCGTTAAAGCCACCGTCACTCTGAGCGAAGCCTCGGCTGCATACAGCGGAGCCGTCGGAGACAAAGTCGGACACGGCAAGATTGTCATCACCATCCCTCTCTGACTCCTTTTCCTGTTGCTCGGTCTACGTCGCTTGGCGTGGTAACAGGCCTGTCTCGTTTTCCGAAAGTTCATCAACGATACCGGCGTCGCACGAGGCACTGAGCGAAACTCGTCGTCCCAGCGCTTAATGATAAGCCGCCATTCGATACCAAAGCATCGATCGATACCTTTGTTCAATAGATCCGTCTTCACTGTTCTGGCTTAATCAACCTTGTAACTCATCGCCCCGAAATGTGGGTAACTATGCAGCGACGTAGCATTCCCTTAACTCGCTCACAGTTGTTTCCCCTGGCGTTGGCGGCCTTAGGCGCGATGCCCTCCGACGCATATGGCGCGTTAACGACGCCCTCCATTCTAGCGCCGGCATCTACGCCCGCCCACCAGATCTACACCCTCTCACAGTTTGTTGTTTTGATTACGGGCGCCATTTTTGTTGTCGTCGGAGGCCTGCTCGCCTTCGTCATCGTTAGATTTCGTGCCCGTAAGACTGATGCGGATCACGAGCCGGCGCAGATCTATGGCAGCGCACAAGTGGAGCTGGCTTGGACAGTCATTCCCGTCCTCATAGTGGTAGTTTTGTTTCTCACTACAGCCCGCATCATCTTCGCGATCCAGGACGCGCCCAAACCCCAAACAGCGGTCGACGTCACAGTAGTCGGCCACCAGTTCTGGTGGGAGTTCCGTTATCCCAAACTCGGTATTACCACAGCCAACGAGCTCCATATTCCTGTCAACTCGCCTTCTGCAGCACGACCCACGTATCTGCAGTTGCTGTCGGCCGACGTCGATCACAGTTTTTGGGTGCCGCAGCTGGGCGGAAAAACCGATCTCATTCCGAACCATCCCAACCAGATGTGGATCGATGCCGAGAAGCCAGGCCTCTATCTTGGCCAATGCGCGCAGTTTTGTGGCGTGGAGCACGCCAAGATGCTGCTTCGCGTCTACGCCGACCCGCCGGATCAATTCGCCGCGTGGGTCAAAGCGCAGCAGCGGCCAGCCGTCCAGCCTGACGCGCAAAATGCCGCTGCAGTTGCAGGGCGCCACGTGTTTGAGACAGAAGCTTGCGCGAATTGTCACACCATCTCCGGCACGACCGCCAAGGGAACCTTTGGTCCTGACCTCACGCACTTGATGAGCCGCGCAACCATTGCTTCCGGCATCGCCCCCAATACGCCAGGCAATCTTCGCTCGTGGATTCAGGATCCCAACACACTTAAGCCTGGCGCGCTTATGCCAGCCATGCAGCTCAGTGATCAGGAAACCAACCAAGTGGTGGCCTACCTGGCCACCCTCCAGTGAAGGAGGCGCGATGGCCGACCAGACCATCCCCATGCCTGGCACTCTCGACGCCGAACGTTCGCGGAGTGCGGCGCTGCTCGAGTGGCTGCATAGTTGGGTGATCACGGTCGATCACAAAAAGCTCGGCATCCTTTACATCGTCTATGCCCTTGTCTTCCTTCTCATTGCAGGCGCCGAAGCGATGGCGATCCGCATTCAGCTCGCCATTCCGCACAATCACTTCCTATCCCCCGAACTCTACAACGAATTCTTCACCATGCACGGCACCACCATGGTCTTCCTCGTTGGGATGACCCTTATCTTCGGTTTCGGCAACTATTTCGTTCCGCTGATGGTTGGGGCGCGCGACATGGCCTTCCCTCGGCTCAACGCATTCAGCTTCTGGATGACCGCGTTCGGCGGGTTGCTTCTCTACTTCAGTTTCATCGGCGGCTTCGGCATGTATGGGATGGGCTCCGCGCCCGACATAACCTGGTGGGCCTACGCGCCGCTCACTGCCAAAGCGTTCTCGCCCGGACACAGCACCGATTATTGGGCGCTCGCCCTCATCGTCAGCGGATTCGGCACGCTGGGGGCAGCCATCAATATTCTAGCGACGGCGTTTTCGATGCGTTGCCGCGGTATGACACTGCTCCGCATGCCGCTATTCGTATGGCTGATGGTTGTGGCCAGCGGTGACACCCTTATCGTCATTACGCCCCTCACCGCCGCACAGGTCATGCTCATTATCGATCGCTACCTCGGTGGACATTTCTTCGACACGCAGGCGGGCGGTTCGGCAACAGTGTGGATGCACTTCTTCTGGATCTTCGGCCATCCGGAAGTTTACGTTTTGATTCTGCCCGCGTTCGGCATTGCCAGTGAAGTGATTCAGGTGTTTTCGCGCAAAGCGATCTTCGGCTACCCCGCCATGGTTGCCGCCTCGGTTGGGATCGCCTTCGTGAGCCTGAGCGTGTGGGCGCACCACATGTTCACCATCGGAATGACCTCGGTGAGCAATGCGTTCTTCGCGCTCTCCACCATGATGGTCGGCATTCCCACCGGCATCAAAATCTTCAACTGGATTGCAACCATGTGGGGCGGCAAAATCCGCTTCGCCACACCCATGCTTTTCTGTACTGCGTTCCTGTTTCAATTTCTATGCGCGGGCCTCACCGGCATCATGCTCGCGGTTGCGCCCTGGGACTGGCAACTTCACAACTCCTACTTTGTGATCGCGCATTTTCACTACACGCTAACGGGTTCGTTCGTCTTCTGTTTTTTTGCCGCGATCTATTACTGGTTTCCGAAGATCATCGGCCGCATGCTCAGCGAGAAGCTCGGCAAATGGCACTTCTGGCTTTTCTTTATCGGCTTTCATATGACCTTTGACACCATGCACTTTGTGGGCATGCTCGGAATGCCTCGCTCTATCTACACCTTCGAGCCGGACCGGGGATGGAACACGCTCAACATGATTGTTTCGCTGGGTGGTTTCATCCAGGCAATAGCCGTGCTGATCCTGGTTTGGAACATAGTTGACTCGTTCCTGCACGGCCCGTTGGCGGGCAACGACCCATGGGATGCATGGACTCTGGAGTGGTCAACGCCTTCGCCACCGCCGCCTTACAACTTTGCGACGGACCCGGTCGTGCGCAGTCGTCGCCCGCTCTGGGACATCAAACACCCCAACGATCCTGACTGGAAATACGAGCGATGAGCAGCCTTCCCATCTTTGCGGACGAAAACTGGCGCCTGCCCTCGCGCGGCCGCGTGGCCATGTTCTCGCTGATCATTGGCGAATCGGCCATCTTCACGATCTTCGTTGTGGCCTATATCTACTACATCGGCCGGAGTACCTACGGGCCAACACCGCAGATCCTCGACGTTCCGTGGTTCAACACCGTCTGCCTGCTCTCGAGCAGCATCTCGATCGTGCTCTCCGAGCGCGCGATTGAGCGCGGGCACATTCGCAACTTCGCCGCATGGTGGGCACTCACCATATTGCTGGGCGTCGTTTTCCTCGCGGGCACTGCGATGGAGTGGAAGAGACTGATTTACTCCGACGGCCTCTCCATTCGCAGCAATCTTTTTGGAACGACCTTCTACTCGCTCGTTGGCCTTCATGCCACACACGTCATTGTCGGCCTCATCATGCTCTCGCTCGTCATGATTCTCACCTTGCTTGGCCGCGTGGAGCAACAACATACCGAGCGCATCCAAATACTTTCGCTCTACTGGCACTTCGTCGACGCCGTATGGGTCGTCGTCTTCACCGTTGTCTACCTGGTAGGAAAGTGACCAAAATGACCGATCACCTCCAATACGACCAGACACGCGGTACGGCCGCAACAACCATTGAGCTGCCTGCGCCCACGGCATGGCCGATCGTCCTGGCCTTCGGCTGCACGCTCGCCGCTGCCGGTTTTGTGACTGACGTCGGCATCAGCATGCTGGGCGGCGTGCTCATCCTTGCTGGCTGCGTCGGATGGTTTCGCCAAGTTCTGCCGCACCAGCAGCACGAAGAGGTTTCAGTGGTCGATTCGCAGGTCACGATCGTCAGTTCGCGCGCCTTGGTCGAGCGTATTCGTCTCAGCCCCGAGCATCGCGCACATCTGCCCATCGAGACCTACCCCGTCACCAGTGGCATCAAGGGAGGCATCGCCGGCGGATTCGCCATGATCATTCCTGCTTTCGTGTATGGTCTGGTGGCTCAACACAGCATCTGGTACCCGATCAATTTGTTGGGCGGCGCGGGCGTAGCCCATTGGCGCAATCCCAGCACGGCCGACATCGCCGCATTTCATTGGCAGGGCCTGCTCGTCGCCATCGTCATTCACTCTCTCACTTGCGTGCTCGTCGGCCTGCTCTACGGAGCAATGCTTCCCATGCTGCCTCGCCATCCCGTTCTACTCGGCGGGTTACTTGCACCGGTGTTATGGACGGGCATACTGCATTCCTTCATGGGCATCATTAATCCCGCACTCGATGCGCACATCGCCTGGGGATGGTTCCTGATCTCCCAGGTCACCTACGGCTTGACTGCCGGTTTCGTGGTCGCGCGCCAGGAACGTATTCCCACTAGACAGGTTATGCCGTTCGTGACGCGCCTCGGAGTTGAAGCGCCCGGTCTGATCGAATCACAACCCGACGCTGGTCCGCCCGAGGATAAGAAGAGGTCGTGATGCGCTTCCCCGCTCTGCTACTGCTGGTCTCGCTCGCCGTGCTGCTCGTGGGCTGCAAGCACTCACCTGGTTATCCGGGGAGTCCAATCACGCGCCCCGATGAAGTTATGGACTTCGCCACCCTCTACAGCCAGAATTGCACCGCCTGCCACGGAGCCAACGGGCAAAACGGTCCGGCAATCGATCTCGCCAACTCTGAATACCAAGCCCTCGTCGACGATGCAACGCTGCGCAAATGGATTTCCAGCGGAATGCCTGGAACCGAGATGCCGGCTTTCGCCCAAGCTGCCGGCGGGATGTTAACCGATGCGCAAGTAAACGTGCTTATCGCCGGAATGCGCAAGCTCTGGTCGCGGCCTGATGCTTTTGCCGGAGCAATGCCGCCGCCCTACGCCCAGGAGCAAAAAGGCGACGCACACAATGGTGAGCAGAGCTACCAGTCCCGATGCATTTCTTGTCACGCCGCGTCGCCGCAGCAGATCACCAGCTCCGACTACCTGGCCGTTGTCGCCGACCAGGCGTTGCGCAGCATCATCATTGCCGGCCGTCCAGACATCGGGCAACCCGACTGGAGACATCTCGGACCAGACGGAAAAACTGCACCCCCGCTTTCCGCGCAGGACGTCAACGACATTGTCGCCTATCTTGCAAGCCTGCGTAATCCCACCCTAGCAGCGAACGACACTGCCAATCAATCGGCTCCCAGTACACAACCGGGGAGATGAAAAACATGAACAACGATGCCCTGACCACGGAAGCCCCTTCTGCAAAGCCGCAGCCAATACCGCCCATCGTCCCCGGATCTGGCGAGCCACGCACTGTGTCGCGTCGGTGGCTGCTCTTCAAAGCCGGCATCGCGCTCAACAGCGTCGTCGGCCTCGCTCTCGCCGTTCCTGTCTTCCGCTATCTGCTCGCTCCATGGAGGAAGGACGCGAGCTTCAACTCCTGGATCTCGCTCGGCCCTATCGATGCGTTTCCCACTGGAGAAACGCGCCTCGCGCACTATAAGAATCCATCTGGAAACCCATGGGACGGCGAGACGGATAACATCGCCTGCTACGTGCGGCGCGAAAGCGCCAGTCAGTTCAAGGTCTTCGCCATTAACTGCGCTCATCTGGGCTGCCCCGTGCGCTGGTTCCCGCAGTCGCAGCTCTTTATGTGCCCCTGCCACGGCGGCGTCTACTACGCTGACGGCTCGCGCGCTTCCGGTCCGCCTGAGCGCGGTCTGTTTACTTACGACTGGCAAATCGCGTCCGGAGAGTTGCGCATTGACGCCGGCCAAATGCCTACTCTCTCTAACACCGCTAAGCTTGTCACCATCTCCACCAAACCGGGAGGCTGCAAATGCAGCGGATAAAGCAGACCGCATTGGGTCTCTACGCGTGGCTTGAGCAACGCCTTCAACTCGAAGGCCCGGTCAAGGACGCCGTGCTCCACCAGGTTCCGCGGCAGACTGCAAGCTGGTGGTACGTCTTCGGAAGTGCGGCGTTCACATTGCTTTTCCTCCAGATCTTCACCGGCATTTTGTTGGCATTGGTCTACGTTCCCGCGGCAGGGGAGGCCTGGAGAAGCCTGAACGTTCTGAATCACCAGATCCCGCTTGGCTGGTTTCTGCGCGCAATGCATGGATGGGGATCGAATTTCATGGTCGCCATCGTTTTCATCCACATGGCGCAGGTCTTTCTCTTCGGCGCGTACAAATTCCCGCGCGAGCTTACGTGGATTCTCGGCGTCTTTCTTCTGCTCATGACCCTGGGCATGGCATTCACTGGCCAGGTTCTGCGCTTCGATCAGGACGCCTACTGGGGGCTCGGCATCGGCGCATCCATTGTCAGCCGCGTACCGTTCATCGGCGGCGGCGCAGTACACCTGTTGCTCGGCGGACCGATTATCGCTGGCGCAACCCTTTCGCGCTTCTTCGCACTGCACGTTTTTGTCATTCCCGGGACGATGCTGTTGTTTGTTTTCCTGCACGTGTGGATGGTATTGAAGCTTGGCGTAAACGATTGGCCCATGCCAGGCCGTGTTGTCCGGCGCGAAACTTATGTGGAGGAATACCACCGCCTTTCGCAAACGGATGGAATTCCGTTTGTTCCGGGCGCGTTCTGGAAGGATCTCGTATTCTCCGGCGCGATTCTCGCCTCCGTCGCGTTATGCGCCGTGGTGTTCGGACCATTTGGACCCGGTGGACAGCCCGACCCCTCGATCATTCAGACAGTTCCGAAACCCGATTTCTTCTTTCTGTGGATATACACGATCCTCTCTTATCTGCCACCGCAAATGGAGACGCCGTTTCTTCTCATTGTTCCCCTTGTTGCGATTGCAATTCTGCTAGCGCTTCCTCTCATTGCTGCCGAGGGCGAAAAGAGTTGGCATCGGCGCCCGGTCGCTGTGCTGGTGATTTCAACCATGGCCGTCTCGTGGGGCGTGCTTACGCATTTGGGAACCACAACCCCATGGAGCCCGCATATGAGCGCGTGGAGCGGCGATCCGCTTCCCGCCAATCGCATCCATAACGCGACACCACTCGTGCGTCAGGGCGCTGTAATCTTCCAGGCCAAGCAATGCCGAAACTGCCACTCCGTTGGCGGGTCAGGCGGCGAGCGCGGTCCCACCCTCGATGAGGTCGCGACACGTCTCACCATAGATCAACTGCGCTTCAAGGTCGTGACCGGCGGCGGCAACATGCCCGCCTATGGCAAGAATCTTTCTCCGTCCGAGATTGAAGCTCTCGTCAGCTTCCTTGAAACATTGCATCCCGTCAATGAGCCGCCGGCGTACGACGCCTCGCGGCGCACTGTCGATGTATCGCAAGCGACTACGCGCAGCACAGGAGAGGCAAACAGCCCGTCGACACGTTAAGGCTCTACACCATGATCGGCACTGTAACCGGCACCGTGACTGTTCCATGACTGACTCAACGACAATCGCAGACCTCTTCACCCGCTGGGACATTCCCTGGATCGTGACCACTGCGCTCGCGCTCTCGGCGATGATTTACGTCCGGGGATGGGCGCGGATTCGTCGCACACGGCGCGGGCAATTCGGCGTCGGCCGCCTGACCGCATTCCTTTGCGGCACCCTTGCGCTGTTCGTCGCCGTCGCTTCGCCGCTCGATACTTTCAGTGAGTCGCTTCTCTTCATGCACATGGTACAGCACTATGTGCTCATGTCCATCGCGCCGCCACTCATCGTCCTCGGAGCGCCGGTTGTTCCAATGCTGCGCGGCCTGCCCCGGTGGCTCGTTCGCGTGCTCAGACCGCTCTTTGTCTCGCGCATATTTCACGTCGCCGGCCGCTTTCTTACGCAACCTCTTGTGGCGTGGCTCGCCATGAATGCGTCGTACATCGGCTGGCACATTCCGCGTGCCTACGAGTTTGCGCTTGCCTCCGAGAATTGGCACAACATCGAGCATGCCTGCTTTTTCTTCACAAACCTGATGTTCTGGTGGCCCATCATTCAGCCGTGGCCGGGCCGCCCATTGCAATCGCGTTGGGTTTTGATTCCCTATTTGTTGCTTGCCGACGTGATAAACACATGTGTTTCAGCTTTTCTGTGCTTTTCCGGCCGCCTGCTGTACCCAAGCTACGCTGTCATCCCACGTCCTTTCGGCCTGAGCGCGCTCAACGATCAGATTGCAGCCGGAGCCTTTATGTGGGTATGCGGATCAACGGTATTCTTGCTCCCCGTTTTTGGGTTGGTTATGCAAATTCTTTCCTCCCCTCCGATATCAGGTCACGACCTTACGGCACCCCATTTGCCTATCGCGACGCCTGCCCGAATACCGCACGTTAACCGAGAGGCTGTGTAACGATGGAAACCGAAGCTGTAGCGTCAATCTCCTTGTCGAAAAGACTGGAAGCACACAGGAAAGACCATCTTCGTTTCCTCGCCAAGTACTGGGCCTTAACGAAACCCGATGTAAATTTTCTAGTTGCGATCGCGGTGTTCGCGGGGTTCTGCCTGGCGCGTCCTGCTTATTCTCCGGACTTTCCCTATGCTCGTCTTTTTCATGTCTTGCTCGGGACATTGCTGATCGCTGGTGGCGCCGGGGTGCTCAACCAGGTCATCGAACGTCGATTCGATTCTCAGATGCGCCGGACATCGCGGAGGCCTCTGGTTGCCGGCCGCATCTCCACCGTTCGCGCTCTGTGGTTTGGGATTCTGCTGTCAGTCGTGGGTGCTGCTTATCTTGCCCTCTTGGTTAACGTACTATCCAGTCTGATCGCCGGACTCACACTCGTCAGCTATTTGGCGATTTATACGCCGCTCAAGCGAATGACGCCCCTGTGCACATTGGTTGGCGCCTTGCCTGGAGCCGCCCCTCCGCTGATTGGTTGGGCTGCTGCATCAGGCCACTTGAATTTTCAAGCCTGGATACTTTATTCGATGCTCTTCCTCTGGCAGTTTCCACACTTCATGGCGATCGCCTGGATGTACCGCGAGGATTATGATCGCGCGGGCTATCAGGTGCTTCCGCGAAGCGCGACCAGACAAAGCTTTGTCGCATTTCAAAGCATTATCCCTTCCCTGCTCCTGGTCTCGATCAGTTTGATCCCAGCACTTCTCGGCGATGAAGGACCAATATATATTGCCGGAGCCGCACTACTCGGTTTGTCCTTCTTCTGTTGTGCAGCTCGGCTGGCTTTTTTTCGATCGAATGTGGTCGCGCGCCAGTTGCTGCTCGCCTCGATCATTTACCTCCCTTCCGTTTTTCTGCTGATGTTGCTCGATCGAACTTAAGTAAGGGAAATCGACCGCGCCACCTCCTATACCAAGGTGTCGAACATACCTTAGTGCGATGGCATTCGTCACTCAGATCTGGCTCAATGATCAGTGTGGGTTCTGCCCCATACAGAAACACGAATTGCTAAGGGCATTTCAGGAGGTGATGCATGCGCAACCAGCCTATAAAGGCGATGAGAGCTGACAATGTAAACGAATTTGACGTCTGGATCTTCAGCTCACACGATCTCCTCGTATCCATCCAACCTGTTTCGGCCCCCTGGGAACCGCTGATAGAGAGCTACGAAATCAGCCAACCCAATGAAAACTGAGGAGCTGATTCTTGGACTGCAGTGCGGGTGGCCGACGAACTATCCCGATCGCCAACGCCAGCTGTAGCCTTACCACTGGCTCCTCAAGACGCCAGAGTCCGAATACGGCCGTAACCACAAGGCAACTTGGAGTTGCACAGACTTGCACCATGCCACATGCATTCGTTCAACCTCAATCGCCCGGTGACCCTTTGCCGCTAGATAGGACCTGATGGTCTCATTCATGACTGGAATGAAAGCGACGATGTCGCGGAGGGGAACGAATGGCGTCGATTGAACTCCGTCAGTCTTGTTCTTGCCTGGCACCATATGCCGGAGTGCGATCTCGTTCTGATAGTTCAACCAATCTTGATCGTATTGACGCAGGCAGGTATCCAGAATCCATTGCTCAAAGCGAGCACCGCTTCGTTGAGAATATTCCGGCAACGGCATCCCATCGGGTGTTTTCGAATGCCGCGCCAAGTGCGGAATGTTACCTATAATCTGTCGACGCCAATGATCCACGATCTTCTTGGTTTGACCCTCGAGCACATGTCCTGCGAGGCGAAGGGCAACTTCATCATCAGGCGTCCACCCGACCGTCAGCTTCAATAGCTCGAGTTCCGCTACGGTTACCGGAGACGGCCTGAGACTCGCGTTTCCGTAGGCATATCCCGGGATGAGAGTTGCATCAGTTCCGCTCACATCACCTCTCATGATCCCCGGTTAGGATCGATGCTTTCTGCCAAGATTCTCTGGGACGGCAACGTTTACATTGCCGGCTTTGGCCGGGGCAGACGAAGGCGTCCAGCTTGTTTGACCAATTCGGGCAGAGAGTCCGCTTTCATTTTTCGCATCATACTTCCCCGGTGTGCTTTTACAGTTATCTCACTTATCCCGAGTTCGGAGGCGACCTGTTTGTTGGGTAAGCCAACGACCACCAAAGCCATCACCTCGCGTTCTCGCGGGCTGAGACGTGCATACCGCTCTTTGAGAGTGCGGATCTCCGTGTCCCGGCCGATCAGCGTCTTGCTGCGCTCGATGGCACCACTGATCGCAGAAAGGAGGGTGCTGTCACTAAATGGCTTGGTCAGAAACTCAACCGCTCCTGCCTTCATTGCCTGCACAGTTTTTCGGATGTCACCATGACCAGTGACAAAGATAATCGGTATTCCAGGCCGTTCTACCGCAAGCCTCTTCTGAAGTTCGAGCCCATTCAACCCCGGCATCGAAATATCGAGAACCACGCAGCCTGGAGCAAGTTCGAGGGGACGATTGAGGAATGCTTCGGCCGAGCTGAATGTCTCTACACGCCACCCCTCATGTTGAATCAGAAGTTCCAGCGATTCTCTCGCGGAGATATCGTCATCTACAACGAAGACAACTGGTGAGGCATTCGGCACGGGGGAAGTTCTCTCTTCACAGCAGATTCCGCTTATTGCAGTCATCATGGTTCCCTGCCATTATCAACAATATCTACTTGCCGCTCAGAGCCTTATTCAACGCTTCCGACAAATCAGTGTCACTGAATGGCTTAAACAAGCATTCGCTTGCACCGTCTTGGATCATTCGAGATCGCTCGGCTTCGTCTCTGTGGGCCGTAATGAAGAGAACCGGACTTTTCAGGTTGCGCCGGCGAAGTTCACGTAAGAGCTCAGGCCCGGACATCGCTGGCATTGCAACATCAAGGATGAGGCAACTCGAATGCGCAGCAGCGTCGGACCCTAGAAATTCCTCTGCCGAAGAGAACGTTCGAGCCGCGAAACCCAGTTCATGCAACAAGTCGGGCAACGACTCGCGAACTGACTGATCATCGTCGACCACCGATATAAGCAATTGAGCCTTCATCAGGAAACCCTCAGCCGCAACCGATGCGGAATTCAAACACAACGAAGAGAACATCTCTGTTCCAACAGCGTTGTCTGAGGAAGTCGATGCGCCCGGATCTGTCTAATGTTTTCCTGTCCGGGCTGCACATCAACAACGCGGCTGAGTAGGTTTTCGTGATACCTCTTCTTGCCGACCCAATTCAAGCAACAACATTATTACGGATGCGGCGTCGATCGCCTATTGTACTTAAGTATCGGTATCTCTTGCTCATTCCACTTGATCGCCAAGTTCCAATACACGATTCATTGCGCTTCAGGGAATCGCAAATACGAATGTAGACGCGTGATACTGATCAGCTGTGGCCCATAGCCGGCCATGATGCTTCGATCATCGAACGGCAAACGGAGAGCCCAATCCCCATACCGTCAGGCTTAGTGGTATAAAACGAGTCAAACATCCGGTCGGCAATTGCAGAATCAAAGCCAACTCCAGAATCTTCGACCGCCAAACGTACAAATTCACCCGTCTGCTCGGTCCGAATAAGCAATCGCTTCGGTCTTTCCTGGATGACCCGACATGGCATCCGAGGCATTACGCTAGGTTGAGAATTACCTATTGAAGTTGAAGCCGATCGCGCTAAGCGGATTGCCGGCCGAGCTAACCGCGCATCCCCTATGCAATTCATTCCGAACACCG
>Ga0335072_10004646_pt1 | contig 20313 bp, 18 predicted proteins | sample Lox_Sample_21_FD_206725 | JGI IMG/M metagenome (GOLD analysis project Ga0335072, IMG submission 206725) | Soil microbial communities from Loxahatchee National Wildlife Refuge, Florida, United States - Lox_Sample_2.1 | ecosystem: Environmental > Terrestrial > Soil > Wetlands | place: USA...
GTAGAAACCGACCGCGACGTCGTGGTCGTTGACGCCGAGCAGCTGGTCGACCTGCGGGCTGGCGTTGTCGCCGGTCGGGAAGTTCACGTTGTAGTACCGGCCGCCGGCGGCGTAGAACCCGAAGTTGTTGTTGTTCATGCTGGCCGTGTTCTGGGTGGACCAGAACCCGACCGTGACCCCGTTGTCGTTCAGCCCGGTGACCTGGGTCTGCCTGGAGCCGGGGAAGTTCTCGTTGGCGTAGTTGCCCTGGCCGTACGGCGCGTACAGCCGGTAGCCCTTGTTCGGGTGACCCTTCGCGCCCGAGCCGAAGTAGCCGGCGATCACGCCTTCGTTGTTAATGCCGAGCAACTGGTTGAAGGTCAGGTCCCGGTCGTTGTTCAAGGTGCGGAACTGGTATCCGCTGGAGCTCTGGCTGGCGAAAGCCGGGCCGGCCAGGGCCAGCGCGAGCGCGCCGGACGCGGCGGCGGCCATTCCGAGACGGCGCAAGGAGATCTTCATCATCGTGTCCCGTTCCGGCGGGCATCAGGGCTTTAGTGGTGAGGCTGCCCGCCTAGTCCCTCACGCCAGCCAGCATCACCTCCGAGCACAGGGGGAATCTCGGGAGGGTCTGGGGGAAGCTCCGGTCCCACGTGCCACACGTCGGCCGTGATCCGCCACGATCCGTCCGGCTGGGGCCGGAGCATGGCGCAGCCGTGCCCGGTCAGCCGGACCAGGCCGCCGTCGGGATCGGTGCCGGCCACCCGCCGCTCGCAGACCACCAGGGCCAGATCGGGGCTCTCCAGGACGATGATGACCCGGACCCGCAGGGGCAGCCGCAGGGCCATGAACGCGGTCAGCGCCGCCCGGACGTCGCCCTCGTCATCGACGACGCCTTTGGGCCAGTGGGCCAGCAGGGCGGCCTTCTCGTACTGCGCGAGCGCGGCTTCGAGATCCCCGTCGCTGAGCGCCAGCGAGACCAGTTCGAGGGCCTCTTCCGGGCGGCGGGCGGCGGGCGGCTTGATCGGATCAGACATGGTGTTCACCTCCGTTGCCGAGTCTGGATCGGGCCGTGGGCATGAGTGTGGCAGGGCAGCACCGGGGGAACCGGGCCAGTCACCGGGGGAATCACGGGGGGAAGGACGGGCGGGGCCGCGGCCGCTCAGGAGGTGGCCAGCAGCCGCCGGTACAGCGCCGTGGTTTCCGGGGCCGGGGGCACGCCGACCTGCTCGCGCAGCAGCTCGGTCAGCTCCTCGTAGTGCCGGACCGCGCGCGCGGTCTCGCCCAGGCGCGCCCAGCTGGTCATCAGCTCACGGTGCGCGGTCTCGTTGAGCGGCTCGTGGGCCACGGCCCGGCGGAAGGCCGCCGCGGCGGCCTGGTGGCGGCCGGCCGCCGTCTGCATCCGGCCCGCGGCCAGCAGGGCCGACTCGAAGGCCCGGCGCAGCTCGTCCCGGCGCACCAGGGCCCATTCGCCCGCCGACATGCCGTCCAGGAAGTCGCCGCCGTAGGCGCCGATGGCGCGCTGCAGGTGGGGCAGGGCGGCCTCGGCGGGCCGGGCTCGGCGCGCGGCCAGCAGCGCGTCCTCGAACTCGGTCACGTCGCACTCGTGCGGCCGGGACCGGTCGAACCGGTAGTGGCCGTTGGTGTAGACCACCCAGCCCGGGTCGCCGACCGCGCGGCGCAGCTCGCGCAGCGCGGTGTGCAGCGCGTTGCCGAGCTGCTGGCGGGACAGGTCCGGCCACAGGGCGGCCGCGATCTGGTCCTTGGTCATCGGGGGCGACGAGACGAGCAGGAACATCAGCTCCCGCGGCTTGGCGTAACCCCAGTCGGCGGCGGTCAGCGCCGTGTCGCCGAACTCCACCACCGCACCGCCCAGGGTCCTGACCCGCAGTGGCCCGTCGGCGGCGCTCCTGGCCGGCTGCGGCGCCCGCGGCCGCGTCGTGGCCCCGACCAGCCGCTCAGCCGGTTCCGGTCCGGCCGGTTCCGGTCCGGCCGGTTCCGGCTCCGCCGGTTCCGGCCTGGTGGCCTGCGCCGGCTCGGCCGGAGCCGGGATGGCATCCTCGGCCGCCGGCAGGTCGGCGGTCAGCTCCTCCACCGTGGCGAGCATCCCCTGGTCCCGGGCGGCGGCGAACGCGTCCTCGCCCAGGGCGGCCCGCACCGCGGCCGCGGTCTGCAGGTGCTGGGGACGCTCGCACGGGGCGATCACGGTGCCGATCGCGTCCCGGATGGCCTCGGCCGCGCCCAGGAGCCGGGCCGCCGACCGGGCCTGGTCCAGGGCCAGCGCGATGGCCGCCAGGTCCTCCAGCACGCTGGACATGCGCCACCGGTCCCGCAGCTCGGCGTGCAGCTCCAGGCTGCGGCGCAGCAGGGTGATGGCGGCCGGGTCACCGTCGACCGCGGCCAGCAGGCCGCGCTGCTCGCAGCACCAGGCGATGCCCTCCCGGAAGCCGATGCCCTCGGACAGGGCCTGGCTCTCGGCCAGCAGCGTGGCCGCGCGTTCCACCTCGCCCTGGTAGCGGGCCACCGTGCCCAGGCTGATCAGTGACCACGCGGCCCCTTCCACGTCGCCCAGGTCGCGGGACATGGCCAGCGCGGTGCCGGCCTCCGCGGCGGCCCGGTCGAAGTCGCGCTGCAGCCAGGAGACGAAGGCGAGGTAACCGTGCGCGCTGGCCGCCGCCCAGCGGTCCCCGGCGGCCTCCGCCACGGCCAGGCTCTCGGCGTGCAGCTCCACCGACCGGGCGTACCGGCCCTGCTCCCGGGCCACGCTGCCGAGCACCTGCAGCGCGCCGGCGATGCCCCGGGGCTCGGCCAGCTCGCGGTACAGGCGCAGCGCGGCCTCCAGCCGCCGCACGGCCGGCGCGTAGTCGCACTGCAGCAGGGCCAGCCGGCCGCTGCCGAGCAGCACCTTGGCCCTCAGCTCGGCGGGTGCGTCCGGGTAGGCGGTCACCGCGGCATCCAGCCACTGCCGGATCTCGTGGTAGCGACCCCGCAGATAGGCGTACCGGTCCAGGGCGCCGGCGATCCGCAGCGCCGCCACCGGATCGCCCGCCTCGGCGGCGAACTCGGCGGCCTTCCGCAGGTTGGGCAGCTCGGTGTCCAGGCGGTCGAGCTCGAGCTCCAGGCCGCTGCCGCCCGCCTCGACGCCCTCGATGCGGGCCGCGGCCAGCTCGGCCAGCTCGGTGAAGTAGCTCAGGTGAGCCTGCCGCACCGGGTCGGCTTCGCCCGCCTCGCCCAGCCGGTCCCGCGCGTAATCCCGGATCGTGACCAGCAGGTGGTAGCGCGCGTCGTCGCGGGCGTGCTCCACTCGCACCAGCGACTTGTCCGCCAGCCGGGTCAGCAGCTCCAGCATCGAGGCCGGCTTGATGTCGCCGCCCGCCACCACCCGTTCGGCGGCCTCCAGGGTGAAGCCGCCGGCGAACACGGACAGCCGCCGGAAGGCCGTCCGCTCCTCGCCGTCGAGCAGGTCGTGGCTCCAGTCCAGGGTCGCGCGCAGCGCCTGATGGCGCGGGTGCGCGGAGCGCGCGCCGCCGACCAGGACAGCGAAGATGTCGTCCAGCCGCTCGGCCAGCGCGGCCGAGGACATGATCCGCATCCGGGCCGCGGCCAGCTCGATGGCCAGCGGCAGGCCGTCGAGCCGCTGGCAGATGGAGGCCACCTCGGCGGCGTTGTCGTCGGTGACGCGGAAGGACGGCCGGACCAGCTGCGCCCGCTGCTCGAACAGCTTGACCGCGTCCGAGCCGGCCAGGGCCGCCGCGGTCGGGGCCGGGCCGGGCCTGGGCAGCGACAGCGGCGGTACCTGCCAGTTGAGCTCGCCCTCCACGCCCAGGGCCTCGCGGCTGGTGACCATGACGGTCAGGGCCGGGCAGGCGGCCAGCAGGTTCTCGGCCAGCAGGGCCGCCGCCCCGGCCAGATGCTCGCAGTTGTCCAGCACGACCAGCACCTGATGGTCGGCGACGTACTCGGCCACCGCCTCGGTGACGTCCTGCCCGGGCGTATCGGGCACGCCCAGCCTGCTGGCCACGGTCGGGGCGACGATGCCCGGGTCCTCGATCTGGGCCAGCTCCACCCAGCACACCCCGGCCGGGAAGGACTCGCGCGCCGACCGGGCGGCGGCCAGCGCCAGCCGCGTCTTGCCCGTGCCGCCCGGGCCGGTGAGGGTGAGCAGCCGGGCGCGGGTGACCGCCTGCACGATGTCGTTGAGCTCGCTCTCACGGCCCACCAGCGGGGTGAGCCGCACCGGGAGCTGCGCTGTGGTCAGCGACATGATGCTTCCGCCCCGCTTCGTCGCCGGAAACGCCCTATACGACAGAAATTTAGCTCAGCACAAGCAATTGCCACGAGAGGGAACCGCGCCGGCTTGGGCGCGATTCGGATACGGGCCGGTACCCTGGCCGCTATGGATGAGAACCGTGCCCGCCGGGTGACCGACGCCCTGCGCGACCGCGGAATCGCGGCGCACCTGAGGAAGTCCGGCATCGACGCCTACTCGGTGCAGGTGCCGGCCGGGCAGGGCCGCGAGGCCGTCTGGGGATCCGAGGGCACGACGGGGCTGGAGGCCGAGGTCCTGCTGGACGGCGACCTGGTGGGTTTCGTGCCCCAGATCCCAGGCTCGGAAGACTTCGACGAGGCGCAGATCGTGGACGCCATCGCCCGGGCCGACTACGACCAGCCCGAAGCCCGGGAACGTGCCGAGGCCCCGCCGGAAGGCCCGCCGCTGGCCCACGAGGGCGGCGTATTCCGCCGCTTCATCGACGGCTTCCGCTACGACTCCGAGGCCGACTGACAGAGTTCAGCGCCGCCAGGCTTGCGGCCGTGCCGGTGGCACCGTCGCGCCGGCGGTGGCAGGCTATCGGGATGCGGTTGGCGACGTGGAACGTGAACTCGGTCAAGGCCCGGCTGCCCCGGCTGCTCGAGTGGCTGGCGGAGGCCAAGCCGGACGTCGTCGGCTTGCAGGAGATCAAGACCACCACGGCCTTGTTCCCCGCGGCCGAGGTCGAGGCGCTGGGCTACGAGGTCGCCGCGCACGGCGAGGGCCGGTGGAACGGGGTGGCCCTGCTGTCCGCCGTCGGCCTGGAGGACGTCAGCCTGGGCTTTCCCGGCGAGCCCAGTTACGAGGGGGAGGAGCCGGCCGAGCCGACCCTGCTCGACGAGCCGGGCCTGCGCCAGCCGGAGGCCCGCGCGGTCGGGGCCAGCTGCGGCGGGATCCGGGTCTGGTCGCTGTACGCGCCCAACGGGCGCACCCCGGAGTCGGCGCACTACGCCTACAAGCTGGCCTGGTACGCGGCGCTGCGGACCGCGCTCGAGGCCGAGCTGAGCCAGCAGCCGCAACTGGTCGCGGCCGGTGACTTCAACGTGGCGCCGACCGACGCCGACGTGTGGGACCCGGCGGTGTTCGCCGGCTCGACCCATGTCACCCCGCCCGAACGGCAGGCCCTGGCCGGCCTGCGCGCGCTCGGGCTGCACGACATCGTGCCCGCGCCGATGAAGGGCCCGCATCCGTTCACCTACTGGGACTACCGGGCCGGGGCCTTCCCCAAGGACATGGGCATGCGCATCGACCTGGTCTACGCCAGCCAGGCGGTGGCCGACCGGGTGGCCGGAGCGTACGTGGACCGGGAGGCGCGCAAGGGCCACGCCCCGTCCGACCACGCACCGGTGGTCGTGGACCTGGACTTAAGGACCCAGGATGCGCGCGGCGTTGTCGTACAGCACCGTGCGCTTCACGTCCTCGGGCAGGTCGAGCTCGCCGAACTCGGCCAGGCCGCGCTCCGGGGTGAGCAGCGGGTAGTCGCTGCCCCACAGGAACTGCCCGGACAGCCGGCCGCGCAGCTCGCGGATGACCTCGGCCGGGATGCGGCGCGGCGACCAGCCGGAGATGTCGATGTACACGTTGGTCTTGTGCAGCGCGATGGCGATCAGGTCCATGTGCCAGGGCCAGCCGAAATGCGCCGCCACCACGGTCAGGTCCGGATGCGCCGCGGCCACCGGGTCCAGCTTGATCGGGTGCGCCAGGTCGATGCGGATGCCCTGGCCGCCGGGCTGGCGCGCGCCGATCCCGCTGGTGCCGGTGTGGAACAGGGCGAGCAGGCCGTGCTGCTGGCAGGCCGCGAAGACGGGCCAGTACCGCGGGTCATCGGGCGCGAAGGCCTGCAGGGACGGGTGGAACTTCACCCCGCGCAGGCCGAGGGCCGCGATGTTCGCCACCTCTTGCACCGCCGCGTCGCCCTTGTGCGGGTCGACCGAGCCCAGCCCGGTGAACACGTCCGGATAGTCGCGGCACGCGGCGGCCACGGTCTCGTTCGGCACCCGGGGCCGCCCGGTGGCCGTCTCGGCGTCCCAGGCCAGCAGGACCGCCTTGACCTCCAGCCCGCGGTACCGGGCCGCCAGCTCGTCCAGCGACTGCCGCTGGACCGGCGAGCGGAAGTACGCCTCGGCCGCCTCGACGTAGCCCGCCATGCTGCCGTCCAGCCAGTCCGGGGTGGGCAGGTGCACATGGAAGTCGATCGCGCGCAGCGGCATCGGACTATCCTAGGCCCTGGCTCTCCAGGTAGCGGGCCGCGACCGTCTTGGGTACCACCATGCACCAGGCGTCGATGAGCAGCTCGCGCAGCTCGGCCGGGTCCAGCACCGGCAGCCGGGCCCGGACCCACTGGTACCGCTCGTCGCCGCGCAGCGGCATCATGAACTTGTCCGGCTCGCTGGCCACCAGCGCGGCCCGCTCCTCCTTGGCGAAGCCGAACCCGATCCGCTCCTCGTCCGCCGAGACCGAGGCGTACACCAGCCGGCCCACCCGGAACTTGGTGTTGTCGCCGATCAGGTGCTCGGTGGTGCGCGGCAGCGACATGGCGATCCGCCGCACGTCCGCCAGGGTGGCCATCAAAGACCCAGGACGCGTTCCGCGTTGGCGTGGAAGACCAGGTCCATGACGGTCTGATCGTAGCCGAGTTCGTCCCATTCCCGCAGGATGCGGTCATAGGGCAGGCTCGGGTGGTCGCTGCCGAACATGATCTTCTCGCGCAGCCGGCCTCTGATGTCGGTGCGCAGCGACGGCGGGAAGTACCTGGGCGCCCAGCCGGAAAGCTCCCAGTACACGTTGCCCTTGTGCAGCGCCACCGCGGTCATCTCGTCGGTCCACGGCCAGCCGGGATGGGCCGCCACGATGGTCAGCGAGGGGAAGCGGGCGGCCAGGTTGTCGATGGCCAGCGGGCGGGCGTGCTCGAGCCTGGCCCCCAGCCCGCCGGGCAGCCCGGCGCCCATCCCGGTCGTGCCGACGTCGATCATCACCGGCACGCCCAGCCCGGCGATGGTCTCGAACAGCGGGTTCAGCGCGGGCTCGTCGACCGCGAAGTGCCCCATGATCGGGTGGAAGTGGAAGCCGAGCACGCGGTGCTCCCGGACCGCCGTGACCGCCTCGTCCACCGCCGCGGAACCCTGCAGCGGGTCCACCGCCCCCCAGGCCTGGATGAACGTGCCCGGGTGCCGGTCGCGCAGGGCCGCCACGTAGTCGTTCCCGCACGCCGGAGCCCCGGTGAGAGAGGAGATGTCGAAGGCGACCAGGACCGCCTCCACCCCGGCCGCGGTGACGTCGGCCACCACCTGGTCCTCGGCCTTGGCCACCCAGGCCTTGCCCCAGTACTGCCCGAGCGCTGCCACGTAGGGTCCCTGGGACGCGATCCACTCCGCCGTCCCCGGATAGCAGTGCAGGTCGACGCGCCTCACGAAACCGCCTCCGCCAGCTTGGCCGCGAGTTCCCTCTTGGACACCTTGCCGAAGCCGGACAGCGGCAGCGTGCCGAGCACCTCCAGGCGCTCCGGCAGCTTGAACGCGGCCATGTCGAAGTCCAGCAGGAAGGTCACCAGCTCGGGCAGCGAGAGCGACCGGCCGGGACGCAGCACCACGCAGGCGCACATCCGCTCGCCGAGCACCGGGTCCGGGTAGGGCACGCAGGCCACGTTGAGCACGGCCGGGTGGGCCAGGATGAGGTTCTCGACCTCCTCGGCGCTGATCTTCTCCCCGCCCCGGTTGATCAGGTCCTTGACCCGCCCCTCGACCACGTAGTTCCCGGACGGGAGCTTGCGCAGCAGGTCGCCGGAGCGGTAGAAGCCGTCCGGGGTGAACGCCCGGGCGTTGTGCTCGGGGGACCGGAAGTAGCCGCGCAGCGTGTACGGGCCGCGGACGATCAGCTCGCCCGGCTCGCCGTCCGGCACCACGTTCCCGTCCTCGTCGACCAGGTAGACCTCGTCGCCGGGGGAGGCCGGGCGGCCGCAGGTTTCCCGGCGCACGCCGGGCGGGTCAGCGGACCGGACGAACATGATCAGCCCCTCGGCCATGCCGAAGTTCTCCTGGATGAAGCAGCCGGGCAGGGCGCGCTCGGCCCGCAGCCGGACCTCGGGCTGCAGGCGCTGCCCGCCGCTCTGGATCACCCGCAGCGAGGACAGGTCGTACTCGCTGATCGACGGGTCGTCGATCCAGCGGATCAGCAGCGCGGGCACCAGGTGGATGTGCGTGACCCGGTGCCGCTGGATCAGCTCGAACACGTCCCGCGGCCGGGTGCTGGTGCCCAGCACCACCGTGCCGCCCGACAGCAGGAAGCCCTGCAGGCCGGGGCAGCCCAGCGGCAGGTTGTGCTCGATCGGCAGCACGTCAAGCAGCACGTCGCCCGGGCCGATCTCGCACGCCGCCGCGGCGATCTTGGAGTTGTACAGGTAGTCGTTGTGGGTGCGCGGGATCAGCTTGGGGATGCCGGTGGTGCCGCCGGAGAGCAGGAACAGCGCCGGGTCGGCCGGGTCGATGCCGATCTGATCCAGCGCCGCGCGGCTCGTCCCCGGCTCGCGTTCCAGGAGGTCTTCCAGGCGCACGAACCGGGCATCGTTCGGTGCCTCGGTAAGGCCCTGTACCAGGCAGGCCCGCAGATCGGGACGGTCGGCCATGATCTCGGCGGCCATCGCGGTGAAGTCGAAGCCGCGCGCGGCAGCCGGGACGGCCAGGGCCCGGGCCCCGCTTATCTCGGCGAACTGGCTGATCTCCCGCCTGCGGTGGCCGGGCAGGGCCAGCACCGGGGCGGCCCCGATCCGCTGCAGCGCGAAGTACAGGTAGGCGAAGATCGCGGTGTTCGGCAGCTGGACGATGATCCGGTCCAGCCGCCCGAAGCCCAGGTCGAGCAGGGCCCGGGCCAGGTGCTCCGAGCGCTCGTCCAGCTGGCGGTAGGTCACCGGCCCCGCCTCGTCGGCCAGCGCCGTCCGGTCGGCGTACCGGGCCAGCGCGGCGGTGAACCCGTCGAACAGCGGCCGGTCCTCCCAGTAGCCCAGTTCCCGGTAGCGGGCCGCGAAGTCGGCCGGGAACGGCGTCACCCCGTCCAGCATTACCTGGTCATCCGGGCGGAGCCCGCGCGTAGGGCGGTGACGGCCCCGGGCCCAGACCTGGCTGGGAGGTCAAAGACCATGGGTCCAAGCATGTCAGAAGACGGCCCTGCCGCAGGGTTCGTCGAGTCGCTCGCACCGCCCGGATCTGGCGGCTCACCTTAAAGGGGCTGGTCCAGGCCCGCATGGAGCAGCGATACTTACCACGTGGACTCGTCTGAGCGACGGCGTTTGGTGGAGGGCCGGCTGGTCCCGCGCTCAGAGGCGTGGGCCCAGGCCGCTGTCGAGCGTGCGATCGAGCTTGTCGTCTCGGCGCTGGACGTGAATGAGCTGTTGGATCAGGTCGATCTGAACGAGGTTCTGGACCGGATCGACCTGAACGCCGTTCTGGACCGGATCGACCTGAATGACGTCGTCAAGCGCATCGACATCGATGCACTGGTCGAGCAGACCGACTTGGGCGCCGCTATCGCCCGGGGCGCCAGCGGCGCCGCGGCCGATGTGCTCGACGTGGTCCGCAGCCAGACCGTCGGGCTCGACGAGTTCATCGCCCGCTGGATAGGGCGCCTTCGCCGCCGCCCGTACACCGGTCCGCCCGGTCCGCTTGACCGGCTGCGGCCCGGCGCGGGGCCATGACCGCGCGCGCGGGCGATGCCTTGCCCGCCGGGGCCCCGGTCGTCATCCACGAGAGCCTGCAAGGGAAGTGCGCGGGCTTCGCGTCGCGTTTTGCCGCCTTCGGCGCAGACGTGGGGGTCAGTCTCGGCGTGTTCATGCTCGTCCTGGCCGCCATCTCGTTCGCCGCGACGGTGCTGACCGGTACGGACATCGCCTGGCGCAGAGGCGACACCTGGGTGGTCGTCGCGTACGCGGTGTGGGGGTTCGTCTACTTCGCGTACTCCTGGGCCTCGAGCGGCAGGACCGCCGGCATGGCGCTGTTCGGCGTACAGGTCGTGAGAGACGACGGCACCGATGTGAGCGGGCACCGGGCGGTCGTGCGCACGCTGGCACTCCCGTTGAGCTTCCTGCTTCTGGGGCTGGGATTCGTGGGCATCCTGCTGGGTGATCATCGCCGGGCGCTGCACGACGTCATCGCCGGAACGGCGGTCATCTACTCGTGGGACGCGCGGGCGGCGCGGCTGCGGTTCCTGTCCAGGCAGTGATCACTCAGCCGCGTCCGGCCGGTGCCGGGATCTTCATCCGGCCTGTTCAGGGGGCTGCTCTGGCGTCGCGTCGGCGTCCTCTATGGGGATCCGGGTGCCTTCTGGCTTGACCTCGCGGACCGGGACGCTGACCTCCAGGACTCCCTTGTCGTACCGGGCGGTGACGTCCGCGGCCTCGACCCTGCCGGGAAGCCTGACTGCGCGAGTGAGCGATCCGTAGCGGAACTCCGAGCGATGCGGGCCGCTGTCCTGCTGGCGACGCTCGGCACGGATGGTCAGGATCCGGCCGTCCACGGTGACCTCGATGTCGTTCTCCGGGTCCAGGCCGGGCAGTTCGGCCCGGATCACATAGCGACTGTCCCGGATCGTTTCCTCGAGCCGGAACACATGGCCCGCCAGGAACGGCGGCGGTCCCATCCACGGGGCGTCTAGCCAATCGGCCAGGTCCGGGAACAGCGCGCGGAATCTCGCGGGCGCCTGAGGGCGCGGCAATCTGGCCATGATGTCCCTCCACTGCACGTACGACCATGTTATCTGTTCTGGCGTCATCTGTTCTGGCCTTGCTGGCCGCGGAGACTGAGGCGGCTGTGCCGTCTTTTCGCGCGGCTCCGCTCGGGCTGGCTGCATCGGTCTTGCCTGCTGCCCCGGCCCGGCTGGCGGCGCGGATCCGGCGTGCCCGTTGGCGGTGGCTGGCGGCTCGGGTTCGGATCTGGCTGCGGTAGCTGACTGGGCACTGGCTGGCTGGGGCTGCGGCGCGGGCTTGGCCGTGTCGGCGTATCCGGGCATCCACCTGATCACTTCAGCGCGGAAGGGCACTTCGGATCCGAGCTGGCAGAGCACGCCCAGGCCAGATGCCAGGACCCGATGGATGAGTACGTAAGAGGGCGGCAGGTTGAGGCGCCGCAGCACGCTGGATGAGCGCAAGGCTGATGCCTGCATCGTCTCGGTGCGGAGCCATTCGCGGCTGAACCTGAACGACTCCGCCCTGGACGGCTCGGCGAGCGGTACCAGGAAGGCGCGCAGCGCCGTCAGGTCAATGCTGACGCCGTCCCGGAGATAGCCATTTGACCGGAACTCGTCCTCAAGCTTCGCGAGGTCGCCGCCTTCGTGCATGATCCGCAGCACCCTGCCGAACAGGGGCGGGAAGCCGTCTGGGAGCCGGTCGACAGCGCCGAAGTCGAGCACGCCGAGCCGCCCGTCGGCAAGCAGGCGGAAGTTGCCCGGGTGCGGATCGGCGTGCAGGAGTCCAGCCCGCGCCGGACCCGAGAACAGGAAACGGATGAGCATGATGCCAGCCCGGTTCCGCTGTGCTGTCGTGCCGTCGGCGATGATCTCGGCCAGCGGGATGCCGTCAAGCCATTCGCTGACGAGCACATGGTCGCTGACGTGGACCACGTGCGGGACGTAGACGTCCGGGTCGTCGGCGTAGGCGGCCGCGAAAGCCTCTTGGGCGGCAGCTTCCAGCCGGTAATCGAGTTCTTCGGCCACCCTGTCCCGTAGCTCGGCGAGCAGCGGCTTGGCGTCCAGGCCCGGCATGAGCGTGCCGAACAGCCGGGCGAAGCGGCTCAGCTGGTTGAAATCGCTGATCAGCGCCCTGCCCGCACCCGGGTACTGGATCTTGACGGCCACCTGGCGCCCGTCGGGCCAGACGGCTCGGTGCACCTGGCCGATGGAGGCGGCGGCCGCCGGCTGGTCGTCGAACTCGGCGAATCTGTCCCGCCACTGCTCGCCCATGTCGCCCGCGAGTACCTTGTGAATGGTCTGAGCGGGCAACGGCGGCGCGGATTCTTGCAGCCTGGTCAGGGTGGCCCGGTACGGTTCGGCGATTTCCGGGGGCAGCGCGGCCTCGAATATGGACAGCGCCTGGCCGAGCTTCATCGCGCCGCCCTTGAGCTCGCCAAGGACCCTGAAGACCTGATCTGCCGTCCGCTGCTGGATTTCCCGGTTCACCAGCTCAGCTGGCCGGCCGCCCAGGCGCCTGCCGGTTCCCAGCGCGGTCCGGCCCGCGAACCCGACCGGCAACCTGGCCAGCCTGGCCGAGCGGGTGACCGCATAGCGGGGCAGATCGCTCATGATCCGATTCTCCACTATGCCGGCGTGACGCATCGCGGTGACCGAATGCATCGCAGTGATCGCCAGTTACACCGGGCCGCTGCCCCCTCACCTGGTCATCCTCGGCACGGACACGCGGCCAGCTTAACGCTGGGTTAATCTGCTCTGCCCCGGCAGCACTACGCTGTATACCGGCACTTCCGGGTAAAGGGGGCTGTCGGTGGCGAGGGATGAGTCCTCGATCGGCTGCGTGGGCGTCCTCACCGTCGGCACGCGGGGCCAGGACGGCCCCGGCGAAGTGCTCATCAAGATCCGCGGCGGTTCGGAGGCCTTCCTGGCCTGGTCGGAGAAGCCGCTGCCCAAGGGTGCGACCGTCCTGGTCATCGAGTCGCGCGGCGCGCGGGCGGTCGACGTCATCGAGTGGGAGGACGTGCTCGGCGAGAGCCCGCGCATTCCCGGCTTACCTCTGCTTAGGAGATGAACGATGTTCGGTTACCGTGTTCCGGCCCCCGACGAGGCCATGCTGATTTCCGGACGAGGGGGCGGCAAGGAAGGCCAGCCGTTCAAGGTGGTGATCGGCCACGGCGCCTTCGTCACGCCCGTGTTCCGCAAGGTCCGGTATCTCACGCTGTCCATGCAGGAGGCTGAGGTCTCGGAGCAGTGCGTGACCCACCAGGGCATCACGCTGAACGTGCGCGCGGTGATCGCGTTCAAGGTCGGCAACGACGAGGAGTCTATCGTCAACGCCGGACAGCGGTTCCTGTCGGACCAGGACCAGATGTCGCTACTGACCGGGCGGATCTTCGCCGGCCACCTGCGCTCGATCATCGGCTCGATGACGGTCGAGGAGATCGTCACCGAGCGGCAGAAGCTGGCCACCGAGGTGCTGGACGGGTCGAAGGGCGAGATGGCCAAGATCGGGCTGATCGTGGACTCGCTGCAGATCCAGTCGATCGACGACATGGGCGCCGGGTACATCGCCGCGATGGCCGCGCCGAACAACGCCGCCATCCAGCGCCAGGCCAAGATCGCCCAGGCCCAGGCCGACCAGGCCGCGGCCGAGGCGCAGCAGGCCTCGGCGCGCAAGCAGGCCGAGTTCGCCAGGGAAACCTCGGTCGTGCAGGCCCAGTACAAGGCCGAGGTGGACAAGGCGCAGGCCGAGGCCGCGCAGGCGGGCCCGCTGGCCCAGGCCGAGGCGCAGCGCGCGGTCATCAACGCCCAGGCCGAGCTGGCCCGGCAGCAGGCCGAGCTGCGCCAGCAGCAGCTGGTCTCCGAGGTGATCAGGCCCGCCGAGGCCGAGGCCGAGCGGGTCAGGATCCTGGCCAAGGCGGACGCCGAGCGGACCCGTATCCAGGCCGAGGCCGCCGCCTCCAACAACCGCGTCGCCCTGGACCAGCTGCTCTTCAACCAGCTGCCGCTGATCGTCAAGGAGGCCGCGGCCGGGCTGGCCGGCGCGAACGTGAGCGTGCTCAACGGCGCCGACGGCCTGGGCGAGATCGCCGCGGGCCTGGTCAGCCAGGGCCTGACCATTCTCGATTCGGTCCGCAAGGGGATGCCCAACCAGTACCAGGCCAGCCCGAACGACCGCCGGGTCATAGACGGCCAGGCCGAGCCGGAGGCCTAAAAGTGGCGATTTGCTGACGCCGGGCCGGGTTCGCGGCCCGGCGCTGCCGGTCGCCGTTTAGGCTCGCATTCGTGACAGCAGCCTCGACGGCCGTCCCGGTCCGGGTGGCCGAGGAGCGGGCGGGCCCGCTGAGCAGCCGCCGGACGGTGGCGCTGGCCGCCGTGTACTACCTGCTGGCGGCGCTCGCGGTCACCCTGCTGCTGTGGCGCGACCCGGCGTCGCGGACGGTCGCGGGCAACGCCAACGACGCCGACCAGATCGCCTGGTTCTTCCGCTACGACGCCACGGCGGTCGCGCACTTCCATCTCCCGGCCCTGATCACCACGGCCATGAACGCGCCGCAGGGCGTGAACCTGATGTGGAACACGCCCATGCTGCTGCCCGGGGTGCTGCTCGCGCCGGTCACGCTGCTGTTCGGCCCGCAGGCCAGCCTGACCCTGCTGCTGACCGCCGGCTTCGCCGGGTCGGCCACGGCCATGTTCGCCGTGCTGCGGCGCTGGCAGGCCGGCGTGGCCGCGGCGGCGCTCGGCGCCGCGGTCTACGGGTTCTCCCCGGCCCTGGTGCACTCGGCCATCGGCCACTACGACCTGCAGTTCGCCGTGATCCCGCCGCTGATCGCCGACGCCGCGCTGCGGCTGGCGGCCGGGCGGACGAACGCCGGGCGGGGCGGCCTGTGGCTCGGCCTGCTGGTCACCGCCCAGCTGTTCATCAGCGAGGAGATCCTGTTCGACACCGTGCTGGCCGTGGCCTTGCTGCTGATCGTGATCGCCGTCAGCCGGCCTCGTGCGGTGCGGGGCCGGATCAAGACGCTGGCCGGCGGCCTGGGTATCGCGGCCTGGGTGCTGACCGCGGTGGCCTGCTACCCGCTGTGGGTGCAGTTCTTCGGCCCGCTGCACCAGACCGGCAGCCCGTTCACCACCGACTTCTTCAAGAACGACCTGTCGGGGTTCGTGGTGCCGTCCTCGTTCATGCTCTTCCACACCGCGGGCAGCGCAGCCGAGGCGCTCAGGTTCCAGGGCCAGTTGCCCGAGTACCTCGGCTACCTGGGCTGGCCGCTGATCGTGGTGCTGGTGGCGGGCACGATCCGGTTCTGGCCGCGGCTGCCCGTCCGGGCCTGCGCGGTGGCCTGGGCCGTGCTGAGCGTGTTCTCCCTGGGCGGCACGCTGCTGGCCAGCGGGCATGAGCACGCCTGGCTCAAGCTCCCCTGGTACTGGCTGCAGAGCCTGCCCGTGCTCAGCGCGGCGCTGCCCGACCGGTTCTCGATCGTGGCCGGCGGCGCGGCCGGCGCGCTGCTGGCCTTCTGCGCCGACGCGGCCGTCCCGGCCCTGGCCGGGATGGCCGCTCGCCGCCTGCCCCGGCTCGCCTCGGGGGCCCGCCCGGCCGCGGTGGTCATGTCCTGCGCCGTGCTGGCCGTGCTGCCGATCGTGCCCCGGCCCCTGCCGGCCGCGGCCGCGACCCCGGTGCCGCCCGGCTGGTCGGCGGCGATCGCCGCGCTGGACCTGCCCGCCTCGGCCACCGTGCTGGTGGTGCCGGTCCCGATGTCGACCTTCACCGAGCCGCTGCGCTGGCAGGCCGACACGGGCCAGCCCGCCACGCTGGTCGGCGGGTACTTCATGGGCCCGGCCCGGAACGGGCACGCCTACACCGACGGCAGCGGCCTGCCGCAGGCGGCCCGCTACCTGAACATCCTGTGGTCCGAGTCCGGGGCCGGGCTGCCCGCGTCGATCGCGGGCGGCGTGCCGGCCAGCGCGCACCCCGGGTCGCCGGGTTACGTGCGGATCGGGGCCGTGAACGGCAAGCGGATGCTGGCCCAGATCGCCGCCTGGCACGTGACGGCCGTGGTCGCGGTGACGCTCAGGAACTCGATCCTGGGCGGCTACCTGGTCAACCTGCTCGGGCCGCCGTCGGTCGTGGCCGGAGACGTCATGGCCTGGCACACCTAAACGCCTGAGCGTTACCTTGAGAGGAAGCTCTTAGGAAAGGCTGAGATTCATACCCGCGGCAGAGGCCGGCCGGCGGGTCCTCAGAGTTGGGTCGGGCAGTGTGAATCATGCAAGCGACAACGACTGTGAGGAGTTCACGATGACCTGGATGCTGCTGAACATCCCGCTGATGGTGCTGTTCCTGGCCCTGTGGACGGCTATCCCGCTGTGGCTGGTGCGCAAGCACCCGGACACCAAGCCGACCCTGGCCGCGGCGCCCGCCGTGACCCGCCTGCCCGCGCGGCAGCACGAGGACGCCGACTACCGCCGCGTCGCGTAGTCCCGCCATGCGGGCCGTGGCAGCGGCCCGGAAGGCCGCCATGAGCCGCCTTCCGGGCCGCTTTTGTTTCCGGTTTTGTTTCCGGCCGGCGGTCGCGCCGGGCCAGATGCACGGTATGAGAAGCTGCCGGGATGCTGGCGTTCGGTGTCGCGTGCACGGCGGCCGCGGTCGCCTGGGCCTACCTGGTCACCGGGCACGGCGGCTACTGGCGGACCGGCCACCGGCTCCCCCGGTATCCGGCGTCGTCCCGCGCCGGGGGCGAGCCGGCCCGCTGGCCGGACGTGGTCGCGGTCGTCCCGGCCCGCAATGAGGCCGCGATGCTGCCGGCGGTGCTCCCCACCCTGCTCGGCCAGGACTATCCCGGCGCGCTGACCGTCATCGTGGTCGACGACTGCAGCACCGACGGCACCGCCGAGGTCGCGGCCCGGCTCGGCCCGGAGCCGGGCCGCCCGGGCCGCCCGGGGCGGGCCCTGCGGGTGGTGCCCGGCGTCCCGCTGCCGCCCGGCTGGGCCGGCAAGGTCTGGGCCATGGCCCAGGGCCTGGCCGCGGCCGGCGACGGCGCGGAGCCCGGGTACGTGCTGTTCACCGACGCGGACATCGCCTGGGCGCCCGGGGTGCTGCGGGCCCTGGTCCGCGCCGCCGAGCAGGACGACCGGGACCTGGTTTCCCAGATGGCGCTGCTGCGGACCGCGACCGGGTGGGAGCGGGTCATCGTCCCCGCGTTCGTGTACTTCTTCGCCCAGCTGTACCCGTTCGGGCGGGTGAGCTCGCCGCGGTCGCGCACCGCGGCGGCGGCCGGCGGCTGCATGCTCGTGCGCCGCGCGGCCCTGGCGCGATCCGGCGGGCTGGCCCCGATCAGCGGCGCCCGCATCGACGACGTGGCCCTGGGCCAGGTGATCAAGGGCCAGCGCGGGCGCTGCTGGCTCGGGCTGTCGACCGAGGTGGTGAGCGTGCGGCCGTACCCCGGGCTCGCCGACCTGTGGCACATGGTGGCCCGGTCGGCCTACGTCCAGCTCCGGTATTCGCCCTGGCTGCTGGCCGCGACCGTGGCCGGGCTGGCGTTCATCTACGTCCTGCCGCCGGCCGGGGCGATCACCGGGCTGGCCGCCGTGGCCGCGGGCGGCGCCACCGGGCCGGCCGTGCTGACCCTCGGCGCGGGCCTGGCCGGCTGGGCCCTGATGTCCCTGACCTACCTGCCCATGCTCCGGCTGTACCGGCTGTCGCCGCTGCGGGCGCCCGGCCTGCCGCTGATCGCCGTGCTCTACGCCGCGATGACCGTCGACTCCGCGCGGCGGCACTACGCGGGCCGGGGCGGCGAATGGAAGGGGCGGACCGACCAGGGACCGTTACGCTTGCTCCGTGACCGAAACGCACCCCACGGACCGGCTGTGGGCGGACGAGCCGGGATCCGGCTGGCTCCGCTATCTCATCGCCGACGTCTTCACCGCCACCCCGCTCGAAGGCAACCCGCTCGCGGTCTTCCCGGACGGACGCGGCCTGGGGGTGGACGTGATGCAGCGCACCGCCCGGGAGCTGAACCTGTCCGAGACGGTGTTCTTCCTGCCGGCCGAGGACCCCGCCAACGTCCGGGTGCGGATCTTCACCCCCGCGGACGAGCTGACCTTCGCCGGGCACCCGGTGCTCGGCTCGGCGTTCGTGCTCGGCGAGGCCCTGGGCACGTCGGCGATGACGCTGGAGACCGGGGCCGGCCTGGTCCCCGTGGAACTGGAGCGGGACCGCGGCCGGATCACCTTCGGCCGGATGGAGCAGCCCGTCCCGGTGCCCGAGCCGTACGAGGACGCCGACGCGCTGCTGGCCGCGCTGGGCGTGCCGCGGTACGGGCTGCCGGTCGAGTCGTACCGCAACGGGCCCCGGCACGTCTACGTCGAGCTGGCCAGCGAGGCCGAGGTCGCCGGGCTGTGGCCGGACCAGCGCGCGCTGGCCCACCTCCCGATCGCGGTGAGTACCTTCGCCGGTAACGGGCCGGGCTGGAAGACCCGGATGTTCGCGCCGTTCCACGGGGTGCCCGAGGACCCGGCCACCGGCTCGGCGGCCGGGCCGCTCGCGGTCCACCTGGCCCGGCACGGGCGGATCGGCTTCGGCGAGGAGATCGAGATCCGGCAGGGCGAGGAGATCGGCCGGCCGTCCCGGCTGTACTCGCGGGCCGAGGGCTCGGCCGACAAGGTGGAGCGGGTCCTGGTCGGCGGGTCGGCGGTCATCGTGGCCCGCGGCGAGTACCGGCTCGGCTAGCCCTCGCGCCCCGGCCTGGACCATGATGGGCCTGGCGCACGATCCCCGATGACCAGGACTTGAGAAAGGGTGTTCCCGTGACGATCAGCGTTCAGGGCGTGGTGGCCCGCGGCAAGGGCGAGCCGGTGGAGCTGACGACCGTACTCGTCCCCGAGCCCGGACCGGGTGAGGCGCTGGTCACCGTGCAGGCGTGCGGGGTGTGCCACACCGACCTGCACTACAAGGAGGGCGGCATCGGGGACGACTTCCCGTACCTGCTCGGGCACGAGGCGGCGGGCCTGGTCGAGGCCGTCGGCCCGGACGTGACCGACGTCGCGCCCGGCGACTTCGTCATCCTGAACTGGCGCGCCGTGTGCGGGCGCTGCCGGGCCTGCCGCCGCGGCCGCCCCTGGTACTGCTTCAGCACCCACAACGCGACCCAGAAGATGACCCTGGCCGACGGCACGGTGCTGTCCCCGGCCCTGGGCATCGGCGCGTTCGCGGAGAAGACGCTGGTCGCCTCCGGCCAGTGCACCAAGGTGGACCCGGCCATCCCGGCGGCCACCGCCGGGCTGCTCGGCTGCGGGGTGATGGCGGGCATCGGCGCCGCCATCAACACCGGCGGCGTGAGCCGGGGCGATACCGTGGCGGTGATCGGCTGCGGCGGCGTGGGCGACGGCGCGATCCTCGGCGCTGCCCTGGCCGGGGCCCGGACGATCATCGCGGTCGACGTGGACGACCGGAAGCTGGACTGGGCCCGGGAGTTCGGCGCCACCGACGTGATCAACTCCCGTGACACCGATCCCGTGGCCCGGATCAGGGAGCTGACCGGGGGCAACGGCGCGGACGTGGTGATCGAGGCGATCGGCCGGCCGCAGACCTACGAGCAGGCGTTCTACGCCCGCGACCTGGCCGGCACCGTGGTCCTGGTCGGCGTGCCGACCCCGGACATGCGGCTGGACCTGCCGCTGCTGGACGTGTTCGGCCGCGGCGGGGCGCTCAAGTCGTCCTGGTACGGGGACTGCCTGCCCAGCCGCGACTTCCCCATGCTGGTCGACCTGCACCTGTCCGGCCGCCTGCCGCTGGACAAGTTCGTGTCCGAGACCATCGGCCTGGACCAGGTCGAGGAGGCCTTCGCCAAGATGGGCCGCGGCGAGGTGCTGCGCAGCGTCGTGACCCTGTGAGCGCCGCCGCGACCCCTGCCGCCCGCATCGCCATGTGGTCGGGGCCGCGGACGGTGTCCACCGCGCTGATGCGGGCCTGGCAGAACCGGCCGGACACGGTGGTCACCGACGAGCCGCTGTACGCCTTCTACCTGGACCGCACCGGCCTGGATCACCCCGGCCGGGACGAGGTGATCGCCAGCCAGCCCGCCGACTGGCGGGTGGTGCTGGCCCGGCTGGCCAGCGACCCGCTGCCGCCCGGGGTGAGCATCAGCTACGCCAAGCACATGACGCATCACCTGCTGCCGGAGGTGGACCGCGCCGCCCTGGCCCCGCTGCGGCACGCCCACCTGATCCGGGACCCGCGCGAGCTGCTCGCCTCCTACGCCCGGGTGCGTGCCGAGCCGGACCTGGACGACCTGGGCCTGCGCCAGCAGGCCGAGATCTTCGAGGCGTTCGGCGGGCCGGTCGTCGATTCCCGCGACCTG
>Ga0335072_10004647_pt1 | contig 20313 bp, 20 predicted proteins | sample Lox_Sample_21_FD_206725 | JGI IMG/M metagenome (GOLD analysis project Ga0335072, IMG submission 206725) | Soil microbial communities from Loxahatchee National Wildlife Refuge, Florida, United States - Lox_Sample_2.1 | ecosystem: Environmental > Terrestrial > Soil > Wetlands | place: USA...
TTTCGTGGGGCGCATCCAGATGGTTTTCAGGCTTGATCGAAAGACATCATTTTTGTTCCTGCTCACGGCTAACACGACCACTCCACGAGACAGAATGTGGTCTCACGTCCAATTGAGTGTCAGTGCCCCCGACTGTACTGCCTACTACTTACTGTTGCTAACCGCCACTTACCATCTAGATTGGCTAGAAGCAACTGATGTGAGAAATTGTTTCCCCTAGTAACATTCTAGACCCGAGACAGTGGACTGGTGCCAATCCGCCACTCGCTACTGGCCTGGGCCCTCGTAACGCCGGTATCGCGTGGCATTGGCCTCGCCTTACCCTGGACACCTGCTCACTACCACGCCATCATCACTCCCCATCGTCGCAGCCGCTCGCTTCGATCCCTCCGGCACCAAAGCACCGCATCCTCAATGGTCTCCACGTCCCCTTTTCCCACTCCTCTCGCCTCGATGCCCAGCACATCGAGTTCGACTCTGAATCCTCCGCCGCCGATACGGCCACCTACTACAATGACCGCTCCAGGTCCAAGAATGCCCATCTGCGCCTTGGCCTCCTCGTGCCAGGCATGCTCGTTCCTGAGCGCGCACCCAACAAGATCTCCCACAACGCTACCCTCGCAACACTGAGGCCTAACCTCCTCGCCCCCTTGATGCTCATAAAGCACTTCACTGCCTTCCTCCCAAAAGAAGGCAGCGCAGCTCGAGGCCATCGAAGGTCTCAACGATACAGCGATCATAGCAATCGTGTCCGCGAGGGTTGGTAGTATCTCGGACAAACCAACGCGATGGGTGGTATAGCTACTGCACATCCAAAGCCGGTGTGAATTAGCTGGTCAAGAGCTTGAACATCTTGCTGCAACTGCAGACGGGGACCAAGGCGATGAGCGTCGGGCTGCATCCTAATACGGTGAAGACAGATCTGAGCAGAGAGTTCTTGGAGAGTACGCCAAAGGAGAAACTCTTTGAGCCAGCGTTTGCGGCTGAGAAGCTGTTAGGCGTTCTCAAGGGCTTGGGTGGTAGTGGCAGGGGAAAGTCGGGACTGGGCTAACAAGGAGATTCTGCCCTGACTCTGGGAAATAATGTCTTCAAACAGAACAGAGAAAGACATCGACTTTTCGATCTCGGGGGGGTTGGTTCGCTAGTTATCGGGCTATTATCTTTCTCTCTACCTGGACCGCTCCCTTCCCTACATTATGTCTCGTAGAGTTGAGCGGCAGTGCTACACTATTATGGTAGGGTGGATATGACCCCCCAGTCTGGACAGGCTGGCATATAGGACACAACCTACATAGGTAGCTAGACAGCCCAGCAAGGGTAAAAACAAGGATCTTTCCTCTCCTTTTCTTCTGTCTTGGTCGTTAGGATTGACAGTGGGCTCGGACTGGACTTTACGGTACACGCTGGCGTGTACGGCAAAGTCCCCTTCCTCCACCCCCCAAAAGAGCTTGTTGTTGTTGTCCTCCACGACCCGAACCCTTCACACTATCTATCGTCATATTCCGGTGTCGGGATCGTCTACATCCTTAAGTATGGACGGGTAATCCTCTCGACAGGACTAGGTGATGGGGTCATTAGATCCTGGGGTCTTCTCGTAACCAGCTAATGCTCTTTGATAGAGTGGCCCGGATTCGCCAATCCTCTGTTGAAGATGTAGCATGTCGCTGATGCAAACTCATCACAGCTACTTGACGAACTTGTGGTAGAACCTCCCCTAAGGTGTCAAACATCATTTTCGAGTCTCATATGCTGAGGAGCTGGGCTTGACTAATGTCGGCTTCCATCGACTGGGATATTGATTTTCCTCATAAGATTATGTTACTCCGCTATAATGGATCGTGATGAGCTGTTTCGACTGCTTGCAGCTTGGCTTCTAGCTATGTAACATTGGTCAGCATATATCATACATCTGCAAACATGGAGGGGCCGATGTACGAGGTGTCATCACCAAACAGGCTAAAGTCATCACCGAAATCTGTAGCTCGCGCCTTGCCCCTTGTCAGCGCCATCAGGTTCCTCATTTCCATGCCTAACAGGCCGAGCCTCGTTAGCCTGCATATTACGAATTTCGTCCCACAACTCGTTTCTGTCTCATGAAACGTTCACCTTCATTCCTAATATCACTCGGTCGTTTTGTATTCCATTGGAACAGCCTCATTGGGTCTCACCAGCAACTTGGCCTTGAATATGAAGTTGCGCCCGAGCACAACGTTGAATGGAGGGTCATTGGAAACGACTAAGAAACGGAGCCTCCAGGACTTGGCCGCCTGCACTTTCTGGAAATGGAACTGAAGATCGATACACCCCACAGGCCGGAGCGTGGCTCCATTTCCGCCAATTATGTCGGGCCCTGTATATGGTTCGATCTCAAATCCTGTTTCAAGGGCCTTTCCTTCGCTGATAAAGTTATCGTCAATGCCGGTGTCTAGTATTGCCCGCATGAATAGCTTCTCTTCATGAAGGAGGACGGCGATGCCTTCGACAAAGCACTCGGACTTTTCTCGGGATTCAAACCAGTCGTACTCCGGTAGCTTTGGAAGCCCGATAGATGCACCAGCCTTTGAAGGTTGAGGTTGTTCGCTCTCCCGTGGTAGCTTACGACCAATGCTTTCGAGCGGTTTGTCGTCGTCCAAAGAAACACCAGTTATCTTCTCCACGAACTCGAGGTCTTCTATAGCTATCTTAGTCGTGGGCACGGCGATTTTAACTCCGTTCTGTTTGTGAAGATGAATCTTGCCGTCGGCAAGTCCAATAAGTTGCGCCTCAACCCGGAATGAGCCAGATCGATCAGTCCATGTGCGTAATTTCTTTGGATCTGGTTCTGAATCGCCAGTCAGTTACCAAATTTAAACTAGAGTATGTTAGCTTACTTGGTTTTGTCGGCTTACTGGCATTGATGTCAGTCCGGCTCGGTGGTTCATTCGCACTGATGGCGGATAATTCAACGTAGCTGCTAGGAACAAATCCTTCTTTGCCATTTTTGGCTACCCGTATCATCCACCATTCTTCAGATGTGTGGTCGTCTAAGATGATGACCTCATCTCCCGTAGCCATAGTGACTTCACTATTATCTCGCGCCGTGAAGTCATATAGCATCTGACCTCTCTTCTCCCCTGCGCCCCCAGAATCAGCGCGCAAGGATGGCAAATCAAAATAGCCATCAGCATCAAGTGGCGGCGGAGAATATAAAGGACTGGCGACCCTTTGTATGACGGCCGGAAATCCCCCCTGTTGTTGAGTACCAGTGCGTGGTTCTTCGGGGGTCATAGAATGCGCAGCTAAGCTCTCAGTACGAGATGGTTGGGACTCGAAGGCTAGACTTGATTTTTCCGCACTGTCTTCCCCACCTAACGACTCGTTTCTCTGTAAAGCATTATTTGATGCGGCTTCACCGTCATCTGTATCCTCGCCCTTTTCAAGATGGTGTGATTTCGGCAGGGCGAATATGGAGAGACGTTCCAAATGATATGCGACGTGGAGATGCATGTCGTTGATATTCTCGTATTGTGTATAACAGAACGGACAAGGGCGATCGCATTGAGTCAGCGATGAGATGCCAGCACGGACTAGGACTTCAATGGACGGATCTTCATTTGCCATCTTGTGGTGTTTCTCGAGGTGTTGTCGGTAGCTAATTGCGTCTTCGAATGTCTCGTTGACATGATGAATACATCGCCAGGTGCTGCGATGGCTGGAATTTTCGTGATTGATCCAATCTTGACGAGAGTCGAACAGTGTGTCGCCTTCCACGCAGTTGGGGTAAGTGCACACGTAAGGTCGGAGGTCATGGAGGACATGGTTACTGGGACAATGTTAGTATCTGCAGGCTGTGACGAAAGGCATCCCTACCGCCATAATTTGTCTCTGGTATATTCCTTTGAGCACAGGAAGAAGCAGTATGGACACTCGAAGTACCTATCATTGCCGATATCTGGAGGGGGAGGAACTTCGACAGCCTCGTTGTCAGTGCCTCTCGCCGTTGGAGCGTAGACTGATTCCGAGACGTTGGATTTGGCATCGAGGATGGCTTTGTTAGGGTCAAGGAAGGTGGCAGTCGTGGGATTCGACAGGCCAGCGGCCGATACAGCCAGTCGAGCGAGATGCGTCACGTCTCCTTGCTCGTTTTGTCTTGGCCCGACATTTGGTTGTGTCGGATTTGCTTGTGCCGCATATGCCACCTTCGATCGATGCCTTTTTCCGTGGGCCAGTATTCGACGCCTAGTCGTGATTGCCCTGCTCATTCGGTCTACCAGATAAGTCACGTTGATGGCGTTTAGGTCAACTCCATTATGTCTAAACATTTCTTGGACGTGTCCTTGATCAAACTTAGCGTATTGGTCAAACAGGTCGACTCCAGTTACTGAGTCGGGCAGTTGAAATTTCAGTGCCTTCGAAGATACTGTACGCGTAGCTGGACTTCTTATTTTGGAAGCTATCCGAAATAAGCGGTCGAGAATGTCTGCGGCTTCTTGAATGCAAAGCTGGACCTCGTCCTCGTCCTCATTAGCATAGTCATCACCGCATTCATCTTCCATGTCGAGGGACCCTTCAAGCAATTCTGGAGCTATCGCACAAAGTTCATCAGCTGGAACCTCGATATTTAGTCGTCGAGAGACTGCCAAGTGTTAGTTAAGATTCGAATTGGAGGTCTGATCGACGGACCTTCAACAAGCATAGATTTGAAATCCTGTAGCAGAGACTTTATGACCGTGCGAACCGTGTCAGCCCCCCTTAGTCTGTAAAAGAGCGAGGCATGGCCAGTGGCGCAGAGGCCAAGGTTCAGAGCCCATAGCCGAAAACGTTCGGATTCGTGGAAGATTGCTGCACATTTCTCGACGCTTGTATTCGCGCGCTGGAGAGGCACCAACAACCTTTCAATCCCCAGCCCGATGTCCCTCAAAGAATCTGTAACGTGCCCGATCTCGGTCATCTTCAATCAAGCACAAGGTAAGACTTGCTCAATGGAACGTTGGAGGCGTGTCCATCGATCATTGTCGGTAGCCTTGTAGTTTGCTAATATGCTGCCACTCCTTTTTCACGCGCAGCTGAGCTTGAGGCCAATTTGAGGATGAAAGATGAAGAATCGTTAGTTCTAAGGTGCACCTCGTGAGAAAGAGAGGCAGACGCGACGTGGCCGCACCATCGGCCAATAGGATAGAGTTGTCTCTTTCTGTCACTCTACCCCACCGTATCGATACAAGGATCCTATAGAACTGAAGTCAGCGCATCTTTTAAGCTATCTGGGGTTTATGTGGGACCTTTAATTGGGTTGTGGTGGATGATGATGGCTGGGGAGAAACCTTTCTCGATTTTCAGAATTTTTGGCACTCTACCCCACTGTACCCCTCGTTTGCCGACAGCCTGCATGATCCTACACAGTGGGCTAAATGGAGCACCTAGCTATTCCTATTCCTCGCCCCAAGATTTTCTCTGCCGAGAGGTCTATTCTATCAAAGTTCTCGAAAGCTACTAATTTTTGCGCGCATGGTGCGGCAAAATGTCAGGCATTGAAGTTGCCGGCATCGTTCTCGCGGTGCTGCCAATCGTTGTGGAGGCGCTCAAATCTGCAAACAGAGGGAAAGTGGTCTTCTTAAGGAAGCGACATGTCGATAAACTGATTCACGAGCTGCAAGAACAGCAAGCATGTCTTGCATTGACTGTAAGAGCGCTGTTTGTCAAGTCTGGCGTCACCGAATTTTCAGAGGACTGGGAGAAGCTTCCGGGTTTGTTGAGGGATCGAGACAATATCAGAGAGGCTGTCGAAAATTTCTTGGAGCCGAAGGTCTTCGAAGTATACAACCACTCGCTCAAGCAGTGCGAGAGAGCTGTCAGCGACATCGCCAGGCGGATTGGCGGGGTTTGTGGAGGGGATTTGACGAAGGTATGGAGATGCCGTCACCTCACGATGATCTGGTAGAAATCTAAATGGCTGATTGAGGGAACAACTTCTCGGTATGTAGGGAGCTGAGGACCTCGAACAACTGCTTCAGGCAAACTTGGCAGCTACTTCAGCAGCCCAGCCCTTCAGGGCTCTTAAATTGTTGCTACGGAAAGACGAGATTGACGAGGCTATCCGACACCTGAGAGACGCCGTGGTAGGACTCGGCAACCTGCAGAAGTTGGTAGAGGCTGGGGACATGCCATCGATAATAGGTGGCTCGCCGTCTAGCAAAAAGGCGAAGCAACTCGCAAAGACATTATCGCGGGCTCGAGAATACGCGAACTCGCTCTACTCTGCCATCGCTCAGTCGTGGTCGCCGACATGCTCTCAAAGCCACAGCACGAAGCTGTTTCTTGAACCTAGGCTTGCTTTGAAACAACCAACACGTCAAGGAAATGAAAATAATAACGAGAAATTGAAGTATAAAGCACTCATACTTTGCTCAGCCGAGACCACGCCTGCTCTGGTATGGCACGAGGACCATATCGAACTACTCGAAGAGGAAATACCCCCTGTTCCAATAGCTCCTCCGTCAGCAGGCACCATCAATGCAGCATTCCGGATTCCCGCCGTGACTTTCACTGGCGTTCAACAGTCACAGCAGGCGCAACTTGCCTTGAACGATGTAGTCAACCTCTGCGAGCTGACAAAACAGGCCTTGGTGGAGCAGAAGGTCTTTCAGCTATACCTCCTTCGACAATCTAGGATGCGATTCAGAAACTCCCAAAACTCATGTGCTGCCACCCCTGCCTCGAAGAGAAGCGCTACACTGGCAGAGTTATTATCTGTCAGCGGATCAGGAGGAGACCGGACACGAAGAATACCCCTCAAAAACCGAATGTTGCTTGCTCTGGCTTTATCATCAAACATGTTGCAGCTGCAAGAGACTCCGTGGCTTAGCGAATCCTGGTCAAAGAATGATATCTTGTTCCTAGAGAAACAGGGAGTCACGGCAAACGCTGCCCACATTTCTGCGGCTGACTTTGACACGACTAGGCCGTTCATTCTGCAAAAATTTGCGACCGGAGCCATAACTACAGCGACCACTCTGCCGCCTAGGAGAACACTCCAAGATTTTGCTGTGGTCTTGCTAGAGCTCTGGCATGAAACGACCCTTGAGCTCCAATTCGGACTGACCACGACCCCGTCGTCTGGAGACAGGTTATCTCTAGCCCTGGACTGGCTGGATGATCAGATGAATCCTCCACCTGATCAATATCGACAAGCAGTCTCTCAATGTTTGCAACCGCATTTCTCAACAGTGAGCGGCATCCTCAGCTGGGATGATCTCCAGTTCCGACATGCCATATGCCAATTCGTCATTAACCCTTTGGGGAAGACCTGTGAACAATGGTCGTAGTTTAGCTGTACCTACTGTGCAAATACCAATTTTAATATTCCCCTCATGTCAGAAATCCTCCCTTGTACCCTTGCTTGTGCTAGACTTAGCGCTCGCGACAGTTAGTTGAAGGGGTAAGAAGGGCCTTCCCTCTTACCTCACTGACAACTATAGGTACTCGATGCCAATGGAAATAGCGGAAATGCCTTATTGGGAAGGTCCCTGCGCAGGGAAGAAAATGGGATTATTCTACATCTTGTTCGTCTAGCAAGGCATCGCTAAATAAGGTAGTCACAAATCCAGCCTCGATATTGACTCCTGGCGTAGGAGGGCACGCCGGTGACCCCCCCCCCCCTCTTTGACCATACCTGTCCTCCACCACCATCATTCTGGGCAACAGCAGCGCTAGAAGCAGCTGGTTTCTTCAGATGCGATATGAATACCAGTAACAAAGATGAGGTTGTAAGCTACTGTTGCACCGTCCTGCAGAAGCAATGTATTGAGCCACAAGGTGGCCAGCCAGAAACAGCCGAACGGAAGCTCTCGCTCTCCACATTTAGCAGAACCATGTCGAGCCCAGATTATTCCTGCACACGGTGCTCGCAACCTCTGAGGTCATGCCCTCGAGGGCAGTGAGGCCCTTCGAGGGTGAGGGTAGGGGTTTGTCTGACCTTGAGGGCCCTCGTCTCATTGGACCCTGAGGGCGAGGGGGGTGGTTGTCTTACCTCACCTCATGGGTTGCGAGCACTACCTGCGCAATCCAAACGCAGGGGTAGAGCGGCGGTGGAGAGATATCTTGCGCGCGTGAAGAGGCCGTAGGTGGGGATGTAATGTGCAAGGTTATTGGCTGGCGGTACTTGGTGCTAGACAAGCCTAGTGGGACGAGAATTTCATAGACGCTCCGAAGTGGATGGGAGAGCATGGGTTTAACTCCGATCTTGGTGTGGATATGAGCAGTGGTGGCGCGTGTAGTTGACTGAAGCTATTGAAATGATCAAGAGAGTCAACGAGAGCGTTCATCCAACGCAAAGGGTGCGGGTTGTTGTCGGTAAGTGGTGCACCTCCTCTCTAAGGCTCTGGCTGGCGAAGTGCTTTGGAAGAATAGAGCACATATAATCTGCGCTGATGCAAAGGGTAGATCACGCGTGTAAGCCTGATATGCGCAAGAAAGACTTGGAGAGACCGAAAGCCTTTGATGAGTGGGTTCCCCATATAACAGCTTTCGCCGCCCTTCCAAATACGTATATGAAGCTGTCTAGTGAAATTGTCCGAGATAGAACCTCTCCCTTCGGCAAGAGAGTTAGCGAAAATGGATTTCTGGGTGAGACATTGGGTTATCGTCGAGGCCGCCGACCGCGTCGAGGCTTGGTTATTTTTGCTGTCTTGAGCATATTTGGGCAACACCGAGTCATATGTTGCGGAGACTGGTCTGTTTGCAACACAAGTGGAGGAGGCAACCCTGCTGGCTTCAATACCTGGGTCCCCGTCATGAGGTTGTCTACATCTCAGCTCAAGAGCTTCGAGCTTTTTGCTTCGCTCTCGGGAACAACAACAGCAAAGGTGCATAAAATCCGACTTGGAGGCTCCGACAGCAGAGCCAGAATTGGAAGCACAGCTATCCCGAGGTTCAATGACGGCCAGGGCTTGTGGAATCCCTTTACGGCTATCGGTACTGCAAGCGACCTTCTATGGGTGGCTAATTTGCGTCGTGGAACGGCTTCAATGCTTCGGGATTGGAGGCCATATCTTGCTTAGGTGGGCTTGCTGTTTCTGGTGAAAGTGGAAGATCGCCGATCACCATAGGTTTCTGGCCGCAGTTGACTTGTAAATAGTAGCGATGACATGACTTCTGCACCGGCCTTTGCTAGCAGACAAAGCATAGCTTCTAAAAAGAGCATATAAATTCCAAGAATTCCTGCTCTCTCCAAATTCCAGCATTTTGGCAACAGCCAGCGCACTCTCGATGCTGTGATGTCCGCCATGAAGTGCAGCTGTTGAATTGCGTACTGCTTGATCGCTTTCGAAGCAGTCTGCGATTGTACTGCAACATAGAGCGGAAAGGCAAGCCGGTAGCAGGGTACATGCTGCTTTGCGTTCCCTTGCTGTGCGAGCGAGGTCCGCGCATCTTGGATAGGAACAACTGGGAGGAGATCTGTACGTGTAGTATCTTTGCAGAAGAAATTCGATGAGCTGCAGATGCATTGTGGTACCGTGGCATATATCTTGTGGCTCATCTGATCTATCGTGGTAGTGGCGTAGTACTCTAGGCCGGACTGGAAGAGCCTGACGCAGGGTCAATGGGAGGCTTGGGACAGCGTGAAAAGGTGAGCTCGCAGAGGAGGATTCTTGTAAGTCGAAGCACATTCCACATCTGTCCTATGTGCTCGTCCGTGTAAATGTAATGATATGCTTCATAGTGATGTGCCGGCTTCTCATCCACGTATACCGTCTTGCGTTGCTAGGACGAAGTTATCTGTTGTGACAGAGTTAGGAATTGCGTATCTAGATCCATTGCAGCTCGAACAATCTCATCGCCGGAAAGGAGATTGTGCTTGACTTGGTTCTTCAGGCGTACATACTCGACCATGAGCTTTGACTCCCCCACTTGTGATCTGATGGCTCAGCAAAGGACGAGGCGGCAGCAATCCGCAAAGCAACCACTTCTTCTGGGGCAGCCCTATCGCTAGCCACACAGCTTATCAAAATGTTCATGCTTAGCCGCACTAGCATGTGGAGACCGTCAGGGTTACGATACTACTCGTTCCCGCGAAGCTGGACCAACAAAAGTGCTCCTTTAATGTGTGCTGCCCAAGCACTGTCATATTGTGGCTCCTTGCTCGTTATCTTCTCGTACAGGTCCAACAGCAATATTGATAGCATCGTAGAGTCCTTCGTGGCTGGCTCTGGGCTCTGAAGCGCCTTGCTGGTGAATTTGAGAGCATCGACACGCTGCAGCTGAGCCTCTTTATGAGCGCTTTCGGAGTGCTTTTGGTAGTTCAGATAAGTAAGCAAGCGAAACAGCGTCGATGCTTTTGATCAGGTGCTCATCTTTGACAGCCGGTGAACAGTACTGTCTCATAAGGCTGTAGCCTTTGGTCTCACCAACCACATAATTCTGGTAGAAGGTCTTCTTAGCCTGGTGACAAAGAGATAGATCCAATGATTGACCTTTTTGTTGGACAGTGGTGGTCTCGTCCCTTATCCTGATGGCACTGGCATCTCGATATTCTGTGCATGCAAGGTGGGCTCGGCGGCATTGATTGCATCCATCCTTGCGAAGATCGCGCAACAGCTTCCTCTTTCTACATAGCAGGCATGCTTTCGATAGCTTGCGCAGTAAGCCATTGCGTATGTGCTTGTGGAGAAAAGACAGGTTCGGCAAGCAGAGCGTAGAAGTGAGGCAAGGAAGGAATACAAAAGAGAGGAGCCTGGTACAGTCAGCCTTTACTCAACCACGCAGCGACTTGGTCGCGACATGGCTAGTAGTCACAGATTCCCACGATGATCTGTGTCAAACCGGGGATACCAGATCAGTGCACGGACCACCATCAGAATCAGCGTCGGATTGGGGATGCCTTGACCCAACGAAGTACACCCTTTTCTGCCGTCTATAAAGTCCTCGCCATCTGCCAAAATATCCTGCCTGCGTTCCCAGGCTGGCTCGCCCAGCTCGCCCAGCTCGCCACAAGCCCATCTCTTCGCCTGCACGCCAACCTCATCGAGAGCGACAGTTTTTCTTCACAGCGGCCACAACCCGCCATAATACCTCACATCTCCTTGGTTTCTCTGGCCTTCGTTTGATACCCAAGTAATAATTCCGACCAAGTTTGATTCTGGCATGAAGATGGCGCAGAACACTACTCCAGCGTCCCAAAAGAAAATCATCATCCTCGGCGGCTCATTCGTGACGTATCTACCCCCCGCTATCTTCTCAAATATGTTGTTCCCCACCTGCCCGACAAAGCGTCGTACCAGGTCATCATTGTCAGCGCCTCGCCATAGGCCATGTGCTGACCCGCTTGCCCTCGTGCGCTGATATCGGACGACATGTTCCCACAAGAGAAGCTCTTCGTCAACATCCCGAAAGCATTTGAGCAGTACCTCAAGGGCAGCTTCCGCTTTATTCATGGCACAGCAACAGAGCTTGACCACACCAACCGAACTGTCTCCATCAGCTTAGCAATCAGCAACACCGAGATGATCCATTTCTACGCTCTCGTTATCGCCACCGGCGCATCTACGCCTTCTCCCTTGCTTGGCCCAAACCGGGACGACGAATTCCTACGAACAAACTAGACCACATTCTGGAAAGCACTGCCGACTGCCAGGGACATCGCCATTGCCGGCGAAGGTTCTACAAGTGTCGAGACAACCGGTGAGCTTGACGAATTCTTTAATGGCCGCGGCGGTTGGTTCACCTCGAAGTTAGCGAACCCCAAGGTCCCTATTACTTGTCGTGAGCGCCGAATCAAAGATTCTACCCGTCCTCCGACCCGCCATCGCGAAGAAAGCCGAGGGATATCTCGCCAAAGTCTGCGTAACCGTCGTCAAGAACGCGCGAGTCAAGACTGGCGCCACATGGCGCCGGGACAGACAGCGCCACGACCAAGGCAACGCTGTCACCCGAGGATGGGAAGACGCTAGATACCAACCTCTACATCCCCGCGACCGGCACAAGACTAAACACTAGTTTCATCGACTAGCGGCAGACGGCCGTGTCGACACCAACGCCTCAACCTTGCGTGTCGATAACGCTGGGCCAGGCGTATACGCCGTCGGCGATGCGACATCACATGCAAGGCCTGCCGTCCATCTCATCCTCAGCACCATCCCCGTCCTCTACGCAAACATCAAGCGCGATTTACTGCTGGCTGCTAGGAAGGAGAAGAGCTTCGTTGGTGAGGACAGGGTGTTCAAGGAAGATACTCGCGAGACGCAAATGGTGCCCATTGAAAAGAGCAAAGGGGTTGGCGTGGCGATGGGTACCAGTTACCCAGCTTCATGGTGTGGCTGATTAAGGGGCGGGACTTCTGGTTGTGGATGACAGAGGATCTATTATGGTGGGGTGGATAGCACCCCCTAGCCTGGCAAGACTGACACATAGGACACAACCTACATAGGTAGCTAGACAACCCAGCAAGGGCAAGAACAAGAATCTTTCCTCTCTTTTTCTTCCGTCTCGGTTGTTAGGATAGACAGTGGCTCGGCCTGGGCTTTACCGTACACGCTGGCGTGTACGGCAAATTCCCCTTCCTCCACCCCCAGAGCTGGTTGTTGTTGTCGATGTTGTCCTCATGACCCAATCCCTTCACACTTTGAGGTGCACGCCCGTGAGGTGCACGCCTGTGAGATGGAGGAATCCTGTCTCCCTCTGTGTCATTTCTATCTACCTAAGGAGAAGAAGACATCCATATATGCACATTCGGCCCACCTTGATGCCTGAAGCCGCCTTGCCGGCTAAGGCCACCTCGCCACCTGGGACCTGCCCAGCTGAACCTTTACGAACCGGCGAGTGCAATCAGCATATCTGACATCAATATACCGATTAGATGAATTCCGTACCATTCATCGCTATCGTGGGCCTTGTTGCAAGTTCCATTGCATGAATTTTACTCTCCTCTTCCAATATAGGCTTCTCCAAATTCTTCTAATACCTGCTTCAATGAAGGCCTCTTGATTGGCTTTCCAAGAAATGCATTCATCCCTGCATTCATGCACGCCTCCCGGTTCGACTCGTCGGCAAAAGCAGTGAGGGCTATAATTGGTGCAGAAAAGCCGAGTTCACGGATCCGCTTGGTTGACTCGATGCCGTCCATATTAGGCATCTGGATATCCATAAAGACAACGTCAAAATGCGGGCTGTTCGGGTCCATTGATTTCCGAACTTTGTCAAGTGCTTCTTGGCCATCCTCGGCGACAATCACGTCTTACGGATAAGTCAGCATCGAGTCAGAGAGACATCTTTTGTAGACTACTTACCTTGAACCTTCTCAAGCCTTAGCATGCGCAGAATAACCTGCTGGTTAACCTTGTTGTCCTCTGCAACCAGAACTCTAGGAGCCTTGGCGGAAGTGGATTGCTTGACTTCTGTGCGATCGGGTGAAACAGTTCCTCCCATCTCCATGGACATTGACGGTTCATGATTGCCTCGTGAAGCATCGTAATCTGTCACATATGGTTGCGAGAAGCCAACAATGCGAGGAACATCGAGCAATCTGTCTCCGGCTTGATATCCAGTAGTGGGTTCTGGCGAAGGATCCCTTCTAGGTGTCATAGAAGTCCTAGGCTCGTCGTACAACGAGCGACCGACAAGACTGCCATCTCTCGTCGAACCTGGGCCACCGAGAGATGCTGGGACAGACATCGCCTGTTCTTTTAGATAGCGCAGCGGAATGCACAAGGTGAATGTGCTTCCGACACTGATGGTGCTCTTCAGTGTTATTTTGCCACCCATGAGTATTGCAAGCTGAGCACAGATAGCTAAGCCCAGGCCTGTACCTCCATATTTTTTACTGAGAGCTAGGTCTCCCTGGACAAAAGGTTTGAATATTTCTTGTTGGAGGTGCTCCGGCACTCCAGGACCAGTGTCTTCGACTTCAAACTCGAAAAGCAGGTCTGCCACGTTTCCAGGCGTAGTATCGGAGTCGAAAGAGTGGACGTCTTGCTTATCTCCGCTCACCAGGGTGCTGTCGAGAACCATCCCGATGTTTGCAATGGAATCGCGCCGACTTTTACCACGAATGAGAGTCGGTACAAACATCTGGTTGACTGCTTCTTCGGGCAATCCTTCAGTCCCCCTAGCCTAGCTACGTTGGCCACTTGCAGTCTTGGCTAGGCCTTCTCTTGCATAGCCAATGCACTTGAACCTGATCTCGACTGAGCCCCCATGAGGAGTAAACTTGAGGCTATTACTCACCAAGTTCATGAGAACCTGCAGGATGCGATATTGGTCACCACGAAGTGACATTTCTTTTACCAAACCAGTATCTCCCGGTCCATAGATTTCATTCTCAGGTCCAGAGTAAACAACCTTGAGATCAATTTGAGCCTCCCGGGCTTGCTTTTCGAAAATGGAAATGAGCTGTGTACCAATATCAATCAGTCTGAAACCTGCATCCTCCATCACCAGTGATTGTCCGAACGAGTTTCTGCTGAATGTGAGGAGGTCATTGAGAAGATGACTCAAAAGTGAACCGCTTTTGTAGATTATCTTGAGAGATTGGCGAATGCTGTTCATATCCTTTTCCTGAATAGCGACTGCGCACATGCCAAGGATACCGTTGAGGGGGGTTCTCAGCTCGTGTGAGATATTCGCGACAAATAACGTCTTGCTCTCGTTGGCATCTTGAGCAGCATTTCTGCTTTGTTCCAGCTCCGCTGTGCGCAATTTGACTCTATCCTCAAGTCGACTATACTGGACACTAAGCTCATCGGACATCTTGTTGAAGGTGCTTGTAAGGTCAGTCAACTCATCGTGGATGAGGTGACGCTTCTCCGGCACTCGCTGAGGAATTCGGGAACCTTGTTGTCGAATCTTGCTAGCCTTGACATCCGCCGATCCTGTCTTGTTGGTTGTCCACAGCCGATTGACCTGGGCAAAGCGCACCTTTCTTGCCAAAATTTTCATTGACGAGCCTCCGGCTCCCGACCCCGTATCACCAACCGAAACGCGATGTGAAGAATTCGTGTTAGGGTTGAGCTCACAGCTTCCAGAGTTCACCTGCATCTGCAGGCTAGCTTCCTCGTCACTGATAGGCCCTTGATAAGAGGAATCTGGATTTTCACTCTCGGCTGCTTCGTCACATGACTCAATTGACTTTTGCGTGGCTGCCCGTAGTGCGCGAATTGGCCTTGCTGCACAATGCGCTAACGGAAAGGAGACCAGTATGATGGCAACGAATACTGAAAAGACACAGGCAAGAACAATATTGCGGAAGTGGTTGATGGGGCCAATGACCTCGCCATGAGATTGCTCAAAGACAAGCACCCAGTCAACCAATGATGTGGAAAGTCGTGCGTAGCCAACAGATACCTTAATGCCCTCTTCGTTAGTTGATGATATCATTTCGCCGGCATTGTTAATTCTATTGTTCTGATTTGACCATGCATCAAGCACTGCCGGGTATTGGCCCATCGTGAAGGGCAGATCCGGATTTCCAGTGGCAAAAGCGCGAAGTGCATGACGATCTCCCAAGGTTGTATTACTGTACGGGGGGAGAATAAAGGTCATGATAACGTCCGAATTCTGTTTAGCAGACGAGGCCCTGACTTTCTGGTAGAACAAATTATCGTTGATGAATGGGCCGACGATCAGGACTTCGCCTGTGGACCTCAAGCCCTCCGGAGATGCCACAATTTCGTACAACAGCTGTGCATCCATGACAACGGTGAGCCATCCTAGCACATCACTGCGACTTGTATTGTTGCTTATTGCCACTGTGACTGAGACCAGGCTCGAGGTCTCATTCAGATAGAGAGGGCCTTGAATGAGGGTCGAGTCGTAATTCAGAACGCGACGTATGTGGATGAGGTATTCGGAAAGATTGGTTGGTGGGCTGACATCGTACTCGATACGAGAAACATTTGTAGGTCCATCGATGTAGGTGAAGTTTGGATATAGAAAGGAAGGATAACCAGGCCCTATATCACCGAGAAAGACTTGGCTTCCATTGTCATATGTATAAGGCAACTTAATCCTTCCAAGGGCTCCATCTCCGGTAACATTCACAATGCCATGAGTGTCTCCAGGGGTAGGGCTGCTTCTCGGGAAGACAATGGCCTGCAAGAACAGAGTCTCTTCACCACCCCCAGAAAGTGCTCCACCGAGATCGACCTATTGAACTAATCAGCCTTGCTCGAACGCCCCTTCAGGTAAGGTCGCGGGGCGGAAACTTGCAGCAATTTCGTCCAATATGATGTGGGAGGTATTCCCATTGTTAAAGGCCTCGAGGTTTTTCTGCAAGATAGGGCGAGTCGCCATTGACTGAACTGAATCGGCATAGAGCTCCAGGACTTGTGAAACTTGAGCGGCTTTTAGACTTGCTGTTAATGAAAGCGAAGACTCTCTGTAACAATGTTAGGTAAGGGTTCCCACAGAGGAGAAGTCGCCAGCACGGACCGCGCACTGACGATAAAATGATGACTTTGGCTAAAACGAACACCCTTGTCAGTTGGCTAGAAGAGATCGAAAACGCATGTGAGGACATACACCCAAGTTGCCACTGCAAGAACCATCAAAGCCAAGAGCGATGTCAATGCAATGAGGAGACATAGTTGCTCGCGAATTAGTAGCCGCATTTTCAATATTTGGAGGGCCAGAGCACATGACTCGGAGCTGTCGTTCGAAGCCAAAGAAAGCGATTCACCTTGCAGGTAGAAGTAGGCAAAATGGGCTGAGGGGGGTTTCAACGAGCCCGCTGATACTTACCCCATTTCGGGTCACCCGAATGGGCCCTGCACCCCCTAGACTTCGATACAGCTTCATGACTAAAGCGTTACATTCTGTAGGCCATTAGATTCAGAACTGCCTAATCATGGCCGCATGTCCGCGGATAAGGCTCCAGGGTTTGCCATTTTCAGGAAATGCGAGTCATGGTTGCGGCCCATGCCAAGCTAACCTTAATCCAGGGGTCGCTCTGCCGAGGCAACTGCTTACTAAGAAAGAATCAGTAAAAACCAGAGTATAAAACGGAGACGAACGGACATCATATGGGCAGCTCGGTGTGTTAAGGCAATTTCACCAACATTCTAGCCAAGAAGCACAGCTTCAGCACAGCTGAAACACTTCTCATGATGCCGATAGAAAGTACACTGCCCGAGAACGATCACGAAGCTGACCGATTTGCTCACTAACCGGTATGAAGCTGATTCATTGGAAAATCCTATCTGCGGCCCCTCTCGGACTGAACTGCGGCCCTCAGGATCTGTATAACAGGGCGGCAACATTAATGGCTGTGGAACAGTCCGGACCGCGAGTATGGAGCAAGATGGCCGGGAATCTTTCTGGCGTCACACAAAGCTTACAGCCAAACAAAGGTCGAAGCTTACTGTTCCGATCTAGCTAATTGAATTCCTCGTGGGGTAGTCAGGGTGCGTATCCTTCCCTCCCACCACCGTCGGCCCATTTCTTAACATATTTCATGATTATTGGCTGAATCTTCATCAACGAAAGGTACGGAGGCGTGCCTGCTGCCAAGAGAATTCTCGCCCCCCTTTATGCCACTGCGGCAGGGCTCGGTAGCCACCCAGACAACCAATTTTAAGAGACGGACCTCGCACTGCTCCAGGGATGGGTTTTAGGGGCCTTTAGGCATGACTTACCCACTCTAGGCCCTAAAATTAGTGTAGCCTGGAGCCAGGTCACAGATTACAGCGAAAGTGGCTTTCTCTTGGCGGCAGGCACCTTGCATTACGCCTTCGTATGGGTCGACGAGTTTCGACTTTAATGGTCGTGTCCCGGTAGCCAGTGTGATTCTGAAGATTACAACTTGAAATTGGGCTCGAACTCGTCTTGAAAGACATTGCCACATTTTTTTGCCACCAGGCTTATGCCGCCTAGATTCGAAAGCGGGATGAAGAGATATATCTCTAGTATGTCGTCTGGTGGTCGATTGAGTAACCCCGTCCTCTCAAAACATCATTCCTGCACCGTCTTGCCGTAGTCGTACTGTATCACGCCTCCGAACAACTCTTCCGGTCTACTAACCACCACATCTTCCAGTCAAATATCATCCCGCGCGTCCGGCACCCCGCCACCAATTCCTGTCATCAGCCCGAACCGCAACGACCTAAACGTCCACAGTATTTCTTCTGCTACCCGTGCCACCGATATTACTTCCATCACTCCTTCCGAGAGGCACGCGATTGCCACATTATGTGGCCCAATCCGTCCTAGGGTATAGTTGTTGTGGTCGCGGCGGTCTTGTGGCAAACTATCGTGACGCTCGTCCAGTATGCCTCTTGCCGCGGCCAGCTCGGTCGGAAGCGTGCAAAATCCACTCCACCGGGTAGCCCTTGTTGCGAATAGGCCGCGTCTCGGTGGCTATTCGCAGGTTCGTACGTTCCTACATTCGTATACCTCAGCTGGACAGGAACCAGCTGGAAAGGTACAGCTGAACAGGGACCAGCTATTCGCACAAAACAGGCACTCGACTAACAGGGTTTTCTTATGTGTATAAGTATTTGCTTGTCCCCCAGGTAGAATAGATAGCAATAAGCAGTGCTTCCACAATATATGCATACCTGTCTGCTGCGCGCAACACTGGGGAGCAGTTTCGACATCTCAGTGACTAGTGCGGAACTATGCAGGCTTGCTTGTTTGCCGCTTCTTCCTCAGTCTGTGCGAAGGAGGTCTCTTTCCTAGTTCGTACTTTATCTATCCGACTTCAATCGAAGACATGAATTGCAGCCTCGAATTGAAATGCATATATGGAGCAACATCAGTGAGCGGTGCATTCTCTCCCCATCTCGCCGCCGGCATCGAATGAATCGATAGAAAGAGTAACCTTTGAGGTGGATCTTCCTCCTGGAAAGTATCGCTGCCATTGTCTTCGGCATCTTCGCGCTTTAGTTGTCACCCAACACTCTCCACATGATACCCAAGCAAGGAAGCATCGTCTGGGGGCCTATCTTTTTCAGCACGAGATTTGATGGAATCTCCATCAGAATGCACGGAATATAGGTCACAGCCAACAAAACCGAGGTACACGGGATATGCATGCGAGATAGACAAGATTCTTACAGATTAGGAGACCGGTGAGATACTAGCCAATAACTGCGCAAGCGCCACGCTGGCGAGTATCCCTCAGGAAGAGACAAGCCACTGTAAATAGGAACAAAGGAGGCGTCATGTAAATAGTTAGTGAGTATATGGATGCCCGCATCGGCCATTAATTTGGTGTGTAGGCCGGGGTAATAGAAAATAACTAACTATCTACCTATCCTAGCCATAAGCCTATGGCATAATGTGAGGCCTTGGCACCATCGACGCCTTTTCCGTTTCGTGATCTGGCTCAACCCCTGAGCGGTCGGAAGGCCTAGGCATACGTGGACTTTGAAGGAAACGGCCGTGCTCGTGTACCACAATTGCCAAGATTGGAAAACAGTGAGGCAGCCGAAAATAGACTTATTCAGAAACACCAGGCCTAGATAGGGAAGCTCAACGATCAGTTTGCAGGCTAGAGGATGATATTTGAGGGGAGGACAAGAATTGGTGGTGTAGATTTGGACATTTTTGTAAGTCGATCCCCACAAGATACGCTATGAGCTAGCTAAATGTGGAGTCGTCGATACGGACGGACGTACGGCACATCGAAGGGAACCGCGTCGTCACGGAATCTGGTGAGTCTCCTTTGTGTCGTGCTATGACATCGCCAATGTTCGTCCACTCGGTCCCGAGGCTTCCGAGGGCGGGAATACGGGAGGCAGCCTCCGAGGCTTCTGATCAAAACCACCTTTATCATGATGGTGGCACTGCCCGAGTAAGAATTGGAATCGGTAACAATAGCCTCGAAGCGAAATCCCGTTTGCGCGCCCATTGCGTGGCACAACGAGCAGGAGCCATCTGATCTTCGGGGAGTCCTCACATCCTCCTCAGGACGGCGGTCGCGCCGGTCGTTATTGTAGAGGTCCATGTCGGTTGGATCGTACGTATCCAACACCTTTCTATCGCTCAGGAGATGGTGATCGCATATGGGAGCACGAATATTGTCTAACACCTCGTGGACTAAAGCTCTGGTGCAGTGCCGTTGGATGGTATCCCTTAGCATGCTTAGGCCACCACGATGTTCAAGTAGGGCGACGTTTATGCGGCTTTTAAAACAGGCCTGCGAAAATTGTGGTTCCTGGCTCTCAACGTAATGACTGGGAAAGAGACCTCTGCAATTTGTACAGCATGGATTATTGCGCCCAGTGGTCGCAGTTCATGGGCCGCGGGCTCGAGCCCATGGGCCGGGCTGGGCAGGCTTTTTCCTTCAGGCCCACGCTGTTGGGCCCATGGGCCCACGCTATAAGCGTATGTGGCTTGCGTCTAGGC
>Ga0335072_10004648_pt1 | contig 20313 bp, 15 predicted proteins | sample Lox_Sample_21_FD_206725 | JGI IMG/M metagenome (GOLD analysis project Ga0335072, IMG submission 206725) | Soil microbial communities from Loxahatchee National Wildlife Refuge, Florida, United States - Lox_Sample_2.1 | ecosystem: Environmental > Terrestrial > Soil > Wetlands | place: USA...
CACTCCTACCATCCCACAATTTACCCACCTTTTATCCACAAAAACCTCCGAAAAGGATTAAAAAAAAAATCCCAGCAATAAAAGAGAAGAAAAATTTTCCCCCTCTCTACGGATTATCATTCTTGCCTAAGGTTCTTTACGTACTTCTAGTAAGCCACCCTTTCTAGAGGGGTAAGCAGTGGCAGAGCGGGGAAGGTCGATGAGTATCCTAGACCGCCGATTCCCGACGGAAAGATAAGTCAAATCATCATGCACTTATTTCATGCATCAACGCATGATTTGTGCGGGTGATGGACGTGGCAGTGTCTTGCAGGGCCGATAAGGCCGCATTACAGGCAAAGGTGCAGCAGAGGAAAGAGAAGCGGTGAGGGTTGGCCTGCTTTACCGCCTTTTTTGGGATCGGTGGGTCCGGTATTCCGCTGCAGATTTTGACAGGTGGATAATAAATGGATTATTTTTATTTAATGGGTTTTGTGGTATTTTTAATTGATATTTTGGATCTTGGGATTATGTCTTAGTTTTTTTTGGGGAAAGTGGAATATTGATGGTATATTTGACGGGATTGGAGTGCTGGGATAGGAGTTTGTTGACATGTGGTTGAGAAATTGCTTTGCATGTGAAATTTCGTTTTCATGTGATGGGGAGGAAAGCCCTTATGCTCGAGGTCACCTGGCGATGAGGTAAGGCAGGTGAGTAGAGCTTCTGTCTCTGCTGATGGCAACATATTCATCCATTCAGTTCATATTCTAGTCGGTCTCCTTTTTTTCATGTGGAATTGATGATTGCTCTATCTTTATTGCTTCATCACGAGGCGTAGCCTTGCGCAGGTGGCCAGCCTCGTCGAAGAAGGCGGGCTGACTGTGCAATGTCATTGCCTACTTACTCCTTACCAAAGGTCTCTGCAGGTGGCCCCATTTCAATGCATAAGCCTGCCCCTACCAAATCAATAGTCTCGTATATTTCAATATTTCGTGTTCGTTGTCGTCATTGTCACTGGTACAATTCGCAACCCGGCTGTCGGCAACAGACGGTTTTTGAAGGTTTCTATTTTCAGGTTTCCTACAAGTCACTCCCCCGCACCGTTGGGGTCAACCAGACAAAGGGAGCCGATTACAAAGTCGTGATCAAAAATGAGTGAGCAAATCTGTGACGCCATCTTCTTCATTTTGGAAAATGCTTCAATGAAGTGTTTCTCCTTTCTAAGGTGGGGGCTTCGGTGGAAAAGTTTCACAAGCCCTCGAGCCTAAGATGTCATATTAATGTCACATATTCGAGATTCCTGGGTGGATGGTTTTGATGGCCTTGCAGAGTCCGACGTCTACGCAATGCGGGCATTGTTCCGCGAGTTTGAGATGAGAAACTATGACCGGCAAGAGCTCAACTACGAGGATCCGGGGAAGCGGGTATGACGTCGGCGTAATTAATTGTGGAAGCTGATTGACCATCTTCACTGTGTCTGTCTATATCAAGATTTACGGGAGAAAGGAGAATTCGTTGCAAATGGAAACCGGCGTGAACACCACATATCTTGCTCTGCATCTTAGCTCTCCGCCTCACCGGAACCAGTACCCTGTTTCAGTCATACGGTTTTTTCTTCGTGTTCGAAAGTCAATTAGTCCTTTTTACCTTCAGATCGGACCTAACCCGTCGATTGGATGTTATGTAGAATTGCCAAACATCATTGCGAACTCTGAAGTTTTTGACGTCTGGGACGAAGGTTGTCTCACGAAGAAAGGACGAACACCGTGAATCCCACCGGCATCGATGACAGTTTAATGCCGTACCACTACCGAATTGATTAACGGAATCACAAAACATCCGCCAGCTTCCAGAACAATTCGTGGCGGTAAAAGTTTCCTCCGTAATCCGGCATCTCGACTCGGTTTTGTGGCGAAGGACAATAGGCGCGGCAATGGGACCTCGTCTTGACGTCACTGGCGCTTATACTCGTGGTATGTCAATGATCGGCATCGGCGCTGAGTCCGACGATAATTTATCGATAAAAACGAACAATTAATTAAACAGCCTGGTAAAGAATTTAGAAGTCCTACAATTATATCTAGGTTTCCCATATTTTGTGACCAAAGAAGGGATCTGACTCAGATGAAAGAGTCATTGTGCTTTGCACCTTAGAAATGTGGCGGAGTATGTGCGTTGCTGACTCATACCTCGATAGCGTATCGCCATCACCGAAATATACGGACGTATGGAAGCTGAAGAATGTAAATATAAACTTTCTTACTTTCATCATTGCAAATAACCCCCCAACGAACCTCCATTCACCCGGCCTATCACACCACTATCATCTGCAACAATTCCCGTCGCTCTCCCGTCGATCGGCCCATCCACCCTGCAAGGCAAGCGCCAACATGACGCCCGCCAGCATCAAGTCACAATCACAAACAGGTCAGCCGAGCCCCTCTCCACAAACCTCCCCGCCCCCGCGCCCAGCTACCCTTCCTGCGCTGCGTTTCCCGTGTGAATGCGACGTGATGCAATTATTCACTCCTTCTACTGTAACCTGCACTTCTTTTGCGCCTCACGTGAGCCACTGCAGAAAAGGGTCTTGGTCAGATGCCAGCTATTAACAGCGATGTATTGGCAGATCTCCCTGCCCCCACGCAGCAACAGCATGCCAGTGCCTATCAGGCCCACAACCGCCTTACTACAGGTCCAGCTAGGGGTGCGGAGAGTCCGAGTGGGCTGAACACTGCGAAAGTGAGGCTGTGTCGGTATTTTGGGACGGCTTCTGGTATGTATCGATTATCATTCATTTATTGATTTTAAGATTTATTATTGTTTGATTGTTTCTTATGTTCAATTATTTGGTTGGATTGCTATTTGAGGGGTGGTACGACGCACAGCATAAGCGCCTGGTACGCGCTGGGTTTCAGGAGAAGCCGACCTGCTTATTGTGATACAGGAATGGAAACACTTTTTGTTTCTTTGGTCTTCTATCTCAGGAGTTAGGGGTTAAATCACATTGCATTACTCTCAGGAGAGACTTTCTTATTTTCGGAGTTGGCAAGACGCATGTCTTGATGTGAGGTTCCGGATATATCACGTGCCGCTACAATGTTACACATGAGAAGGTTACTAAATATTTTTCAATTATATAGGCTGTCGAGCTGGTGAAAATTGTCCTTTTCTCCATGACTCCTCTCGCCTTCCAGGGAATGCCCAAGCCTCTGGAACGCAGGAGCATGTAGTACCGACTGCATCTGCAGCGGCAGGGCAGGGAAGACGTCGCCAGGCTGTCACGACGCCAGTACCGTCTCGCCTTGTGTCTAAACCTATTCCAAAGGCACAGATCGAAGATCCTCGTGAGTTCCAATTAGGACAAATCCGCAGACGCTTCTCTCCCAAAGAAACCCGGCTCTCGTTAGATAACGGTGGTGAAAATGCCGCTGTTCTTACCTTTAGCATGGCTCCTTCAGATCCGGATTTTCCATTCGATTTGGACAAGCTGCAGTGCTCCTTGATAGTCCCTGCTACCTATCCAGGACCAGATCCTGAATCGAAACCAAAACTCAAAGTTACAAACAAAGATATGCCGAGAGGCTTTGCTATCAATGTTGAAAGAGGGTTCGATAGGTTGGTAGAAGAGAGGACTGATGCTACTTTATTAGCCCATATGTCAGCGCTTGATAAGAATCTTGAGAAGTTCTTATCTGAGAAGAAAGTAGAAACCGTAAAGTTTGTGGCAAATGCGGATACGAGACATCTGGCGGCTCTACCGGTGCGATTTATCGGCCCACCGGCAGAGCAGGCTATGGCTCAAGAACATATCGATAGCTCTCAGCCGACTATCAATAGTAAGACGGTGGAAGTCTTTACTGACAAACAGAAGACCGAGGCGCAACATAGACGAGAGCAGGAGACAAGGCAGCTCGAAGCTCGATTGGGCCGGCTTCCCCTCTATAGAAAGTCAGCAGATGGGATTGCTTATACAATTCCCATAGAACCCAGAAAACGTTCCGAGCTTGCGCCGGCATTACAAGCCATCAAAGCCGTACAACTGTTTGTACCATTACTGTATCCTTTGCAGTGCTGTCGAATACAGCTGGAAGATGTCAAGCCAGAAGCTGCAAAGAACATAGAAGGGGCTTTCGAGGAGCACGCAAAGCAGGCCAAAGATATGAGCTTGATAGGGCATGTCAACTACCTGGCGCAAAACTTTCACATCTTAGCCAAGAAGCTACCCCCACCAGAGCCAAAGGTTACTAAGCCTCTGGTTGAGAAGGAGGAGGCAGCACCTTCCGTTTATAGTATCCCAGAAATTGCAACGGCTGTCCGTGAAAGTGAGGACGACCGCAGCCATATCAAAATCATTCCACGGCCTCCAGAATGGACTGTAGCTGATTCCTCTGACTCCTCCGACACCGATGATGATTATTCGTACGACTCTGGAGACGAGTTAGAAGACGGCGGTATCGAAATCGAGCCCTCAGAACCGGAAGCTTCTCAGATGTCAGAGAAGAGTGCGGAGAGAGGCACAGCGCTTTCATTTCCCTTTATCGAGCTCCATGGTATTGAGCTTCTCGAGCTCACAACCCTAAACCTCACCGTTAAGTGTGAGAGATGTAAAGACGCCATGGATTTCGCAAGCCTCAAAAGCAATACCCCCCAAACCTCAAGCTGCAAGAAATGCGCCGCCCTCTTAACCATCACCTTCCGCCACGAACTCATCCACGCCAACGCCATCCGCGCCGGCTTCCTCGACCTCCAAGGCTGCACAATCATCGACCTACTCCCCAGCACCTTCGTCCCCACCTGCTCCTCCTGCTCAACTGCCTATCCCTCGCCCCCCGGCTTCGTTTGCGTCCGCGGCTCAACCATCACGAACCCCTGTCGCACCTGCCACCAGAAAATGAGCATCTCCATTCCCTCTGTCCGCTTCCTCCGCATCACCAGCGCCGCCACCTCTGCCCCCACGACCGGGCCCCGCCGCAAACGGGAAGTACTCGGCCTCGTTACAGGCACCGAACTCCCTGACCGCGGGCGCTGCAGGCACTACGCGAAATCCTACCGCTGGTTCCGCTTCAGCTGCTGCGATCGCGTCTTCCCATGCGATCGCTGCCATGATGAGAAAGAGGCGCATCCGAATGAGCATGCTAATCGGATGATTTGTGGGTGGTGCTCGCGGGAGCAGGTGTATAGGCCTGCGGAGTGTGCTTTTTGTGGGAGGGGCGTCGTGGGGAGGAAGGGGAGAGGGTTTTGGGAGGGGGGAAAGGGGACGCGGGATCGGGTGAGGATGAGTAGGAAGGATCCGAGGAAGTTTAAGAGGGTGGGTGGGAGTGGGGGGGAGAAGAAGAAAAAGGAGGAGAAAGAGAAGGTTTGAGGGGTGGGGATGGTTGATTGGTTGGTCAGGTAATGCTTGTCTTCTATGAGATAATATGTAAGTCTTTGAGGTAGCTGCAGTATCAGGGAATTAGATATAACTTCTATCCTAGGTGTTCTAGAAGCCCGCAGGTCGAGAATAAATAATATGTTACACAATACAAAGTCAGAAAACCTCTAGGCCTTTCGTAAACCCTCTCTTTTGCACACTCCAGCTGTCCGAAATCAAAGATGTGTGTCTTCTAAAATCAGAGCTCGGCGATAATATCTAATATGCCCCTTGGTCCTGGACTCAGAGAGTCGATTTTGCTAGCGCACAGTTCTAGGGTTGAAGGCCACGTAAGCAGGAGACGTGTGTCGGTTAGGCATTGAACCCTATAAAGATATAGAAGCAGCCTAGGGTAATCGATCCCAGAAAATCCATAACACGGTATGAGGCAGGAGTTAACGTGAGGTGTACAGAGGTGGGATTCTATGAAAGAGTTATTGTGGTGATTGAAGATCGCTTCCGTTTCGCCGTCTGAGGGAGCGTTCCATCGTGAACAATGAAGGCGGTATGCCCTAGATTTTCCGCCGTCTCTCTAATTTTATTAACCAAAATAAGAACTTCAGTATTCAACGTGGTAGTGGCAGAGTCGAGGCCGTCGACAGCAAAATCGCAACTCGAGTTGGATCACCAAATCGACAATAACCAAAATCCTGAAAAGGGTTTCGTTCCTCGCTGGGGGACACGAGTCTCCTGAGGAGCTAGTTTTGCTATTTTGTTTATTACTCTTATTTTGCTACCCTCTTATACGTGAAGATTGCGCTTCCATTATGTCGAGAAGTCCCTGTATTATTCTAACATCGAAGCCAAGCAGGTCAGGCGTATAGTGCTGTTGACACTACATTACTGTGAAGGCGTCGATAAAGGTTAGGTGATTATCTCTCTAGAGAATCGATTCAGAAGCCCGTGAGAGCAATCAGATGAACGAACGACAATGCTTCCGAAGTGCAGAAGTATATTGTTGGTGGTTAATTCGCAGGGATCATGTACGCAATATCCTTCAAGCATTCTAACTCGTCGACCACTGCGTTCAGAGCTCAGATTTTCCTACCCTCATAGGTGAAGACGTCCGCTCAAGCTGTCCATCCTTCACATCCACCTCCCGAAGCCACAATTTTCTCCGTGCCTCCCGCCAATGAGATCCAATCCTCATCCATTGTGCCACCACCAGAGTCAGAAGTATACAGCTGAGGATACAAGTGCAAAGCACAACCGCCGTCTGATCGAAAGGGCTCGGGTCATCGAACAAATATCCCCGCGTAAAGTACTCATCAATGGTAACCAATGCCCATCTCCAACCAGAAATACAATTAATTGTAGTCACAAGCAAGCAAATCACGACGGCTGTATAGTACGCGAACTGGTTGGCGGGCCGGTGCGAATCAAGCTTCTTGGGTTTGAGTGCGGGGAAGAGGCTCACGAAACAGCTGAGGCCGGTGAAGACGAAGATGAATTTCGTTAGGAGGGAGTAGATGGCGCTCTGAGTCGTGCCTGGCGTGTGGGTGTCGATGAAGGGCCATGAGATGCGGTAGAGCAGTGCAGATACTGCGAGGACGATTTTCATTCGTATTCGAGGGTCGGCCGTGATGGCTATGATCCATTTTCGTCCGTGGACAACCATCCTGTGAATACTTCTGAGTCGCAAGCTCGTGCTAACTGATAAGGTGAAGTGAATACATCTTGATAATTGCTATCAGCGCATTCGAAAATATATGAAGCTGCGGGGTGACGTTGGCTTGCGCGTAATTATGGGAACAGTCATGTGACCGGATAAACGGCAAAGTTTTGGTATGAGTTAAATTGACTCTAATTGGAATCACCAGAGCATATTTCTTGAAATTCGGCTTGCTATTTTAACTTAACTGTGGACTTGAAACAGTACCCAGAGTCTTTTATATGCAATTGATGCCAATCATTAATATACAACTTTCGCCTCAAATTTCGCCTAGATGTCAAGTGCCAGTCAAGCTGCCTCCGATCCTTTCGTGGCCTTTCGATTCATACTGTGCTACAGTAAAGCTTCTTGTGCCATCTTTAAGTAGTGCACCTGAAAACGCCTTTGAGGACAGACTGAGCTAGGGAATAATTAATAGTGAAATGCACCGTGCGCCGAAGGGATGATAGTGCGGAGCTTGATCCTTGCTGGTCAGAATCATGTGCCAAATGCTGTACAAAGCCTTAGAAGACTTACCAAATAATGGCATCTTCAGATTTATTCCCCTCAGTTTAGTCTTTCTGTTTCTGTGGCCGTCCTCCGCCTCGTTCCGTTCCCGTTCCCACTTTTGAAGACGCTATCAGCACATCAGTCGAAGTCTCAGACGCACGAGTAGCGGGGGTGAATGACAGATGTGACTCGTAAAACTTTAACATCTGAAACCTAATTATTAACATGGCTTTATGATTATTATCTATGGGGTCACGCACTTTTTGCGGGCAGCGTTTATACACCTGCTCTAGAGGGTGCTGGGTTTTATGGCCACTCGCCCATTGTAGAAACACCATAACGTTGCCATCTGTTCCTTCACATGCATCAATTCCTTGAACTTCATCTTCCCAGGACCCAGTTGGCGGCTTGAACGCAGCCTTCTCAAGACTTGCTGGTGGAGTTGTGGAGGCTGGGTGGGGCGCGTTCTTTCGTGGCTTCTTGCCATTTGGCTTGTTATCAGGAGTGGAGGTGGCTGTGGCAGCACGGCCTCGCTTCTTTGTCTTTGGTTCCTTCTTCTGGGCATCCCCACCAAGGATAGCCTCTCGACCACCGACACTCTTAAGATATGCATTTAATATTTCCTCGGCTGATGGACTATACGAGAAAATTCTTAATAAAGCTGTATGCAATGAAATCCAGTTAATGTACATACAGTAGGTTCTCTTCTGGTTCCCAAGTCATATCTGACCGCTTCTCATAACCTTCCCATTTTACGTGATACATGATTTGTCCCTCGAATTGATATTAGCATTGAGCAGGCATGAATGAAACATTATCAAGATTCGACTTACATCCATGACTAAATGAGACTTAATAGCCTCCACCACGAACCTGCGTAGAGTTAATTATAAGTATCTTTATTCCACATAATATACACTTACTCGCCCTCCCCAGCTTCATCGTCCTCATCTTCGGCCTCGACATCTTCATTCTCGGTTTCTTCATTTTCGATAGGTCCCTCAACAGGCTCATCGGGCCTCGATGATTTCTTCTTGGTGGCCATCTTCACCGGAACCTCCTCCACACCTGAGTCGGAAGCTTCATCCTCAGAGACTGCTGCACTAGATCGTGAGCGTATGCCCAAGAACGAGATCATGCCATCAAGTACTGGGATCTAAGTGAGTACTTAGGAGGCACTAACTGTCTCTTAAGCAGCTATTGGTGGGGTTTGACTTACGAGGCGGCATATTTCCAACTCTAAGTGATATAGGTCAGGAAAGCCTATTGGTACGGAATTGGAATCGGTAGGGTAGAAAATTCGCACTCTTTAATGGAAAATATCGTCGGTAGAGCCTAGTAGAGGTTGGAGTAAGTGAAAATAAGAAATTCTATGACGCGTTGATGAGTGCGCTGAAGATGGGACAAAGTGATTGTGGACAGAGCATACATAAGTTGACGCGATTAATATCGACGCGATGTTGCATTGGAGTCGGTCACGTGGAGATAGTACTAGCGCCCCTTCTGTGCCACTTCGTGAGAGAACATTCTGCCCCATAATTACGATTTATTAGGTTCCATCAATAGAGTGGTGTTTTTAACTGAAAGGATTATTGTAAGACAGTTGTAAGTCCTTCTCAATTTCCCATCGACTTATGCGGTCAACCATTCAGAAGGCCACAATTTCTAACGTAAAGATTCTTCTACTGTATTGCAGGGGCAGATCTGCTCGACGATGACATGCTTATTTAAAAAGCACAGGAAGGTATCCTTGGCTACAAAAGAGTCAAATTATATACGTGGAATGAATATTTACAAAGAAATCCTTTCGTTGATGCCCGAAGGAGACCTCTGTCGAAGACCTTTCCAGGAAGCCAAATAATCAACAGCATATTTCCTTTATCCATCACCAAACCGCTGATCAGCACCGCTGCCACCATAGGTCTTGAACATGAACATCTGGTTAGCATTCATAGTATAGACATTGTAGTATGTGATATGATGGATATCTATACGGGAATTTGTCAGTGGAAAGTAGTGGCGAAATATAGAAAAAGCTGTGAATTAGGCTGTAACTTACCAGCGCCAACACTCAATGAACCAATTGCAGAGCCGCCAGACCCGTTGCAGTAGATGTACTCGACAAGGATGCAGCTAGACGGGTTCTTTCACGTTGCTTAGCAAAGTTAATTACCTAGAACTCATTTGACATGCCCATTCCTTGATAGTAACGCATTCATCTTTGTTGGTAACTTCGACATCATAAATCCATACGTTTGTCCCAATACATCAATGCCATCAAAACCTCCATCGTTGCCGCCCCGAATGATGACATTATAGACTTCTCCATTTGTGACTGTGTCCAAGATCAGGTGGAACGCTGGAGCTAAATGACGTAAAGAGCTTAGCGTTCGAAGAACGTAACATTAAAGTGGAACTCGCAATCGGCAAGGGCGACATCGTGAACTGAATGCTGGTGACTTAAACTAAACGCAAGATCCTTGGACTGCCTCATAGTAAGCTTGGACCGCGCTGACACCTCGTCAGGCTACGCTATGCAACACATCCATAGGTCCCAGCTAGAATAACGCAGTATCAGTATCGGCCACATAATAGTGTTAAGGCAACTAACATTTATGGAAATAATAGCGGCAATCTTGGATAGCACCTCGTGAGTCGCTGCTGTGGAATTCAAACTCGGTAGTGTGCTCGATTATGAAAATATGTCCACCGGTAGTGCTGTCTGTACACAGTAAGCTTGACAACTGCTAAGTTAGAAAGGACTGTTCACCCAGTGCGATAGAGTATACCATCCAATCTTATGGAAACCGCTGTTCTACTAGATAGAGATATTTATGTTGCCACCCTGTAACTACCAGAAGCAATGTAAACTTGCCAAGGTGAGTAAGACCCGGTAAAGTTCTTAATGTGAGAGCATACCTTACCGATATACTTGCAGGCAGCCCATGCAGAAGCAATAACAGGGCCATTATCGTAGCTTTCAGAGGCAACACCGCTATAGTTGAGGATGTTGCATTATTTAATGGAGCGTTTGTGAGCTGTAGAAGTGGTCGAGCCAACAGTACTGGATAACAGGGGTATATCAAGGCTAGTAGAAAGAACGCAACAAGACAAGAAACGATGAGCTCCATTGTACAGAGAGGAGAATGAGGCAAGAAGATACTGGATGCTTTTCGATGATATTAGCGCACGTCCTCCTCGTAGTGGAAAAGGCCGTGTCTTATAAACACTCACCATAGGGCAGCGGTTTTCTACCGGGAACACGAAATACTGCCTGTGAAGTGAGACTGTGTAATTTATTGATATATTTTAATTGAAAAAGTTCAAAAATAGTTTCTACGAATAGTGATTGACATTACTAGTGATCATGATGACAGCGTGATAGTCAGGAGAAGCAATTAATATATCAGACGCGCCCCAAAATCCCGATTTAGACGAGTAGGTACGATCATCTTACCCAGGTGGTTTAATATAGGACTTTTATTACTTATTTCGAATCCATAGACCCTAATATCTATATGAGAGTATTTCGATTATACCACGTTTATAGAACCTTCGCCTCCTTGAGGCCAACACTATAAATAGAATGTCGTGCCAAAACACTATAAGAAAAGCCCAAAATCAAAGGCTAGGAAATAGAGCAAATGTTGAGTTTCTGTTTTTGAAATAGTAACTGGCCTCAAAACGACTGGGAATGAAGAATAGTGGAAGTCCTGACCAACCCTGAAGGAGAACCATGTCACAAGACAGTTCAACCTAGCCTTACTAACTTACGTTAGAAGCTCCAATGGAATAGATCTTACGCAGATCTGGTGGACCTATATTCAAGACCACTGCACTGGACGAGAGAATCCCTGTGTCTTTTTTCTGGATGGAAAGGCGCGCCGGTGACGCCAGAAGCTAGTTTCCGTTCTGTTCCTGATGGGAATACGGGTATGTACGATCCGCACAATTTATGGAAATTCCCATCCGCTACGCGCTGAACGATGTGTCATTGGCGCCTTCCTTTCAAGCCATAGTGGGTGAGACTCTATATAGCGATACCGAAAAGGATCCTTGAAGATATAATATAGAGCTCTAAGAGGCAGTGCGAATTAAAACATTATAACTTTGTGGCTAATGAAAGGTAAAGGACGCTTAAGCACCTCCCTACAACTGAGCTCGATCAAGCCGATGGCAAGGGTGACGTAGGACTAAAACGAGAGGTTGAGAGGTGTCCACGAGATAAGTGGCGGCATAATCAACCTGAGGCGAGAAATGGATGCCTCGAAAAATTTGGCGACAGCTTTCCATAAACGCGTTTGCAGGAGCTTAACGCGTTTGTAGCAACTCGAAATCCCTTTCAGATTGTGCTACTCAATTTGTTACCCACGTCAGCTCCGAATAATACAGTGGTGGTGGTGTGCGTTCGCAGTGGTTATCCTTGAGTCTCCAAGATGGCGATGAGTACGTTTAAATCCAGAAGCTACTTTTGTACAACAGGAATCCACTAACAGAAGCTTGAATAGATATCGATATGTCACAGGGTATGGAGCTTAGTGAGATGTTTCTTTGGATTCGCACTAATATTTGTTTTATACAGCTACGGTCATGAAAGATGAACAGGGCCGGCCGTTCATCGTAGTCCGGGAGTGAGTTTCCTTCCTTCAGACCCTTTGTAAGCTCTTCAAAGCTTACTGTACCTCAGCCAAGGAAAGAAGAAGCGACAACATGGCAATGATGCTGTCAAATCACATATCCTTGCCGCAAGAACCGTGGCCAATATTGTCAAAACTTCGTTAGGCCCTCGAGGTCTCGACAAAATCCTAATATCACCCGATGGAGACATCACAGTTACTAACGATGGTGCTACAATCTTGGGCCAGATGGAGATCTCAAACCATGTTGCAAAGTTATTAGTCGAACTGTCAAAATCTCAAGACGATGAGATAGGGGATGGTACAACTGGTGTTGTTGTCCTTGCCGGTGCACTACTAGAACAGGCAGCAGAGCTCATCGACAAGGGAATCCACCCGATCCGGATAGCAGATGGCTATGACCAAGCTTGCGATATTGCTGTGGCTGAGTTAGACAGAATTGCAGATACGGTAGAGTTCACAAAAGATCACAAGGAGAACTTGGTGAAGGTTGCGAGAACAAGTTTGGGAAGCAAAATCGTGTCTAAGGCGCATGACCAATTCGCAAATATTGCCGTGGAGGCAGTCCTTTCAGTTGCTGATCTAGATAGGAAGGATGTTGACTTTGAGCTGATAAAGGTCGATGGCAAAGTTGGTGGTTCTCTTGAAGATTCTCTCTTAGTTAAGGGTGTGATTGTCGACAAAGACTTCTCTCACCCGCAAATGCCCGATGAAGTTCGGGATGCAAAGATTGCTATCCTTACTTGTGCATTTGAACCACCAAAACCAAAGACGAAGCATAAGTTGGATATTACAACCGTGGAGGAGTTCAAGAAACTACAAACTTACGAGAAGGACAAGTTCGCAGAAATGATTCAACAAATCAAGGATACTGGCGCCAATCTGGTCATCTGTCAATGGGGCTTTGATGATGAGGCGAATCATCTGTTACTGCAGAATAAACTCCCTGCTGTCCGGTGGGTGGGAGGTCCAGAAATCGAACTGATCGCTATCGCAACAAACGGGAGAATAGTACCGAGATTCGAAGATTTATCTCCAGCAAAACTTGGAAGGGCAGGTATTGTCAGAGAAATGAGTTTCGGAACTACGAGGGAGAAGATGTTGGTCATCGAGGAGTGCGCAAATACAAGAGCGGTTACCATCTTCGTCCGAGGAAGCAACAAGATGGTATGTGAATTTGGGAATTCTCTATGAATTTGGATATTAGCTAATACGTTGAACCAGATCATCGAAGAAGCTAAGCGTTCATTACATGACGCGCTTTGTGTGGTTCGTAACCTTGTAAGGGACAATCGTGTAGTTTATGGTGGCGGAGCTGCTGAAATTGCATGTTCTCTTGTTGTAGAAGACGCCGCGGTGAAGTCACCAGGTCTTGAGCAATACGCCATGCGAGCCTTCGCGGATGCTCTTGATGCCATCCCAATGGCACTGGCAGAAAATTCGGGCCTGTCGCCCATCGCCACTCTTGCCAGCATCAAAAGCCGACAGGTTAAAGAGAAGAACTCGAGATTAGGTGTCGACTGTATGCAAACGGGTAGTAATGATATGAGGGATGCCTTCGTTATTGATCCGTTAATTGGTAAGAGGCAACAGCTGATGCTGGCAACGCAGCTGTGTCGGATGGTACTAAAGGTCAATAATGTTATCATCGCCGGAAGTGATGAGAATGACTATTAGACCAATCTGTATGATACTATCTGCGCTCTATAGACACATTGGACCAAATCCAGATTCTAAAGAGCCTCTCGATGCATAAGCTGGGCCAATGTTTCATTTTTGTGCTCTAGCCCATATTGTGAAGGCTGCCTTATAATCCTGCGTCATCGCGGTCGAGTATAAGATTAACCTAGGGATTTTATACCTCCCACGTCAAGCGTAACGTTCTTTTCACCTTCTCTTCTATTAAGCCTTACCACAAACAAGACTTTCAGTTGACCGTAAATCACTGCAGCTCTCTCCCAGTGACTTCGCGGGCATCAGAGAACTCCTTCCCGATCGCGTCCGACCATCTCATTACCAAACTCTTCAATGCAGTTGCCGATGGTAGTTACAGCTTTGCGATCTACTTACACTTGCAACTCCCGTCAAACTTGCAACAAGCACAGGTGAAGCAATGTCGGCCCCTGCAAAACTTGAGCAACGGAAGTTATGCGCGCTTTTCTCTAAGGGACATCGGTGTCCTCGGGGAAGAGCTTGCCCTCTCATCCATAAATGGGCCCTTTACCATGCAGCTATTAAAGAGAGGAATTTGGCGAAGCTTAATGACAACTACGGAGATGCCGGAAACAAGCCTTGTACCCAAATGGAGAATACCAAGCCAGGAGATTCTCGCAATGGAGCTTTAGTCCCAATTCAAAATGCTAAGGAGGCTTCAACGTCTTCAGTCGCCGGAAAGAAGACTGAGCAACCTGTGAAAGATGGACAGTCTTCTAAGGCTGGAAAGTCTCGAGGCAAGAACCGTGGAAAGAAAATCTTGAATGTTCATCATAGTCAAACGGTTAACCCTGCAGATAAGACTATAGAAATTGGAGGAGAAACCAAAGTCTTCAAGTTAAGAAAGCTATCGCCAAACATGTTTTCCGGTCAGCATGCGGTTGAGCAGACAATAAAGGGCAAAACTCTCCAACCTCTCTCTTTGTGTCAAGAGGTCAACCAGGATATCCCAAGAAATATGGGAGCCCTCTCTATCAATACCCAGCGGACGAACTCAAAATGGCCAAAGCCGAGCGAGTACGGAGACAACTATGCCAATACTCCCGATCGACGAACCGTAAAAGAGATTGAGGACTTGAACCAAAGCAATGACATGGCTAGCCAGATGGTACAAGTTAGAGATGCTAGGTACGTTCCTAGGTCACACAATACGCTCCAATCTCTAATATCTCTATAGGATGCGCTATTATGGTAATATTTGTCAGCCGCCGTTTCCGTACGGAGTAACAGCCAGCAAACCTCTCAAACAGTTCACTCTCTTCCCTGAGCTACCGTTTGAAATCCGTCTAGTGATCTGGCAAATTGCGATCCGCTTTAGTTACAACCCAACTCTTCGCCTCCTACCGATTCGTGACAATAACAACGGCGCTATCATTTTTCATGATCTTGCTTGTCAATCGCTGACTCCTATTGTCCTCCGTATCAATCATGAGTCACGCACAGAGGGCTTGAAGCACTACACTTTGAGCCTCGGCGGTGCGGCATATCTCAACAAGTCTACCGGCACTGTATTCCTCGACAGCAATGAGCCCGGAGAGCTAACTCACTTCGTGACTTCTGTCCCACAGCATGAACTCCAGACCATTGAAAACCTCGCCATCAGGCTCTGCGAGTGGTCCTGGATGGATGAAACTTTTAAGGAGGCGATTTGGCAGTTCACTAATATCAAGCGGCTCGCAATGATCTTCAGCAAGTCGGATGATAGCTTCTACTTGACAAAATCAGCTTACAAGCTGATTAGTCAAGAGTTAAGGAAGCCGAAGGAGAGCAGCGATGAATGGAAGGTCCCGACAATCTGTCTAGTTTCTTCGGAATTGGTTGGGAGTTTCTTGAAGTCAAACAACTTTGCATAAGTGTATATTAGTTCCTCGAGGTGGCTAGGAAAGAGCTGGCATCATTGCTACTACACATGACTATAGGGGTTATTTCTGTAGCATAAATTCACCAATCACTTATCTGCTTTATGTACAAAGTGGTCTAAAGCCAGGTTTGGCAATACATTTTGACTCACTCGCAAGCCCCTTTTTAAGCAAATCCGAAACCCTTCGCATTTTCCAACGCCATTCCTAATTTCTCCTTCAGTATTTCTTTAGTTGAATATTCCGGTAACAGCAGCGTGCCATAGCAAGTGTAACTTGTGGGCAGATGACCATCGATATCTCCAACTCCATTCCTCTGGACTACGAACTGGAGATTCCTCATTCCACCGACCGGCACCCTGTCACTAGCCGTCACGAACTCGAGCAACTTCTTTTTCTCATCCGTGTTGAATTTCTTGACAATAGACCAAAAGTCCTTGATAGTCCGATGGCTGGCATCCCAGCCGACATAGCGAGTGTAACGGCGCAATTCTGAGATGTCGATTTCTTGCACGCCTTCAACTACAGACTGTAGGATATCTGGGTCGAAGAGTGATAGAGAACGGCGGTCAAGACAAGTGAGGAAGCCTTTTTGGAAAGCCTCGAATTGCTTGCGGATGGAGATGTCGGTGAGCCAAAGGATATAGTCGCTGACATAATCATTGCGGTTTTCGCTATCCACGAGGCGTGCGTCAACCGGGTTGGGGCCTATTGCCTCATGAAACTGTGGCCAGTGTGTGCCGGCTGACATGTCTCGTGAGATTTGCTGGCCGAAGGAATCGATACTGAACTCGTAGGTCCGTGAGAATACGTCACTGACGGTGCCATCATTTTCGTCCCATTCCAGAAGTGAAGTGAGACCACTTGCTAGGTCAGGCCAGCCGTCCTCAATGTGATGGAGCTCTGTCACGGGAACGCCGAGTAATTTACGGTACAAGGCTTTCGGAAATGTGACAGGCAATGTAAGGCCATTATAAACTGCCAAAGAGATGATGAGACCGATCAGTTCAAACTTCCAAAGCGGCTGAGGCGATCCAGGCTGGAACCAGGTCATCCTTGTCCTCTCATCAATAGTAAATGTTCCATAGTCAGGATTCAAGGCCTCCGCAATAGCTAGACGGAAGAATTCTTGCTGAACTCCTCCAGAATCGGAACCTTCTTCGCCAGAGTCTTCACCTAATTTGATCTTTAAAGGCCTTGATAATTCACGCAGCTCGCGTCTCCATAAGTGGTTGAATGCATCGACGAGTACGTCGCTCCGCCGGATTTGCAAGACGAGAAACTTGGAGATAGCTGTGCGAAGACGTTCAAACAAATCCTCCCGCCGACCTGCGTCCGTCATCAAGGTCCCTGGAGCCATGGTAGTTTGAATGCGAGTTAGCATAGAGTTTGATGCCTCAAAAGACCGGCTCATGCGAGAGAAGTTGATTGCGCGAAAGTAGGTGACAAGATTTGCTGGACTGAAAAGGTAAGGATAGTCGAGCAGATGGAGTGTCTTCTTGTTAGGTGTGAAGGACAGCCACTCCACGGGCATCTCCATGGAGTCTAAGCGGTCAGCGAAATATTCAGTTCGAAAGTGAACATCTCCTAGAAGCAAAGATTTTCGCTTTTCATCTACAAATCGTTAGTGTTGATAAGCTAATTAGATGGATCACCTGCGACTCACAGATTGCGGACATCATGGCGAGTGCCCCACCAAAAGCTCCGTCAGCTGAAACTTCTGCTCTCCCTGTCCAATCGAGTAACATGATTGTTCTCGCCCAATCTATCATCAGAGTGGGTGCTCTCTTTTCATGTATCTCACGATCTTCTGTTGTGAAAGCAAGAATCGGCGGCACTTCAATGTCGAGAAAGTTTAATGGCGCGAGAACGAGTTCTAATATGTCTGGCAATGCAGGTCGCTGTGTATTACCTGTTTCGTTCGGTTCCATGAGCTTCTGATACTGGCGTCTCGCAGGAATCGCTGCAAAAAGCCTCCGAGCCAGTCTTAATATAAGCTCGTCTGAGAATACGTCGTCAGTTCTGAGGTAGAGATCGACTAATTCGGGGGGGTCTTCTCTTCGGTGTATTGAGGAGACTCCATATGAGCGTATCCGGGAGAGGGTAAATAATTGAGCAGAATCACGCGTATATGGCACTGCTGCAATTAGGGCATGCAAACATATCGACATCAGACGCGCAGCTTCGTCGGGTGCATAATCCACACTCCCTCCGGCTTCATGTACAGGAGTTTTCTTTCCCCAGTCATATATTGGCCATAGCTCTCGTGGCGGGTATAGGTCAGCCGCGGCGATCCATAAGCTGTCGAATACCAAGGATGAGTTGGCATGTACTAGACGCATCATACAGTACCATAAGGTCTGAGTATCAACCAAAGACCGCCCTCCTTCGCTAAAGGTCTCTAATAAAGCCTTTGGAGAACTTAACACGTAAAAGAGGCTTTGTTCAATAAATGATTTCCACATCGGCGTTGTCCTTGGCGAGGGGTGGACCAAGATCTGTCCAAGATTCTCTGTTTTACTTCGTGTTACCGTTTTCCTGGTTCTCCGTAGGCATGCTTTAGTGTTTGATATCGTTTTGAAGACCGCACTCGAATCCTGCATTACATCTTCATGTAAGACCTCGCTTATGAACTCAATAATTTCCAAAGATAACACTGAGAGCGATTGTGGAAAAGCTCTCGAATCCGTTGCAGGTGATAGTCGCAGAGGAGACGATTGCTCCTTTCGTCTTGGCACTTGAAATTCATGACGCTCTTCACAAAAGGCTTGCTTCACATCGCCATTGTTTGATGAAGGTAAGACTTTGCTAACTGAAGGACGTCTGGTACTCTGTATAATAGGAGATTGTGGGGCGCTATGGTGAGAAATAGATTCTTGGTAGCTCATGGATGATCTCGAATTGGTCAAGGAAGATATGCGTTTTCGGGTCTTCTTGGTTGGGAGTGTTCCCTGGCTGTCAAGAGTTTTCTGGTGCTCAGAATCATCGGGCTGTATAATTTGTCCATTAATACGCCCGGACTTCGATATACCAAGCTCCAGAGAACTTCGATCCTGGACATCATGTAACAAGGAACCGTTGATGTGTTTTGTAGACAGCGGCGGAGATGTGGAGTCTACAAGATCGCAAGGAAAACGATGAGTGTTGTTGCTGAGATCTGAGGTTTGCTTCGTGGTTTTCCCACCTATATGCACAGGAAACTCATCTGCATGACCATCTATATTGCATGGATCGAGCGCATTTGAGCCAGGAACAGAATCCGGCTCTGAAATTCTTTGGCTTTGTGGATTTTCTCTCGGACCTTCCGACCTTGCGGATGTTTCGGTTTTTGGATGATTCCCAAGATGAATTGACGGAGAGGCCTTAAGCGTGCTCGACTCATCGGTTTTGATTCCTTGTTTTGCGGGTGATGTATCTCGGGCGTGGGTATCTGAAACTACCATAGACTCCAGATTCTTCGGAGTAAGCCATTCTAGCATACGAAACGATACTGTTCCAAACAGATTCTGAATAAAGGATTTATGGTCCTTCTCCACAGGTTGCTCCAAGCCTCGCATGGCAGAGCGGACATGTTCTAAATCAGCCTTTTCCTCGTTCTCTAATGACTCGTCCATAATAATCCTCGGTACAGTGGGCCGGGCCGAGGAGATGGTCCCCTCGAACCCAACGGGAGAGCTTTTCCCTAAGCCGACATCATTGTTGTAATTTTGAGTGGAGGCTTTGGGATTTCTTGCACTCCACTGTACGCCTTTGGCGCCATCCAAGGATATGGAACTTTTAGTCGAAACACGCAAGCGTGCAGGAGCCGGTGTCTTCGACTGCGAAGTCCCGGCGTACTGACAAAGCCCCTTTTCGGGATTGTCCTGAGACGCCAAGTGACATGCCAAAGTCCTCGCACTCGTCGCGTTATACCTTCTCACTGGTGTCAAGCCTGCTAGTCTTCGGCGGCACGTGAAGCAGGTTGGGGTGTTGCAGCGTGGGTCTTGGCAGCCGTAACGCAGCTGGTTGATATATCTGCGAACTTTTAGTCAACTTTGAGAGGAACAACATGTATGGATTCGAAACCTTTCAACCAGCACTTGGAAGCCATGTCGTCGGCTCGCATGATATATGGAGTAGACCTTTTTTGGATCCTCAATATCAACTGTCAACGCTCTCAGTTCGGGGGTTGCATCGGGTGGAAGTTGAGGAAATGATGGTGCGGCTGCCCATAAGGCTGAAAAGACTTCAACTTCGCCATCCTGTTCCTCAACTAGCCGCGGAGAGTCTCGAGTCATAACATGGAGTCTATAGAGCGGTGGGCTCTGCTCCAGAGAGAAGGAGGATGTAGAAATAGATGACAGGAGTTGAGATCGGTAACGTGGGATCTGGAGGCGCAAGGCTGTGAATCAGGCCGCAGTTCGCAAGCCGGGGCGGGAGGCTTGCCCAGCTTAGCAATGACCGCCGCACTCCAGCGCCACTCCAATTTCTTAATTTATAACCCACTCATTGCATGTTTTTGCATCACCTTCAAAAAATTTACAGCAACAAATCACCAGGTCTCATGCCTGTATA
>Ga0335072_10004651_pt1 | contig 20309 bp, 20 predicted proteins | sample Lox_Sample_21_FD_206725 | JGI IMG/M metagenome (GOLD analysis project Ga0335072, IMG submission 206725) | Soil microbial communities from Loxahatchee National Wildlife Refuge, Florida, United States - Lox_Sample_2.1 | ecosystem: Environmental > Terrestrial > Soil > Wetlands | place: USA...
CCGTCATTCGAGGCAGCGTTTTCAATCTCGCGTGCTTGCGCTTCGAACCACGACGCCAGAGCCTGCGGAGCGGGGTCCATCGACCGTGCTTGCGTCACGAGCGATGCCGCAACCACGCGCGGCAAGCCCGGAAGATAATCGCGAAGGGCGCCCGACCACGCCGTGGCATCGGAGAGCCGCGCCAGGAATTCGGTTCGATCGATCCGCGCCTGCGGAAGCGGCGGCAGCTCGTAGGCCCGTCCGACCTCGATGCTGCGTTCGGGATTTTCGGCGGGCGAGAACGTCTTTGCAGCCGCGACGATCGTCTCGCCGCGCAACGCCAGGACATTGCCGAAGCGCGGGATCAGCTCGGCGATCAGGCGCGACGACGACTCGACCCCGAAATGCGAGCGCGTTCCGAACTCGAATGCCAGCACGCGGTCGCCGGCGCGCGCCCGGACTGCGGCGAGCGTCGAGCCCCGGACGATCGCGCCGGCCGCGCGGAGCCAGGCCGGATCGGGATCGAGGGAAAGGGGGGCTTCATCCTCGAGCCAGATGAGAGGCGGCGTCGAGAACGGCTCGATCTGCAAAGCGGCGGCGCTGCCCTTGCCCCCGAAGACGAGCTCGACGCTTGCCCGGTCGGTAAGGCCGACGTCGCGCACGCGCCGGCCGGCCAGCGTGCGGTCGAGCTCGCGAGCCGCGCGACGAATGAGGAGGTGATCGGTCAGCATTGCGAGGATTGCGTTCGTTTGAAGCTCTTCGCGGAGGATCTTTGGCCGGTCCAGGCTTGCTCTTCGTCGTGTCGGGGCCGTCGGGTGCCGGGAAGGATACGCTCGTTGCTGAGCTTCGAAAGCGCTACGACCGCATTCGCTACTCGGTCTCGGCTACCACGCGTCCCGCGCGAGCGGGCGAAGTGCACGGTCAGGATTACTTCTTCCTGACTGCCGAGGAATTCGCGGAGCGGGAGGCCGCGAGAGATTTCCTCGAGACCCGCATCTATAACGACCACTCCTACGGCACCCCACGTTCGTTCATCGACCAAACCCTCGAGCAGGGCTACGACATAATCATGAAGCCCGAAGTCAACGGTGCGCTGGCCGTCAAGGCGGCGTACCCCGATGCGGTTCTCATCTTCCTGCTCCCGGATAAATTCTCGCACCTGCGCGCTCGGCTTGAGGCCCGCCGCAGCGAGACGATGGCCGAAATCGCGGCGCGCTTGGAGATCGCTCATGCAGAAGTGCAGTACATCCGCCGCTTCGACTACCTCGTAATCAATGAACAAGCTCACCCCGAACGCGCAGTCGATGATCTCGACGCGATCCTGCGAGCTGAGCGCAACAGAATCTACCGCTGGACGGATCAAGCCATAAGGACCTTAGAAGAATCGTGATGATAGAAGAACCGGTTTTCGGCGACCTGGACGGTCTCATGGACCACGTCGACTCGAAGTTCACGCTCGTGAACATCGTGACGAAGCGCGCCAAGCAGCTGAACAACGCTGCACCACCCCTGACCGAGAAGGTGAACCCCAACAAGCCGGTCTCGACAGCTTTGAATGAGGTCGCGGCTGGGAAGATTCACTACAAACGGACTCGCGAGGGCATCAAGTAAGCCATGTGCGGCATCGTCGGGTATGTCGGCGAGCGCGACAGCGTCCCGATCATTTTGGAATCGTTGCGAAGACTCGAATACCGCGGTTACGACAGTGCCGGCATCGCGGTAATCGAGTCCGACGGGCAGTTGCGCGGCTCCAAGGCCGAAGGCAAGCTGCAGCGTCTTGCGGAGCGCCTGAACAACGGCGAGCAATTGCACGGCTCAATCGGTTTCGGTCATACGCGCTGGGCGACCCACGGACGGCCGTCGGACGCAAACGCGCATCCGCATCTGGACTGCAGCGGCAAGATCGCCGTCATCCACAACGGCATCATCGAAAATTACGCGCCGCTGCGCGAAGAGCTGCTCCGCAACGGCCACGTGTTCCGCAGCGAAACCGATACCGAAGTCCTCGCACATCTGATCGAAGCCGAGCTGGCGCAATCAGGCGACCTGCAAGGCGCCCTTCGCACGACGCTGGCCCGCGTGCGTGGCGCATACGCGCTGGGCGTCCTCTCGCAGGATGCGCCGGACCGCATGTTCTTTGCCCGCAACGGCGCGAGCCCGCTCGTCGTCGGCTTCGGTGAGGGCGAGACTTTCGTGGCTTCGGACACGCCGGCGATGCTGCAGTACACCCGCAGGGTGATCGTGCTGCGTGAAGGCGAGGTGGCCGAGGTCAGCAAGAGCGGGGCGCGTCTGATGGATTTTCACGGGAATCCGATCGAGCGCGAAATCGAGCAGATCATGTGGGATGCAAGCTCCGCCGAAAAGAGCGGTTTCAAGCATTTCATGCTCAAGGAGATTTTCGAGCAACCCAGCGTCGTCAAGGAAACGCTGGCAGGACGCATCGACGAATCGAACGACGTTCAACTGGCCGTCGAGACCAAGATCGACGCGGCGCTGCTGCGCGCGATGACGAAGATCTCGATTACCGGTTGCGGGACGGCATATCATGCCGGCATGGTCGGCATGTACCTTTTGCGCGCGCTTTGCAAGCTGCCGGTCGAAATGGAGCTTGCAAGTGAGTTCCGTTACGGCGATCGTGCCATGGACCCGCGCACGCTTACCATCGCAATGTCGCAGTCCGGCGAGACCGCCGACACGATCGAAGCCTGCCGCATCGCTCAGGCGGTCGGAGCGCCGATTCTCGGCATCTGCAACGTGGTCGGTTCGCATCTGACACGCATCGCCGACGGCACGCTCTTTACGCGCGGCGGCCCTGAGATCGGCGTGGCCGCGACCAAGACGTATCTCTCCCAGATCGTTGCGTTGGCGCTCTTTGCGATGTACCTCGCGCGCGTTCGCGGTACGACTCCGGTCGAAGACCTGCGGCGCGTCGCGGAAAACACGAAGCTGCTTCCGGCTGCAATCGACGTCGTGCTGAACACCTCCGACCAAATTCGCAAGGTGGCGCGCAAGATTCGCAAAGCACGCAGCGTGCTCTTCATCGGCCGATACGTCAATTTCCCAACCGCGATCGAAGGCGCCCTCAAGCTCAAGGAAATCTCGTATATCCATGCTGAGGGTTACGCCGCCGGCGAGATGAAGCACGGGCCGATAGCCCTGCTCGATCAGCGTGTGCCCGTCGTGGGCATCGTCACCGAAGGCCGTGTCCGCGAGAAAGTGCTTTCGAACGTTGCCGAAGCGAAGGCGCGCGAAGCACCGATCGTGCTGGTTGCAAATCACGGCGACGAGGATGCGGCCGCGCTTGCCGATCACGTCTTCTGGGTGCCGCGTGTCGATGAGCTGCTCTCGCCGCTCGTCAACGTCGTCCCATTGCAGCTGCTCGCCTACCATATTGCCGACATCGACGGCAAAGACGTCGACCAGCCGCGCAATCTCGCCAAAACCGTCACCGTCGAGTGATGCAAGCCTCGGTGACGTGGCTGCGCGAGGACGGACGCACTCCGACCGAGCTGCGTCCCGTTGGGATCGAACCGAATTTTCTCGAGTTTGCGGAAGGCAGTGCGCTCATCACCGTCGGACGCACGCGCGTCATTTGTGCCGCAACCCTCGAAGATCGCGTACCGCAGTGGATGAAGGGCCGCGGCACCGGCTGGATCACCGCCGAGTACGCGATGCTCCCGCGCGCGACCCAAGACCGCACCACCCGCGAAAGCGTCAAAGGCCGCCCGGGCGGCCGCACGCACGAGATTCAGCGTTTGATCGGCCGCGCGCTGCGCGCCGTCACCGATCTGCAAGCGCTCGGTGAGCGCACGCTTTGGGTCGACTGCGACGTCATTCAGGCCGACGGCGGGACGCGAACCGCCGCCATTACGGGCGCATACGTCGCAATCGCGCTGGCGTTGCACAAGGGATTCGATGGCTCGACATGGCCGCTGCGCGCGCAAATCGCGGCCACGTCGGTCGGAATCGTCGAAAATCGTTTGCTGCTCGACCTCGCGTACTCCGAAGACAGCCGTGCCGAAGTCGACATGAACGTGGCAATGACGAGCTATGGCGAGCTGGTCGAAGTTCAGGGGACCGCCGAGGCGCATCCGTTCTCGCGGCCCAAGCTCGATGCAATGCTCGACCTGGCCTCCGCCGGAATCCAGCAGCTGTTTACGGCGCAAGCCCGGGCGATCGACGCAGGGAGAGCCGGCTCTGGCGCTTGACGGCAGCGGCCTTCGCGCGCTGGTAGCCCAAGTCGCCGAGTTTCGGATCCGCGATCGCGCGATGACCTCGGCGCAAAAGGCAATGGAAGCGATCTTGACCGAGCGTGAACCTTCAGAAGAAGAGGTTCGGCGCTACAGAGGCGCGGTGCAGCGCTATTTTTCCGGCTTCGCTCGCGAGGCGCAACAGCGCCTCGACGAGTTGGATCGCCGGATCACGCACGTCAATCAGGTCCAATTCAACCTGCAAGCCGAGCGCGGCGTAGCGTTGCGACGCGTCGAGCTGACGCAAGGCGTCCTTTCCGGAGCCGCTGAACTCGCCAACTGAATGCCAGCAAATCCACTCGAAGGCGTCGGGCGTGAAACGACCGATCTGCTCGAGTACGTCGGCGGAGTTGCGATCCTCGGGGGCGAGTCCGCAAAGCTGATCGCTCGGCTGCGGATTCGCGTCGCCGAGACCTTCAATCAGGCCTATCTGCTCGGCGTGCAGTCGTGGTCGATCGTGCTTCTGACCTCGCTATTCACGGGCATGGTGATATCGCTGGAGTCCGCGGTTCAGGCCGTGCAATACGGCTTCGGAAGTCTGGTCGGATCGGCCGTCGCCTTTGCCTCGTTTCGAGAGCTCGGCCCGATGCTCTCTGCCGTCGTCGTTGCGGGTCGTGCCGGCGCTGCCATCGCGGCAGAGCTCGGCTCGATGGTGATCACCGAACAGATCGAAGCGCTCGAAGCGCTCGGCCTCTCGCCGGTGCGCATGCTCGTCGTTCCGCGTCTCGTCGCGATGCTGTTGATGCTGCCGGTCTTGACGATCCTGGCCGACATCGTCTCGATCTTGGGCGGAGCCTGGCTTGCAAACCAGGTGGCGCACATCGATTACGATACGTTCCTGACCTCGGTTCGTCAGGGCGTCGGCATATCGGATATGCTGCGCGGCCTCATCAAGACGCTCGTCTTCGCCGTCATCATCGTGCTGATCGGCTCGTATCAGGGTTTGCGCACCCGGCTCGGTGCGGCGGGCGTCGGCATATCGACGACCGGGTCGGTCGTCATCTCGATCATCCTGATTTTCATCACGAACTTCTTGCTGTCGTATATTCTCTTCGGCGGGAACTTCGGAGGCTGAGATGGCCGTCATCGCGCGTCTCGACGATGTGACCCTCGCCTACGCGGAGCGCGTCGTGCTGCAAAATCTCACGCTCGACGTGGTCGAGGGCGCGATCACGTGCATCGTGGGGCTCTCGGGTGCCGGCAAGTCGACGATTCTGCGCCTGCTCAACGGTCTGCGCAAACCCTCTTCGGGACGCGTCTTCGTAAAGGGACAGGATCTCACACAGCTCACGGAACGCGAGCTGGTCAACTTACGGCGCTCGATCGGTTTCTCGTTTCAGTTCGCGGCGCTCTTCGACAGCATGAACGTGTACGACAACGTTGCGTTGCCGTTGCGCGAGAACATGCATCTCGGCGACGACGAGATCCGTCCCCGCGTTCACGAAGCGCTCGAGACGGTCGGACTTGCAGGCGCCGAAGAAAAGTATCCGGCCGAGCTTTCGGGCGGCATGGTCAAGCGCGTGGGATTCGCGCGCGCGATCATCACGAATCCAGAGATCGTCCTCTACGACGAGCCGACGACCGGCTCCGATCCGATCATCACGCATCTACTTACGGACACGATCATGCATCTGCGCAAGAAGATGAACGGCACCGCGGTTGTCGTCTCTCACGATCTCCAGAGCATCTTCATGATGGCGGACTACGTCGCGATGCTGTTCGAGGGCGCGATCATCGCGTACGGAACGCTGGCAGAGATGCGCTCTTCGATCAACCCGATCGTTCAACAGTTTTTGCAAGGAAGCGAGGTCGGACCGATTCCCATATGAGCAGACAAGCAATCGTCGGCGCCTTCACGCTCTTGGGTGTCGTCGCCGTCTTCGTGGTCTACTTCGTGCTCTCGAATCTGTCGGCGCGCGTCAACGGCTACCAGGTGGGCGTCCATTTCACGAGCGCGGCCGGCCTCACCAAGGGCGCAATCGTTTACGAGAGCGGCGTTCAGGTCGGGACCATCTCGGAGATCCAGATGCTCGACGATTTTACGGTCGACGTCATCCTCCAGGTCGCGAGTTGGGTCGACATTCCCCGGGACTCCGAGTTCGTGATTTCCGCGCCGCTCACGGGAACGTCGACGCTCACCATCGTCCCCCCGCGGAAGAAGAAGGAAGAGCAGGCCTTGCTCCCCCGGCACGTTTTGCCGGTGGACCAGCAGCCGAACGGCACGAGTCCGGTCTCGATTCAGGAGCTGCTCGAGTCCGGGCGCGGCGAGCTGAACAAGTTCGATGCGCTTTTGACCGACATCACGAGGCGCGAACCGCGCTTGATGGATGAGCTCCAATCCGCAATCGCAAACGCCAATGCCCTGGCAGAGACCGCCAACAGCTCTATGCAGCAGCTCTCGCACAAGGGTCTGGCGCTGACCGATACGCTACAACGCTCGCTCGACACCGCGAGCGCCAGTATCGTCGATCTTACCGGGCAGCTCGATCAAACCGTCCGGCGCAACGGTGGCCGTATCGACACGCTGCTCGCATCGCTCAACCACACCGCACAGTCGCTGGCTGTCGCTACCGATTCGCTCAAAAGCATGGCGACGAATCCGCAGCTACGTGCTCAACTGGCCGACACCGTCGCCCACATTCAGCTGGCGACTGCGAACATCGCCGCGCTGACGAGCGACCTGCGCAGCGCCGCCGAGAACCCGCAAACGCAGGGCCAGCTGCGCGACACGCTTGCGCACATCGATTCGACCATGCAGCGTGCCAGCTCGCTGCTCGGGGCGCTTGGCGGAACGAGCTCGGTCTACGGCGTCGACGCAGGCGCAACCCCGGCACCGCCGGGCGGAACGATCGTGCCGCCGACTCCCGCGCCGTTCGTTCCCTCACCATCTCCGAACGGTGCGCAACAGCACAGCGGCGAGTTTCACATGACGACGGCGCTGCGCGATCGCATCGGCGACCTGGCGAAAAATCTGATCGAAGTGCAAATCCGTTTGGACGAGCTGACGCCCAAGGTTGCAGATCAACCGAACAATGCGCTGCTCACGACGGATAAAGGACCGCAGAGCGACTTCAACGTCGTCGTGCTTCCGCATTCCAACTCGCAGCTCTATACAGGCGTCAACGACCTCTCCGGAAATCAAACCTGGAATCTCGCGATGCGCCAAGAGGTCGCACCCGGTGTGATGCTCGGCGGCGGGATTCTGTATTCGCGGCTCGGCGTGATGGGGATCGTCTCGAATAAGGTCTTCGGCTTCGAAGGTTTGGCATACGACCCGCGTTACGGATTCGTCGACGGCTATCTGCGCTTGCACGCCACCGGCAACATCGATCTGTTTGCAGGTGAGCGCGATATACTGCATGCGACGCGCCGCACGGTATACGGTTTGCAATATCGCTTCCTCGGAGGCCCGCCCACCAAACCGTGATCCCGCTTGGAGCGGGGACGCGCACGCCGACGTTCCCGTTCGTCACGTGGTTGCTGGTGATTGCGAACGTCGTGGTTTTCTTTCAGGAGTTCACGGCGCCCAACACGGACGCGTTCATCGACGCGTACGCGCTCATACCGTATGACGTCACGCATAACGTCGTGCTCGCCACGCCGAGCCCGCCCATCCCCGTGCTCACGCTGTTCACGGCGATGTTCTTGCACGGCAGCTTTCTGCACATATTTTTCAACATGCTGTTCCTGGTCGTGTTCGGACCAGCCATGGAGTATACGTGCGGCGCCTTCGGCTACCTCATCTACTATCTGCTGTGCGGCATCATCGGCAACGTGGCCCAAATCGCGATCGATCCCGGCAGCCACATTCCCGCCATCGGCGCATCCGGCGCGATTGCCGGGATCCTCGGCGGCTACATCGTGATGTATCCGACTAGCCGTGTCGGAACGGTCATTCCGATCGGATGCTTTCCGCTGTTCTTGCGCTTGCCGGCGATCCTCGTGATCGGGATATGGGCGGCGGTGCAGTTCGCGCACGGCTGGGGCGCCATTACTCACCGAACGATGAGCGAGCAGGGTGGCGGGACCGCCTACTTCGCGCACATCGGCGGCTTTGCGTCCGGCGTCATTTTGCTGCCGCTCTTTCGAAGAGCGACCCTGCGCGTGCGCCGAAGATAGCCCGGGCGCGATGGAACGGCGAGAGAAGAAGAAGCGAATAGGGATCGTCGGGGCGGGCGCGCAGGGCGCGCTGTTCGGTTGGCATCTGGCCGCGGTCGGCGAGGTGACCTATCTGGACGTGCGGCCTCAACTGTGCGAAACGCTCGAGCGCGACGGAATCACGGTCGACGCGAGGCCGTCGCGGCCGGTACGGGCGACCACGGATCCGTCGGCTCTTTTCGAATCCGACGTGATCTTCGTCTTCGTGAAGGCGTACGACACGCTTCGCGCACTCCGGCCTCTGGGCGGACGTCTCGATCCTGCGGCGACGATCGTCTCGCTTCAAAACGGCCTCGGGAACGCAGAAGCGATCAAGGCTGCACTCGGGAGCTTCGTTGCGCTGGTCGTCGGGGCTACGACCGAAATGTCGATCACAGAAGGCGATGGCGTCGCCGAACGCATCGGCAAAGGACGGACCGTTATCGGGAGCGCAGGCGCGTCATCCGCGACGGTCGAGCAAACCTCGGCACTCATTGCGTCCGCCGGGCTCGACGTCCGTGTCGCGTACGATATTCGCTCGCATCTCTGGGGGAAGCTGATCGCAAACGCCGCGATCAATCCGCTCAGCGCGCTGCTGGATTGCCTTTCGGGGATCATAATAGAAGATGCCGACGCGTCGTTGCTCGCGCGCGCAATCGCGCTCGAGTCGGCAACCGTCGCCCAGGCAGCACGCGTAACGCTGCCGTTTGCGGATGCTTGGACGTACGTGCGCGAGATCGTTGCGCCGACCGCAGGCGCGCGCAGCACGATGGCGATCGACCTCGCCGAAGGAAAGCGGACCGAGATCGATCAGATCAGCGGCGCGATCGTCGCGACCGGCCGACGCACGCAGACGGCAACACCGTACAACGAGACGATGCTGCGCCTGATCAAAGCGCGCGAGCGCGCCGGGCCTTACGCGAAGGTCTCCGCATTGGAGAAGGCAGTTCGTCCATAGAGCCCCGAGCGTGCGTCTCTTCGAATTCGCCCCGCAAGAGCTCGGCGGTGAGGTGCGTGTAGATTTCCGTCGTCGCGGTGCTCGCGTGTCCGAGGAACTCTTTCAAGAAGAGCACGTCTGCACCCCGTTCGCGCATGTGCGTCGCGACGGAATGCCGCAAGATATGCGGGTGCGCGTTTTCATCGGCGATTCCCGCGAGGAGCATATAGGTCCGCACGACCTTGTAGACTTGCGACTCGCTGATGCGCGCTCGCGCCCGGCCGGTGAAGAAAGCGCCGGTCGGCGACCCGCTTCGAAGCTCGAGGTACCGGCGCATGGCCTCTGCGGCCTGGGCAGTCAGCGGAACGTAACGCACCTTGTTGCCTTTGCCGAGCACCCGCATGCTGCGGCGCTGCAGATTGACGTCGGACTCGTTCAAGCCGACGAGCTCCGAGCGGCGCAAACCGCTCGAATACAGGCACTCCAGGATCGCGCGATCGCGCGCAACCTGAACGGCATCCAGACCCGCAGGCGGCGCCATGGTCAGCACCCGCCGCACGTCGTCGACGTCCAGAACGCCGGTGAGCTCCCGGCGCCCCAGTTTCGGCACGGGTATGTCGGCCGCCGGATTATCCGGGCGCCGGCCTGAAAACCTCACGAACCGATAGAACTTGCGAAGACACGAGACCTTACGCCGCAAGGACCGGTGCGCGTACCGGCGCGAGCTTTGCAGCCAGCGCGTATAACCGACGAGATCGCCCGCCGTGGCGGCGGCAAGGCGCTCGTAGGGTGGATCCCGGTGCTCGGCCGGATCGCCGTTACGCCCTGCCGCCAGATACGATCCGAAATGCTCGAGGTCGCGCGAATACGCCACGATCGTCCGCGGCTGCTGGCCCTCACGGGTCAGAAAGTCCGCGAATTCCCCGATCAAGGGATCCTCAGACCGGAAGTCGGCCGCTTCGTAGCGCCTGCTTTGCGCCATGCTTCTCCTCGCCGCCCGAGTAACGATAATCAATATTTCCGTTACTCAGAAGAAGTGGAAATCCTTCTAACCCGGGTGTGGACGGCCGCTCTCAATGGCTCGTGCGAGCCCGGCGTGAATAAAAGGGCACTTTTGTCTCGTTCGGAACGTTGCCAGGCCACACGTCCGAAGTTGGACGAAAGTTTTTATATCTGCTTAGGAGGCTGCATGAGAAAGTTTGCGCTCTCGCGCAAGGGATTTCTGAAGGGGACGGCAGTCGCAGCGGGAGCGGCGACGTTCGGGGCTCCGGCGTTCATTCCGCGCCTCGGTGAGGCTGCGGATCAAATCAAGATCGGCGGAATCGATCCGCAAACCGGCACCTATGCCGCACTGGGCAAGTCGGAATTCAGCGGAATGCAGATGGCGCTCGAGGCTTGGAACAAAAAGGGCGGCGCCATGGGGCGTCAGGTCGTTCTTCTGCAGGAGGACTCGGCCGCCGACCCGGGCGTTGCGGTTCAAAAGGCTCGCAAGCTCATCAATCAGGACAAGTGTGATGCTCTCATCGGCAGCGTGTCGAGCGCAGTCTCGCTTTCCGTGGGCGGCGCCGCGAACTCGATGGGCGTCATCTTCATCGATACGGGCGGCCACACCGACGACTTTACGATGAAGGACTGCCACTGGAACAACTTCCAGATCTGCCATCCGACCTGGATGCTGACCCACGCGACCGGGTACGCGTTCGCCAAGTACGGCAAGAAATGGTACGCGATTACGCCGGACTACGCGTACGGGCACTCGATCATGCAAGGCTATCAGGACATCGCCAAGCAAGTCGGCGCGACGTTCGTCGGCAACGATCTGACGCCGCTCGGGACGAGCGATTTCGGTGCGTACTTGCCGAAGCTCGCCGCCTCAGGCGCGGACGTTTTCGTGAACAACCTGGGTGGCAACGATTTCGTCAACTGCATGAAGCAAGCCGACAGCTACGGCATCTTCAAAAAGATGAAAGTCGGCGGACCTCTTGCGGAGCTCGAGAACTTCTGGGCCTCTCCCGTCGGCGCGCGCGTCGGGTATTGGGGCGTAGAGTGGTATTACAACGGATCGTCTGTCCTCGGTAACAAGAAATCCGCGCACGATTTCGTGACCGAGTACCGCGCACGTTTCGGCGGCCCCCCGACGGCGCGCAGCGCCTTCGGCTACCTCGGCATGCATCTTCTTCTGAGTGGCATCAACTCGGCGAAGACGACCGATCCCGTCAAACTTGCGCATGCTCTCGAAGGCAAGAAGTTCGACGCGCCGATTTTCGAAGGCGAATCGTACTTCCGCGCCGACAATCACGCGCTCATGTGGCCGATGTGGGTCGGCACGTGCGAAGCAAACGGCATCGGCGGCGACAAGGAGAACCTGTTCGACGTCACCGATCGCGTGGCGGCCGACAAGATCATACCTCCGGCATCGGCGATCGCCGCAGCTTGCAAACTCGGTTACCCTTCGTAACCTGACTCGCAGGAACACAGCACCAAGGGGCCGCGTTCGCGCGGCCCTAATCTTTGGCGCGTGCAGGATGCAGCTGCCGCACTCACGTCCGATATCCTCACGCTCGTTTTCGGTCCACGCGCAGAATGGGACTTTGCCGTGCGCCTGTGGGACGGCACGACACTGTGCGGCAGCGGACATCCCCGCTTCACGCTCGTGCTCAACGAGCCGTCGGCGCTTCGAACCGCGTTCACGCCCCCGCTGGATCTGAACCCCGGCAAGGCGTACGTCGAAGGCGTCATCGACATCGAGGGCAATGCGGAAGCAGCTGTCGACGTCATGGCACGCGCGCTTTCCGATCTTCCACCCCAGCGCATCGCGGCGCTCGGTATTCGGCTCCTGCGCTTGCCGAAAGCGCGAGCGTCCGATGGGCATCCGCAGCCCCAGCTGCGCGGACGCATCCACTCGCGGCTCCGCGATGCCGCCGCGATCGGCTTTCACTACGATCAGCCCGTCAGCTTCTACCGGATGTTTCTCGGCGAGGACCTCGTGTACTCGTGCGCTTATTACGACGAGGGCATCGATTCACTCGAAGATGCGCAACGCTCCAAAGTCGACTACACGCTGCGCAAACTGCGGCTGCGCCCCGGAGAGCGGCTTCTGGACATCGGGTGCGGATGGGGCACGCTCGTCATTCGGGCTGCGAAGCTTTTTGGGGCGCAAGCGCTCGGCATAACGCTCAGCCGGCGTCAATACGAAGAAGCACGGCGCCGCATCAGCGAGGCCGGACTCGAAGGGCGCGCCGCCGTCGAGCTCCGCGACTATCGCGATTTGGGCGACCGCACGTTCGACAAAGTCGTCAGCGTCGGGATGGTCGAGCACGTCGGGCGTTCGCGACTCGGTCCGTACTTTCGTTCCGCGCTGCGCGCCGTGCGGCCGGGAGGCTTCTTCTTGAATCACGGGATCGCGGACCAGACCCCGCAGCGGCGCGGTTTCCGTTCCAGCGGATTCATCGCCCGGTATGTTTTCCCGGACGGGGAGCTGCTTCCGATTTCGGACATGCTCGATTTCGCGGAACACAACGGCTTCGAGGTTCGCGACGTCGAGAACTTACGCGAGCATTACGCCCGCACGCTGCGCGCCTGGGTCGACAATCTGGAACGCAATCGCGATGCGGTGATCGGCGCGACCGACGAGCGGACCTACCGGATATGGCGTCTCTACATGGCCGGCAGCGCGCAAGGATTCAACCGCGGGCGCATGGGCCTTTTTCAATCGCTGCTCGCTAAGCCGGATGTCGAAGGTCGCACGCCCATCCCCGGAACACGCCGCGATTTGTATCGATCTCCGGACGCGCAACCGGTGCCGCTCGCCGTTCAGGAGCAGGTGTAACCGAGCCGAGCTTCGCGAACGCGGGTACGAACGCGACATGACTAACCTCAAAGGCAAATCTGTCGCCGTCCTCGCGATGGACGGGTTCGAAGAAGCCGAACTCACGGAACCGGTCAAGGCCTTGCGCGAGGCCGGCGCCGAGGTCGAGATCTTCTCGAAGAAATCCGGCAAGATCCAAGCATTCAAGCATCACGACAAATCGATAACCGTCGACGCAGACGGAACGTTCGAAGGTCTCGATCCCTCCCGGTTCGACGCAGTTCTTCTGCCCGGTGGCGCGTTGAACGCCGACGCGTTGCGCATGGAAGAGCCGGCCGTGCAATTCGTCCGAAAAATCAACGACCAGCACAAACCCATTGCGGTAATTTGCCATGCCCCGTGGCTCTTGGCGTCGAGCGGCCTCGCTCGCGGCCGAAAACTCACGAGCTACCGCACGATTCAGGACGATATGCGAAATGCGGGCGCCCACTGGGAAGACAAGGAAGTCGTCGTCGACGACAATCTCGTCACCAGCCGTCAGCCGGCCGACATCCCCGCGTTCAATCGCGAGTTCATCCGCTTGCTCGAAGCTGCCGTTCCTGCCGCAGCGCGCTAACACGCGCGATGACGCGCGCGGCCGCGCGTTCCCAGGTGAATTCGGTGCGCGCGCGAGCACTGGCGCGCGCGCCGACGGCACGTCCTTCATCACGATGCTCGAAGAGGTAACGCATCCTGTGCGCAAGCGCCACGCGATCCGGCTCCAAGAGCCAGCCTTCCGCGCACAACTTCACGTCGTAAATCCGATCGCCGATCGAACGGCGCCGCGCTGGCAAGCGGTAAGCCGTCGTATCGTCGGCGAAATCGTCCGAAGCGCCTCCCGCGGTCACGATCGCAGGAAGGCCGCACGCCATCGCCTCGAGGATCGGCATGCCGAAACCCTCGCCGCGGTACGGGAACGCAAGACAGTCACAGCTGCGGTAGAGCGCGACGAGCTCCTCCGACGTGAGATCGCCGTCGTTGTACACGATCTCCGGGCTGCCGCCCTTGCGCTGCGCTTCAAAGATTTTCTCGCGCTGCGAAACCAAGCGGTAGAATCCGCCGAGCCCGAAATCCTTGATGATGAGCGCGACGTCGTCATCGGGACGAAACGCCGCGAGATACGCATCGAGTAAGATATCGATGCCTTTTCGCTCGAGCGTTCCGCCGACAAAGAGAAACTTGTAGCTCTTCTTCGTCCCGAGGTCGTAGCCGCCGGGCTCTCCGGGCGAAAATATCTCCGGATCGACGCCGTTCGGCACGACCAGAACGTGCTCGGGATCGAAGCCCGCAGCGACATAGAGAGCGCGAACGTAATTCGAGGGACACCAAATCTCATCGACGCTTTGTTGCATGGCTTCGACCCAGCGAGCCGGCAACGCGCCGTATTCCCACGGTTGTATTTGCACGTACCGCTCGGTCGGCGGGCGCTCGAAGCTGGGATCACCGCACGGGTGACGCACGAACACGTCGCTTGGGACGGGCGTGCGATCGATGCGCTCCCGCACCGCCGCAAAGCGAGGATCGGCCGCAACGAACGGCTCGGGCTGCGCTTCGTCGGGGCGAAAGACGACTTGCAGCGCCTCGCAGCCCGCGAGCATTCTACCGATCTCGCGATTGATGATCGACATCGAATTCAGCGTTTGGAGCTCGCCCTCCCAAACCAGCAGCGGACGCTCACGCGTCGCGTGCAGCTTGGACACGATCGGCGCGTAGGGAGCGCGCGCGATACAGTAGGTGTCTTTTTGCCCGGCAGGCTCGTAGCCCGCGCTGATGACGGGCATCTCCAGATCCTTGAGCGTTTCGCGAAGCGTCACCAGCGGATACGGGCGCTTGTGCGAGACCTCGAACCAGAAGAGCCGGTCGCGGACTTCGGGATTCTCCCAGTTCCAAGCCCGCAGGACGAGCATTCCGTCCGGCTTGAGCGCGCGTTTGCACGCGCGCAAAAACGCGATGACCTCTTCGCCCCACATCGTCTCGAGGACGTGCGCGGCATGAATTCCGTCGAAGTCCTGCTCGTATTGAAGAACCGTGCGCGCGTCGCCGAGGACGGCGTCGAGACCTCGAGCGCGCGTCTGGGCAACCATGTCCGGATCACGATCGATCCCCAGACCTGCGATGCCGCGTTCACGCAGCAGTTCGAGAAAAACTCCGGTCCCGCAGCCGAAATCGAGGACTCGCGTACACTTTCCGAGCGCTTCCGCGTAGGCATGATGCCATTGCTTGAGGTCGTTGTCTTGCTCGGCCGAACGATGGAAGAGAGAAAACCGCTGCCGTCCGGGCGGCAACGGCCGGAGATCGGCGTCGCTCAGGAGACGTAACTAACGTTGACGCTGCATCCGGCATCTTCCGCCGCTTGCAGTACCGCCAAAACGTTCTCGATCTCCGTGTCGACGTCGATGATCTGATCCGCAGTGATGCCGGCCGGCGCAGCGTTGTTCCAGAGAACCCTGCGAGCCGTCTCCAGCGCAAGGCGCAAACGCTGTGGGGTAACTTCCAGGACCGACCAGTCTTCGGCGGTCTCCGCGGGAACCACGCGCCAACCGACGCCGACGAGCGCCGATTCATCGTCGTACGCATGCGGAACGGCGCCGAGTGGTTCGATCGATCTGCGCTCGGCTGCGGTCAGCGGCACGCCCGTTTCCGTCAAGCGTAATACGTATCGATAAAACGACGGGCTCCCCACGGAGCAACCTCCGGCGGCCGAGCCGACGTTGATGCTGACCATTGCGCCCAGGTTCGCCTCGACCGGCTAGCCCCGCCTCCTAGGCTGGAATCAGATCGAGCTCGCGAACGGCGTCTCGTTCCGTGCGCAGCTCGGCAAGCGTCGCCTCGAATTTCTTCTTCCCGAAGTCATCGTGCGTGATGCCCTCGACGACTTTCGAGATGCCGCTTTCCGTGCGCGACGGAAACGAGAAAATCAATCCAGGGTCGACGCCGTATTCGCCCTTCGAGCACCGGCAAACGGAATACCACTCGCCTGGCGCCGTATCGTGCGTGAGGTTGTAGACGCCGGTGATCGCGGCATTGGCTGCGGACGCAGCCGATGATGCACCGCGGGTTTTAATCACTTCGGTGCCGCGGTTTTGGACCGTCGTTATGAATTCGCCCTCGAGCCACGCGCGGTCTTTGATCACCTCGGGAACCGGCTTACCGCCAATTTTCGCGTGAGCAAAATCCGGAAATTGCGTCGCCGAGTGGTTTCCCCAAATGGCCATTTGCGTGACCTGGCTCACGTCGGCGCCGGCCTTGTTGGCAAGTTGCGTTCGGGCGCGCAGCTCATCGAGCGACGTCATGGCAAAGAACCGATCTTTCGGAACGCGAGGCGCGTTGTTCATTGCAATCAAGCAATTCGTATTGCACGGGTTACCGACGACGAAAATGCGCACGTCATCGGCCGCATTGTCGTTGATCGCTTTGCCTTGCGCCGTGAATATCTGGCCGTTGATCTTGAGCAGATCGGAACGTTGCATGTCGGCTTTACGCGGAACGGCGCCGACCAAAACGGCCCAGTTGATCCCCTCGAACGCTTCGTTCGGATCCGAGCTGTAGCTGACTTTCTTGAGGAGCGGGAATGCGCAATCGTCGAGCTCCATGATCGTGCCGCGCAAAGGCCCGAGTGCCGCCTCGAGTTCCAGGAGCCGAAGCTCGACTTCGGTATCGCTTCCGAACATCTGGCCCGATGCGATACGGAAGAGCAGCGCATAGCCGATTTGCCCGGCTGCGCCCGTCACACCCACCTTGACCCGCTTACTCACTCTGCTGTGCTCCTCATACTTACGACAAAAGTTGTTCCATTACGGCGGTCGAATGGCGCTTCGAGAGGGCTTACGCGGCGTCCCGTTCCCGGACGCTCACGCCGACGTGCGAGATACCGAGCGTCCATGCTTCGCACGCAATCTTATGCCGGGTGAATGCGTCGCGCATCGCAGAAGCGATCGCCGGCCCGTTCGAATCGCAAAGCGCAAGAACGCTCGGTCCGGCGCCCGAAAGCGCTATGCCGAGCAGCCCTTCAACTTCGATACGCAAACATTCCGCGAGCCCCGGAACGAACGCAGAGCGATATGGCTGGTGAAAACGATCGCACATCGCGACGCGCAGATGCGATAGGTCTCCGGACGCAAACGAGGCGGCGAGCAATGCGGCCCGCTGAACGTTATAGACTGCGTCTTCCTTACGATAACGCTCGGGCAGAATCGCGCGCGCTTCGGCAGTCGGTAATTCGATATTCGGAATCGCGACGATGGCTCGAACGCCTGCGGGAGGCTCGAAGCGCAAATACGAGGGCGCATCTTCGCCGCGTTGCGCTGCGATGACGATGCCGCCGAGCAGCGCAGGCAACGCGTTGTCGGGATGACCTTCCAGATCGGTGACGATTTGCGTCAACGCTCGCTCGCCGACCTCGGGCTCGACCAGGCGCGCCGCGATCGATGCGCCGAGCACTCCGGCCGCTGCACTCGAACCCAGCCCCTTGCCGAGTGGAATCGGATTCTCGACGCTGATCTCGATCGGCGGGCGCGACGAACCCAAGATCGCCGAGAGCCCGCGCTCGATCTCGCCCGAGAATCCGGCATGGGTCGGCGCATGCGGTCCCTCCACGAACGTCAGGCGGTACTCGCGCGCCTCGGTGACGGTCGCCCGCAACCGCAAGTCCAGCGCAATGCCGATCGTGTCGAACCCCGGACCAAGATTCGCAGAGCTGGCCGGCACGGAGATCGCAAACATCAACGCGTTTCTTCGGCGAGCGCGTCCAAATGACGCTGCGCCTCGTCGGCATTCGCAACGTGTGCGATCGTGTTCGCAAATTCGGCGGCGCCTGCGTGATATGCGCCGGCGTACGCGGTGTCTTTGAGCATGTGACCGGTGAGCATCAATACGACTTCGTCGCCGGATTTGGCGACACCACGCTCGATCAGCACGCGCAAGCCGGCCAACGACGCAGCCGATGCCGGCTCGCAGCCGATCCCGTCGATTCCGATCACCGCGCGCGCATCCGCGATCGCGTCATCGCCGACGGCAATGACCGTACCGTTCGAGGCACGAACCTCCGCGAGCGATTTTCGCCAGGATGCCGGCGCGCCGATCTTGATCGCAGTCGCCGTCGTTTCGGCGTGGACGGGAACGAGATCTGCTCCGGTTTCGAACGCGCGTACGAACGGCGCCGCTCCCGCCGCTTGCACGACCGCGAGTCGCGGGATCCGATCGATCAGTCCTAGCGCCTTCGCTTCACGAAAGCCTTTGCCGATCGCGCTCGAGTTGCCGAGATTACCGCCGGGAAGGACGATCCAATCCGGAACGCGCCATCCCGACGATTCCAAAAAGACGAATGCGATCGTCTTCTGTCCCTCGATGCGCAGCGGGTTGACGCTGTTGACGATCGCGAACCGCTCCGTATCGAGCCTGCGAACCACGTCGAGAGCGGTATCGAAATCGCCGCCGATCGCAACTACCCGCGCCCCGTAATCGAGCGTTTGCGCGAGCTTTGCTTCGCTGATCCCGCGATCGGGCACGAGAACGACTGCCGTCATGCCGGCGCGCGCCGCGTAGGCCGCCATCGACGCCGACGTGTTCCCCGTGCTCGCGCAGACCGCCAAACGCGCGCCTCGTACCCGCGCATGCGAGATTGCGACCGTCATGCCGAAGTCCTTGAACGAAGCGGTCGGGTTCATGCCGAGATGCATGTAGCGCAGGTGCTGCGCTTTTGCATATTCGGCACCGCGGCGCGCCTCATACAATGGGACGTCGCCTTCGCGCAAACTCACGATCGCATCCGGTGCGATTGCCGGCAACAGTTCGCGGAAACGCCATACGCCGCTCCGATCGACGACGGCATTCGAGCTGCCGCGGCGTGCGAGCACATCGCGATAGCGGGCTGCGTCGAAGCGCGGTTCACGTTCGAGCTCGAAGGCAAGCAGGCCGCCGCATTTGCCGCAGAACACCGAGGCCGCGTTTTCGGTTTGAACCGCAGCACACTCGCTGCAGCGGAGTTGCAATCGAGGTGGCGGCAGTGCCGCTGAGATCATTCCGTCACGGGCCGCGTGATCGCGCCGTCTTTTGCCGACGAGACCAGAGCCGCATATTTCGCGAAAACGCCTGCCGTATAGCGCGGCGGTGGGGCTTTCCACTCTTTCTTCCGGCTTGCGATCTCGTTCTCGCCGAGGCCGAAGTCGAGACGGCGAGACTCGACGTCGATCGTGATCTCGTCGCCCTCGCGCAGCAGCGCGATCGGACCGCCGACGGCGGCTTCGGGTGCGACGTGTCCGACCATCAATCCGTGGGTCGCACCGCTGAAACGTCCATCCGTTATCAGCGCAACGCTCTCGCCCATTCCTGCCCCGACGATTGCGCTTGTTACCCCGAGCATCTCGCGCATTCCCGGCCCACCTCTTGGACCTTCATAGCGAATGACGACGACGTCACCGCTCTTGATCGTGCCGGCTTCGACCGCGTGCATCGCGTCTTCTTCCCGATCGAAAACGCGCGCAGGACCGCGATGATACATGCGCTCGTCGCCGGCAATCTTCACGACGGAACCGTCGGGTGCAAGAGAGCCGCGAAGGATTGCGAGGCCTCCATGGGTCTTGAAGGGATGTTCGGCAGTTGCAATCACTTTTTGTCCCGGTGTCTCGACTGCCGTCGCCGTCGCTTCGCGCAGGCTCGCGCCCGTGACCGTCGGCACGTCCCCGTGCAGCAAATTGCCTTCCAGTAATCGCTTTGCGATCAGTTGAATGCCGCCCGCGGCGTCGACGTCAAGCGCAACGAATTGACCGCCCGGTCGAAGCGACGCAATGATCGGCGTCTTGCGGCTGATCGTGTCGAAATCATCGATTTCGAGCGGCACTTCGGCGTCGCGCGCGATTGCAAGCAAATGCAGGACCGAATTCGTCGAGCCGCCCGTGCCCGCCGCCGCCGCGATTGCATTTTCGAAAGCGGCCCGTGTCGCAATTTGGCGAGGGGTTATCCCGCGACGAAGCAGTTCCATCACGATGCCGCCAGTGCGGTACGCTTCCTTTTCTTTGCGCGGATCGGTTGCGCCCGGGCTGGTGCTGCCGACCGGCGAGAGACCCATAATTTCAAAAACGGTTGCCATCGTGTTCGCCGTGAACTGCCCACCACACGCACCTGCTCCCGGACACGCATGATCCTCGATTGCTTTGAATTC
>Ga0335072_10004652_pt1 | contig 20307 bp, 19 predicted proteins | sample Lox_Sample_21_FD_206725 | JGI IMG/M metagenome (GOLD analysis project Ga0335072, IMG submission 206725) | Soil microbial communities from Loxahatchee National Wildlife Refuge, Florida, United States - Lox_Sample_2.1 | ecosystem: Environmental > Terrestrial > Soil > Wetlands | place: USA...
CTGACCCGCACGAATGGCGTAATGATATGGGTACTGTCTCAACGAAGAGCTCGGTGAAAGTGCATTGACGGTAAAGATGCCGTCTGTCCGCAGCAGGACGAAAAGACCCCGTGGAGCTTTACTACAGTTTGGCATTGAGCCGGGTCGTAATATGTGTAGGATAGGTGGGAGACTTTGATGTTTAGGCGCTAGCCTAGGCGGAGTCATCAGTGAAATACCACCCTTATTACGATCTTGTTCTTACCGGACCCGCAAAGAGTTTTCAATTAGCTTGAAGATTCTTTCCGGGTTCGGGACCGTGTCTGATGGGTAGTTTAACTGGGGCGGTTGCCTCCTAAAGAGTATCGGAGGCGTTCAAAGGTTGGCTAACTACGGATGGAAATCGTAGTGATAGTGTATACGCAAAAGCCAGCTTGACTGTGAGGCCTACAAGCCGAGCAGGGACGAAAGTCGGAGTAAGTTTTCCGCTGTCAGTACATTTGTACAAGAGTGTGGTATCGGCAGCGCTTTCGGATAAAAGTTACCCCGGGGATAACAGGCTTATAGCGCCCAATAGTTCACATAGACGGCGCTGTTTGGCACCTCGATGTCGGCTCATCTCATCCTGGAGGGGGAGCACCTTCCAAGGGTCCGGCTGTTCGCCGGTTAAAGAGGTACGTGAGCTGGGTTCAGAACGTCGTGAGACAGTTCGGTTTATATCCGCTGTGGACGCAAGGAAATTTGAGAGGGTCTACCCCTAGTACGAGAGGACCGGGGCGGACGCACCGCTGGTGTATCGGTTGTTCTACCAAGAGCATTGCCGAGTAGCTATCGTGCGGAATAGATAAGCGCTGAAAGCATATTAAGCGCGAAACTAGCCTCAAGATTAGATTTCCCTATGACCTCCCAGAAAGACGATCTGGTTGATAGGCGCAAGGTGTAAGCATAGCAATATGTTCAGCCGAAGCGTACTAATAGAGGCAATGACTTTTTACGTTCTCTGGTTAGTTCGCCCCCGTTGGTGAACAGACCAGAGAAGTGCACTGACTGGTTATTGGTGTTTATCAGTAAACACCCGTGAAGTTTGTCGTAAATGCTTTGCAAATGCAGTTTGCCTAGATCCACTGTTTAACTCTCAGGAGTACTAAATAGTTTTACTAGGACTGCAAAAAGTGACCATCAAATATTATACGAGTAGTCGTGCCCTTTTATGGACATCGATAGCCTCCTCCCAGTAGACCTTTTGTTGTAAGGACTGAGAAGAATAGCGCCTAAAACTGGCGTTTATAGGTATTCGGTGCCCATAGCGAGAGGGAAACACCTGTTCCCATACCGAACACAGCAGTTAAGCCTCTCAGCGGTTACAATACTTGGGGTCTACCCCTGGGAAAATAGCACGGTGCCGTATTATCAAAAAAGCTTCCCTTAAGGGAAGCTTTTTTGTAGTTTAACCAACACTGCTTATTAATAACCGTTGTATAAACCACTTTGATATCCGTTACCTTGCAGGACAAACTAGGTGTATGAAGGTGACGAATTTACTCTTCTGGGTTGTTGATAACAAGCTGAGTGAAAGATTCTATAAGAAGCTCGGCTTTACGTTAGTACGCTCCGATGACTCTTATTCAGAAGTTAGTCTGCATGACTTCAGGATTGGACTTGTTACGGTACGAGACGAAGCTGAGTTCGCTACTGATGCATTTGCTGGTGAGCGGGGTAAGGGCATGTATGTATATGTCAAAGTTGAGAACGTTGACAGGAAATACGCAGAGGTTAGGGAGTTGAATATTAAAGTTGTGGCGGGGCCTCGAACCTGGTCATGGGGTAATCGCGAGTTTGTCGTAAAAGATCCAGATGGCTATAAGCTGTGCTTCTGGCAGCCGTCAGAGTAAATGCGTTGACATAAGCAAAATCTTGTGATATCATAAGCATAATTCGAAATCATCTGAGGGTTACGAATACCAATAATGGTATGTCGGCCCTCTTTTTCGAAGCTGTGTAAATTATCAACTTTGCGTAAGGAATACAAATCTTTGCGCCAAAAAGATGGAGGTGTTTCAGGATGGCTGGAACTAAAGCTGGTGGCCGCGCTGCTGCCGAAACTAACAGGAAGAAATATGGTGCCGATTTTTACGCTAAGATTGGCGCTAAAGGTGGCCGCATGGGTCATACCGGTGGTTTTGCTGCTGGTGAAGAGGGTCGTCGCCGCGCGCGCAAATATGGTGCCGTTGGTGGCCGCATCTCTCGTCGCACCAAAAAGGCTGCTTAAAAGGTAATTTGGCCTTGTATAGCCACCGTTCAGCTAAGGCTGTCCTGGTGGCTATTTGCTTTCAGTAGCAATAACCAGCTGTCTAAGGTAGTATGGCCCCGCTTTTTATACTGTTTTGAGCCGGTATGGACGACGAAGGCGACTTCGTGTAACGGTCCATTCGGTTTGGCAATTCAGGCAGCGGTAGTGGCTCGGAGAGGCTTGTAGTGTACGTGCAAAGCAGTTAGGGCAGGTGGCACGTAGGTGTAGCCAGTCCCTGTACGTATCAAGGCAATCTTGTATGTAATCTTCATTGATCTTAAGTCCATAGTTCTCTGACAGTTCGTGCGCCTTATACCACGCGGCGGCCTCTAGTTGCAGTAGCTCGATATCGTAACGATAGTCATTGTGACCGAGTAAAGCGTGGCCTAACTCGTGCAGAAGCGTCCAAGGACCTTGTTCGGAGTGCATGTTCATCGTAAACGATACATATTTCTTTTGGGAGTGCCATAGAAAGCGATTGCTTTCTATGAATTCTAGGTCCGGGTAATCGCTACGAATATTCGCGAGTAAGACGGCCATGCTGGGATTAGCCACTTTAGGCATATATGCTCTTGGCCAGGTCATAGCATCCATACACAACCGCTTCTTCCGGGCGCTCTGCTTTCAGGATGGGTGGGATTGGTACGAGCGGTGTGCTATATTTCTGAAGTTCGTCTATAAGTAAGTCGTGGTACTTCTCGAGATAATGACCAACACTCCCACCGATAACCACGACGTCCGGTTCGGTCACTGCTAGCAGATCCATAAAACCAATGGCAAGATCTTTAACGATAGCTTTCCAGGTTTTTTTATCGTCAATCTCCGAAGCTTTGCGTCCGTAGTGCTCGTAGATCGCTCTACCACTTGCAAAGCTTTCCCATTTTACGATTTTGTCACCACGTTGTAGCATCATTTGACCACCTTCGCTATCTGCCATGCTTGGATCAATTCTTTGGTCGACGATGAACCCTGTTCCGATACCTGTGCTGATGGTCACATATAGTACTTTAGCGTGCGTATCCTTGAGCAACATCGCTTCACTAAGACCTGCTAGATTAGCGTCGTTCTCAATGAGCATAGGGCAACCCGCAAGGCGTTCGACGTCGTGTTGTAATGGTACATCTTTCCATATGAGATTACCGCCCTCTTCGAATCGACCAAGTTTCCGATTAATTGTGCCAGGGGCTGCTACGCAACCCGCTCTAAAATCCTGAATCGGCATTTCATCTCGCAAGACATGCTGAAGTTCACTCAGGAAGTCGTCGTAGACCTTAGGTGTCTCAAAGCGTAGTGAAACAATAATTACGCCTTTCTGGTCAAGCAATGCAACTAGTGTTTTTGTCCCCCCAATATCGATTCCTAAGTACATAAGACCAGTTTATCATTAAATCCTGAATCGGCATTTCGTTTACTTTGCTATAAGATGCCTACCTCTTTACCAGAACCCAAAAAACAGATATAATTAGAGCTAATCTTATGGGACGTCACACCGTGCGGTATACGTATGGTGATACGCCTACAGGAAATACATTACGAAAGGGGCATTTGAAATATGCCAAAATCATTAATAACAATGGACGAATTGCTGGCTAACAGCGACGTCAAACAACTCGAAGCAGGTGATGTTGTCGAGGGTTCGATTGCGAGCGTACGCAAGCATCAGGTCTGGATTGACCTAGGCCCGCGTGGCGTCGGTGTGGTAATGCGTCGTGAGGTTGGCCACGGTCAACAACTAGAAGAGGGGCAGTCGGTGACTGTGAGCGTTATCGATCCGGAGATGGACGAGGGGTATGCACTTCTCAGTATGCGCCGCGCCGCAAAAGATCGTGGATGGGATGAAGTGCAGCGCGTCTTTGATGCAAGTGAGATTGTTGAGGTTGTGCCATACGACGCCAATCGAGGTGGTCTACTAGTGGAGCTTGAGGGTATTCGTGGATTCTTACCCGTGTCGCAACTTGCGGCCGGTCACTACCCGCGAGTGAGCGGTGCGGATAAGGACGAGATTCTCCAAAAGCTTAACCAGCTAACTGGTAAGCCGATCCGTGTTCGCATATTGGACGTGAGCCGCAAAGATAATAAACTTATTTTTAGCGAGAAAGAGGCTGTAAAAGACGACATGGCCGCCCGTTTTGCTGAGCTTAAAGTCGGCGATGTAGTTGATGGTGTCGTAACTGGTGTGATCGACTTTGGGGCATTTGTTAATGTCGATGGCATCGAGGGGCTGATCCATATTAGTGAAATCAGCTGGGAGCGTGTAGAGAACCCACGTGACTATGTCAAAGTCGGCGAGACCGTAAAGGCGAAGATTATCGCTATCGACAAAGATCGTCTTTCCTTGAGTCTTAAACAGATGACCGAAGACCCGTGGCTGAGAGAGGTTAAAGCCTTCAGTAAGGGTGATATTGTCGAAGGTAAGATCACTCGTATTACGCCCTTTGGCGCATTCGTACAGTTGAGCCCGAGTGTCGAGGCACTTGTTCATGTTAGCGAAATGGGCGATGACGATCACATCGATCCTGAGAAGATCTTCCGGCTGAATGAGAAGAAGAAATTCAAGGTGCTCGACATCGATACTGACGCACGCAAAATCTCACTTAGTCTGAAACAGAAGTAATAAGAGTACTACACTCAGCCTAGTCGGGCAGAGAAAGGAGCAGCGGATTTGAGTACGACAATCCAAATCGAGAACAATATCACCGTTGGCTCCCTCGCTGAACAGCTTAAACTGCCGGTCACGCGTCTCATAAGTGAGCTGATGAAAAATGGTATCATGGCTACGATAAATGAGCGACTCGATTTTGACACGGCGCAGATTATCGTGGGTGAGCTTGGGCTTGACATCAAGCTGGAGCACAAAAAATCGGCTACTGAACCGGTCAAACGGGAGAAGCCAGCTCATGGTGCTAACGCCGTACAGCGCCCACCCGTAGTGGCAGTAATGGGACATGTAGACCATGGAAAGACTTCATTACTAGATGCAATTCGTGGGGCACAGGTCGCTAAGGGTGAAGCCGGTGGTATAACGCAGCATATAAGTGCATACCAAGTCGAGCACAATGGTCGCAAGATTACGTTCCTAGACACACCTGGTCATGAGGCGTTTGCTGCTATCCGTGAGCATGGCGCACACCTTACAGATATTGTGATAATTGTTGTCGCAGCCGATGATGGCGTAAAGCGCCAGACGATCGAAGCAATTCGTTATGCGCGGAATGCGGGTGCTCGTATTGTGGTTGCTATCAACAAAATCGACAAAGAGGGTGCTAACGAGGCACTGGTAAAGCAACAATTGGCTGAGCAAAACCTGCTGGTTGAGGAATGGGGTGGCGACATCGTAGCTATGTCGGTAAGTGCCAAGACAGGGCAAGGAGTTTCGGGGTTACTTGACATGCTTTTGCTCGTGGCTGATGTAGAAGATCTTAAGGCTGACGCCACTGTGGCGGCACGGGGGCTTATCATAGAGGCGCATGTTGAAACTGGTCGTGGGCCAATTGCGCATGCGTTAATAGAAGAAGGCACCTTAAGACCCGGACAGTTTGTGGTTGCCGGTGCTGCCTGGGCAAAGGTCCGCAATCTAGAAAATGCTGCGGGCGCGGCCATTAAAGAAGCTGGCCCAAGCACACCAGTGATTATTAGTGGTTTTAAGACTCTCCCGGAATTTGGGGATGGATTTGCTGTACGGGCTACGGAAAAGGAGGCACGTGCTGAGGCGGAGAAAAATGCGACTGGAAGGGCGGCTGGTGGTGGACATAGTGATATGAGTAGCTCCGAGCTGTTGCGTATTATCAGCCGTTCCGACAAACTGCAAGAACTGCCGATTATAATAAAGGCGGATGTACAAGGATCGCTTACGAGTGTTGCCGATAGTCTTAAAAGTATCGAGACTGACGAAGTTGCTGTGCGTATTGTGGGTAGCGGTGTCGGGGTAGTAAGCGAAAATGACGTGCATATGGCCAATAGCGCTAATGCGATTATCTACGGTTTCAATACCACTGCCGCATCGAACATTCGGCGTTTAGCCAGTCGCGATCAAGTATCTATACGGCTTTACAATATCATATATGAACTTATTGACGACGTTAAGGTTGAGCTGAGCAAGCTGTTGGCCGATGATATTATCGAGAAAGATATGGGAGCCCTAGAAGTAAAAGGTATATTTAAGACGACTCGAACGGATATAATTGCGGGTGGTGAGGTCAAGGAAGGCTTACTGAAGGTACCTGCAATTGCACGTATTTACCGCGGTAAGACCTGTATCGGTGAGGCAGAGCTTGCCGGACTTAAGCGCGGACCAAATGATGCTACTGACCTTGTGACTGGAGAGCTTGGCGGTTTGAGCCTAAAGACTGAGAATCGTCTACAGCTTGAGCTAGGTGATCGTATAGAATTTTTCACACGTGAAACAGTGAAACGGACATTGTAGTACAATAGGGACTATGTTAAAGCTAGATAACGATTTACTTAATGAGCTAGGCCTGGGTAGCTTACCCGAGGATCAGAAACGGGCTATGCTCCAACACATCTATGATACTCTGGAGCTGCGCGTAGGTACTAACTTGGCAAATCAAATGACTGATCGTCAACTCGAAGAATTCGAGAAGTTTATCGATGACAACGGAGACGCTAATCAGGATCAGGCGTTGCAATGGCTTGAAGCTAATCTGCCGCATTACAAGCAAGTTGTAAACGACGTATTTGAGGCGTTAAAGTTGGAGATAAAGCAGATGGCACCGCAAATCTTAGCCGCTAGCATACCCCAGCAACAACCTGCGGTGACACCACAGGCTGTTGCTACAACTACGAGCCAACCACAACAGCCTCTAACCACGCAATCTAATGATGTTCAAGCACGTGCTACTGATCCATTAAGTCAGCAACCCGCTATTCCTAGCCAATCACAACAAACTCAAATACAAAACGCTAAGGTGCTTCAATTTCCGACTCAGCAACCACCTGCTGGGCCTGGAAACTATCAGAACAGGCGAGCCGCGTAAAAGGGTTTGCCTTACTATGTTCTCATAGTTGTTAGGTTATAATTAGGGCCATCAGACCGAAGGGGTATTAGCTCAGTTGGCTAGAGCGCGGCATTCGCATTGCCGAGGTCGGCGGTTCGACCCCGCCATACTCCACCACTAAAAAAGACCGAAAGAAGTCGGTCTTTTTTAGTACAAACCATCATGATAGCCGTTGAGAAAGGCCGCAATTGACATGTCGCTTTTACCGATTGGCTTAAGTCGATCAATGATTAGTATATCCTCTGAGGTATAAACACCCAAAGACTTGTCACGTAATAATAGTTTACCCGGTCTACCGCCACCAACCTCTGCATGCGCTTCAGTGATAATAACTGAGTTCTTTCCAAGTGTGGTATGACTTTGAGGCCACCCTAGATATGCACGCACCTCACGCTCTAGTCGTCTAGCGGGCTTATTCCAATCAAGTACGCCTTCGTCCTTAACAATAAGATTATCATAAGTTGCCATGTGGTCATCTTGGGACTCGCCGCGTACTTCACCGTTTATAATGTGTGGTAGCAACGTGGTTAGCATATTTGCGCCAAGGGATCCGAGCTGGTCGGCAATTTCCTGTTTACTCTGGGTGTCATTTAGCGATATATCACGATACGCATATACGTGTCCAGCGTCCATAGCTTTGACCAATTGCATCAGTGAGACACCCGTTTTTTCATTACCGTCTAGTATGGCTGACTCAATCGGCGTTGGGCCACGATGTAGCGGCAACAGTGATGGATGAATATTTACGATGCCACTTGGAAAAATATCAATAATTGATTGCGGTACCATCTTCCCGTATGCTGCTAGAACGCCTACGGTAGCATGGCACCTCACAAGTATGTCCATAATGTCACGTAACTTCTCAGGTATGACTACCGGTACCCCATAATCCTCGGCAAGTGAAACGATCTCAGGCCTGCTATGGTTACGCGAAACAGTAGGCTCATTATTTATCACTAATGCCCTTATGTCATATTTGGCCCGAAGGAGCTGTCTGAATGTTGGTGCTGTTGTCGTAACACCAGTCGCTAGACGCTCATTACCGAAGAAGACGATAGGTGTCGCCACTATTTAGTCGTCCCAGAGACTCTCATTGCCTTTAATGTCTCTATCGTAATTGAGCTGTGCAAGATTGCCTTCGTCGTCAAGGGCATAAAATGCCTCGTGGGCGTCTTTGATATGGTCTATGAAGACTTTACCGTTAGTATGGTCGATCTCATGCTGAAAAATGCGTGCCAAAAATCCTTCAGCATTGAATCGTATCGTTTTACCAGTAATGTCGAGCGCTCTCACACGCACTTTGCTATAGCGAGGCACTTTGCCATAGAGGTCCTTTACGCTCAGGCAGCCCTCGAAGTCCTCTATGAGTTCTCCCTCATATTTTGTAATAGTAGGGTTGATAAATGCACGAAACGACCTATCTTCTTTATTATCAAAATCGTTGCGTACGACTATAACTTTAAGAGGTGTATCAATTTGAATTGCAGCTAGAGCTACACCCACCTCGTGCTCACGTTCGGCTTCCCATTCAAGAGTGACACTCTGCATCCGTTGGACAAGCTGCAGAATGTCATCATTTATAACTCCGACTTTTTGCGATGTTTGACGTAGGTGTGGATTGGGCAATGTAATGAGAGCGGTGTCTTTCATATATCAAAGTATACCTGACGGGATCGATCAGAGTAAATTACTGGGGTCAATGTCATAAGACCAGCCAGACGGCAGTGAGTGAATGATATCGACCAATGTTGGGCGGCTTGGTGACTTTACGAGCAGTTGCCAGCTATACTTTCCGCGCTCACGTGGGTGAAATGATGGTGCCGGTCCTTCAACGTTAACGCGCGGGTTATTCTTCGTAAGGGAGCGGGCTAGATTATTGGCGGCCTCTTCGGCTGATTTGCTCGTTGCACGTAAAACGCGCAGCTTCAGCAGGTGTACAAACGGGGGAAAATGAAAAGCTCTGCGCTCACATAACTCTGCCTCGTAGAATGATCGCCAGCGACGATTAATGGCGGCCTGAACTATGAAGTTTGCTGGATCGTAAGTTTGCACCACTACCGTACCGGACCGATGTCCACGTCCAACTCTCCCTATAACCTGCGTAAGTAACTGATACGTTCGTTCGGAGGCGGTAAAGTCTGGAATAAGTAACGACGAATCGGCATTCACTATCCCCACAACAGAAAGCTTAGGTAGGTCGAGTCCCTTACCAATTATTTGAGTTCCCACAATTATGTCAGCACTGCCAGCTACGAGATCGCTTAGGTGCTGCTCAAGGCGTTCAGCCTTGAGCGCATCAGTATCAAAGCGCTGGATCTTTGCAGTGGGAAATACTTTAGTTAACGCGTCTACCACTGTTTTGGTGCCTGCACTTTTGAATAAAATCTGTGCGCAGTTACACACTGGACAGCTTGTTGGAAGTGGGCTCAAGAAGCCACATACGTGACAGCGGAGCTCATGAGTATCACCGTGATATGTTAATGCGAGATCACAGTTCTTACAGAGCGACTGCCAGCCACAACTACTACATAGAATTACATTAGCAGTGCCACGACGATTTAAATATAAGAGTGACTGTTCTTCATGTTGGAGGGCTGAGTTTATAGAATCAAGGAGGGTATTACTCAGTAAGGAATTGCGACTGAAAAGCTTGCGCTCACGCATGTCTATCGTTTTGAAGACTACACTCGCTTCGGATGTCGGGGCTATGTTACGTATAGTTACAATCGGCCGACCCTTTGCTTGCGCTATATAGTAATCCTCGACCGCTGGCGTAGCAGAACCAAGCACTAGGGTCGCGTTATGCATGTCAGCCAGCTTAGCCGCGACACGACTGGCCTGATAGTGCGGTGCCGACTCGTTTTTATATGCGCCATCATGAGCCTCATCTAATACGATTAGCCCAAGTGAATGTATAGGCGAGAATAATGCCGAACGCGGACCGATAATTACACATGGTTTAGATCGCTCAAGTAATTCGTAATAGATAGTGCGTCGTTGGGCAGCGGTAAGTCGTGAGTGTAATACGTAAACATTATCACCAAAGGTTTGACTAACTGTTACGGTGAGCTGGGCTGTTAGGCCAATTTCAGGAGTCAGTATTAACGCTGATTTGCCCTGCTGAAATGCCCGAAGAGCCAACTCTGTATATACGCGTGTTTTACCGCTGCCAGTTACGCCGTGCAGTAAGAAAGTGCCAGGTCCCACAATAGTTTCAATCGCCCGGCTCTGGCCCGGACTTAGTGAGGGGAGGTGAGCTTCGGTCGTACTCTTCGGGAGAGAATTTTCTGTATTTGCTTTGCTTATCCTTGCTGGTACTTCGCCAGGCGGCACGAATAATCGGGCCACAGCGCCTAGCGGGGCAGGGTAATAAGTACGGATCCAGTGCATGAGCTTGAGCTGTGCTGTTGGAACAGGTGAGGAAGGTAAGATGGCTATTATCGGTTTTATGTCAAAATTCGGCTTTGGTACAGTACGTAATACAATCCCCAGAACAGTTCGAGCTCGTAGACTGACGCGTACTAGTGCGCCAACCTCCAATTTTACTTCACTGGAATAGGTGAGCGCAGTGTCACCATGATAGGTTTGAGTAGCTACTAGCACCTCATAAAAATGCATGCTACTAAGTATATGCCACTTTACGAAACCTGTTGAAATCACTGGCAAGCTAGGCTATAGTAATAATCGCGTTGTCGGAAAGACAATAAGTGGATTACAACTTTGGGCAGACCCAGGTTTATAAATAAGTTTATTGCGTATGTTAGATGTTTTCATTACCTCACGAGTTCGTCGCAAGATCATTGTGATTTACGCGAAGTATCCCGATTTCAAAACGCATGTAAGAGGTCTCGCTAAGCTCATTAAGGAGGATGCGGGGAATATTCAGCGTGAACTTAAACGGCTTGAAAAAGCGGGTTTTCTAATTAGCGAGAAACAAGGTAATACTAAAATGTACCACACCAACAAACAGTTCATTATCTTTAAGGAGCTTCAGAGTATCGTTCTAAAGAGCCAGCGTACTCAAACTAAGCGCCATATCTCGTAAAAAAGACGTTTCTCATTACTTTAAGGTTGCGCAATCGCCCCTGTTAGGCTATACTACTCGCCATATGATAGAAGTAACTCGCAAAGACAGTAAAGAGTCCGCCGAAAACCTTGTACGTCGCTTTAATCGTCGTGTCCAACAAAGCGGTTTAATTATTGCCGTAAAGCAAGGACAGTATTTCGAAAAGCCCATCAGTAAGCGTGAACGTCGCCAGAAAGCGATTGTTCGTCAACAGCGTAAGGCTCTCAAACTCAAGAAAATCAAACTAGGTCAGAGATAGCGCTGTGGCAATACGTCAGCAACTTGACGACGACATAAAGGCCGCCCTACTGGCTGGTGATTCTGTGCGCGTGGTAACACTTCGCGGTTTGAAGAGCGCTGTCCTGTATGCTGATGTAGCTGCAGGAAAACGCAACGTAGGTGGAGTGGACGATGAAGAGGTACTGGCGGTGCTCGCGAAAGAAGCAAAAAAACGTCAGGAAAGTGCAGATCTCTACGTAAAAGGTGGCAGACATGAACTGGCCGACAGAGAGCTCCTAGAAAAAAAGATCATCGAAGATTATTTGCCTAAGCAGTTAAGTGATGATGAGCTTGGCAAGATAGTCGACGACATTATCAAAGCGCAGAGCGCTGAAGATGTGAGCGCTATGGGCAGGGTCATTAATGCAGTGAAAGCTCGGGTCGGTAATACGGCAGACGGCGCCAGAATAGCCTCGTTAGTTCGGGAGAGGATTGTCAAATGATTCTGCTAATGGGTGCGGCAGGTTCCGGCAAGAGTACGCAGGGTCACCAGCTGGCCGATGAGTATGGCTACGCCTATATTTCGACTGGCGAGGTCTTCCGCGTCCTTATTACTGGTCGGCGTCGTAATGAGATGCTGGAAGGGAAGCTGTTGAGTGATGATGAGGTTATTCGTGTAGTTGGTAAGGTGCTCGAGCTCATTGATACTAGTGAGCAATTTATTCTTGACGGTTTTCCGCGTACTAGACCTCAGATTGACTGGTTACTTGCGCAGTGCAAAACGGGGCGATTCGACCTACCCACGGTAATTAATCTGGAAGTCTCAGAGGATGAAGTACGTAATCGATTACATAGACGTGGTCGCGTTGATGATACTGAAGAGTCAATTCGCTATCGGTATCAACTGTATGAAGACACTACTCGACCACTACTCGACTATATGAGGCAGAACAGTATCACTGTAATTGACGTTAATGCGGGCCAAGGGTCACAAGTCGTGCATCGTCAGATTCTTCAAGCGCTTGGTCATATGGATGACAACAAGGGTTAATTATAGGTAAGTAAGGTGCTGACCGACACAGAAATCGCCAATATACGTGAGAGCGGGAGGATTCTCGGCCTCGTATTGCATAAGATACAGCAGCAAGCTACAGCTGGCATGACGCCTAAGGATGTTTCTACGCTCGCTGCATCAGAGCTGCAGCGACTTGGCGGCAGGCCGGCGTTCAAGGGCTTCGAGGGATACCCGGATATTATCTGTATATCGACTAATAACGAAGTACAACACAGCATACCTAACGACCATGTATTCCGCGATGGTGACATTGTGAACTTCGACTTCGGGGTCGACTATAACGGTATGATTTCTGACGCAGGCGTGACTGTAAGTATCGGTGGCCTAGAAAAGACAGATAAAGCTGGCCGGTGGTTGCTCGAGGGGACTGAGCGTGCACTATATGCGGGCATTGATACGGTTCGTGACGGTGTACATGTAGGCGATGTATCAGCTGCCATCGAAAAGGTGTTGCGTGGTTACAATCTGGGTATAGTACGTGAACTTGTAGGTCATGGCGTTGGACATGAGTTACACGAGGAGCCAGAAATCCCAAACTATGGCCACGCAGGAACAGGCCCGGTACTTAAAAGTGGCATGACGATTGCAATCGAGCCGATTACTACACTTGGTAGCGCACGCATATTCCAGGCACACGATGGATGGACGCTGTTGACTGTGGATGGCTCAAGATCTGCCCAATTTGAACACACCGTTCTTGTTACTAAAGACGGTTGTGAGATACTCACAAAGCCGTAAAAACACACGTCAGTTGCGTTATCCGAAAGGTAAGCGGTATACTCTGTGGTATGCGCGACAACTCTGCCGCTCCTACCTTTATAGGCCTTGATATCGGAACTTCCACCGTGCGTTGTGTGGTTGGTACACGTGACATATCTGATCCTAGCCTAATTTCTGTGATTGGTCACGGCACTAGCCCTAATCAAGGTATGCGTAAGGGCGTGGTAATGCATATTGATGATGCGGCAGAAGCAGTTATCCAGGCAATTACAGAAGCGGAGCGGATCAGCGGCGTGCAGATTCACCAAGCAACTGTGAACGTTAATGGGGCACATGTAACAGGTATTAACAGTCGTGGCGTCATTGCTATTAGTAGTTCTGATCGAGAGATCACAGTTGAAGATCGTGAACGCGTTGAAGAAGCGGCCACTATAGTTAAGCTTCCACCGAATCGAGAGATCGTACAAGTATTCGCCAAAAATTACCGACTGGACGGCCAGGACAACTTAAAGGACCCGGTGGGCATGCATGGCGTTCGACTTGAGGTCGACTGCCATATTGTAACGGCCGCCAGCCCAAACATTCGTAATCTTAATCTGGCCCTAGAAAAGGCACAGGTGCGCGCACGCCATCACACAATTAGCGCGTTGGCTGCTGCCGAAGCAGTCCTTGATCGCAAACAAAAGGAAGCTGGTACGTGCGTGCTTGATATTGGCGCCGGTACTACCAACCTGAGTGTAATTGAGGATGGTGAAATCCAGCACGTGGCGGTAATACCAATGGGTAGTATGCATATTACGAATGATCTCGCGATCGGTCTTAAGACTGACCTAGATGTGGCAGAAGCAGTAAAAGTAAGGCATGCACATTTAAACGATACTAGTGATAAGCCGGTACGAGTGACTGTTGACGAAAAGGATTATAACTTTTCGAGTGGTGAGGTGAACATGATTGTTGAAGCTCGGGTGGAGGAGATGTTGGAGTTTGTTGACAAAGAGCTACAACGGATTCATAGGTCAAGAAAATTACCTGGCGGAGTGGTTATTGTAGGAGGTGCTGCTACACTGCCTGGTCTTGCTGACTTTACGCGAGATAAGTTAGAGCTGCCTGCTCGGATCGGTAAAGTGCGTGGGCTAGCGGGTTTGGCGGATACGGTCGATAATCCTGCGTTTGCAGCTGCGGCAGGCCTAATGCTCCTTGATATTCTTCTTACACCTTACATGAGTGACCAGACACCGACACACCAGCTTGTTGGGGCTAACGTGCCCGCAGTACTTAGTAAGATCTTTGGAAAACTGAAGCCTTAATTTCAGTATTCAGACTTTTACGTGACGCGGTCGCTTAAAAGTCATAATTTGTTCGGCGAAAAAGAAGTCAGGCAACTTATGTATGCGCTGTAGCTTGAACTTCGGCGGTAGGGTACGCTATACTCTTAAACAACAGTAAATGCAGGAGCAGGGGCGACAGGAAACATAGAATGGCACAGGCAGTTGATCCAGCAATTGAGACATTCGCACGCATAAAAGTGGTGGGCGTAGGTGGTGCAGGTGGTGCGGCCATCAATCGTATGGTTGAATCTGGTATTGAAAACGTCGAATTTGTTGCCATCAATACAGATGCCCAGGCACTACAAAATTCCAAAGCTAAGACTAAGATTCATATCGGTCGTGATACAACACGAGGGCTCGGCGCTGGCGCAGACCCCAGTGTTGGGCAAAAAGCAGCTGAAGAGTCACGTGACGAGATCGCTAAGGCACTCGAGGGTGCTGATATGGTATTTGTGACTATAGGCGCGGGTGGTGGAACCGGTAGTGGTGCTGGCTTTGTAGTAGCTAGCATTGCCAAGGAAATGGACATTTTGGTGGTTGGGTTTGCAACCAAGCCGTTTGCCTTCGAGGGTGAAAAGCGGCGTCGTAATGCTGATACGGGTATCGAGAATCTGCGTAGCTCGGTCGATACACTTATCATTATTCCAAATGATCGACTCTTGCAGACAATTGATCGGGCCACTCCATTACTTGAGGCATTTAAAGTGGCTGACGACGTATTACGTCAAGGCGTACAAGGGATATCTGATCTCATTACTGTACACGGCTTGATTAACTTGGACTTTGCGGATGTAAAGGCAGTAATGAGTAATGCCGGTAGTGCACTTATGGGTATCGGTCGAGCGAGCGGCGAGAATCGTGCAATTCAAGCAGCGCAGCAAGCTATAGATAGCCCACTACTCGAAGTATCGATAGATGGTGCTCGCGGTATTCTTTTCAACGTGATTGGTGGCGACGACTTAAGCATGCACGAGATTAATACTGCTGCGGAGGTTATTACGGCTGCTGCTGATCCCGATGCTAACATTATTTTTGGTGCAACCATAAGTCCTGAATTGGATGGCGAGGTTATTATTACTGTTGTCGCAACTGGTTTTGACGCTTCCTATTTTACCCGTCGCCAAGCTGCAGTTGACGGTATGTCTACAACTACTGTCTCAGATGATCAAGCTTCTTCAATCGTTGCACCGACTCCCGTATCTGCTACTCCCAACTCTCGGACCGGTGCGGACGGTGATGATGTGCAAGACTCAGATATTGAGCTCAAAGAACATAAGACTGCTGTCAAAGAATTTGTACGTGATGAGCCGATGCCAAGTATATGGTCTATCAAGGATGAAGATGAGAACGTCGAGGAACGCTCACAACCTGTTGTATCGCCAACTGAAGAACCTGACCTAGAACGTCCATCGTTCTTGCGTCGTCTGACTAAACGTACTGAGCATAAAGAAGACAATAAGCCTGAAGCTAAGTAGATGTGAATCTTATTCAGTACATCTTATTCTTGTACTAAAAAATACACCACAAGCACTATTGCGCTGCACTAAGCCTATGGCTACTATATTTATGTATAACGCTATATATAGTATTTGAAGTCGAAAAGACGCGACAGATGTAGTCGTACTTTGCACCAATATAATTTTAATAGGAGGCTAGGTCGATGAGATGCGTGCAATGTAGTAGCGACGACACTAAAGTCATCGAGAGTCGTGATGTTGACGCTTCTCAGGCAGTTCGTCGTCGACGTGCCTGCACCGCCTGCGGCTATAGGTTTACAACCTATGAACGCCTAGAGCGTCCTCAGCTCGTAGTAGTAAAAAGGGATGGCACTCGCCAGCTCTTTAGCCGTGGTAAGCTGCTGGCCGGGTTGTATCGCGCTTGCGAGAAAACTCCAGTTACTAGTATGCAGCTTGAAGATCTAGTTAGTGCGGTTGAGCATTGTCTCTACAATCGTGGAGACGCTGAGGTCTTGTCGGATAAAATTGGAGAGATAGTTATGGAACGCCTCCCAGAATTGAACGAAGTTGCTTATGTACGTTTTGCTAGCGTCTATCGCCGCTTTAAAGACATTGCGAGTTTCGAGCGAGAGTTGTCGCAGATACGAGAGCGCAAGGCGGCTGGTGCGGCTGGTTACGGAAGTACATAGGACTCGGATTATCTGAGAGTGTCCTTGTGTGTGCTATAGAGTGGCACTAGCGGAACCGATTATATAAAACAGATAGCTTTTGATATCCCTATTGGGGAGTAAGGGGAATGCTATGGGAGAGATAACAAGAAGTAGCGTAGTGCGGTATTTCACCGTTCCTAAAGCAAAGGCGTATGACATGCTGAGATGGGTAACCCGAAGCGCGGTCATCAGAGACTCTACTACGGATAAAGTTATATTTGAGCAGAGAGATGTTGAGGTACCTGACACATGGTCACTTAATGCGCTGAATACCTTAGCTCAAAAATACTTTATAGATAATCCTGATACCAAAGTTCACGAAAACAGTCTAAAGCATACTATAGACCGTATAGTTGACACAATTGTACGTCAGGGTATCCAAGAAGGATACTTCGAGGTAGGCTCAGAGGCTGAGACATTTCGTGAAGAGCTTAAGTATATTTTAGCGACGCAGCGTGCCTCGTTTGATGGTCTTGTTTGGTCAAATATTGGAGTGCCTAACCAGACTCAGGTGTCCAGCGCTTGTTTCATTTTAGGCGTCGAGAATAACGCGTCATCGATTATGCAGTGGTATGGTGATGAGGCCAGGATTATTGAGGGTGGAGTGGCTGATATCGGTATTAACACCAGTTCGATTGGTAGTGACACTGAACTCACCGACGAGACAGCAAGGAGTATTAACGGACCGCTCAGCTTCATTCGCGCAGCTGACTCGATAGCCGCTGCTGTCAGACGACCTAACAAAACTCACGATATAACAAAAGTAGCCATCATGAACGCTGACCATCCGGACATAGAGGACTTTATTCAGTCCAAGCCTATCGAGAAAAACAAAGCGCGGGCCTTAGTTGCCGCTGGATTTGATGTGGCCTCCGACGGCAAAGATACCTTCAGTATTCAATATCAGAATACTCACAATTCTGTGCGAGTGACCGACGATCTCATACATGCTATAAAAAACGATCTTGATTGGAAGCTCAGAGCTGTTAGTACGGGCAAAGTGATGCGCAAGGTGAAGGCACGTGATCTTTGGCATCAAATTGCCGAAGCTGCATGGCAGTGTGCGGAGCCTAGTCTACAGTTTGATACCACTATCAATAAGTGGAACACAACACCGATTGCTGGACGTATCAAGTGTAGTAGCTCACATTTGGACTATATGAGTCTCGACAATAGTGCATGTAACATAGCCACTATCAATCTACTCAAATATTTAAACGACGATCTCAGTTTTAATATTGAGGCTTTTAGGCATACCGTTGAAGCCATTACTGTAGCGCAGGATATTCTGGTCGGCTATAGCGAATACCCTACGCTACATATCGCCAAAACTACCAGAGCATACCGTCAGCTAGGTGTTGGATATGCAAATCTGGGTAAAGTGATAATGGCGCAAGGTTTACCGTATGATAGCGATGAAAGTCGAGCTCAGGCTGCGGCAGTTACGGCACTTATGACCGGCCATGCTTATGTTACAAGCGCTCGAATTGCTCGTAAGGTCGGCCCTTTTGCTGGTTACCATAAAGACCGTGACGGTATGCTAAAGGTATTACATATGCATCGTGAGGCCGTAAATACAATTAATGCAGGGATGGTCGCCGAGGATCTACTTTCTGCTGCAACCCAGGCTTGGGATGAGGCTAATGAGCTTACCAAACTTTATGGTGTTCGTAACTCGCAGGTATCATTATTAGCTCCTGCTGATGCAACTCACTTAGTGATGGATTGTGATACGTCTGGCGTTGAGCCAAACGCAAACCTCATCCAAGTTAAAGAGTCGGCGGATAGTGATACTATGGACAGTACGAATCAAACAATGGTGCGTGCACTAAAGACTCTTGGCTATAGGCAGAAGCAGATAGAAGACATCGTAAATTATGTCGATACTAAGAAGACCGTTCTCGGTGCTCCAAATCTGCAGGAGAAACATCTGCCGGTGTTTGCATGTCGCGAAGGTGATAATAGAGTGCATTATTTTGCTCAGGTGAAGATGGCGGCGGCAACTCAACCGTTTCTTTCGGGCGCCGCTAGTAATGCAGTAACTACCCCAGCTGACATAACTATAGAAGATCTGGAGCGACTTTACTTAGAGTCCTGGACATTAGGTATCAAGGCTATTTCCATCAGACACGATGATTATAGAAATATACAGCCGCTGAGTCTAGTAATGGTCAATAGTGTTCATGGAGGCGAGCCAGCATCGAACACGATTACTCCGATAACGGACTACTCTACTATCGATAGCCGAATCTTGATTAAAGGTGCTGTTCGCCGACGTTTACCAAAGGTTCGTAGGAGCAAGACCTATAAATTTGAGATTACCGACTTAGGAGGCTACTTCACCGTCGGCGAGTACGAAGATGGTACACCTGGCGAACTATTCATCAACGTAAGTAGACAAGGTAGCACGCTTTCTGGTGTAATGGACAGTTTTGCGATTAGTGTTAGTCACGGTTTGCAATACGGGGTACCTCTCAAGAGTTACGTTAAAGCTTTTCACGGTAGCACTTATGCACCTTCAGGCACGACCGACGACATCGATATTCGAATTGCCAGTAGTATTACAGACTATATATTCCGCCGCCTAGCGCTCGACTACTTAAGTTTTGATGACAGAATAGAGCTTGGCCTAGCCACTCTAGGTAGCTCCCTAAAGGAACAAACTAGCCTATTAGATACCCCGTCTTGATTAGTTAACGCTATCTGGCTATACCAGGAGAGGGGTATTCTTTAGGGTGACCAAAGGGGAGCTCTGACGACAGATGTTGTGATACACTGTGAACATGAAACTGGTTGCGCTTTATCGTCCTGATTCAGAGTTTTCCCGTAATGTCGAAGATTTTTTAAGAGAGTTGCGTAAGGCGCATGAAATTGGCGACGAACAGTTACGAATAATTGATTATGATAGTCGTGAGGGCACTGATATGGCTATGACCTACGGTATCACGAACCAACCGGCTATGATCATAATCGATGATAACGGCGGTTACATAAAACATTGGGAAGGGAATGAACTACCGCTCCAAGACGAAGTCACTAGTTACGTGTATGGCGAATTCGAGACTTGAAAAGATCAGTCGGAAGCGTTAACATTGACTATAAATGCGTTGTGGTGTTTGCATCACATGAGCGATTATCGGTCGCGAAGCAGTGGGAAGAAATCGTTACGAGAGTAGAACCCACCGAAACTGACTCGTCAGATCAGGCAAGTAAGTGCTAGAAGAAAGTTAGCCTCCTGAGCGTTTAGCTCGTGGAGACAAGTAAATCACTTCTTTTGGAATCTGGATGGTACCGTCCGCGTTTGATGCGGATTCCAGAGCTAAAAGAAGTGATTTTTATTTTTTGTATGGATATCTCTAAAAGAAAGGAATGAGTATGAAATTCGAAGCTGGGAAACGACGTAAGGCTATTGACTACGAAAAAGATCTTGTGCAGCAATGGAAACGAG
>Ga0335072_10004653_pt1 | contig 20306 bp, 15 predicted proteins | sample Lox_Sample_21_FD_206725 | JGI IMG/M metagenome (GOLD analysis project Ga0335072, IMG submission 206725) | Soil microbial communities from Loxahatchee National Wildlife Refuge, Florida, United States - Lox_Sample_2.1 | ecosystem: Environmental > Terrestrial > Soil > Wetlands | place: USA...
TATTAGGCAAGGAGGATGCTCTGCATCCGTGTGATCCATATGAACTGGGCCCGCAATCGCCGGGCCCAATTGTCTGCCTGACACGCCGCCAGGTATCTATGACCACGGAGGATGGATATGGGGTCAGCTCGTATACGGCACCCTAGATCACTGCCACGGCTATGGCGCCGGCTGGTGCTGCCGGCGGCTGGAGTTGCGGCCCTGGCGCTCGTGGCCGGGGGCTGCACCAGCAGCAGCGTGGCATCGGGAAACACCCCGGTGAAAGGCGGAACCGCGGTGATGGCCGAGCCACCGGACTCGCCACCCGACTACATCTTCCCGTTTATGACCGCGGCGCTCTCCAGCAATGTGAACCTGTTCGACTTCACCTACCTGATGTACCGGCCGCTGTACTGGTTCGGCGAGGGGGTCCAGCCAACGTTCAATCCCTCCCTCAGCCTGGCCAGCGCGCCCGTCTTCAGTGGCCGGAATGTGACGATCAACCTCAAGCACTACATGTGGTCGAACGGGACGCCGGTCACCGCGCAGGACGTCATGTTCTGGATCAACATGGACCGGGCGGTACCGCAGGACTGGTTCGACTACAGTCCAGGCGAATTCCCGGCCAACGTCACGAACATCAAGGCGGTCAGCTCGACCGAGCTGACGATGACGATGGACAGGACGTATTCGCGGACCTGGTTCCAGTACAACGAGCTGAGCCAGATCACGCCGATGCCCGCGGCGTGGGACCGGACCGCGTCCGGGCCCAGCAACTGCGACACGACGGTCAGCGACTGCACAGCGGTGTACAAATACCTGTCCGGCCAGGCCAACGACCTGACCACGTATGCGACCTCGCCGATCTGGGGGATCGTGGACGGGCCGTGGAAGCTGAGCGCGTTCAACGCCGACGGTCACATGACGTTCGTGCCGAACAAGTCCTACTCCGGACCGGTCAAGCCGAAGCTGGCCGCGTTCGAGGAGGTCCCGTTCACCACCGACGCGGCCGAGTACGACGTGCTGCAGTCGCCGAACTCCAGCACCAAGATCGACGTCGGCTACCTGCCCCAGCAGGACGCCCCGGCCAAGCCGGCCAACGCGACCGTCGGTGCCAACCCGCTGTCCTCGAAGGGCTATACGCTGGCTCCGCTGTACACCTGGGGGTTCAACTTCTTCGTGATGAACTTCCAGTCCACCACCGGCAACGGCCCGGTCATCAACCAGCTGTACTTCCGGCAGGCGCTGGCCTACCTGACCGACCAGAAAGCCGACATCGAGGGCCCGATGCGCGGCTACGGCGATCCCACCGTCGGCCCGGTCGGCAGTACCCCGGTGAGCCAGTTCCTGTCGCCCGAGGGCCGGTCCGAGACCAACGCCGACACCGGCCCCTACCCGTTCAGCATCGCCAAGGCCAAGGCGCTGCTGACCAGCCACGGCTGGACCGTGGTCCCGGGCGGGACCACCACCTGCACCGATCCGGCCAAGTGCGGACCGGGCATCGCCAAGGGCAAGACCCTGAGCTTCAACTTCCCGTACGCCAACGGCCTCGGCTGGCTCGCGTCGGCGATGGATGCCCTGCAGTCGAACGCGGCGCAGGTGGGGATCAAGCTGAACCTGGAGGCCAAGCCGATCAATCAGATCACCGAGACGAGCCTGGCCAACTGCGTGGTGGTGAAGATCTCTTGTGACTGGGACCTGGCCGCCTGGGGCGGAGGCACGTTCTCGCCGGATTACCTGCCGACCGGCGAGATACCCTTCCTGACGGGCGCGGCGTCAAACCCCGGCGGCTACAGCAACGCGGAGGACGACGCAATGATCGAGAAGACGCTTACCAGCGGGAACCTGTCCTATATGTACAGCTGGCAGGATTACCTGGCGAAGCAGCTGCCGTTTGAGTGGCAGCCGACCCCCGCCTTCCAGCTCACCGAGGTGGCGAACAACCTCAAGGGCGTGCTGCCGCAATCGTCGACGGAGTCCATCAACCCAGAGAACTGGTACTTCGTGAAGTAGAGCGAGTCCTCGGCGGGGCGCCTGGCCAGCGGCCAGGCGTCCCGTCCTGGTCTTTCGAGTATCCAGCTTGGTCAAGTGAGGAGGCGGCGATGAACGCCGACCGGCAAGTGCGGTGGGGCATCCTGGGCACCGCCAACATCGCCCGCGCGCAGTTTCTGCCGGGCCTGCTTGCGGCCGGGGGCACCCCGGCGGCGGTCGCCGGGCGCGAGGCGGCCAGGGCGGAGAAGTTCGCCAGCGACCACGGCGTGCAGCGGGCCGTCACCGGATACCAGAGCCTCCTCGAGGATCCAGGCATCGACGCGATCTACATCCCGCTGCCGAATGCGCTGCACGCCGAGTGGACCATCCGCGCCCTCGAGGCGGGCAAGCCGACCCTGTGCGAGAAGCCGCTGTGCGGCACGCTGCCCGATACGCAGCGAGTGCTGGCGGCCGCTGAGCGGAGCGGTACCCCGCTGTGGGAGGCGTTCGTCTTCCCGTTCCACCCGCAGATGCGGGCTATCGAGGAGCTCATCGCCGGGGGCGCCATCGGCGAGCTGATGGAGATCAAGTCCAACTTCCACTTCGCGGTCCGCAGCCCGGCCAACATCCGGTTGTCCAGGCAACTGGAAGGCGGAGCGCTGCTCGATGTCGGCTGCTACCCAGTGCGCCTGGCCCAGGAGCTCTTCGGGCCGGCCCACGAAGATGCCTGGGCCCGCGCCACCATGGGGGGCGATGGCGTCGACGTGGACACCTGGGGGGTGCTCGGATACTCCGGTGGCCGCAGGCTGATGCTGTCAGCCGGGATGAACCGCAGCTACGACACCTTCACCTCGCTCGAGGGGACCGGCGGGCAGATCAGGATCACCAACCCGTTCCACCCAGGGCCGTCCGACACCTACCAGGTGACGGTGGCCGGCGCCGAGCCCCGCACCCTTCCCGCTAGCACCGGTGAACCATCGTTCACGCGGGCCATCGCCCACATCAACTCCGTGATAAGCGAGAACGTGACGCCACGGATGCTGGCCACCGAAACCTCGCTGGCCACCGCCCGGGCACTGAACGACCTGGCCGCGTCCTTTCTGGCCGCCCAGCCGTCTGGCTGAGTTATTTCACGAAGTACCAGTTTTCGGGGTTGATGCTGAGCGTCGGGCTCTGCGGCAGGGCGCCTTTCAGGTTGCTGGCCACCTCGGTCAGCTGATAGGCGGCGTCCGGCGCCCACATCACAGGAAGCCGGGGGGTCAGGTAGCTGGGCGCCGTTTCCGAACCAGTACAACGGCCAGTACATCAGCCCGTCCAGATCGAAGATGTTTCATTGCTGGCATAGACGCTGCTGGCAAACGCGATGCCGCCCTTGACCGGCGCGCCGATGATGCGCCACCACTGGTGCTGCTGCACGCCCCCCCGCGACCAGGGGGAGCGTCACCACGCCCACGCCCGCCATGAGCATCCTGCCGGGCAGCCTGAATCCGGCTCTGCCCTGTGTGGGTGCGGCGCTGACGCCGCCGACAGCGACACCGCTGAGGCCCGCTACCGGCTCAAGTCGCTAGCAAGCATATGGAAAACGTTTGTTCTCCAGTCTGGATATAGATCGCTGGCCGAAAGCGCTCAAGATGCCCGCCCTCGGCACCGTCTAAGAACAGGGTGATCCGCCAAGGCATTGCCGCTGCTGGCGAGCCGTCTTTTAGGAACGCTTAACGCTCTTTTGAAGAAAGCCGCACTTGTATGCGGAGCCGGGTTTGGCCAGGCTAGCCTCATGGGAGCATGTTGGTTAGTCGTGGCTGCTCGTTTAATGTGATCGATAACATAGCCCTCAGTTGTTCACACCGCCCATGGCTGCCGTAATGTATCTCGGGGCCCGGCCCGGGATGCGGGAACATGCACTGAGCGTCGTACTGATACTAGTGAAGGCAGAGTAATGGAATCGGTAGTTCCCTCGATCGCTTCTCGCCGCCTCGTGGGTACGCATTTCATGGATGGGGCAGCAGAATTTCCCATCTCCGGGCGGCAAGCCGATTTGGAACTCCGGCTCGATGGCGCTTCTCATGGCTTGATCGACACGACGCACTTCGACGTGACGCGGTTTCCGCCGCCCGGCTATGCATTGCCGGCGTTCGTCAGCGCGGCAGGCTCCGGAGCGTCCGCGTACACCGCCTACCGTGGAGGGCCGGGCATCCGCGAGCGATGCGCCGAGGCGATTTCCGCCCTGCTGTCGGTCAGCATCGACGCTGAGCGGCACGTGATCCTGACCACCGGCACCCAAGGCGGCTTGTTCGCCGTGCTGAGCGCGCTGGTAGATGCTGGGGACCGGGTAGCACTTACCGATCCCGAGTACTTGTTCGCCGAGCGGATCCTGCGGTTTCTCGGTGCCGAGGTGATCCGCATACCGCTGCACGCCGGTGGCAGCGGGCCCCATCTGGACCTGCAGCAGCTCGAGGACGCCGCGGCCAGCGGGATCCGGCTTTTCCTGACCTCCAACCCGAACAACCCGACGGGCACGGTCTACAGCGAAGAGACGGTCCAGGGAATTGCCCGGCTAGCCGCTGCGCACGATTTCCTGGTGGTGGCAGACCAGCTTTACTGCCGGCTGGTCTACGACGAGACCCATTTCACGCACCTCGCCTCCCAGCCGGGAATGGACACCCGGGCGGTGACGCTCCTGGGCGGTTCCAAGACCGAATCGCTCAGCGGCTACCGCATCGGCGCGGTCGTGGCCTGCGCTGAGATCATCGATGCCGTCGAACAGGTGGTCGCGTTCAGCGCACTCAGGGCGCCGGCCTACGCCCAGCATGTCCTGACCGGATGGCTGCAGGACGACGAGGAGTTCGTCAGGGAACGCGTGCGGCAACTGCGCCTCATGCAGCTACACGCGGCCGAGCGGCTGCGCAGCGTCCCTGGTATCGGCGTCGATCCGGGAGCGGGCACCGCCTATCTGTGGCCGGATGTTTCCGCGCTGGGCCTGACCTCCCTGGAGGCGGCCCGGCTGATCTACGACGCGGGTGTCGTCGTCAGCCCCGGATACCAGTTCGGCCCGTCAGGAAAAAGCAGGTTCCGGATGTGCTTCGCGCAGGATGAAGCCCGGCTGGATGCCGCACTCGACCGCATCGCCGCCGCGCTGGCCGGCGCACAGTGCAATTGAACGACAGTGCAATTCAGTGAAGGAGCAGATGCTGTGAAGCAAATGGATGACCGGGTGGTGTTCCTCACCGGAGCGGCCGAGGGCCTGGGCCGCGAGGTGGCCCGGGAACTGGCCCAGGCCGGCAAGCACCTGGCCCTGTTTGACGTGCAGGCGGAGAAGCTCCAGGCGATCACGGACGAGCTGGCGTCGGTCACCGAGGTTCTGCCGCTGGTCGTCGATCTGGCCGACGCTGCCGCCACCGAAAAGGCCGCTGCGCAGGCGCTCGAGCACTATGGGCCGCCGCGGGCCCTGATCCACGACGCCGCCGTGCTCAAGGAGGTGGCCATGATCGATGTCACCTTCGAGAACTGGCGGCGCGAGGTCGACATCATCCTGCAGGCCGCGTTCATTTTGTCGCGGGCCGTGTGGCCCGGGATGGTCGAGGCGCGCAGGGGCAGCATTCTGTACGTTTCCTCGGGCTCGGCGCTCGGCGGGTTCGTGAAGGAGACGGCCTATACGCCGGGCAAGCATGGCCAGGAGGGCCTCATGCGGGTCCTGGCCCTCGAAGGGCGGGAATTCAACATCGCGGTGAACACCATTACGACCGGCAAGTCGATCGACACCCCCATGTCCGCGGGGCATTACACACCGGAAATGTGGGCCGGCGCGGTACACCCGTCGCGGCTGGCGCCCGCGTTCGCATTCCTGGCCGGTATAGACGCGAACTTCGCGACCGGCCAGCGCTTCAACGCGTTCCAGCTGTCGGAAGCGATGCGGTCCGTCGTCGCATGAGCAGCGATATCAGGGTCCTGGTCTGCTCGTTCCTCGAAAAGGAGCTGGTGGCGCGCATCGCGGCCCATCCGGGCGTCGAGGTCCGCTACCGGCCTGACCTGCTGCCACAGCCGCGCTACCCATGCGATCACCACGGCCCGGCGCCGGCCCTGACCGCGGCGGAGCGAGCCGAGTGGGCCACCCTCCTGCGCCAGGCCGACGTCTGCTTCGACTTCGACTGGGAGGAGCCAGCCGAGATGCCGGCCCGCGCGCCGGGCGTGAAATGGGTCCAGGCCAGCAGCTCCGGGATCGGCCAGTTCATGGGGCGTACCGGCCTGGCGGGCTGGGACGCGGTGGTCACCACCGCGGCCGGCATCCACGCCCAGCCGCTCACCGAGTGGGCGGTAACCGGGATCTTGTACTTCGTCAAAGACGTACCCGATCTGCAGGCCCGGCAGACAGCCCATCGGTGGGAGCGGATGGCGATGGCCGGGCTGGCCGGGCGGCGCGCCCTCGTGGTCGGCCTTGGCCACGTCGGGCGGGCCGTGGCCGCCGCCCTGGCCGGGCTCGGCGTCGAGGTGTGGGGCGTGCGGCGCGAGGCACCCGCCGGCCAGATCGCCGGCGTATCCCGCACTGGCACCGCCGCCGACCTGCAGGAATTGCTGCGTTCCTGCGACATCATGGTGCTGACGTGCCCGCTCACGCCGGAGACGTTCCGGCTCATCGGAGCGCCGGAACTCGCCGCGCTCGGCCCGGACGGCATCCTGGTCAACATCGCGCGCGGTGCCATCGTCGACGAGCCAGCGCTGATCGATGCCCTGCGTCAGCGGACCATCCGCGGCGCTGTGCTCGACGTCGCGCAGACCGAGCCGCTAGCCGCCGACTCGCCGCTGTGGGATCTCGGCAACGTCCTGATCAGCCCGCATTCAGCATCAACTCTCGCGACAGAGAACGTTGTTCTGGTCGACCTTTTTCTCCGCAACCTGGAGCTTTTCCGGGCGGGGAAACCACTGATAAACCGCTACGACCCGGCGCGGGGCTACTGAACGGCTGATCTTGGGCCAAGGCCGGCTGCGGCACGCGGACGGGCGCGCCAGGGAGAGCCTGGTCAGGATCGAGCGCGCCCGAGAACGACTCCTTGAGGGCCAGCACCGCGGCCTGCAGGGCCGGCCGTGTTCCGGTGGCGGCCCGCCAGACCGCGTAGACCTGCCTGGTGGGGGCCGGCTCCACGGGCATCACCCGGACGGTGTCCGGCACGGCTCCGCGGCCCATCCGCGGCACCAGGGCGACGCCGAGGCCCGCCCCGACCATTGCGATCTGGCTCGCGTACTCCGCGACACCATGCCCGACCAGGTGGGTGCTGGTGAACGACCGGATGAGCAGGTCGTGCGACACCGAGCCGGGCTCGTACAGCCAGACCTCACCGCCGAGCTCGGACATCGCCACCGATCCGCGGCCGGCCAGGTGATGGGTGACCGGCACGAGTACATCGGAGATGTCATTGCCGAGGTGCCGCGCGTTCAGGCCGATGGACAGGACGAGCGGCATCTCGAGCCAGTCGTGCACGATGGCGATGTCAACGGATCCGTCCTCGACGAGCGCCATGGCGTGATGTGAATCGGCTTCAACCAGCTGGCACTTCAACCGCGGCCAGTCGGATCGCAGCCGGCGCAGGGCCGGGGGGACGACCCCGCGCGTGGCCGTGGCGAATGCTGCCAGTGTCAGTGTCCCGGCAACCGTCTTGCGCTCATTCTCGAGCTGAACTTGCATCTGCTCGATCTCACTGAGAATGCGACAGGCCGCCTCGGCTACCACACGCCCGGCCGGCGATAGCGTCGCCACGCGCCCATTCTGCTCAACAAGCACCTGACGAACATCTCGTTCCAGCTTTGAGATCTGCTGCGATATAGCGGATGGGGTGTATCCCAAGGCCCGCGCGGCCGCAGTCATCGATCCTTCGGAGGCCAAGCTGGCGATTGCTTGCAACCCGGAAATGCTAACCGTCACGTCGTTGTCATCCTCTGGGATCCGAACGTTGGGTGCTGACAGGATAGCCCCGGGTTAGCCGTCCGGAATCGCGCTGACCTGCAGGAAGGACAGCGCTGTGCGGTGCCCGGCCCGAGCACATGCGGAGCAACTAAGTAATAATCTCCCGAAAGGGGATCAATACATACATTCAGGACCAAGAGGATCTCCACACACGGGCGGCAGGCACGGCACAAGCAGGCCAGCGGCAAACCTCTCCCCCGGGGACACGGGCCAGTGACAGCCACCAGACCGGCGCCAACTCTCACCGACCCTCCCGTGTGCCACGAGATACGGATCAGGTACCGATCCCAGTACCGCTCTGAAGTCGCAGATCATTCGCTGATCGTTGACGACGAACGGCACGGGCCGGTGCTGCGGTTCCGCTACGACGACCCACTCCACCCAACCGTCATACTTGGCCAGTGAGATACGTGAAGCTGCCGGTTCCGGTGCTGCGTGTCGCGGGTAAGTGCCTGCTTACCTGGTGGAAGATACGCAAGCCGACCACGTTCGGCGTGAAGGTGCTGCTCATCCATCCCGGCGATCCGGCACAGTGCCTGATCGTCAGGCATTCCTATTCGGACAGCGCCTGGTGGGGGATGCCTGGCGGCGCGTACCGTCCTAGCCGTGAGACTCCCCAGCAGGCTGGCGTGCGGGAAGTCTCCGAAGAACTCGCCCTCACCGTCACCGAAGCGCCCACCGTGCTGGACACCGTGCGCACGACGCTGGAGGGCAAGCGCGACACTCTGACGATTGTGAAGGCTACGCCGGTCTCCGCGTCGTTCGTGCGGTCGCCGGAAATCGCTGAGGCGCGATGGGTGCGTGCCGATATAGCGGCGATGCCAGAAGGCGAACCGGTGTCGCGCTGGCTGGAGCGGGCGTTTACTGCTCGCAATGCGCCCAATCCTGGAAATAGGTGACGGAAGAAGGGAAGCCAAAGGGCCCGCTCCGGAATAGCCTCGACTTGCCACGGCATTGGCCCGTGCACCTTCACGGTTATCCCGTGATCCGAGCAGGCGGCGCTGTCCGAGCTGTTGCCGCAGGCCGCATATGGAGGATCTTGGGAGCTAAGCCGGTGACTCGGGGAGGCGGATGTCCAGGGACGATCGGCCGGGGCCGCTGATTGGCGCTGGGCGGACGGCCGATGTTTACGCGATCGGTGAGCGGCGGGTCCTGCGCCGGTACCGGAACGGTGACAGTGCGGAGCGCGAGGCCGGGGTGATGGCCTACCTGGCTGAGGCCGGCTTCCCGGTGCCCCGGGTCTACGACGCCAGCGGCCCGGATCTGGTGATGGAACGGCTCGGCGGCCGTGACATGCTCGCGGACCTGTCGAGCCGGCCGTGGCTGGCCCGCCAGCACGCTCGGACCCTGGCCGGGCTGCATGACCGGCTGCACGCCATCACCGCGCCGTCGTCGCTGCAGACGCGATTCGGGCCGGGCGACCGGATGCTGCACCTGGGCCTGCATCCGGGCAACGTGATGCTGACGGCGGCCGGCCCGGTCGTTGTCGACTGGGCCAACGTCGCGGCGGGTGCGCCCGCCGCCGACGTGGCGATGGCCTGGCTGATCATCGCGACATCCGAGGTCGACGCGCCGCCGCTGCTGCTGCGGCCCGCCATCGCCACGATCCGGACCATCCTGCTGCGCAGATTCCGCGCGCTGGTCCGCGACGACCCAGGGCCGGAGATGGCCAGGGTGGCCCGCGCCCGGATGGCCGACCCGAAGGTCCGGCCGGCCGAGGCACGGCGGCTGCGGGCGATCGCTGACCAGGCCAGCCGGCATACTTCAGCGCGCTGATCGCGGGCGCTCTCCGGGTCGCGGCCACGGGTGCCTGCTTGACACCGCCCGGCCAGGATTTTACTGTTATACCATCATCATAGTATAATGTCATGATGAAAAACGATTGACAGACCTCTAGGATAACGGCTATCTATAGGCTAACCGTTATATGCGGTGCCAGCCGGGTCTCGCCGGAAGCACAGGGACGGGAAGAACAGGGAGCAGCAATGAACGGTGGCCATGCCTGGCGACGTCGGCCTAGAACCGGCGCTCCGTGGCAGCGCGGTGACGGGCGGGTGACCCGGCCCCGGCCGCATCCGGCTGGGTGGCGGCTCGCGGCCCTCGGCGTGGCGGGTGTCGTGGCCGTCGGCGTGGCTAGCGGCGCCGGGCCGGCCACCGCGGGCCAGCTGGCTGCGGGCCGGGATCAGGTGGCCAGCGGCCAGGCGGGCGGCCGGTACCAGGCCACGATCGTGCGCACCGCCTATGGCGTGCCGCACATCACCGCGCGCAACTTCGGCTCGCTCGGCTTCGGCTACGGGTTCGCCCTGGCCAGCGATGACCTGTGCACGATGGCGCAGGCCTACATCACCGTCGAGGGGGAACGGTCGCGTTACTTCGGTCCCAACGCCAACGTCAGCGAACCGGGGGGCGGCCAGGCCAGCAACCTCGACAGCGACATCTTCTGGCAGTCGGTGATCGGCCGCCAGGTCATACCGCGGCTGCTCGCCGTGCGCACCGGACCGGGCGCCGTTGAGCCGCAGGTCCGTCAGGTCATGGCCGGTTATGTGGTCGGCTACAACACCTACCTCGCGTCGGTGGGCGGCAGCCGGGGTGTTCCCGACCCCACCTGCCGAGGCCAGGCCTGGGTCAAGCCGATTAACCTCCTCGACGCCTACCTGGCGATCTATCAGATAGTCGATCTTGAGGGCATGTCCAACCAGCCGGAGGCGCTCGCGCAGCCGCCGAGGACCGCCGGCGCGGCCGGTGCGGCCCGGCCCACCGCGGCGGCCCTGTCGGCGCTCGCCGCACGGGTGGTGCGCACCGCACCCGGCACCGACGGCCTGCCCACCGCGGCGCAACTGCGCACGCTCGGCCAGCAGGCGGTGGCACACCAGCCCGGTACGGGCAGCAACGCGATCGCGATCGGCTCAGCCGGCACCCGCAATCACCAGACCGGGATGCTGCTGGGCAACCCGCACCTGCCATGGCAGGGCTCGCTGCGGCTGTACCAGGTGCAGTTGACGATCCCCGGCGCTCTCAACGTCGAGGGCGCCACCGTCATCGGGATTCCGCTGGTCGTCATCGGGTTCACCAGCTCGGTGGCGTGGAGCGAGACCACCTCGCGGTCGTGGACGGCCACGCCATACCAGCTCACCCTGGTCCCCGGCCACCCCACCGAATACATCTACGACGGCAAGGCTGTGCCCATGACCGGCCAGGTAGTCACCGTGCCCACCCGGGCCGGCGGCGAGACCCGGCACACGGTCTGGTTCACCCGCTACGGGCCGGTCGTCAGCTTCTACCAGGGACCATCGCTGCCCTGGACCACCAAGACCGCGTTCGCGCTGGCCGACGCGGACGCCGCCAACCTGCGGCTGATGAACCAGTTCCTGGGCGTCGACGAGGCGGGCTCGGCCGCCCAGGTGCTGTCGGTGCTCAACCGGTACCAGGGCGGGCCCTGGAACAACACGGTGGTGGCCGATGCCACGGGCCACGCCCTGTACGCGGACGTCCTGCCCGTGCCGGATGTGACCAACGCGGAGGCGGCCCGGTGCGACACCGCGATCGGCGAGCAGACGTTCAGCCAGCTGGACCTGCCGATACTGGACGGATCCCGGCCGTCCTGCGCTTGGGGCACCAGCCCGGACGCGGCCGCGCCCGGGATCTTCGGCGGCGGCCAGGAACCTGTCCTTATGCGCCGCGACTTCGTGGAGAACTCCAACGACAGCTACTGGCTGGCGAATCCTCTCCAGCCGCTCACCGGATACCCCCGCATCTTCGGGGACACCGGCCAGCGGTGGGGTGCGGAGTCCATCGACCAGTATTACGACCTGCGCACCCGCAGCGCCCTGACCATGGTCATGCGCCGGATCTACGGCACCGACGGGCTCGGTCCGGCCGGGTTCACGCTCGCGGACATGAAGAACCTGATGTACTCGGACATCCAGTACGGGGCCAGCCTGGTCAAGTCTCAGCTGGTGGCGATGTGCCGGTCCTTCCCCGGCGGCCTGGCTCCCACCGGCGGCGGGGGCACGATCCCGGTCGGGAACTCCTGCAACGTGCTGGCCGCCTGGAACGGCCGGGAGAATCCCGGATCGCGCGGGGCGGTGCTGTTCGCCGACTTCTGGGGGAACGCCCTGCAGGGCGACCCGTGGGCGCATCCGTTCCAGGTCAGCGATCCGCTCCAAACCCCCTACGGCCTGGACACCGCCAGTGCCTCCGTCCAGCAGGCCTTCGGCCTGGCCCTGAAGCAGATGAGCGCCAGCCACCTGCCCTACGGCATCGCGCTCGGCCAGGTGCAGTACGTGCTGCTCGACGGCCAGCGATTCCCGATGCCGGGCGGCATACCCGACCCCAACGGCGAGCTCAACGCGATGGACATCAACTCCCCGGGCGCGATCCCCGGCACGAGCTCCACTTACATCCAGGCCGTCACCTGGGCCTCCGGCAACCCCTGCCCGCAGGCGGCCACGGTGTTGGCCTACTCCGAGTCCGACAACCCGGCCTCTGCGCACTACGACGACCAGACCAAGCTGTTCTCCAGCCGCCAGTGGGCGACCGCGTACTTCTGCCCCGCTCAGGTGGCCGCGCACGCGGTGTCGGTCACTGCTGTGTCGGGCGGCCGGTGAGCGGATGCCTGCGGCTACAGGTGCCCGGTGTCGTTGAAGCTGACCAAGGCCGGCGGCCGGCCGGGTGGCCGGCCGCCTGATCCTGTTCGCCGTGGCGGACGAGGTACAGCTGGGTACGGGCCATCAACGGCCACTCTACGAGGCCGCGGCCACCTTGCGGCGAGTATGCCTCACGGGCCGGCAACGGCCGGCTGAGTACCGCTCGATGAGGCTCCGCGACACCGACTCGGGTCCGGCATACCCGCCGACGGCCGTGCACGCCTTGGGCGACGTGCAGGCCACACCGTCGAGGGCGTTAATGGTTTCCGAAGGGTTAACTGTCGGCTGGAGCACCCAGGACTTGCCGTTCCAAGACTCGGCGAACGTGTAACTTCGCCCCGTTTCCGTAAAGTACCGTCCAGTGGCGGTGCACGCACGTGCCGTGCTGCACGCTACATCGATCAGGAAGGAGTCAAGCTGTCCTTCCGGATGCGGAACCGGCTGGATCGTCCAGACTTTCCCGTTCCAGCGCTCGGCCAGGGGATAATCCAGCCCGGCCAAGTTACCGTAAATGCCGGCCGCTGTGCAGCTTACCCGGGACGTGCAAGAAATCCCGGTGAACTGGCTGTCTTCATCGGGGACCTGCTCGGCCGGCCGGATTGACCAGCGTTTGCCTTCCCATACCTCGGTGAACGCGACCCCGATGTTATAATAACCAGCGGCCATGCACCATTTGCGCGTGACGCACGAAACGCCGTATAGCAAGCTGGATGTTGAGCCGTCGGGCCTGGCCGCGGGCTCTATCGTCCATCTGGCGCCGTTCCAGTGCTCGATGAGCGCCTGGTCACCCGTGGAGCCGGCCGCCATGCAGTTGGCTGGCGACGAGCATGAGACCGCCTCCAGGGTGTTGTCCTCGGGAGATTCGAGCGGTGGGGCCGGGGTAATCTCCCAGCGTCTGCCGCGCCAGACTTCCGCCAGGGTGATCTGGCGTTTGGTCGTGAGCAGGTCGGTGCCGACCGCGATGCAAAAGGTGCGCTTCGGGCATGACACGCCGCTGAGGTCGCCGTAGCTCGTCTGTGCGGGCGCCGGGATCGGCTGCCGCCGCCAGGCCCGGCCGTTCCACGAGGCCGCGAGCGGGAACTGGGCGTTGGCCGCCTGGCTGTAATAAGAGCCAACCGCGGTGCAAGCCCTGGCGCCGGTGCAGTCGACGCCATGGAAGCCGCCGTTGCCGGAAGGGTTGGGCGATTTCTGAACTGCCCAGGAGGCCCTGGTCTTTCCGGTCGGCGCGGCCGATGCCGAAGCAATCGACTGCGCGCTAACCACCAAAAGCCCGCTCAGCAAAAAGCAGATCGCTGTCCTCTTGCGCATGCCGGAATACTAGCGGGGTGATTGCCGGGGGATCGCGCATGACTTCGGCAACGGCGCGCCGGCATCGTTTAGATTCTCGCAAAGCCCTCTGGCCCTCATTCATCGGCGCAAATGCTGGCACCAGAGGGCTTGCGTGGTTGTAACTGGTCAGGTTCCGGCATCGGCCGCTTTCGGCCGCCCTTACGTGGCGGGAGGCGCGCGATTCCCGTACCTAACGCTGGCGCTGGTGAGGCAGCCTGTCTATCTGGGGTGGCGTGGCACGACCACGGCGCGTGGCGCTTTCTTACCCGGCGGTGCCATGCCCGGCCTGATTCCCTGGCGGCGAAGGTCCTCAGCCGTCAGGTCACTCCACCCTGCGCCGGGCTTGGAGGAGACACGCCGGCGCCCCGTGGCCGAGGACCGCGCTGATCATCCGCCCGCACCGGCGTTGCTGCCAAAGTCTCATGGGTCCTCTCGGCGGACTTCATCGAGCGGTCCGGAGATCCGGCCTCGGGACCCATCCTGGTGTGTTTGGATTTTATAAGCGACTATGGTGCAACCGGTCAGCATCAGTACAGTTGGTGACAGCGAAGGCGCGCCGTAGCCGGGATGGCACACTCGTTGGACCTTGAGGCGACGGAGGATGCGGATGGCCAGGCCGACGCGGCCCGGCGAGTATCCGTGGCGAGACTATTACCCGCCCAAGCCCGCTCAAGAGCAGCGTGATCCACGCCGCCGCCCCACGTTCACGCCGCGACCGGAGGCGGAGCCGCCGCCGGGGCAGGACGGCTCGCAGGCGCAGCCGAGGTTGCATCCCTACGCTCAGCTCTCACAATCGCCACCCACCCACAGACCCCAGTTCTCTCCGGAGCCTGAGCGGTCACCACCCCCGCCCAAGGCCACCCCCCAGCGGGACGAGCCTCGACCCGGTAGCCGCCGGGCGGGCAAACACGCCGCCCCACGGAAAGGTGCACGACGCCGGGGCGAGGACCAGCCGGCCCCGGTCGTCAGGCCGCCGGGGGGATACTCCCGCCCTCCGGACAGCAGACAGCGAGCGCCGGAGGGATACTCCCGCCCTCCGGACGGCAGGCAGCGAGCGGCTTACCCGCCGCCGACAGCGTCCCCGCCCAGGCCGGGAATCCCGCAGAACTACCGGCAGCCCTCCCGCTACCCCGAGGAACTGCTGAGACGCGGGGCACCTGACCGCTGGCGGCTGCCGGAGGGCGAGGACAACCTCGCCCGCACCCTCGAGCTCCCGGCGGTTCCCTTCGATACCGGGCCGCGGCCGAACCTGGCCCGGTCCAGCGCGGTGATGGCGGCCGGGTTGCTCGTGTCGCGCGGCACCGGGTTCCTGCGCGCGTTCGTGCTCTTGTTCGCGATCGGCACCGGAGGGCTCGCGGATGCGTACAACAACTCCTACGCGCTGCCCCAGACCGTCTACTACCTGTTCCTGGGCGGGATCTTCACCAGCGTCATGGTGCCGCTGGTGGTCAAGGCGGCCAAGAACGACCCGGACCGAGGCGAGGCCTACGCCGAGCGGATCTTCACGCTCGGGGTGGTCGCGCTGTTCACCGTCACGGTAGTCGGATTCATCTTCGCTGGCCCGCTGGTCAATATATACGCGGGGAACCTCGGCAGTTCGCCGAGTGCCGTGGCCGAGCACCAGGAGATGGTGCTGCTGGCGCACTTCGCCATGCCCCAGATCTTCTTCTTCGGGATGGACGGGCTGCTCGGCGCGATCCTGAACGCCAGGGGCCGGTTCGGCGCCAACATGTGGACGCCGGTCATCAACAATGTCGTGGTCATCACGGTCGTCGGCATCTACGTCGCCACCGTGGGACTGCACAGGACGCCGCTGACCGTCTCGCCCTTCGGCGTAAGGCTGCTCGGCACCGGGGCCCTCCTGGGCATCCTGCTCCAGTCCGTCGCGCTGATGCCGGTCTTGCGCAACGCCGGGTTCAGCATGCACCTGCGATGGGACCACCGGCGGGCTGAGATCAGGGAGATCCGCCGGATGGCCAGCTGGATGCTGGTCTACGTCGGCTCCCAGTGGGCTGGCAACCTGGTCGTGGCGCGGGTGGCGAACGCGGCCGCAGCTCACGGTGCCACCGGCAGCGGGTACACGGTGTACTTCAATTCCTGGCAGCTGTACCAGGTTCCGTACGCGGTGGTCGGGATCTCGGTGATCAGCGCGCTGCTGCCGCGGATGAGCGCTCACGCGACCGACCGCGCATACTCGCTCGTCCGTGAGGACTTCTCGTCCGGTGTTCGGCTGGCGGCGGTGATGGTGGTGCCGGCAACGGTCTTCCTCGCCGTGCTTGGCGCGCCGTTGTGTGAGTTCTTCTTCGCGCACGGCAGTACCTCGGCGGAGAACGCCCGGTACATCGGCGAGGTGTTCGCCGTGTTCACGCTCGGGCTCATGCCGTTCATGCTGACTCAGCTGCAGCTGCGGGTGTTCTACGCGTTCCAGAACAACCGGGCCCCGGCCGTCATCGGCGTATTGATGCTCGTGGTCGGCGTGGCCGGCGACCTGATCGCGCTCGAAGTGCTGCCTGCGGGGCAGGTGGTCATCGGGCTGGCCGGCGCCTACGGCCTAGCCACGGTAACCGGCGCCGTAGTGGCGTGGCCGCTGCAACTGCGCAAGGTGGGCAGCCTGGACGGCTGGCGGATCACCCGCAGCCTGTTCCGGATGTTTCTGGCCACGCTGCCCGGCCTGGTTTTCGCTTTCGCGACAATGCACTTCGTCGGCCGGGTGCTGCATCCTCCGAGCTTCCTGTACGGCCTGGTGAGCTCGGTGATCGGCGCCGGTGGCGCGCTGCTCCTGTATGCCATCTGCGCGAGGTTGCTCAAGATTGAAGAGTTCCGTGTTCTTGTACGTTTCGCCGTCGGGCGCTTCCTGCGGAAGGGTAAGAAGACAGCCTCAACGTGATTCCAGTTCATCGGCTCGCGGCCTGACCCGGCTGGCCCGGGATTCCAGGTAACGCTGCTCGGCCAGGCTGGCGGTGGCCTTCGCGGCGCGCCGGTAGTGGTCGTACGCGCCGGCCGTGTCGCCGGTCTTCTCCAGCAGGTGCGCCCGGACCGAAAGCAGCCGGTGATGCCCGGCCATCCGCTCGTCATCGTCCAGTGCGGACAGCAGGGCCAGCCCGGCTTGCGGGCCCTCGGTTTCGGCCAGCGCGATCGCCCGGTTCAGGCTGACCATCGGGTTGGGCGCGATCCGTTCCAGGATCAGGTACAGCGCGTGGACCTGCGGCCAGTTGGTCTCCTCGGCCCTGGCCGCGTCGGCGTGGGTGGCGGCGATAGCGGCCTGCAGCTGGTAAGGCCCCAGGGCCGGGGCGGCCAGCGACGTCCTGGTCAGTTCCATGCCCTCGTCGATCATCGTCCGGTCCCACTTCGTACGGTCCTGCTCGCCCAGCGGCACGAAATCGCCCGCCGCCGTCGTCCGGGCCTCCCGGCGGGCGTGGGTCAGCAGCATCAGCGCGAGCAGCCCGGTTACCTCGCCGTCCTGGGGTAGCAGCGCGTGCACGATCCGGGCCAGCCGGATCGCCTCGTGCGCGAGGTCGGGGCGGTGCAGGTCACGGCCGGCCGACGCGGTGTAGCCCTCATTGAAGATCAGGTACAGCACGTGCAGGACAACCCCGAGCCGCTCCTCGCGTTCCGCGCCGCCCGGCAGGCTGAACGAGCCGCCAGCGGCTTTGATGCGCTGCTTGGCCCGGCTGATCCTGGCCGCCATAGTGGCCTCCGGCACCAGGAACGCGCGGGCGATCTCGGCGGTGGTGAGGCCGCCGACCGCCCGCAGCGTCAGCGCGGTCTGCGACGCGGCGGTCAGTGCCGGATGACAGCACAGGAACAGCAGGACGAGCGTGTCATCGGCATCCGGCACGTTCCCGGGCGTCACCTCGGCAGCGGCCGTCGCCGACTCCCGCTCGCGGCGCGCGTGGTCGCCACGTACCTGGTCGATGAGCCGCCGGGACGCGACCGTCGTCAGCCAGCCGCGCGGGTTGTCCGGCATTCCCCCGGCCGGCCACTGCACGGCGGCGGCGAGGACGGCCTCCTGCACCGCGTCCTCGCAGTCCTCGAACCGGCCGTGCCGGCGGACCAGCGTGCCGAGGACCTGCGGCGTGAGCTCACGCATCAGGTCCTCGAGCCCAGGCCCGGTCATGCCTCCAACGGTCCGTCCGCGAACATCACCTGCCGCACCTCCACGCCTAGGCCCTGGATCGCGGCGTCCGGGATCTGCGCGGCCAGCTCGATCGCCCGGTCCTTGTCCTCGCAGTCGATCAGGTAGAAGCCGCCCAGGTACTCCTTGGCTTCCAGGAAGGGGCCGTCGGTGACCGCCGGCTGGCCGTTGCGCACGGTCACCACCGCGGCCTGGGACGGGTCGACCAGGGCCTGCGTGGTGACCAGCTCGCCGGACTGCTTCAGCGCCTGGATGAACCGGCCGTGCCCCTCACCGATCGCTGCCTTCTCCTCGTCGGTCAGCGTGTCGAGCACCGCCGGGTTGATGTGCAGGCTGATCAAGAACTGCATGTCGTACTCCTCGCGGTTCGTGAGCCCCTGCGGGCTCCTCGCCCGATGGTCGGAGTCGCCGCCGCCGTCTTGACATCCCCCGCCGGAAAATTTAGCCGCCGTCACAGGCTAGAAGGCACCACGCCGGCATCCGGACGTGACGCGGGGAGGTGGTCTGACCGAGACCTGGGCGACGTTGGGGACTACCTGCCGCCAGCCGCCGCGCTCAGGCATTCGGTGATCACGGCAAAGCCCAGACCTTTACCCAGTTCACCTGCATGACGACCTGGCTTGGTGTGGCTCGGTTCGGCGAGCACCGGTCATTACAGTTCTCGTCCATCTGCAGGGCCAGATGGAACGGCGTGTCCGGGATGTAGTTCATGCCGCCCTCGCCAGAGGTGACGGTCCAGGTCGGCTTGCCATTCAGCCACCAGGTGATCTTACCGGGCAGCCACGTCAGGGCCAGCGTCTGCCACTTCGAGAAGTCCACACCGGGAAGGTGGTCCTGCAGGAAGCTGTCGTTGGCGCCCATGTGCAGGAACTGGCCATCGCCGAGCCGGTTGGTAGAGGCCGGATGCGCGGTCCCGGGAAAGACCTCGGCGATGTCGATCTCGCCGTCGTTTGGCCAGGTTCCTTCGGGCCACAGCAGGACGACCGGCTCATAGCCAGCGCCGGTGTCAGCGCGGAACTGGACCTCCCACATGCCGTAGGTCTGATTGTTCACATCCGCCACCCCGCCGCCGACGTAGCCGTAGGGCGCCTGGTAGTGGCCAATCAGGTTCAGGGATCCGTCCGATTCCGAGACCGACTGTATGGTGCGCGGCGTCGAGCCGGTCGGGTCGTTGTAGACCCTCCACTCTGGGCCGAGCGAGGTTCCGTTGAAGCGGTCCACGAAAACAGGGTTGCCCCAGTTGATTCCGTCATCAGGAGTCGGGGACGCTGCCGGTGCTGCCGGTGCTGATGGGTGTGCGTGGGAGGCCGCACGTGCGTGGGACGCGTGCGTGCGGGATGCCGAGGCTGATGGATGTGCAGCCGATGACGCTGGACGTGCCGCAGATGCTTGATGTGCCTCTGTGGCTGCTGCGCCCGAGCACCCGGCCAGCGCAAGCACAGCGGCGACGCCAAGAAGGCGACGAAGATGCCGTCTGGTCTTGCCTCGAGGTGTTGTCGACCGGTCGCTCATCACAGGCCCTTCGGGGTTACCCAGTCCTCGCCGGATGGCAGCATACGGCTTCTCAGCCACCCGCGCGCATGTATCGGCGATAACCAGGGCGTGCGGCAGGTTCGCCGCAATGCGCTCAGGCGGTGCCAGATGTGCTGCCGCGTCGACCGATGCAGCTACGGTTCGGCCCGGCCAGCACCAGCGGCGAGAGTTCGACGGCCACCGCCGCTAGCAAACTCGCAGGTCAGCTAGCAACAGCCGACTTTGAAGCCCGGCCGGGGCTTTGTGCGCAGCCACTTTTTTGATGCGTGATTACGGTCCGAATCCCTATTAAGCCGATCGGCATAATAAATAAAATACAAACGCGGAGTAATTACGGCTGAATCCGATTGCGAGCAGAAGAGGCGCGACGCCCAAGCCGGTGAATTGGGGCAGGGGCGTCCGCGCCATTGATAACGCCGAAATCTTTACCCGGATTTTGCCCGTTCCCTATACCAGCGGCAGCCGCCGCAGCCGGGCCTGCTCCAGCTCGGTGATCTCCTTCTCCCGGTTCACGCCGAGCTTGGAGTTCTGGATCTTGTCGTGCAGCTTGAGTATCGAGTCCAGCAGCATCTCCGGCCGCGGCGGGCAGCCCGGCAGGTAGACGTCCACCGGCACGATGTGGTCCACGCCCTGCACGATCGCGTAGTTGTTGAACATGCCGCCGCTGGAGGCGCACACGCCCATCGAGATCACCCACTTGGGCTCGGACATCTGGTCGTAGATCTGCCGCAGCACCGGCGCCATCTTCTGGCTGACC